>JAABVA010000695.1_pt1 | contig 40566 bp, 35 predicted proteins | sample 5560331 | NCBI WGS metagenome assembly JAABVA01 (sample SAMN12812661, study PRJNA571458) | rock metagenome | isolation source: Antarctica rocks | place: Antarctica: Victoria Land, Mt New Zealand sud | collected 2016-01-07 | reverse complement strand
CCTAACCCTAAGTCAAGCTCAATGTCGCCAATCTCTCACCAAAACCTCAACGCCAAACTCCACTGACAATTCGCCCCCTTTGCCCAACCACCACCTTATCTCTTACACAACTGTTTTCGCTCTCACCCTCCCAGGGCCTACGTTTCCTCCTTCTCTTCTAGGCGCCTTTACATCGCCATCGCCATCGCCATCGCCATCGCCATCACCATAACCATCTCCCAGTAAATCGATATCATTGTGCGCTGGTACGGGTACGGGTGCGGGAGTCTCTAAACGGGGAGGGAAGAGGAGGGGCGGGGTTCTCGGATGGGGGTTTAGCAAGGGGAGGGCCTGTTGGTGAACTTGGAAGAGGGGGGATTTTTTGGCATACGAGGTCGTATGGGGGCATATTGATATTCTGGTTGTTGCTGTTAGGAGGCTATCCAGGAGGTGGAAGGTGAAAACTCTACCAGCGGGCCCCAGCCCTACCAGCCCTATGAAGCGGAGGTTACCAACTCCCCTATTTCCAACACTCCCCCTTGGGAATCGAAGTCTCCATGGGCCAAAATTCGGACCTTCAAGCTCCCCTTTTTGAAGCTTTTTAGCCCTCTTCGCTTCTACACGAAGCAATAGCATGAAGCTGATCAGGCTTTCCCGGCTTCTAAATGGCACGAAGCAGTATATTCTGAAACTTTTCAAAGCTCCTCTGTCATCTGACGTGGCTTTTTGAAACTTCGGCTTTGAAGCTTTCTAGTAGCTCTTGAGTATCTGTCAGATGACTTTCAAGTCTCTTGACTTTTGTATATCGTTTGTTCTTCGCAAAGGTCTATTCACGATTTTCAGCTTTTACATATCGTTTGCCCTCCTCAGAGATCTATTCACGGTTTTCATTTGAATTTCACCGCTACCCTCGCTCAGTTCGAAGACATTGATTCACGGCTTAATCTGATTCATCCAGGATGAACCTCGTTTCTGCGTCGTTTCTGGCTCGTTTCCGGCTCATCCGGATATAACTGATGCATCGCTTCATCTACTATCCACGATGACTGACTCGGCTCAGTACCCACCGGCTACGTTGAACCTGGCTTGACTGCATCGCTTCCCTTCATCGAAGGCACATACATATTCACGGTGTTTCTGAATTCTGATTGGCTCCATCGCGTAGAGGCTTTCGATTGATGACGACGATGGGACATGGACGATGATTCAACGTACTCAGGAACGGAACAACAACTTAGGCAGCTTGCACTAACCCGGGCTCATAACCTGTTGGAGGACGAGGTCATATGGGGCTTTTTGGTATGTAGGTTGAAGCTTGATAGGAGTCTATCTATGTAGGAGCGAGCAGGTAAAACTCTACTAGCGGGCCCCAGCCCTATCAGCCCTATGAAGGCGGAGATTACCATCTCCCCTATTTCGAACAGGATTTGCTTGGGTGGCACGATTTTTATACTGGGGTTGGGATATAGGTGATTTGGTGATGTGATTTGGGGGCATCATCTGTCTCTAGCTGCTTTTAGCCATGCCTTTCCTTTTCGCTTTCGCTTTCGCTACTGGTATCCACCCCCTCCTTCTTGATCGATGCCCCTTCCGCCCCGAAATCTTCCTTGTTCTGCCCCCGGCGCTCAGAAAAGAAGTCGAGCCCGTTGGAATCACTATCTCCCCTTACATTCCAACCATTGCCTAACATCCGACGGTATTAACGACAATCTCAGCTATAAAAATCATACATTCAAATTCCCGAGTATAGCAGAGACCTCTCGCGACTTCTGCTGTCGAGCTGTTTGTGGATGGGGTTTGTGAGGTTTGGATTTTGATGGGGGTTTAGGGCCTAGTAATAGGAAAGAGCGGGGGAGTAGGGGTTGGGTGGCTGGGGGGGGGTGCGGGGACTGTTGAGGGTATGAAGCATCGTTGTGGCAGTTGGAGGAGCGGAGAGAGCGGTGGTGGGATGGATGTAGTAGATGTAGTGGATGTGGTGGAATTGTAGAGCTTGGCAAAAACGGGTTTGTTTGCTATTGTAGACCGAAAGCTTCAACCTTTTATACAAGGAAAGATACAGCGATACAGTATTCCTCTTATGCCTGCGACAGAGAAATACTATTACCAGGAAATGCCATCGAGGATCCTAACCAGGCTCTTTGGTCTATGAGGGCATGATCGAGTTCCGCTCCTGATGTTGTATATCCAGCGCTCGACTCGAGACTATCGGTATTGCTGGGGCTTGGCCGAGACATTTTGCAATCCATCAGGGCTGCAGGGTTGGAACCGCCCCGCCATCCCCTTGCGACACTGCAGTTGTATAAAGCGGTACCGGCAGACCGATTGAAGGTTGTACTGCTGCTACTGCAGCTGCTGGTCACTTAGGTTCCTGTAAGCTGACCTCAGCCATGAGTGCTCGCGTGCTTGGTGGGTTGGGTGGAAGAGTGAGTGGCTGACCATGGACCTGTTGCATTCTGGATGAAAAGCATCAGCAGTAGACCACGGACACAAGTCGAACAGGGATAGATACGTAGAGGTATCCTGGATAGTAGAGTCGAGATATTGGAGTATAGGATGGGCGTGGATATCGGTATTCCTGGTACTTGAAGCGGAGCACTGAAGAAAACAACTTGAGAGGAGGGCATTGGACGAGTGTGTGTCGAAGCATGTTATTGGTGAAGAGAAGGACTGGAATCTTGGCCCTGAACAACAACTGAACCATCCGAAGGGGTGTTGGAGTGCGTTTTGGATTCCATGTGTATATGATATGTTAGAAGCGTACGGGATACCAAAGAGTAACAAGTGCTGCCTTGTCGGTTATCTATCAAGATAGAGCTTTCTCAATCGCGTGTGCGACAATCCACTCTCGTAGTTGATGCCGGCATTTTGTTGCTCCTAAGCAAGTGAGAGATAACATATCATCGAGTGGAGCGAAGTGAGCGATCCATAGGTTGCTTGGGAAAAGTGACCGATGCGTGTAGGCACAATCCTTGACTCCTATAGAGTCCACAGCAGAATTGACTTTTGTTTGGCTCAAGATCGTTTGTGTGGCCTTTGAGCATGGGTTTTCATGGCTGGATATAACCAGTCATAATATTCTGAGATACACGGTATTCGATGGATCAAAACCAGGAGACCTGACCAGGTCAGAAGAAAGTTATATCAGTAGCGAATCTTGTCACACCAGTGATTGCAGAAAGTCGGGGTACAACAAGCGGCCAATCGTTGTCTCGGCAAAGCCGGTTGGTTATTGTACTCCGACTTTCTGCGTGTGGAGAACCATGGCGGGTTCGCCGTTTTCAACCCACTATGCAGGCAAGGGAGACTTTCAACAGGCATCGCCAGAGCAAAGGTCCAAAAAAAAGCTGTCATTGTGATAGAACCAGCCAACATGTCAGAATAGACCCGATGTGCTATTTTCGTACTCATTCTGATTGCGTGGCGTGGAGTTACCGTCCCACCGTCCCTCAGGGTAAGAGTAGGCAATTAGCAATCGCTCCTAATGACTTGGCCTTCGAAACGCGGTAAATCTGACATGTTGTTGTGTGGTTGCTCTGGTCGAAAGGACCCGCCTTGATTGGATATGATGTGCTCTCTAGGATGTTTTGCTTCCGGCACGGATTGCGCCATGCGTTTCCGGAGTAAAGACAGCAGGCCCATGTGCAAGGGTAATTTAAGATAGACCCCTTAAGCACCCTGGACACCTGAGGTCGTCTATGCGCTTGCCACCAAAGCTGGAAGTCATAATTCAGTGCCAATGAACGACACTTCGCATACATGCAGGGCTATCCGCATTATGCTTCATCATTTCGGATCTGGCCCACATAGACAGTGCTGGAAGAAAGATGAGCTGTTGAAAATCTCCGGGCCTCTATTTGCCACTTCAGCGGACTTGTTTCTGTGGAGACGTGCATTGCAGTCTGATGCGGGACGGTCCGAGCATAGATAAATGATAGATGCCTAGATGGTTTATTGTCAAGGGGAGAATGAGAGTGTCCTGCCCTGGAGAAGATCATAAAGGAAGGTTTGCGCTGTTGTAGAAGGAGTGCCTTAGGGTATTCGCCGGTCGTGCCTTACCCGGGGTAGCCAAGTCTTCCTTCAACACTAAGACCGTAATGCACTAATCCGTCCCGAAGAGCTCTAGTTCTTCTACTATGAGAGTTGCCCTAAGGCAAGACATGTTGATCGTCAAAACGTCAACATGAGGTACATTTGATCGGTTATTGCTAGTGGGCAACTTTACAGTTGATATATCGTCAACGGGAATCCGGCCTGTATGTTGATTGTACCCCCTGTCTTTGTTACCTCGAGCAAAATATCGTGTAGAATCTGGAATATGTATTATAAGGTACCTTCCGAAAGAGAGACCTCGAGCAAGCAGATAGAAACGCTGTCACAAAAACCTTAACCCTCGGCAACCGAGGCTTTGCCCAATAAAAGGCGCATATTCCATGGTCCTTTGAGAGCGGGTTATAAGCAGGACAACCCCCATCGCCTGCCTCCTTGCATATGCTCCTAGTAAGATTGGGTATGTAATAGGGGCGGCAGTGGGTTGCTGGTCTGGACGTTGTAGCTGCAGGATAAGGAGGTTTCCTGCGTCATAGTAGTGAGATGGTTGCGTCCAGGTTTTGCCCAATCATAGCCTCGTATCGATCAGCCTTGTCAACAACGAAAAGAAGTCTTGCTCTTCCTAAGGTATCGGAAATTTTCTCCTACACTTCATGCCTTCGCGACAATAGCAGACATCCAAACCCTCGACGCGAATGCTCACTTCGCGCAGAGAAGTCAGATGGCGGGCCTTTTGCAGTGATAGACGTGTCAGGAGAGGAGAGTGTGAGGTCCGTTGTGGACCATCGCAGTTGCTGGCAACAGCCTCATCCAACCCTTCGAAGAGCCTCTACTTTTCCTCAAAACAGCTCAAGCACCGTACCTTCCCCTCCATGGCGAGGATCGAATTTAGATGCTGCTTAAACTACTTTGGCTTGGGCGCGTAGCATCTATCTGATCTCATCAGCTTCACAGCAACTCCTCCAAAGCTCCTTGGAACCATCGACAGCAATATCGAGACTCGAAATGACCGTAGACGAGGCGACGCCACATATAGACCACACTTTGCTTACCAACATCTCTCACTATCTGCAACAAAATTCCCACCGCCGCCGATCTCAACGTTGGTGGCAAACAATCTCGGAGTACACAGTGAGCACGGACAACGGTATCTTCATGGCCATTCTAGTGCATGTTCACCGAATCTTTGGAAGAGCTATCGCGCCCTAGGTATCTCTTGACAAAAGCTCTGCCTATGCGAGAGCATCCTTCAAGTCTCGGCCATTTCGACATCCTTGACCAACTCTTCCAGACCCTACACTGAACAGCATGGCAAATGGGACAATAGACAGCCCATAGCTAGGGCAATAAACCCCTGCGCATACAAATAGTCAGAGGCCAAGCAAGAAGGCAGTATCCAGGCAGGCTTTGGGCTCTCTCCACCTTTACCCTGTATCTGGACAGCAGAAGGACTGGCTTCTCACTCACAAAATCCAATACAGTTCGAGTAGCCCGCGAGCCCACCCTTTCTAGGAAGATTACTGTTGAAACAATTGGGCACCGATGGTAGCATCTACAGTCTGCTTCCACCAAGCCGTGGCAGGGGCGTTGGAGTCTGCGATAACGAAGGGATGTGCGATCTATAATTGCCAGAACAGGACTATTATAAGAGTCTAGGCTTGAAGCGCCTCTATAAAGTAGTAAGTCCTTGGCCATGCTATTTTGATCCACACGTCAGCCTCGGTACCCAGAAATTTTACGGATACCCCATTCAGAATGACTGGACAACTTAGCGAAGCAGGGCCATCTCTTCTGTCACTCACCTTTGCAAGTCAGCGAACAAACTGCCTGGTATGTGTTTCCAACACGCTACGGCCCCTGATAGGACGCTGACGGCGGCATAGTTGGCAAATTTCCTTTTTTAAAAACCTGGGCGGCCTGTCCGTTTTCACCGCCACAAGTCTGGCCACTCACTCGGTATGGCTTATAATTGGTAATGATTTATCTTGCGGCAAGACGAGGATGATTCGACCGTGCAAAAGAGAGGCACGTGATAGTAGAGGTCGGTGACTATGGTATAGGAGATCTATTTCCGTTAATGGCTTGACGTAGCCCTCTCAACTCTGCCATGCTTCGAAACAGAGCTTACTCATCAAAGAAGATACGTCACGGAAACCAAGAGCCTCTATGGATTGCACTTACTATACCTTATTCGAGAACCAAGTGTCCCAATACCCACACAAAGCGTCGAGACGATCCGCACACATCGATCTCCAGATATTTCGTTGTATGGTCTTCATTGTCGCCCTTGTCTTATCTTCGAGGCACACTTATCAATACGGCAGCTTTAGCATTTAGCACAGATGAGGCGGTTCTACCAAGTAGATCGGACCCCAATCGCCCGCATAAACGCATTCAACAAAAAAATTGCATGGCAGTACATATATTTGTGAAGAATGTGGACTCGACGTTCCGGCCACAAGCTTTTATCGAAGTTAGAGTTCAGAAAGATCGGTAATGATTGAGTGATTCCTTTACACGCGGAAACAATGAGGGTTACATTCTGGTAATCAGCCATGGAGAATGGCGAGTAGTCCCGTGCCACATCAAGCCTGGTGCTAGTTCCAACTGTACTCTCTAAGGCGGACCTGTTGTGGGTACTGAGGGTTTGGGCAGCCTTTACCAAAGCACCCAAATCGAGCAAGTAAGTTTGTGCAAGGTATTGAACGCAACAACAGGATCCTGCATTTGCTGAGGCGACTATAATAATCTTGAGTGTAGGCTTCTAGCTTCCCGATTTGCCTCTTTGAAATGAAGATCGAGCTGCTCGCTGCCAGACCGATATCCCGATGTCCTTCCATCGAAAACTCTCCTGACGGTTTACTCTCTATTGAAATCGAATTTCCCATGTTAGTAACTTTGGACATTTTGGTTTTCTCAAGTCAATGCCAACAAGCTGTCCGCTCGACCCTGATTTCCTCTATTGTGAACTCACACAGTAATGTTGGAGATCGCGGCTTTATGGCATGGTCTCAAGTGCTCTTTCCTCTTATGTTACACAATCGCGACTTACCAAAGCTCTCTCTAGCACTCCCCTTCATTTCCTACATATGCATATTCCAAGAATACGGATGAAACTCGAGTCTACTCGTTGACCTAGGCGAATCCAATGATCGAGCAATATCGTACCCAGACGTCGGCTGACATCTAACGCATGGTCGGAAACCTTAGCTTTGGCGCTCTGCGTTGGCGCTCTGCAGGAGCTTGGTACATGGATTTGCGGTAGTGCACACACGATATCCTATTCTCGCTAATACATTCTTGGTAGCCTCTTTAGCTGCGGAATGTGATCGACAACGAAGCCAAAAGGCGTTAGAGATGTACTGGGGTCTTCTTCTTTGGACTGGTAGAGTCACTCCATGTTCAATTGCAGCCCTGTACTTTCTTCTACGGAAGCGCCTAATTGCAGTACCTTAACCGCACAATCCTAGCAGGGAAATCTGGACGTCAAACGTCAGGTGTGAGGCACAGAATCCCTTTCGAAGGAGAGAAGGCTCAACTGACCAGTCTTCAGCGGGATAAAACGGCTAGGTTGACTCGATGAAATCTTGAGATGGAGTGCATAAGATACTGCGGAGCTGATCACTAAAGATTTTAGAACTGATAAGCTCAACCTGCCATACGCGCCCGGTACTCTTCGCCATACATAAGCGAACTGCCAACGAAACTCCTTGAAGGAGAATGCACATTATCTGCGCGAACAACCAGCCATCGAGCAGCCGTTCAATATCTCAGAGTCCGGACTCCATTCCTCGCTCTGTCCTGCCCGTCTAGCCCCAATCGAGTCTTTGCAACCGAGGAGATCTACAAACGGTGTTATCAGGAATCGAAAGCAAATCCCGGCACTTGAGCGACGCTTCCTCAAACCCTCTACAACTACCATGTTATGCACCTCCAGCAGCCAGAAAAAAATGATGAAAGGCGACAAAAATCGTGTGGAGGGATGGGGACTGAGGACACAATTTGCTAGAAAAGACGATCAAAGTCGTTGAAGGTCAGAGAGCCAAATTGTTTTCCCCCGCATTGTTCAACACCAGTAATAATATGGCAAGCACAGTCGGCAAAGTGACTACTTTAATTAGGGTTTTAGGGTAAAGTATGCAGAATAAGCGCGGTTCTGTTCAACGAAAATTACTTTAACCTTAAGGTTTCTCAACATGAAAATAGACAATTTCCGTTGTCTGTGGCATACTCTATACGACGTTAGTGCGTTCACTTAAAGGACCTTGCTGATGACCGTACAACAGTCATTCTCCCAATTCCATCAGAAAAAAACACGCTGACCTCCCATCCACACCCCAGGGCGTTCATAAACCCCATCAATGCAATCCCGCTCCCTCCCTCACCTCTACCGCCTCAATTTCCATTTCTCACAGAACCTTCGTCTCCACTGTCGTCTTCACCCACCCGCATATCCCCGTGTTCATACCTCACCAAAACATCTCCCCAACCCCCCATCTTTTCCATCTTATCACCAACAAGACAACCCCACATCTCAGACACCCTTACCAGCACAGCAACCCACCCCTCCTCCCAGCAGTGTTTCCCTGAAAGTGAAACAATCAATGAATACGATATGACATACGAACGAATGCGATATCGCGTCTACGATGAGTGGATTTTTATGAAGGAGTAAATTTTGGTTGCTGAAAGCGTGTGTGGACTTTGCGGGTTTGGGTGGTGGGATAGCAATGGCGGGTTTATTATCCCAATGGTTGTTTCAGTCTCTAGCGCTTAGCTTTTTTCACTACGGTTTTTCGGTTCTCGTCCTCGTCCTCGTTCTCCCTCTCTCCCTTTCACTCCCACTCCACTACACCACCACTTCACTTCACTACACCCACCACCACACTCACCCCCCCCTAGCCCTAGCCCTAGCCCCAAAGCTTTATCGCGGCGAACAGAAGGTGTGACTAGTTGATTCCAAGGCATATCTTTTACTGACGCGGGCGTTGAGCGGAGCGGAATGGTATTTGGTGTTGGGGTGAAGAGGTTAGTGATGGTCGTGTATGGTTGAAGAATTGAATTGGTAAAGCGTCGATACGCGGACGGGGAGTGAAAATCCAACAATACTAGCTCGAGAACAATTCTGTAAACACCACCTTTCACCATCACCACCACCACTACTAATCCCCACCACCAAACCACATTCCCCAGCAAAGCCAGCCCCAGCTCTCCAACATCCCTCCCCTAAACTGCAAAACAATCGCTCTTTCCTGGTTCTAAACCCAACCAATCTCTACACTTTCCCCCTCGCAGGTGTCCAGATGCAGCACTAGCTAGGTACCGACCGAGCTTGTCTCGTTTACAGTACTTCAGGTCAAATAGCTAGCGTGGTTGATTTTCTTCTCGCCGGAGTTAAACCCAGTGCTTGTCGGATGGGGCTAGGAGAGCCTTGGGGTTAAGAGAAGAGGTGGGAAACTGGGGCGAGGGGGATTGTTGGTTGGGTTTTGAAGTTTGTTTGTGTTGAAAGAGTATTTGAATCTACAGAGACACTAGCGCTGGAATTGGTCTGGCGCAGGGTGTTGGGGTGGGTGGGTTGGGTGGGTGGATGGATGGAGAGTCCATTGTTTGAACTACGAGGTGCTGGGGGCTGGGGGTTTTTGTCTGGGTGGGAGTGAGTCTGGGTGGAAGTGAGTCTCGATATGAGAGTGCGAGGCCAGAATGAGAGTGGCTGACTGGCGGATTTGATAAGGGTTTCGGTTTGAAAGTGGGCTTGGTTTTGGGAATGGGTGTGGGGTTTGGCGTACGATTGCTGTACACAGTGAATCATCGATTGCCTTGGTGCTGGCTGAGACTAATCCATCGACAAAGGGGGGCATGGTGTTCGGTAGATTCTGGACAGGGAATGTGATGAATTGAAATATTGTATGTTGGTCTTGATATGATGAAGAGGTTGCGAAGAAAATGTAGATTATGATGTAGATTTGCAATATTGAAAAATGCTGAATACTGAAGAAGAAAAAGTGGAAGGAATGCAGAAATCCTTGCATAGACAGATATTTGCTCTTGCTCCAAGATCGCGATCGAATTCCTGTCCCTCGTCTCGAAGTAGAGGCACTGTCACCTGTGCTTGATTGGAACAAAAATAGATGGAATACTTTGCGGGTGGTTCTCGGAGACTCGTTCAGCATGCAGACAAAGATGACGTGTACTCGATGCCGTCTAAGCAACAGCTCACACACACTGATCATGCTGATCATAACTGCAGCACGTGAGTTCAGATGCGAGAAGTCATTAGCAGTCAGTCAGGTCTCGACCACTGACCTATCACGACTTTCCCTCGGATGTTGAAGATGGAGGTGCATCATGTGAGTTCTTCTTTGCCTTTCATTCATGTTCTTTTCAACATGTCTGACGTCCGTCGTTGGTAAGATAGTCTATCGCACGTGAAGCAGAGGTCGCCTTTGAATTACTAATAGACTCGAAAGATCGAGCTGATGCTATTGTGCGTCTTTCCGTGAGCTTCGAATACTCTAGCCGAAGACACCTGGCCGTTGAACGGCTTCAGAACTACCATCGAGGTAGTCTCGCACCACCTGTGACTGCTGTCGCGCAATGCTTCAGTGTTATCGATTATCCATCCTGCACTGAGATGATGCGCTCCGGGCCCAAGACTACAGCACAGGTACGGCGAGAGATGGTAATCTCCGCCTTCATAAGGCTGGTAGGGCTGGGGCCCGCTAGTAGAGTTTTCACCTTCCACCTCCTAGATAGCCTCCTAACAGAAACAACCAAAATATCAATATGCCTCCATATGACCTCGTATTCCAACATGGGCAAAGAAAGCTACTCGTTCGAAAAGCTCAAGGGAGCTGACAACTACAAGGAGTGGGCTCTTGAAATGAGCTTCGTTTTAAAAGATGCAGGGCTTATGGGTTTCGTCACTGGCACTGCTGTCAAGCCAGTGCATGATAGAAATGAGAAGAGACCTGATCGAGTGGATAAGAAGCAGGAAGCTATCGATATCTGGCTTGAAAAGGACTCTCGAGCTGTCGGCAAGCTAGGAAAGATGTGCACTAGGACAGTGCAATCGGAGTTCAATGATACATGGACTGCAAAGCAAGCTTGGGAGGCCCTGAAGGAGCGTTACACCCCGGTAGGTTGGTCATCCAAATGGGCCGTTCTAAATCAATTGGAGGAGGCCAGTTATCAGAACTCCAGCGGTATAGCTGAAATGGGGCGTACGATGCGTACCGTATTGGAGGAAATACACGAGCAGAAGATCACCATCGATGAGTACGTCACCATCAAAATCATCAATTCTCTGGGACCCGGCTTCAAGACCTACGTCACCGTGCTCAATGAACACGTAAAGATAAGAAGTTACCCGATCTAGACGGACTGCTCAAAAGCTTGGAAGAAGAAGAACTTCGAACGAAGACACAGGATGAAGCAAGCGTGTATGCACTACACGGAAGAGGCAAATGGTCTAGACGCGCAAAGGGAGTTTCTGAATAGCATCAAAATTGGTGACAGCGAGGTCCAGAATAGGCCTGCGCAAGAGGGAGTGTTGATGTACGTGATGCTCAGAGCCTATCCTAATCGGGTTAGTCAGGGGTATCTGCTGGTTTAGTTAGCTGAACCTTCACATAGGATCTACACACACTTACACCTATCGCTGCTGCAACAATTACTTCACCTCCCCTCGCATATCAGTATTCGTTATATTCTATAGACAGTGGTTTCGGTTCCGGTTTCGAGCTAACTCAGATGACTAGGTCACTAGGGTGTGATATTTAGAGCATACCAGATCGGAAGCTTCGGGCACCGTCCTTTCTCCTGCATCTTTCAACGGTAGAAAAGCGATCTTGATCTCGTCATCGCTTCAGACACCGTTCGTATGTTTGATTTCGAGTTAGTCACAAACAAATAAAATAGGCGAAAAGCACTCCTAGCGCATATGAGACTGAAGGTTGAGTCCGTCAAGCCGCAAGCCGCAAGTCACTGAAAGATATGATCGAAGAGAATCTTCCGACTTCATCGCCTCGAGTCCCGGACACCTTGATGCAATGCAATCACGAGATAGACCTCGTTGCTGTGCTAAGGCCTGCGCCTCCCGACTCTTGCTTCAATTTGCAGACCCCCACGATGGTTATCAGACCACTTCTAGTAGCAGCGGTTCTTTGTAGCCTCGTCTGATTTTACGCCACGCAGCTTCAAATAAAATTCCAGGCAGCTGTTGCCGTTGGCAATACAAAAGCAGGTCGTGATATACTCACGATACATGGTCTGAAGCCTCATTACGTTAATCGAGATCGATTATCCGACGGTTCAAGAGAACTTCGTTTTCGCAGCAAGCCCCACAATGCGTAGCAGAAATCTCGTCTTACTCATACACATGACATCGACATCCTTTCTGATCCTCAGCTTCAGAAGGTAAGCTTCTCAACTTGCAGTAGCAGTAACAGGCTTCAGTGAAGAGCTAGAGAGGGATTTTTTACAATTCCACATCTCATCTTACTTGCAGTGTGCATTCAGCAAGGCCCCCTCACAGATATTTGCAGCCGCGTTGATCCCATTTCTCTTGTTGTTCAATCACGATTGACACTCGATAAACTCGCGTAAATATATGCAGCCTCGAAACCGGGGTGGGTATACTTTTATGACTTGTCGAAGTCTTTGACTTTCGACGACGCAACTGCCGGCATCGGGTATTCCTCACCCTTCAAGATCACGAGATGTCGTGTTCATGCTCACTTCGTCCATGCCTCTGTTAATCAAATGAACATGGTAATGCTCAGTCATCTGAATGACTTGTCGATGACTTATTGAAGAGTGAATAGCACTTCACTTTACTTGTCGTAATATCTATTTAGCCCGTTCAAAAATGTTCCTTGCTAACAGTCCTTCAGCAACACAGATCAGGTGCGTTCCTTCTTTTTACCTAGACATCACTTATTGGCAAGACTAACGTTAGCTCAGAGCGCTATGTGCACTTATTTCACATGATCAGCGCGTCAAAGAGTCCCTCTGTCTTCTTGAACAGCATCGAAGCGACATCGAAATCCACAACTTCCAAGCTCTTCCGCCTCAGGTACTAGGATTAGACCGCGTCAATACTCTATCGCAACGCACGTACGACCGCGGCAACAATGGCAGGTTTCCTTCGATCTCATAAGCAGAATAGCTCTCAAGAAGAGAGCGAGCAGAAGATATATATCAGGGCCTTTCATAACGCTATGGAAAAGAGTCACGTAGGGCACGATGTGGAAACTGCCTTCTAGGCCTTCTTGGACCCCACCGGTGAGAATGGGAAACGATCTACGCTTAAGACAAGCTATGGTATCACCTCACCCTGGCCCAAATGTGAAACGCATACATCGGGAGCGTGTTCCCTCCGGGTAGGAAATCCCTTGTCAACAGATTGAGCCTCAGCAATGAAGTCTGTGTGCGAGCTTTCATTTAGTCACGGCAGAAAAGATCTGTACGAGGCGAAGAATTGTACGATGGTGACATGCCAAGATAAGGTCTTCTCTCTGTTTTGACCAGGCCTGTTCTGTCAAGTACCGTTCGATTGGTTCCGAGGCTTCAGGCCCCGTTGTTGTACGCTGAATGTTCAAGACCAGCAAAAAGATGTCGAAGTGTTAACAATATGAAACTGTTTACCACCCTTGATGTGATTAATTGATAAGTCACATCGAATGACCACTACATCTTACAGGGTTCTGATCATCTTGAATTCAGGCCGCCTTGAGACTACCTTGGGAACGTAGGTGGGTACATCCCTACCGAATACTGCTATATAAGGCCCTTCAGACGGGTTTCTGCTCAATCGTAGCACTGAAGCAGCAATAACATTATCGCTGCAACTCTGGTTATCTGCTATTTCGCGAGCCTCAACTGACTTCTTTTAGAATCCCTAAGCATACATCTAAGAGAAGTACTTACTAAGACTTGCATCACACGAAAATGTTTGAAGAGCTTGCACTGACCAAGTTTATAACCCGCCCTTATAAACTACACAACATCTCATTGTATTCGTATAATCTCATCAACATTAGACAAATAAAGACCGTTGGTTCATACTGCGAGAGATTTCTTCTTCGATCCTCTTGCTCATTGAAGGTACGCCTGTTCCCGCGGCAGCTTGGGTTCGTTCGATCATGCTATTCATGCTCAATCAATTCCGACCAACCGACAGGAAATGATGTTTCTCGCCTATTTACCTGTATGATCAAAAGTATCTTAGGATAGTTTGAAAGTTCAATTCTGATGTTGTGATCTTTCAGTCATTCTCTGACCGGTGAGAAAGATGTTGAACTAATCAATGCTATGCTACGAGGATCATGAGAGATCACATTATATATATACTTTGACCATTATTGTTACAGACGTCTGATCACAGAACTATGGCGGAACAACTTCGGCATTTCTAGATCGAACATTGTACCTCAGGATGTTGATAATGCTCATTAGAAAGGTTCGAGCTCTGAGCTTCAAACCAAGACGATGTCCTTTAAGCTCAGATCGAGCAAGGAAAGCCTCAAATATCATTGTTGAATGGTCAGCATCTCCGGTTCACCATATCCATGCCACATGCAGCTTTGCATCATGAGCAGCATGCAACAAAATATTATCACGAGTAGCCGTGCTCGTTGCTGTCGGTCTCGCCAGCCATTGTTCTTCTCCAGAAAAGTTTTAATATTATTATATTATCTCTCTTAATCTTCTAGGTCTTATTCGGTACGTACAGCGTGCATACTAAATCTCCATCATGTTACTCACTTGTAGTGTGTGTTGGAATCTCCATACCTATCTCGCCCCTTGGTTCCCCAGCGAGTAAGGTTTCTAAGACACAGAGATATAGGACAGTCTCAAAGGTGTTCCCGCGACACCGGTGAACATGTCTCTATTCATCAGAACAGTGACGTTCAAATACACTACTTAGCTAAACTAAATTCAGCATGCGTGCCGAGAAGATGCACGTTATCTACCTACCCAGCGCACAACAATATTAAGATAATTGATTCACTTTCTGTTTATTTGTTAGCGCTTTTATCTTCAGCACTAGAGGTCGACGATGTTCCTCGTACATGTGTGTCCTAGGCTTCTCAATCGCATGACAGCTCTTTCTTGAGTGATGTGACTGCCTGCTACGAGTTCGAGTGCATAGTGGTTCAGGTAGAGTCGCCGAATGAGTTGTTGGTTAAAACACTACTTTACTAGAGGTGAAATCCTCACGCCTCGATTACTTTCATCACATCATTTAACGCTTGTTGCCTCAGAATGTACCATCCTAAACCTGCATTGAAACCCTACCTACATAGGTATGGAGAACAAGAATGGAGCCACTAGGGTTAGGGCTTTCAGGTAAACCTGGCTAGTCTTATCTACCGCAGCTTATCATGTTCGGTCAACTTTCCACTTCAAGCAGCTTACCTTCGCTTCTGATCGATTGTTTCCCTGGATTTCGATGGCGAAGATACCATCTAAAAAGACATGCTAATTGTTGTTCCCAGCTGAGTTCTTTAGCAATCAGTCTCGAACACTCATCTTTCTAGACATCTTCAACCCTTCAAAGTCTTGCAATCCGGCGATGCCTATCCTAGCCTCGGCCTTGAATAATGCCGCGTGCAAGGAAAATAGCCAAACATTCTCAACTTACTCCAATGATCTCTAACCTCTACCGCAGCTGGTACACCTCGTGGTCTCACATCGAAACCAAGAGCAGGCACACGGAGAATGCTTTATCAGATGAGATGATCAAAGCCCAGAACAGGAGTGATGGCGGAAAGAGACGAATACAGTACATCATGGGACGATAGAAGCAACCGGGCCGCTGGAACGCCGTGCAACGTGATCTACAAATAATGGAGGATTGACAATGCATAAGCGCAAGACCTTTGCTGGCAGAACCAACCGATATCTCTAACAGCTAGTAGAATAGGGTATGTCCGGCTCTGGAGGGAGCGGGACTGTGGCCTAAGAACCCTTTTCAATTAAACCCTGTACTTCAGAACTCATCGACTCCGTTCAACACTTCCTCCGAACTGTATTTATCCACATCATAGGCCAATACTAGCATGCCTCAACCACTATCACCTGCGCAAAAGTTGAGCGACATCTACTCCTCACAGCCAGGCCACGCTACTGAGTGGAAGGATACCTCTCCACCACTTCTGGAAATCTTTCGCATCCTAGCATTCCAAACAACATCAAACAGTGCGGCAGGCCAATCCCTCCATGCTATGTCCTCAGCGATCAGCAGAAGCAATATACTCCTCCTTGCCAGACCAGACTTCAAAAATTGCCTACAAACCACATCACACACACCACAAGCTAATGAGCATACCATGTACCCAAACCACGTAGTCTACGGCCAACAGTCGCAACAACCACGTCGCGCGGCGAAAAATGGTTATTCGGTGTGTGGGGTTACCAGTCCACTGCTAAAAGTGTCTCAGAATATCGAAATCGTGTCTCCTACACCCAACAGTAACAGAATTCATTACGCGGCCAATTCACGTTATCCGGCGAGTTGAAGTGTTAATGTGATCTTGACAGCTGATAGCCATAGTGTCTCGTCTACGAGTTGACTACGGAATAAGACTTCGACAGTCGACTGGGTCTCTACAACACCTAAGTCCCCCAGACTGTATCCCGAAGTCATTGATAGAACAGCCTAACCATACTATCTTCGCGAACAAAGTACTTGCCCAATTCGAAGAGTCTTGCATTATGGCGCAATGTCGAAGAGTGAAACGGGCATCTAATATATATGATTACTGAATCTTCAGCCCGTCCATCCGATTGGTCAAGAAAGTAACAACCACGTGACTTCCCGCCCCGCAGTCAGGTGATCGAACATCAAAATCTTCAGATTCGTTACACGTCTGCACACGTCTTTTCCAGTTCTTTTCCAATTTCCTTTGTATGATTACACTGAATGAAGCATTGGATGAAACACTGGATGGAGCAAAATACGAAGCATATACGAAGCGCTGAGTGAAACACTGGATGGAATAAGTGGGGGAACCCACCGAGTCAGCGAGAGATCGATCGATCGGATGGAGAGGTAGTCTATTATTCAATAGCAACGTTTTCAAAATCATTGTTTCGTTGCAAAAAAAATGCACCGAGAGATTCAAGAGGAGGTTCAAGGGGGCGATTCCTCGACTGTTTTATTTCCGCCTCGATTCAAAAGCATTACATAGTTTCCTTTCTTGTTGCGCAAGGTCGTGGTTAATTAATTAGTAACCTTTGAATATGGATTGAAATGAGAAGTTTTGTAGAAGATCGTGATCGTGATTGGTCTGGTCAAGCTATGGTGGTGGATGGAGATGATTGAGATGCGTTATTTATGCTAGGCTGGAGTGGAAGCAATCAATGGGTCTGGCTCTCTGGTGAAGGGAATGCGAATGCAGGGAGTTCTTCCGGATTGAACAGAATAGATATTATACACATGGCAATCGATGCGACGTGTAACCTGATGAAGGAGACTCCCATTATCTATCGTCTCTGCCAGCACCGTCGGCTAAATACCCCACACATCTCCTACAGAGTGGCTAATCACCCCCCCTACCCCCCCCCTCCCTCCCCACAAACACCAGCGACTTTATTCCCCTCCCCCGGGCACACTAAGGCAACGCCATAAACACCGGCAACATCTTCGAGTAATTCGGCGTCCCCAGTCCCGTCACCGGATCCCACCCGCTCACCGCCGTAAAACCAGCCGTTCCACACCCCTGATTCCCGCCACTCGTGATGTCGTTCATCATGCTCGGGTTGCTATAAAGCGTCGGGTTGATGAACCCCACAGCGCCTTTTCCAGAGTTGGCGCGCTGCTCGTTGATGAGCGTAATGACGGAGCCGAAAGTGGGCGAGGAGGCCGAGGTGCCGTAGATGAGGCTGAGGGTGCCGTCGACCGCAACCACGTAGTTTGCCCCATTTGCGGACACGTCAGGATAGCCACGGACGGTTTGGGAGTTGTTATACTGTGTGGCGGTGTACGCGGGTTTGTGGTTGGCGTAGTAGGATTTGACGGCCGAGGATTGGTACGAGGGCTGGGCAAAAACATTGGAAAATCCACCTCCAGAGTAGATGACGGTTTCGCAGGCTTCTTCAGGAGCCGTGACGCTGGCACCGGGCACTATTTGCGTAGCGCCGACGGCAGTCACGTACGGGCAGGTGGCCGGAAAAGAGGGGTTGAAAGTCCCTGAGCCGCCGCCGTTGTAGGTACCGCCTGCGCATTTGGCTCTGGTGCAGCATGCGCCGCCGTTGCCAGCTACGCCATAATCGCCACTGGAGTAGAGAACGGTTACACCCTGCATCCCAAGTTTCATGTATTCGTTGCATTGGCGGACTTCGTAGGCAGGGGTGAGGTCCGCTTCGTTATAACCGTATGAGGTGGAGATGACAGCGGTGGGGGCGTATTTGCCGCAGTCTTTGCTTTTGTAGCCGCCGGAGTTGGGGTCTGGGTAGATGCTGTCGCTGTGGGGTGTTAGACGTTATTCTTCAGGTTTCGGAAACAGGATTTGCTTACTATGTTGGGTTGTCTCCACCGCCTGACGTGCAGTAGGAAGCGTCAATGCCTTCGATGAAGTTGTTGAAGGAGGCACCGATCACGAGGTCACCAGTCTGATAGAGGGTCACTTTTTGAGGGTAGACCAATGCTATCGCGTACTGCAAGTCAAGATCTGACTCTCCGTTGTCGTTGAAGCTCTGGGTAGTGGTTTGGTCGACACCTCCATCAATAGAATCAAAGATTGGTCCATCTCCCGAGGGAATCTCGCGGGCCAAGTTGGCGTAGAATAGGTTGAGATCAGATTGAAGGTACGCTTGCGGTGTGTATTCCACGATACCGTACGAGGACTTCGCTAGGGTTCCATTACTGAAGCTATAGAGGGCTCGAAGACATTCGGGAGTGACATAAGTGTTGCAGTTGGAAAGCGTATAGGCGTCTGTAGCGGGAACGATATTAGGACCCGCAATTACTTTACCCTTTTTCGGCTTGAAGCCGATATTGTTGGGATCTCCAGGTTTGAGATTCGTCGGTAAATCGCGTTTAGTTCGTTCTTTGTCGGATTCTGAGATCTTCGTGTCAAAGTGAACAGTTGGCATGATGAAGTCAACGTGCTGTCTGACGGTCTCAGGAACGCTGTACTCGTCACAAGCAAGATGGCCTTGACCAGATTCGTGACCGTAGAATTTGTACTCTGTCCGCAGCAGAGCTTCTACTTCACCAATTGTGGCGTTGAGATTCAACCAATTCCTTCCCATGGATGGGACAATCCGCGACGTCTCGATTCCAGACGAAGTAAGCCAATCATGAACGGCATCCACTGATCCTTGCGTGGGTGCGAAAAATTCGGCAACCTGTTAAACTTAGCGTCTGTCGATCATTCGGTTGAGATCAAAGAGCATTATACTCACCTGCTGGGCATTCCAATGCTTTCCGTAGTTTTTGCTGTCAGGATGGGCAATATCCATGAGGATATCATGACCCTGATCAAGGTTGGTCTGTTTCAGACCTATGCGGACTGGCAACGTGATATGTTTGTCAGGTTTTGTATGCGAGACCTCAGACCAGCTAGCTTCATTTCCGCGCTTTTCGTGAACTACATAGCGAGTAGATGCGGGTAAGGCAGCGGCGCTCGCCGCAAAAGCACACAGAACTACAAGGGAGACGCGCATATTGAATACTGCGTCGATTTGCGGTCTCGAGAAAGCTAACGGAACAATGACAATGGAGGAGAAAGGAGCGTCTTATATAGCATAGCCAACACGAGGAAAGTCCGCATGAGGTTGCCAAGCCCGTACTCCAGGCTCCGGTAAATGATAAGAACATCAAGGTTGCAGAAAGGAGGCGATGGGTCCGAAGACGGTGTGCTAACAACTTGAAGCTTCACCACCATGTTGGTCCTGCGTGTAACTGCATAGATTCTGACTATTGCAGCGGATGTCCGCATTTGTGTCAAGACGGGACAGATAGCTCCATGGGGAGACACAAGTAGGCAACCATGGGAGGAAACGAGAGGTCAGGAGGCCATGCCAGCAGTCCCGCCGAGGCTCGACGCTATCTTAGCTCGTTGGTACATGGGAATACAATTACCATATATTGCATGTACATGGGTTGAAAAAGGAAATAGATGCGGACTGAAAGTAGCACCATGGCAGCGGTGGTGGTGAGCTATGAAGAAGTTGCATGTATTGGACAGAGGGATGTGTCTAGTAGACAGCACTGGTTTGACTGGATGGGATAGACAGGCATCTTTCCTGCAAAGAACGAAACCATCCTGCGAGGGGATTGCTACTGCGACCTGCCACCTCCGTAGGAACGTCTAGTGAATCAAGGTCGCGGTTGCTAAATACTCTTTATCTCGAGATAAGGCAAGACAGCTGCTACCATGTACGTGTAGGTGCTAACCTCGTACGGTAGGGTGCTATCACCATGAATAATCAATCGCCATGTCGTTGCTATAAGCATGAAGATAGCCTTGCGCCGTCGGCTTGCTGAGCTATCTCGCGGGGAAGCTCGACTATGAGGTATTCGTGACACTCTGGCTTCGGGTATCTATTGAGAACGTGACCATCTGACTGACTCAGTACCTTAGTTTGACTCTGCAGGAAGCAGCAAACACTCACCACTCACGCTCGAATGATGAATGCTCAACACAATTGATTTTTGTTGAACAAAGTAATGATGGCTAAGCCCGGCCAGCGGTGACGTCGTAAGTGCTCTGATAAAGTACCTTAGGTAGCACCGCATAGCCAGACAGATCTGGCAGGTGGTAGCAGTACTCTCTAGCTCTGAGAGGCTAGCTGTGATGATGCCTTGCAAGTCACAACCCACCCACACAATCTTGCAGAAGACATGGAGGAAAACAACAAGTAGACGAAGAGTACGAGGGAGAGAGAGGTCGGTTGCGACATACGGTACCGAAGGTCCCCCTCGGTCGGATAACGGACCGCAACCTTCAGTACGACAATGGGCGTACGAGGAAAACGAACAACAACGTCCTGTTGTTGAGGCGCGTACTACCTTGAAGGCCCTTGCGTGGTTATATAACAACCTGCTAGTAAGTGGTGACTGGTGTACAAGTACCTATGCAAGCAATGACATCATTGATACCGATTGCGCCTACTGCAACCATACCTACCTATCTAAGCTTCAATCCAATTGGTCAAATGTCAACTAACGTGACTTCCCGTCCCGCAGTCAGGTGATCAAACATCAAAAACTTCAGTTTCGTACACGTCGTCACACGAGTTCTTTTCAATTTGCCTGTATGATTATACTGAATGATGCACTGGATGGAGCAAATATGGAGTACTGGGTGGAGCACTGGATGGAGCACTGGATGGAGCACTGAATGGAACACTGGATGGAACACTTGATGGAACACTGGATGAGGCAAACATGGAGCTCTGGGTGGAGCATATATGAAGCATATATGAAGCACTGGGTGAAGCACTGAATGAAAGATTTACCGTGTGGCGTAATACTAATATGGATTAGGATATTTTGGGAATTCTCACTCAATTTTGACGTGCATCTCAACTTGCGCCATCACCTTGGAACGTGTCGGTGGTATAGTCCATGATGCTCTCGAATCCTTGACCAGGGAATTCTATAGCGAGCTTCGCGTACGCAGGGCGGAAGATCTTTTGCTGAGCCGTGTAGTGAGTAATGTGTGGAACATCAGATGCTTTGAATACACCAGAAAAAATGCCTTGTTCGACGATAGGACGATGATTGCCGCAGTATCCACATTCATCCACGAGCCTGTAGTATTATCCTTGATCTCGTTATGGCCTCTAACATCTAGGTATCGATGAGGAAGGTCACTTGAAACTTCAGGGAATAGCTTCTTGAAGAAGTCTAAGAATATTAACGTCTTTGGATGGGAATCTGGGTGAGACGTGCATGGTGCATCTTTGATTTCCCCGCCGTAGAATAGTGGTGAGGACACGACGGAGATATTGGGAGGACCTTGACGCTGCAGATAAAGGCTTGCTGACTTCCAGTGGTTGGAACGAATGTACGTGATGACGGATTGACTAAGTTCTCTAGTACAACCGAATGGTCCAGACACTTGCGGAGCTGCCGGATCAAGTTGGTTATCATCACCAAAAATGATAAGATTATCGAAATCTACACTAGCGACTGTTAGTAGTACCTGGGCTAAGTCGACCACGCCTCCTTCATCGAGGATAACAAGCTTGAATTTGCCGAAGTTTGTACGAATGCTAGCACTGCCGAGGGCATTGATAGTGACTCCGACGGCATCGGCAAGACCTTTTGTAGTGCCAAGGAGAGTCTTGGTAATATCTTTGAATCTGTGTAAATCCTCTGGAAGCATGGTGGGACCCTCTTCGCTGTATCTCTCGAGCAATGATGAAAAGTCAGACCAAGTCACTGGGTTGTCGTAGGCATAATGGATAGCGCGGTTTACAATGCTGTACTCTGGCTGCGAGAATCGCCTTTCTCGAACCCCTGCAAAGGTTGGCCGAAGTTGACGGTTGGAGGTTTGAACCATCTCAATGGCGACGTTGTGTTCCTTCAATCCGGGAGGTACGGAAGGATGATTGAGATCTACAACACCACCTTCCAAGAGAGGACCGAAGAAACTCAATTCGTTGTCGGCGCCTTCGTGATCAGCTTCCTTTCCAACGACGTGTGAATGCGACGGCTGCGTACGATAACGATCCTCGGCCAATCTGATGATGTATGAGGATTCAGACTGGTCGGTATAAACTCGGACGGCAACACGATTTGCAAGAAGTTCCTGATATTTGGGGTTTGATGTCTTGGCTGTCTCGAGAGCAAAGTTGACTTTTCTAATCAAGACATTTGTGGGCTTGTTGGCGGCAGCTAAACAAAGGATGTGCTCGTCAGAATTTCCAAGAAAGCGGGCAACGATGATTGTGGCGGCGAAAAACGATTTACCCGAGCCTGCAAAGCCATTGACCAGGGCCAGGCAAAGCTTGTTGTAACTGACTGGAGCATTGTAAAGATATCTGATAACCTTGACATGGTCTTCGTCCGTCAAAAGGCTTAGGTATTCCTTGGAAATGGGCATTGGAAACAGATCGCGACTACCGGCTGTGCGAGCGTCGTGCATGAGCAAAAATTCAGCCCAATTCTTTGATCGAGTTGGATACTTCACGAGCTGGTGCACCACGTTTGCGTGCCTGAACCGGTCGAGAACCATGGACGACTGCATTCAGGCCTAAAATGATACGAGACTTCGACTTGTCCGAAGCTTGATAGGTAACTAAGCAGCGAACGGGCTTTGACCCCTCAAGATATGCGCGGGCCTCCTCGAGAGAATTAGCACGAGCTTTAGTGAAAGGAACTTTAGAATTCTAGTAAAGTCAGAATTGCGTCTTCTCAGCGGTAGTTGCATCAGGTGGGATTGGTTTGCGAGAACGTTTGAGGACGCCGACGATTTCACCTTGAAGACACCAGTTGAGTGGCTTGAGAACGACGAACTCCCAATCCTCATCAGTGATATTGTTTTCCAAGCGGAAATTGGTGGGAAGAGTGTCCCTAGGCATAATGCGAAATTCGGTCGTAAAGACGAGAAAGCCAAAATATTCGGCGTCTCCAGCACCCAAAGCCTCAAGAACACGGATCGTGGCAACCTTGGCTCTAGTACCTTGGCCTGTGTGTCTTCCAAGCCTTCCATCACAGCAACGTCAAGGCGGGTAGTCGTCTCAAAGACTGTTGAGCAGGAAGTTGGAGGATAGGTGGTCATCGATGGACGGTCGGCCTTTGGAGTGCCCGTATTGATGTTGTAGGGATCGTCAATTTTCCGTAAGCGCTGGGTGTAGAAGTACCGAAAGATATTACCCTCCTCAATCTCACGACAAAGAAGTCTGAAGGTGTTCTTGGCGGAATCTTAAGTCGATTCTTGTCCTCATCCCTAATGTAGACATCGAATTGAACAGCATCCCGCTCAAAGATAGCCCGGAGAGCTCCAACGGCACGGTCGGTAGATTCATCCCAGAGATCAAAGTCGTTAAATAAACTGTGCGAGACCATGGTGTGTTTGGTGTTGTCAAAGTTGACGGTGAACTTGCGAACTAACCCCCTCATCTCACCGAACTTTGGTGTTTGGCGAACGATGTAATGGGGCCTGGTATCAGGGTCGCACCTAGTACCATCATCGTTATAGACATCAAAGATCATTCCCGGGGTAAGAGCTTCGACGGGAGAGTTCTTGGCGTACAACATCACTTTGATGTTGAGACCGTCTTTGGTTCCGGGTTGAAGAGTGCGCCGATTGGCTTATTGTAAGGAAAGTGCAAGAATGTGAGGTCACGAGTGTCAAGGACAGCTCTGCACCAGCTGATCTTATCAGGACTGTCAGGCACGATGGCAGATTGCTCGTGGCATTAGGTGCAGATGTGCAGGGGTTCATGAGTATGTGCGATCGCTGATGTTGCAAAAGTAGATATGTGGATGGAAGATGGTTGAAGAGCTAAAGACTGGAAAAAGGAAGAAGAGTTGAATGGTGGAGGAAAGGGCGGAATAGTTGCAATACTCCGTAAGAGCAAATGGTAAATGATTTTCACCGTCTTTGCTTCAAGATGATATTTCCTTTCTGCTGAGCTCAAGTTTTAATGTAAAAGTGCTGGCATTTTTTCGGTTTAGCGCTATAAAATAGAAGTCTGTCTTTTCAACAGGGAACCTCGGGCACATCAAATTGGGCTCAAACCAGCCATAACTCTTGTTGAGAATCGGACGCATCAAGGTCCAACGATGTGTCTCTGTGTTCTATTACAGGAGCACTGTCTGTTTCCAGCAGTTTGTCGTTGGACACTGAAACATTGCTCAACGGCGAAGAGGCTTACGTTTACATCTCGTATCGTATACCTCGTTACACCCAAATACCTTGTGCACACTCATATCAGTTGCTAAACTGATATGTGATTCTTGTTGTCGAATCTATACGTATTGTAGAGACGATGCTGAGACGACTCCAATGATTCTGAGCACATCTGAGATTCAACAGTACGGGATTAAATTTTGCTGTGCGGGGCTGAATTTCGCAATTTTCAATTCACAAGTACGTAAATCATAATTTGCGAAAGGATTTAAGCATTCTTAAAGCTCATTGTTGAGCGAGATGCAATTATATGTGGTTTTAAGCATTCGCGCGATCGAAAAAAAAAGTTGTAAAAAAGTTTTTAAATTTGAACAGAACACGATGCGTAAAGGCATAATTCCAGTTGAACATGTAGCAAGGCGTAGGGGGTTTTCTTGCGCAGGTCTTATACGATCAGTACTCTATGCTCACTACGGTTCGCGGCCAATCTTGCCGTGTTCATTCTTGAAACTTGATAATATTGCTGTAATTTCCGTGTAGGAACACTGCTGCCTGCTCTCTATGCTGCGCGCCCCTGCTCATCGATGCCTCAGCACTGCGGTTAAAATCCTGCATCCTGCATCCTGCAGGATTATGAACCACTCATCCGCAAAGAACGCATCCTTGAGGATTACAAACAACTCGTGCGCAAGGGAGTTGAATTGCGGCGCAAGAAGGATGAAACCACATTTCCAATTCTCGCTGTGCGTGAAGCCTTCTGTTCATCATGGTTGCTTCTTTCCAAGACTCAAGTAATCCCTTCATGTCGAGGCATAATGAAGCTTTCTCGTTATCCAAATGTACATTATAAGATCTTGACGGAAAATCTACGCCCATGGCGTCGAGTACTCATTGTAATAACAAGGTTGCTCGGAGTAGCCTCTCTTTTGGCCTTTCTCTCAATCACCACTCTCCATCTCTACAGAGCTCGATCAGGGAAAAGGTTTGAGCCTGCAACTCTGAATGCCAAACCAGGAGAAGCATCTTTGGGACTAGTCCGAGGTCCCAAAATTGCTGTCCCGGAAATTCCCTCGTCCTTCAAGACTATAGGACTGATCTTCTACGGCAGACGATCGAGGGTCGAGATTTTGGACTGCTATTTGAAAGTGCGTTGCTCAGAGCTCATAGTGGAATAAACTTTCGTAGCCTGACCCACAGTGCGCAGCAAAATTTAGTGGAGAATGGTGGATCACTTGATCAATGTGCTCTTTGTCGTGAAAACCACTGATGTCGAAGATCTGAAATGGCTGGATCAGCTGGTCAATACTTCAGACAGCTACACAAGGTTCGATCTGCCAAACATCAACGTCAATTTTGGGCAGGTCTGGGACATATTCGAAAGAGGGATCATGTATGTCAAGATTGACGATGATGTGGTACGGATCAGCCCGCTGCGTTCGGTTTTGTTCGGTCCTAGAGTGCTAAGATTTGTCGTCTAGGTATTCATCGGTAACTCGACTGTTTCACGTCTAGTTGCTGCCAAGTCCAGCCACCCAGAGTACCTTCTCGTTTCTGCAAATGGTATCAACAATCCAGCACTTTCATGGGTTCACTACCATCTGGGTGCCATTCTTCCATACCTACCCGAGCTTATACCTCCGAAGCCATCGAAAGTAGCCTCATGGCGTGCTTCGGAACTGCCACTCTGGGATGGTGACCCATCGTTCGATCGCCTTGAATGGTTCGACCCTCCGTATGATAATCATCGCTGGCTTCCACTTGGGCCGGAATATACATTGGATGGAACACCGATAACCAAGACCACGTACGACAAGTCAGGCCCCGGGTGGTCAAATTGGGCTATTGCTTCACAAGAACACTACAGCTTTCTAGATAATCTGGAGAGGGACCGCTTAGAAAAGTACCATTTCGACACGTGGGATTATCAATACGAGCGATTGAGCATCAATATGATAGCCATCTGGGGCGACGACGTCGTTGACAACCGGCCGTTTCCAGAGGACGATGAGCAATGGCTGACTGTTGATCTTCCTCAGAAGCTTGGCAGACGTAAGTAATTATCCTTCCTACCTAGATCATATCAGGCTATACCCAGAGGTGACTGACACAAAATTCATTAGACGCCATGATGGACGGTAAAGCTGTTGCATCTCATTATGCGTTCCAGGCGCAGAAGATCGATGGCAGAGGGCTGGAATGGACAGATCTACTGTCTCGTTACAAGGCCTATGCTGATGAAAATGTCTGCAAATTGTTGTGATGACGAGGTCACCTGCTGCTTCTCAGTAGTTTTTCTCTGACCGCCGTCAACGTCACGGCTTTCAGTTGAAACTCTTCGCTCTTGCCACTCTCCTCAAAGCTCGGACAATCCGGCAGCCGACAGCTATCGAAAATGTCAAGATGGTTAGGCTGATTATGAGGTGATAAGATCTGTTTGATGGCTAAACCGTCTGGAACGGAAATGTAACACCATGACGTCAAGGCACGGCGTCTTGATGGCAATAGATAGAGAATATGGATGTGTAAGGGTTGTTGGATAGTGTATAACACCGAGATGACAAGGCCTCAGGCAAGGCCATATGCAAGAGATTGCCATGAGCTATTAAAAATGGGAGAATAAGGCACTAGTAGTGGCCCCAAGTTGGTACACTACTATAACCGATTTCTCGCAAGTTTTATCCAGTTTGAAGAATTGGGCAAAGGAACATATGAGACTGATCAATCTCGCCTTTCGATCCCAAATTGGTATTTAGTCCGATGGTCGGTAAGGACGTATCTGGCTTGCTGGGCCATGGATACCAGAGACTCAGGACCTCCAGGTTCCGAATGACTGTAGAACTTCCTCGTTTACAGTGCCTGATAAACGTAGTCAACCAGGGCATTTCCACATATCACGTTCGAAGTACGGTACGTAGCAAATGGAACTTCCGACTTGAAGCTTCCATAGCCATGGGGCTGTTCATCTAGGTCATCACACCACCCAGCTTAGTGCTCACTGGAGAGCAGTATTGTGTGCGGAGGAGTAAAGGATTCAGGATTCAGACATCGTTGGCTTGAGATGTTATTTATAGACTGGACCATCGCTTGCGCTGGAAGCGTGATAGGCTGCGATCCTCTAGAAATGCGTTAGAAGGTTTGTCTGCGCACCGGTAGGGCCAACCCCACGAGATGATTGTGACGGCGGGTGCGACGTGGTGGGATTTGAATTGGCTCGAGTAGCAGAATCGCAAGGGACTTCAGCTTCAGGGCATCTTGATGGCTACTCCGCCGTAAGGCTCACTGTTCATGGTCATGATGACGATCGTTCCAAGGCTGGAGGAAGCACTGCCACCATGCTGACTGTCATTCCTAAGATATATATGAGTCTCCGCCCCTCGAACTTCTCTTCATCATTCCCAATGCCACACAGCGCGCATCAGTAATGGACGCAAAGACAAGGACTGGTGGTATGGCCACCGAAAAATACAATCTCGTTACACCCAAAAATCCATCGCCTCCACCAGCCTACGATATTGATCCACCAGATACCACCGCCGCCTTTTCGAGACTTAAGCTAGAGGAATCCGATAAGCCGACGACCGACCAGTGCATCGCTCACCTTAAGCTCCTCGAGGCCTTTCATCAGCTTCGCGAAGATATCGCCACCAATGATGGCTTGTTTGGGCTCCGAGATGGTTTCGTCCCACAAGGCTTGGATGAGCAGCAGCGTGCCGAGACGTTACTGAAGATTCGTGAGAAGCGATGGGCAATCTATGTAGCAAAGGCTGCTAGGCGCTTTGAAAAATGGTGGCAAGTCTCCGTCGAGCCAGGTGTGGAAATGTTGTCACAGAAAGCCATGGCCGCGGAACACTTTGACCATGACAGGCATCCCCTGTTCTTCAGCAAGGAGACATTGCCTCCGCTTGGTGAGACGCTGCGCTTATTATTGTTGTTCGGTACTGAACCTTTACGTAGATGTCATCATGGTCTGGCATTCCTATTTGCTAAATCCTCGGGACTTCCTCGAAGATTGCATTAGGCACCAAAAAATGAATTTCTGGAGAGAAGGACTACCTTTGGCGGCTATCAATGACTGCATCGATAATAGTTCCTTCGAGTACACCGCAAGCGACAAGGCCTGTCAGCTCTTCGAATCCGAGACAGGATATGCGTGGAACAGCCTTCATGATCCACCAAATCTCACTTTAGAGTGTCCAGGCTGCAGCCGGAGTCTGTCTGTCCCGTGGACCACTTGCACTGCTGGTTCAATATGGACGGACCGATCTGGAGTAACTGGGCAGGGGTTCTCTGAAAGACAATTCCGAGTACGATGTGCGTCTTGTAACGTCGCGGTCGACCACGAGCTTTTGAGGGCGCAGAAGTTCCGGAGAGATACTCAGAGGCTTCTTCTGAAAGATGTTCCGATGCCCGGTACAATATTGAGTATCGACGGTAAGAACGCCCGAGACTGTCCTTCAGAAATCCAAACACACACTGAATTTCACTTAGGACGGCCTGAACTCTCAAACCAAGATAAACATGAACCGAAGCTATTTCCAAATCGACTCATCAAGAACTGGCTCGCCAAAACCATTGTAGCTGAGACCGATCCACGTTTGAGCCCTTCAGCCACAGTCGACAATATTCGTAAGTTGATCGAGGAAGCCATAGCTGATCATTCAATCGTTCGAAAAGTCAACCAAAGTACGTTTCCAAATAGATTGCAACGAACAGAGAAAATAGCGACCCGACGGATGATGTCACGATACTGGGAGAACTCCTCGATCTTTGCTCTCGATCTCGTAGGGGCGGTCATTCGACAAAGCTCCTTCATCGAAAAGATGCATGCTATTGACTGGATCCATTCGCCTACGGTTTCTTCCACTATGAGTCGTCTCATTGCAAAGTACGAGCGGTACTTTCACATACTTGCAGTGTATCCAATGAGAGTTGCTGTCCCAACTCTTGACGTCGATCTAGCTTGGTGAGTAGTTATTTCGATGCTCACTATCATATTCCTATTTCACTCGAAATCTTGAGTATAAAACATTATCACGTGGGGTTCTTCACTTAGACGTATTCCATGCCTCGACACATCACGAGGCATGTCGCTAACAACCCTCCACAGGCACACTCACCAAGTCTCCCCAAAACACTACTTCGCCTACTCCCTCTCCAAAACCCAGAAATTCATCGACCATGACGACAAAATTGATGAAGTCAAGCTCTCCACCGCTTTCGAATGGACCTCCAAGACCTACCAAAGATTGTACTCGGCCGTCTACTCTGAATGTACCTGCTGGTACTGCGAAGCCGTCCGCGAATCCCACACATCCAGCATCTCCCGCCTTTTCAAATCAAACAGCAACATCGAAATGGATCTCGACCGCTTACACAGGTCCCCAACCGACACCAGTAACCCACATACAGCCCCTCACATCTCAGCGCATAACGCCATTAAGCCGACCGCTCCCAGAAGCACAACAGACGCCAACATCAAAGCGATAGAACTCGAGCGTAACTATAACAAATCCCGGAGGCAAGCCCTGAAGAAGGGAAGGGAGCCGCCTGCGAGAAGCGAGTATATGATGTACTACGGCTACGGCTACCCAATGTACATGCCCTACTACGCGCCGTACATGGGCGACCCGGGCGTCACGCAGGCAAATTACGCCGGCAATCCTGCATGCGCGAATTTTACACCCGGCGCTGTGGGCAACTGCTGTGCGGGGGCTTGTGGGGGTGGGGTCGCTGCTGGAGCTTGTGGGGGAATGGGTGGGGGTGGTTGTGGTGGGGGTGTTGCTGGAGGTTGCGGTGGTGGAGGTGGTGGTAGTGGCAGTGGAGGCTGTGGGGGAGGGGGAGGAGGAGGAGGGGGTTGTGGGGGAGGGGGTGGAGGATCTTGAGGGGATCTTGGAGAGGTCCGCGCGGGAGGGATTGTTAAATTCGATATTCCAAAGGTTCTAAGCGGCAACATTTGGATGGGGTTAATCGAGCTGCTAAACGACGGTTGCAGTGGAGGCGAATAGGAACGGTGGCTTAGGTATACCCTTTTACGATTTTGGCGCTTTTGGTATATGACTACTATGATGTATGAATTCGTACTCTACATCATACCTATTGTTTTAGCAATATATAACGAATTTCATCTCGAAAACGGATTTTCAACCATCAACGTCTATGACAATAGTCTGCCTTCACGCAAAATCACCATTCACCCCACCAACCCAAATCTCCGCAGCACCAGTTCCCCCATCACAGTAGCAGTTCCCACCAACAACCCCTGATCCCCAAACCACCCTCACCCACAACCCCCAAAATCGAAACCACAATACCACCAAAACTTCCTCGATCTCCATCCCACGCCAACCCCACGGAGTTAATAGCCCCTAACCCCACCAGCCCTAAAATTCTCGCCAAATCTTTTTGCCTCAGCAATCGAGTTGTGTTGATAAGGGATCGCTATACCTATAGAAAGAAGCAGAGACGGAGAAATCAATGGCGCAAGGCGCGATTAAGAAGGGGAAGGCGAGTGCTGGGGCAGGTGCGGGGAGGAAGTGAGTTTTGAAGATTTTTGTGATTATTGTAATGGCTTCTTATGTATAGGCTCTAAATAGGCCGTTTCATTCTCTGCTGTTTTCTCCATATCTCTATATTGCCATCCCTACCGCTTTCAGTTCGCAGCTATATGACTCCCTGTTAAGAGAGCGCGAGAGAGAGAGAGAGAGGGAGATTGAGACCTGATAATGAAATAGAACCCAACAGCCGAAAAAAGGCGCCCGCACCATTGCACCGAAGAGGAAGAGTCTGGTGGATCAGAAGAAGGTGACTAAGGTTTGTTTTTCTTGTTTTTTGCGTGGTTTGTGTTTTGTAGTGGGGGAAGGGTTTTAGGGGTGAAGGGGGTTTGTTGTCTTTGTTTTTTTGGCCTTTTTTTCCCACTCTGCTATGTTATGTCCCTCTCAGTCCCTCATCCCCTCTCCTTTCCCTTGCCCTACCACCATCCCCCCATTTTTGCAACCCTCTCGAAACCAGCACACGTCGATCCGATACTCGGGCACATGCGCTGATGAAAATTCAGAAATACACATCCGGCCTCACCGCCCGCACCGAGCGGAATCTAGCCGAGAAGGCTGGACACTTGGAGATGCTTGCGGGGGGAAAGGGGAGAAAGAAGGGGGGGGAGGGGAAGAAGGGGGAGGAGGGGAGATGATAGGAAGATGATAGGTAGGGGGAAGGGGTTGGGGAGCGCATGGCGGCGGCAATTTGAAGGGATCAAAACTCTGGGAAAGAGGATAATTTGATGTTCGTATGCTTCATGAAGACCCGAATACAAATCAGGATATGATACCCGCCTATGCTGCAAACCAATGCCGTTATGAGATTCTCCCAATGAACCTTTTCTTATTCAAAGACGTGCCATTGGGCTCTCATGCTCATATCTCAAGAATATTGAACATGGCGAATTTTGGAGTGAAGTCTGCTCATAGGAAATCATCACTCTTGATCAACCGCGTATTTGATTGTGTTGCTACGATACGCGAAAACGAGGATATCACGGCTCCGCTTCCTTGACAGCAACGCCCACAGAGCAAATGAAACGCCGCTCAACAACTACGCGCTAATAAATCAAACCGCTCTCGCGGCCTCCCCACCTCCCGACTCCAACACCTGCTGTCTCGCCTTCCCCCTTCCAATCCCTCCCTGCCCAACCCCCATCCTCCTTGCCACATACCTCTGCGCCACAACTCCCACCCCAAGAGTCAGTAACTCCTCCACCCATTCGGCCACCCATTCTCTCGGGTCCACGCCCCCAGTGTTAACAATCTCAGCAATCTCCTCTGGTAGATTCGATTCTGAGAAATCCGATGTGGGCGACGCGTCGAGCCACTCGACCCATTTGTGCGGGAGGGTTTGCGTGACGGTGTGGAATGTGATACCGTGGATGGGGTCATGCAGGTAGATGGCGAAGCAGAGGAGGTCTTCAGGGAAGTTTTCAGGGTCTACCACCCCCTCGTTTTTGTTGGCGTCTTGGGCGGGGCCGCCGAAGAGGTTAGAAGGGGAGGGGTGGGTGATTGCTTGGATGGAGAGGAAGATGTCGCTGCTGCGGACGGGGTTGCTCTCGCTCAAGTCTTCGGTGGCTTGCTTGGCTGCTTCTTCGAGTCCGCCTTGGGAGGCAAAGTAGTCATTTGCGTATGATTCGGCGCTCACTTTGGAGAGTTTGGTTCCCTCGACAAGTCCTTTGACTGCACCTAAGCTCCTTGTCTCGGCCGATTGCCGCCACCAGGGTCCGTCACTCCAGCCGCTGGTATTTGAACCTGTGTAGCCTGCGTTGGAGTCACGGCGAGGAGAGGATTCTTGGCCGCGTTGGATGACCATTAGGTCACCGCCTTCGACTTGCGCCATGACACGGGAGAAGGTTGCGTATATCAGCGGGTCGAGAGAGGGATAACCGACGATATCGTGGGTGATGTGGATTTGGAGCCGTTCGTGCGAAGAGATAGGAGGCGCGAGAGTATGGAGGATGTTAGTAAAGGTAGGTAGGGCGCGCGAGCGGAGTTCTCCTCCTAGGTAGCTGTTAGCATGTAGATCCAGGCACACTCGAGGCGCATTGCATACCAAATCCTCGTAGAGCTCCAACATTTCCCTTTACTTGCTCGGCCCATCGCTGAGCTTCTTCATTGTGCTGAATCTCCTTTGCCAGAGCTTCCGCCTGTTTTACCGCAGCACTTGCAGTCGCAAATATTCCACCCCACCAGCCACCTCCGCTACTCTGCTCCTTGGCTGGAGCTGGAGCACTCGACTGTTGCTTTTCTGGATCAAGCTCAATGTCAGTCTCTGTCGCTGGCGTGGTTATATTGAGTAATGACCGCGCACTCTCGGCAGATTTCCTTAGAGATGCCTTTTCTTCGCTAGTCCGAGTACCATCGTTGGATGTAGGCGTAGCAAACCCCGCGCGCTTCGGAGAAGCTCTGGGAGCTGTAGCGGGTGAATTGGATTGTACTCGTGGAGTAAGTGGTCTACTTGTAGGCTTTGAACGTTCTGGGATACCAAGCTCCGCTAGTAGGTCGGCTTCTGATTGCGGTTGCCCTTGAGCTGTCTTGGGGGCCTCCTTGGCTATCTCGTCACCATCGCCCAGAGCTCCAAGCTGAGCGAGAAGATCTTCATCTGTTGGTCGCTTCTTCTCTGCTGACATATTGTAAGAAAACTGCGGTTGGATTGCAGCGTTAGCTGGCCATCCTTCTGAGGTGCGAGATACGCGTCTAAATTGTGACAAGCGCTGGTTACGTAAGCCTCCTTTATCGAGTGTTATTGTTTGTTCGAGCTTATTGAGAACTTCATCGTGAGATGATGAAACGATACAACACCAATTCGTAAAGCAACACAAATATGCTATTTTACAGAGATTTTCCAGGAGGTGTTACTGAACATGGCTCTGAACCGTAGGTGTTGGCTAGCCACAAATTTCTATAAATTCCTCACTTTCCTCACTTCTTAACTTCTTCTTCTTTCCTCTGCAACCAGACTCTTGATAAGCAACTATCCTGTTTCGCTACTTTACACAGCTACTCGGATAACTTCATACTTGCTTCTTCCATCAGCTTTGCCTGTGTCTGGCTACTTTTTTTTACCTAATCTACTGGTTCTACAAGATCACACTTTAATACCTCACTTTACAGTGTCTGACTACCTTTTTACCTGGTCAAAGATCACACTTTGTTATCACCACCTTACAGTATTCGACTACAGTCTTACCTGACCTACTTGTTCTACAAGATCACACTTTGTTACCTCACTTTACAGTGTCTGGCTACTCCTTTACCTGATCTGCTTACTCTACAAGATCATACTTTGTACCATCACTTCACAGTGTCTGACTACCTTTTTTACCTGGTCTACAAGATCACACTTCGTTATCACCACTTTACAGTGTTCGACTACCGTCTTACCTGACCTACTTGCTCGACAAGATCACACTTCGCTATCATCACTTTACAGTGTTTGACTACTCTTTTACCTCGTCATCTTGTACTACAAGTACGCAGTTCGCACTAAAGCACACACTGTGTGTCTGGAAAGTGTTTGAATTCTCTCCTACCTGCTCTCCTTACACCAACACATTCCGCATATCATCACCTGGAGTGTTTGATTCTCTCTACAAATCCGAAAGAAATAGCCAAGATGTCATCTCGACCGGCTACCATGTACCTCCCATCCATCGCCGCACACTCCCAGCTTGTTCCATCTGTCCAAGTGACAGCAACGGTATGGCTCTCCTTTCTTTACCCATCGAGTACACCTAATCAAGAGATTCACCCTACTGACAACTTCGCAGAACGATGACTTCGACGATCTTTACGATGCAACCGAAGAAGAAATCGAGCTACCAACGGCCTACGACTTCGACGCGCCTATCCAGGCCAATGGCTACGTACCTCTCACCAACGTCTCCGCATTCGTCGCTTCTCTCAAAGCACCAACCAAGAAATCTCTGAAAGCTCTCAACGCCGTCGCCGGAAATGCTGCTGAAGCATGCTTACAATGGCAAGACGAGTACTTGAAGCTGGAGTCCCAATTGAGAAAAGTCGACGAGGAGTTCACCAAGAAATCCGACCCCCGCAACCTAATGGGATTCAACGCCAACGGCGTAGACTTGTTCGAAGAATGGAAGGAGAAGACCACGCCAAAGTGGGGCTTTCATGAAGACCCTGGCTACACCGTACCAAAGGTCACCAAGAAACGCGAGCCAAGGGCCAAGCCTGCCGCCAAGCCAACCACCACGAACGATGGAACAAAGGCATTGCGTCCTACCGACAACCTCGCCATCGACACGAAGGAGACTCCAGCTGAAGGAGGGAGGGGGCAGCGGACCCGAAAGCCGCCGAAGCGATTCGGGGATGACGTTGGGCCAAAAGGGCCAGAGAAGACTCGGGCTACCTCGGAGCCCAAGGCTGCCGAGGAGCCAACGAAGAAGCGAAAGCGAAAGGTGGAAGAGCCTGCCGCCGCCACGTCGCCCCCGCCAGCCAAGCGCCCAACACGGGCAATGTCCGTGGTGAAGAAGGAGCCGACCCCCTCCCCACCACCATCACCGCCACCACCACCTCCACCTCCACCACCCCCACCTCCAATTGTGGCTCCGGCCATAGAGAAGAAGCGGAAGCGAGCGGAGGAGGACCCGGCGCCAACTCTTCCACCTGCCCCATTGGGGAGGTCGACTCGCTCCGCCTCTGCGGCGGCAACAGCACCGGCCAAGCCCTCCACCCAGGCAACCAGCCAAGCGAACAAGCGGGTCAAATTGACCCAACAATTCCTGGCCGTCCTACCAGCTGCCCTCCCAGCAGCACCGACCTCCTCCGCCGCTCCCCCACCCCCGACACCCGCCCTTCCTCCACCTCCCCCACCCGCCCCCAAGAAGCGCGGCCGGCCCGCCAAATCTTCGGCTACTCTAGAGCCGAAGATCGCCAAGAAGCGCGGCCGGCCGCGCAAGATCCGCTCCCCCAAGCCCGACGCCACCACCAACGAGGGCGGGCAGACCGTCGACCCGGTGCGAAGCAGCGCGATGGCGGGCGTGTGGGCCCGGCGGATCGCCGCTGGAACCAACGGGCGGAATGGCGGGGCGCCGAAGCCCAAGACGGTGAAGAAACGCGGCCAATTGGCCAAGAAGATGATGGAGGAAGAAGAAGAAGAGGAGAAAGCGAGGGAGGAGACGCCGGTGGAAGAGGCGGAGGATGAGGAGATGGGGGATGAAGAGGGTGGCAGCAGTGACGACGACGAGGAAGAGGGGCAAGCCGGCCAGATGGCCGTGGAGGTCTAGATTGGACGTGTTTTTTTTTTCTTTTTCGGCTGTTGGGATTTCCGGGTATCTTTTTCTCTTCCTGTTTTTCTGGCGCTTTTCTGGCGCTTTTCTATCTTGTTACCCCAGCACCCCAGCACCATTCCCCCCCCCCAACTTCCCCCAGCACTTGCCCCTCGCTTCCCCCCCCCAGCAAACACCCAGCACACCAGCACCATTCCCCCCCCCTGCCCCTTTCTCGCACTTCCCCTACCTCGACATTCAGCACAGCAGCACCAACTTTCTTCTTCCCCCCTCCTTGGTTTTTTTCTTTCTCGGGCGCTTTTACAACCGCTGAGATATCTCGAAAAGACGCACAGCACACGCCAGCGCCCTCACCAGCGCCAGCCACGACATCTAGCTCAGCCAGTGGACCGGTTGACGCTCGCCTCGCCCTCCTCTCTCTGCATGGCTGGACCGTCTCTTTACATCGGAATATCATACTTGGATATCTAGGCGGCAGTGGAGGCAAAAAGTGGGCATTAGCATAGTGATTTCTGACGTTTTCTTACTTGCAGTCTTGTCATTCTGGAACCTGTATTCTAGAATTCAAACATGGAGAAGATAGCTCTTTGCAATATGCGAGCTAAGATTAAAGAAGCGGCTCTTTCTATCCCATCTCAAGAGCCATCATGATCCCATATCCTTATCATACGCGAAAATATGCTAGCTAACATAACCATGCCAATGCATCCGTCCCTTCATCAGCCCACCAAACTACCTATTGCACAATCTGCTCCCGCAACTTACTCGGATCCTGCGGTCCCTTGCCCCTCCGCCCCAAGAGCGTCGCGTTATCTAGGCTTAGCTCAAACGCCCCCCGGTTCTTCCTCACCTGCTGCTTGGCCGCCGCCGCAACAGCAGGACTGTGCTGGCCATAGCCTCTCCCTCCATCCTGCTGCGCTGCTGCTTGTTTTGGTACTGCGGCTTGTCTTGCTTGAGCGGCAGCGCTGGGGACACCAAGGTTTGTGGAGCGCATTTTCTGTTCTACGCTGCTGACGCCATCGGAGATGGTGCCTTTGGGGACTTTGGAGGGAATGGTCTGGGTGCCTTGAGGTGCAAAAGTGTCGTCATCAGCATCGTCGTAGTCATCATCTTCATTCAGGGGGTTGAGGCCGTTCATGCCGGCCGCACCACGGTAACCTTGTTTGAAATTCTTGCGGCGCTTGCCTTCTTCTTCCTGACGGTGCACGGCGTAGCTAACGTCGAAAACTTCGCGCAGGTTCACGGCACCAGGAGATCGGAAATCCATGCGGCGTTGATGATCGCCCGGTGTTTCGAGGAACTGCGCCGACATTGGTTCTTGGTCTACGACTTTGGATGCGGATGGATTGAAGCCATATTCTTTCTGACGAGTGTAGAGAGGGGTGGCGAGGGGCGGGGCGTCAGCAGCGGCATAGGTTTCCTCGTTGGATTGTTTGATCCAGGGGTGATCGAGAAATTGCTCGATGGTGTAGCGTTTATCCGGATCAACTGTCAAGAGGTGGGAGACAAGATCTTGGGCGGATTTGGAAATGTCATCCCACCAGGGTGAGAGGAATGTGTATTGCCCTCTGGCAACTTTCTCAGTAAGGACTTGAATTGATTCATCGTAGAATGGGGGGAAGCCGCAGAGGAGGGTGTAGAGGACGCAGCCCATGGCCCACATGTCAACGGATTTGGAGTAGCGCTCGTCTTTGACAATTTCGGGCGCTGTGTAGCCTACTGTCCCGCAGGGGGTCATGGTTTGGCTGTCCCAGATGACCTTTGAAAGACCAAAGTCGGCGATCTTTATCTTGCCGATACCACCGGCTCCGATGCGTTTAACGAATTCACCCTCGTCTGCCTTGTCCTCATCCTCAGCAGACCTGGGCTTCGGATTCTTCGTTGGTATGAATGGTGCCGGGTAGAACAAGAGGTTCTCGGGCTTAATGTCACTGACCTCAAATTAGTATTCATGAAGACGCGGTAGACACCGTAGAACATACCGATGAACGACACCGCGGTCTTCATGTAGATACTCCAAGGCTTCCGCAACTTGCACGATGACATGGCGGCTCAGCTCCTCACTGAAGTAAGTCAATCTAACAACTTGGTGGAACAGCTCTCCTCCAGGGCAGAGCTCGAGGACTATGTAATAGTATTGGCGGGATTCGGAAAAATCGATAAGCTTGACGATATTAGGATGATCTAACTGTCGCATTATCTGGACCTCTTTGAGAATATTGGCTCTCTGTAGTAATCGTCGTTAAAGTCAGCGGCTTGTTACACCGTACAGAATACGTCTGTAACGCAGAACGCCAACGACATGGTACAGGATTTTGCACAGATGGAAAGCGTTTGCGCACCTCCACAACCTTTGGTTGCTTTTTGAAATCCGGATGAAGATGGTTGTCGCCCTAGTACGAAGTATTGGCACAGTTTCGCGGCTCACTTGGAGCTTTAGAAGAACAGCAATGGCGGATCGGGCACAGAAAACATATGACAATAAGCCCAAGGAAATGGCCACTTCCAGATGGCTAGACAAAGCTTACCTGGCTGGAGTTCATCTCGAACTTTCGGACGACCTTGATGGCTACCTCGCCTGCCTGGCCTGTACTGTCTCTGGCTCGGTATACATTGCTGAAGGCACCATCCCCCATTTTCTCGACCAAAGTCCATCGATCGAGCCCTGGGTACTTTGGCAGCTTCCCTTTGCTCTCTCTTTCCTCGGCAACTATTCGCTCGATTGTTGAGGGATCATAGTCTTGACTTCGCTCTGTCGATCCTTCATTCCCCACTCGTTGCTTGTCGCCAGCCGCCTTGGCGGCCACTCCGCCCGCTTGAGCAGCCACGTTTCTGTGGTCAATGTTCGCAGCAGAGAAATCTGCACCTGGTACATTTCCTGCTTGTAGTGGTTTGTGATCTAGGACATTCGGATCGCTTATTGCATAATGATTTTGTTGTGGTGGGGGGTTATGGCGTTGTTGCTGGGCGTTGACCGGCGAGATGTTTGTCGTTGGCTCGCCATGAGGAGAATTAGATGCTCGAGCTTGTTTACCATGTCGTATAAAATTCTTCAGATTTTGAATGGTCGACATGGTGAACGGAGTGTGAGTTTGAGGTCGTTAATGGGGTAGGTAGCGATTTTTGATTTGGTGTAGGGTCTCGCGAAAGGTGCCGTTAGGAGGAGGAGCAGCAGCAAAGTTAACCTCACTGGAGCGTAGGTAGCATGAAATAGCGGGCAGTGGGAGAAAGAAGGTCGATGTCGGTACGAGTAGTAGTAACTGCTTTGGTTGGTATTAATAAGATATGATGAAAGAGTGAAGGTGCAGGCTGACGAAGGAAGATCGGCCGATGCGAAGATCACCGATGACGATGGGTCCTTCTTCTCGTATCTCAGGTATGAAAAGCGAGGTTATAGCAAGAATGTTGGGAGCTGTAGGATGATCGTGACTGATTTGTAGGAGTATTTGTTTTCTCAGCCTCCTCTATCATAGGTAGATATGACAGAAGCAGTGGCTGCAAGATGAGCTCGATCACAACAAACAAGAAAATCGTACGGATTATTTATTATTATTTATTACTGTATCTCCACTATGAATAACCGAAATCTCTTGTCGAATGTCCATCTTACCTTACTTGGCTTGTTGCCCTTGACGCGCCGATGGCGTAGGTGCATGCGCAATGACGTGGTAAAACGCAGGGATACCGATCGCCGTTTCCGATTTCTGGTCCAAGGCCAAGAAGCAAGATGTACCTTAGGTAATCATGTAAACTACTTGAAAGGTACCCTATCACGTGCCTAGGTACGTATCGTCCCCGGGCTTACTTAATCCACTGCTCTTCTCTTTGTCTTGATTTTTGAACAATCTTACCATCTATCTTAAACCTAACTGCACCAGCTTTATCTAAGTTGAACGGTGATATTCAAGAGTCAGTGCCTGGAGGCTTCCAACCCGG
>JAABVA010000693.1_pt1 | contig 40595 bp, 35 predicted proteins | sample 5560331 | NCBI WGS metagenome assembly JAABVA01 (sample SAMN12812661, study PRJNA571458) | rock metagenome | isolation source: Antarctica rocks | place: Antarctica: Victoria Land, Mt New Zealand sud | collected 2016-01-07 | reverse complement strand
TTCGCGGCGGTGCTGTACAAGATCGTCACCGGCGATTCGGTGGTAGCCGGCTTGACCAGCCTGGTCAATTCGGCGCTGCATACCTCGCTGTGACCGTGGCTCGATCCCGGTCGGCTGGCCGCGCCCGCACCATCACCACCGACCACGGCAGCGCGAGAGTCGATCGCGGCAGCGTGACTGTCGAGGCGGCGCTCGTCCTGGCCGTGCTGATGGTTGTGGTCGCGTCCTGTCTGGCCGGGATCGGGTGCGTCATCGCCCAGCTGCGATGCGCCGACGCGGCGCGGGAGGCGGCCCGGTTGGCCGGTCGTGGTGACCCGGCTTCGGCGGCCACCGCAGTCACGGCCATCGCGCCATCGGGTGCGGTGCTGTCGCTGCAGAACCAGGGCGACCTCGTCACCGCCACGGTGAGCGTCGGCGCGGTGAGCGGGCTACTGCCAGGGGTCACCATCACGGCTACCGCCAGTGCGGCCAACGAAGAACGCGCTCAACTGGCGCGCGGATGATGCTGCAGCAGAAGGGCTCCCAGACCAGCGACGCGGGAATGGCAACTGTTTTCACCGCCCTGGCGATCGGCGTGCTGATCTTGGTGGCCGGGATCGGCCTTCGAATCGGGGGAGCCGTCCTGGCCCGTCAACAGGCGGAGACCGCGGCGGACCTCGGTGCATTGGCCGGGGCGGCGCACGTTCTGGCGGGGCAGGCTGTTGCCTGCGCGCGCGCCGGACGAGTCGTTGCCGCCAACCACGGCAGCATGATTTCCTGTTCGACCGCGGGATTGAACCTGGTGGTGCAGGTAGCCGTTCCGGTGCCGGGTTGGGGAGATGCCGCCGCCCGCGCTCGCGCCGGCCCGGTGACGGCGCCCTGAACCGCGCTCGGTCATGCGCACCATCACTGACGGTCATGTCGTGAGCGCGACCCGCTTCGACGTCATCGCGTTCACGACGAGACCCAGCACGATGACGGCGCCAGCCTTGTCCAGGGGCTGGTTTCCGTTGCCGCACTTCGGAGATTGCACGCACGAGGGGCACCCGGCCGTGCACGCACACGAACGAACCGCCTCTCGTACCGCCGCCAGCCAGGGGAGCAGCACCTCGTGCCCACGGTCGGCGAAACCGGCACCGCCCGGGTAGCCGTCGTAGACGATCACCGTCGGCTCGCCGGTATCCGGGTGCAGGTTGGTGGACAGGCCACCGATGTCCCACCGATCGCAACCCGCGAACAGCGGCAGCAAGCCGATGGCTGCATGTTCGGCAGCATGCAGGGCGCCGGGAATGTCGCGGTCGAGAATCCCTGCCTGGGTCAACATGTCGTTGCGCAGGCTGTACCAGACTGCCCTGGTGTGCAGGGTGTGCTCCGGCATGTCCAGTGGCACCAGATCGATCAACTCACCGCCGTGCCGCCGGCGCAGGTAGCCGACCACCTGCTGGGTCACGCAGACCTTGCCAAAGCCGACCCGAAGGCCGGCCGAACCGTGCGGATACTCCTGCAGCGACTCGGTATCGGTGATCTCGACAGTGGAGACCGATCGGGCGATCGTCGACCATTCCGGCCGGTCTGCCTGCACGACAGCGACGCCGGCTTCCAGATCGAGGTCCAGCACGGAATAGGTGTTGCCCCGGTGTAGGTGGACCGCTCCCGGGTGGACCGCGGCCGGAGCGCGTGCTTCGTCGACGGTTCCCAACAACCTGCCGGTGTCCAGCTCCACGATCGCGACCTGCCCACCACCGGAACCGCGCAGATCAACCTGATCCGCCGGGTGCTTGGTCTCGGAATGGAACCAGCCGGAAGGTCTGGCCCGCAGCACCTTCCGCAGCACCAGATCGTCGATCACCGACGCGGCCCGATCTCCGAACAGCTCCAGATCTTCAGTCGTCAAGCGGTGCTCGGCCGCTGCGCAGGCGAGATGCGGGCCGAGGATGTAGGGGTTCCCGGGATCCGTCACGGCAGCCTCGATCGGCGTGCCGAACACCTTCTCAGGATGATGCACGAGATACGAGTCAAGTGGGTCGTCGCGGGCGACGAACACCACCAGCGCGCGATTCGCGCCGCGGCCCGCCCGACCCGCCTGCTGCCAGACGGAGGCCAGGGTGCCCGGGTAGCCGGCGAGCAGAGCCGCGTCCAGGCCGGTGATGTCGACCCCGAGCTCCAAGGCGTTGGTGGTGGCGACGCCGCGCAATTCCCCGGATCCCAGCGCCTTCTCGAGCTCTCGTCGCTCCTCGGGAAGATACCCACCCCGGTACGCGGCCACGGTGTTCACCAGGTCGGGATCGGTGTCGCCGAGTCGCCGGCGGGCAGTGATGGCGGTCTGCTCGGCGCCATGACGGGACCGCACGAACGCGAGGGTGCGAGCGCCGGCCGACACCAGGTCCGCCAGCATGCGGGCAACCTCGTTCGGAGCCGATCGCCGCACCGGAGCGCCGTTCTCGCCCTGTGCGTCCGGCAGTACCGGTGGCTCCCACAGGACGAAGTCGGCTCCCGAACGCGGCGCGCTGTCCAGCGTCACCGCGGCCACGTCGGACCCGACGAGCCGGCGCGCCGCGATCGACGGCTCGGCGACGGTGGCGGACGCCAGGATGAATACCGGGTCGGCGCCGTACATCCTTGCCAACCGACGCAGTCGCCGGATCACCAGCGACACATGGGATCCGAAAACGCCGCGGTAGGCATGGCATTCATCGATCACCACGTACTTCAACCGCCGCAGCACCCGCTCCCACCGCGAATGCGCGGGCAGGATTCCGCGGTGCAGCATGTCGGGATTGGTGAGGATCCAACGGGAGTGGGACCTGACCCAGTCCCTCTCCTCGATCGGTGTGTCCCCGTCGAACAGTGCCGGTCGAACACCAGGGAGTGCCAGCGATTCGATCGACGAAAGTTGATCGACGGCCAGCGCCTTGGTGGGCGACAGGTAGAGCGCGCATGCCTGTTGATCGGCCAGCAGGGCGGACAGTACCGGCAGCTGGTATCCGAGCGACTTACCGGAAGCGGTGCCGGTGCAGACGACGACATGACGTCCGGAGTGGGCCAGCTCGGCGGTATCGGCCTGATGTCGCCACGGCGCCTCGATGCCCTTCTCGCGCAGTGCGCTGCGCACCGCCCCGGGGACCCAGGCCGGCCAGGCGGACGTGCGGCCGAGTCGGCTCGGGAGGCGTTCGACATGCGTGATCGCGCCCGAATCGGCGCCCCGTCGCAGCACGGCGAGCAGATCGTCGCTGCGGCGGTCGGAGGAAGTCACCGGTTCATTGTCGCGCGTGGAACCGACAGCCGATCCGGCGACGCGCGAGCCAATTGCCCTGATCAGCTGGTCGGTGCGGCCGAGGACGTGGTGGTAGCGGTCGTCGCGGTGCTCACCGAGGAAGCGGTGGTCGTCGGCGCGCTGGTACTCGCCGTCGAGGAAGGCGTCGGAGTCGTCGGGGCAGTGGTCGGAGTCGTCGACGAAGCGGTGGTCGTCGTCGGGGTGGTGCTGGTCGCCGGCGTCGTGGCCACCGCCAGGTTCCGGCGATAGGTCTGGTGCCGGCTGAGCTTCTGTCCGGAGGCACTTTGCACGGTCAGCGTGTAGGTGTGCTGGGTGGAGGAGCACGCGAAGGGGATCCGGTATCCGGACGAGCTCAGCGGTGTGTCCGATGCATAAGGCCCCTGCGATGCATCGTCGGAACCGACGTCCAGACCGATCCACGCCTTGGTGGCGTCGGCGGTATCCCACACCATCGACAGATCGACGGTGTCGCCGGGCGTTGCGCAGTCGACCGATCCGCCGTCGGGAACCGAGCTCGCCCCGAAGTTGCTGATCGAAGGAGTGATCGGCGCCGGGGATGTGGTCGACCTGCTCGTTGTCGGAGCAGTGGTCGAGGCGGTGGTGGACTTGCCGCTCGAGGATGTGGTTTTCCGGGACGGCGTCGTCTTTCCGGCGGTGGTCTTCGTGGGTGCGGTGGCGGTGCCCGTGCTGATCGGCGGTGTGAGGGAGCCGGTAGACGCCGCGCCACCCCCTGCGTTCGAGGAGTTGGTGTTGCTCTTCGTGGCGATGAGATAGCCGCCGCCGGCGAGCAGAAGCACCAGCACGATGGCGCCGAGGATCCACCAGAGACGACGATCGGGGCCGCTGTTGATCGGCGTTGCGCGCAGGGGCGTGGAGGTGAGCGACAGCGGAGCCGGATGTGCCGGTTCGGCCGGGTACTGATCGGCGTCCGACGGGTTGGCGACACGTTCGCCGGCCCATGCGCCCCATTCGCCGACGGGCGGGCCGCTGGGATCGACGGGTGGGCCGCTCGGGCCGGCGATAGGCCCGCCGGGACGGACAGGCGGACCACTGGGACCGGCGGGCGGGTTCACGAATGGTCGGTAGCCGGCGGGCAGGGCGCCGGTCGGCGGCAGTGCTCCGGTGTCGATGCGGCTGCTTCCGGCGTCCGGTCCACCGGCGCCGGCGCCCATCCCCAGGGCGCCCATCCCCACGGCGCCCATCCCCACACCGGCCACACCGGTCACACCGGCGCCCTGATTGCCCGCTCCGGCCACGTACTGCGTCGGCGAATGAGCCAGTGGCGGTGGCGCTGAGGGAAACTCCGTGGTCGGCAATCCGAGTTCATGCTGGATCTGCTGCAAGGCGGACCCCAGCGCCTTCGCGTGGGCCGGTCGACCCTCCGGAGTTTTGGACAGACCCGAAGCCAGTAGCCGTTCCAGCGACGTCGGCACGTCCGGCCGACCGGTAGGGGGCGCAGGTTCGTTCATCACCTTGTTGACCAACGCATAGATCGCGGTGGAGCTGGGAACGTTGAACGGGGTATGGCCCGCCACCAGCGTGAACAGGGTCGAACACAGGCCGTAGACATCGGATGCGACAGACGAGGGCCGACCCGCGAGCGCTTCGGGTGCAGCGTGATTGATGGTGAACGACGACGCGGTGACGGTCGACATCCGCTGGTCGTCGACGGAGGAGATCCCGAAGTCGGCGAGTTCTGGATCACCGAAATCGGAGATCAGGATGTTCTCGGGTTTGATGTCGCGGTGCAGCACACCGGCGCTGTGCGCGAACTGCAAGGCGGCCGAGATCTTCACGCCGATCCGGAGCACATCCGCGATCGGCAGCGGTCCGGCTGCCCGCAGTCGCTCCGACAGCGAGCCACCGGAACAGAGCTGCATCGCCAGATACGGGGAACCGTCGTCGGCGAACCCGGAATCGAACATCGTCACGATGTTCGGATGGTTGCCGACCCGTCCGTTGGTGGCTGCCTCCCGGCGGAATCTTGCTTGGGCGTCGGCGCCGGCGAGGTGGACCGCCAGCACCTTGAGGGCGACCTCACGTTGCACGGATTCCTGCTGGGCGCGATAGACGGTGGAGAACCCGCCGCGGCCCAGCACCGACAGTTCGCGGTAACCCGGAATCTGCATGGTTGGCCGATTTTCCTCTCGCTGTTGCCTTCGAAGTTGCCTTTGAAGTTGCCTTCGAAAACTACCCGGTCGACGCCTCTGGACGGCCCGCTCGTCCCGGGCGGTCCGCTGGTCGATCTGCGCCCACGCCCGGCAGGTCGAGCCTGACACCCGGCCGGCCAGACGGCCGACGCTGCTGATGATGCCCGGACCGAGGACGCGCGAGTAGCCCGCATCCCTAATGAATGTGACTGTCGTCACCTGAATCGAAACAGAGCGTCACCCATTCCTGGCCTGTCGCGGGAGCTGTCGTACCCCCTGCCCTACAGTGATCACACTCACGCCGGGCCAACGCCCGGCGTCTTCATGTTGTCGACTTGCGCCGGTGGCCCTCTGCCGTCGGCGCTGGTCGCTACTTGCGCCTGGCGCACAGGATCGGGAGCCGTATGAACGACTTGGTATTGAGTGGAAGCGACCGCACGATCGTCATTGCAGTGGGCGTCGTGGCCGTCGTCGCGTTGCTCATCTCCTTCGTCCTGCGAGCAGGTGTGCTCTCGGCCGGCGTTGGCACTCCCAAGATGCAGGAGATCTCCGCTGCCGTCCAGGAGGGTGCAGCGGCCTACCTCGGCCGTCAGTTCCGGACCCTCAGCATTTTCGTGGTCATCGTCTTTCTGCTGCTGTTCGTGTTGCCGGCGGACACGACAGGAGAACGGATCGGGCGAAGCGTCTTCTTCTTGTTCGGTGCGGGGTTCTCCGCCGCCATCGGTTACACCGGTATGTGGCTGGCCACCAGGGCCAACGTCCGCGTCGCCGCTGCGGCCAACACCGAAGGCCGGGAACGGGCGATGCAGATCGCATTCCGCACCGGCGGGTCCGTTGGCCTTGCCACCACTGGCCTCGGCCTGCTCGGCGCCTCGGTGGTGGTGCTCGCGTACATGGGTCACGCGCCGAAGGTGCTGGAGGGTTTCGGCTTCGGCGCCGCCATGCTGGCGATGTTCATGCGGGTCGGCGGCGGCATCTTCACCAAGGCGGCAGACGTCGGCGCCGACCTCGTCGGAAAGGTGGAGCAGGGCATCCCGGAGGACGATCCGCGTAACGCAGCCACCATCGCCGACAACGTCGGTGACAACGTCGGCGACTGCGCCGGCATGGCGGCGGACCTGTTCGAGTCCTACGCGGTCACCCTGGTCGCTTCGCTGATCCTGGGCAGTGCCGCCTTCGGCAGCAAGGGCCTGGTCTTCCCGCTGATCGTGCCCGCCCTCGGGGTGCTGACGGCGATCATCGGCGTCTACATCACCAAGCCCAACGCCACCGAGAGCGGTCTGGCCACCATCAACCGCTCGTTCTACATCTCGGCTGCCATCTCCGCGGTGCTGTGTGCCGTCGCAGCTTTCGTGTTCCTGCCCAAGACCTTCGCCGGCCTGAACGTGGCCGACGAAACAATCCGCGGCCTGCCCGGGAATCCGGCGCTGATCGCGATCATCGCGGTGATCATCGGCATCGTTCTTGCCGTCGTCATCCTGTGGCTCACCGGCTACTTCACCGACACCAACACCAAGCCGACCAAGGATGTCGCGAAGAACTCGCTGACCGGCGCGGCCACGGTCATCCTGGCCGGTATCTCGGTCGGCTTCGAATCCGCGGTCTACACCGCGCTGGTCATCGCCGGCGCCGTCTATGGTGCGTTCCTGCTCTCCGGCTCGCTGACGGTTGCGCTGTTCTGCATCGCCCTGGCCGGCTGCGGGTTGCTCACCACGGTCGGCGTCATCGTCGCGATGGACACCTTCGGTCCGATCTCCGACAACGCCCAGGGCGTGGCCGAGATGAGCGGCGAGGTCTCCCCGGAGGGCGCGAAGATCCTGACTGACCTGGACGCAGTCGGCAACACCACCAAGGCCATCACCAAGGGCATCGCGATCGCAACCGCCGTACTCGCCGCCACCGCCCTGTTCGGTTCGTACTCCGACGCCATCGGCAAGGCGCTGGCCGGCGCAGCGGTGGATGGGCTGAAGTCGTTCGAGACCACGGTCGTTTCGCCGGGAACCCTGGTCGGCATGCTGATCGGCGCGGCGGTGGTGTTCATGTTCTCCGGGCTGGCCATCAACGCGGTTTCGCGCGCGGCCGGAGCGGTGGTTCGCGAGGTGCGCCGACAGTTCCGGGAGATCCCGGGAATCATGGAGGGCACGAACAAGCCCGAGTACGGCAAGGTCGTCGACATCGTGACCCGCGATTCGCTGCGCGAATTGGCGACCCCGGGTCTGCTCGCGGTCTTCGCGCCCATCGCGGTGGGCTTCGGTCTCGGTGTCGGCCCGTTGGCCGGCTACTTGGCCGGCACGATTGCGACCGGCACCTTGATGGCCGTCTTCCTGGCGAACTCCGGTGGGTCGTGGGACAACGCCAAGAAGCTGGTCGAGGACGGCAACTACGGCGGTAAGGGTTCGGCGGCGCACGAGGCGACCATCATCGGCGACACCGTGGGCGATCCTTTCAAGGACACCGCCGGCCCCGCCATCAACCCGTTGATCAAGGTGATGAACCTGGTGGCGCTGCTGATCGCTCCGGCCATCGTCTCGCTGAGCATCGGCGACAGCCAGAACACGGGTCTGCGCATCGCGATCGCGCTCGTCGCGGTGGCGGTCATCGTGGTGGCAGTGGTCATCTCCAAGCGCCGGGCCTCGGTGCTGCAGGACTGACGGGCGTCGACGTCGTCAGCGGGCCTCCGTAGATGGGACGGGCCCGCTGGCGTTCGTCAGCAGGCTGCGGTGATTCTCACTTCCGGAGATCGACTCCGACAAAAACCTGCGGCGGCCGCCGCAGCTTGTTACCTTGAGTGACGTAGCTTCGCCGTAGCATCACGGCGCCGATCCAGCGATCCCGATACCGGCGATCGTTGACTACCGAACGACGCCTGCGGGCATTTGTCTTGTAAAGGGGAACGTGAATGAAGCGCACAACCATCATCGCCGCACTGGGCGGGGCCGCGATGCTCGTCGCCGGCTGCAACTCGACCAGCGGAACGGCCTCTACCGGCAGCTCGGTTCCGTCGGTGTCCTCGTCGGCGGCGGCGGCCTCTCCGTCCGCCAGCGCTGCCATGTCCACGAGCGCTGCGGTCAGCGCCGCCAGCTCCGCAGCCCCGTCGAGCGCAGCGGCGGCCTCGAGCGGAACAGCGGCCTCGAGTGGAACCGCAGTTTCGAGTGAAACGGCGGCCTCGAGCGCACCTGTGTCGTCGGGCACCGCAGACAGCGGAACGGCGAGTTCATCGCCCTCGGTCAGCGCGCCGGGGAGTTCGGCGAAGGTCAGCGGATCGGCGACCGCCAAGACGACGATCGGCGATTCCTCGGGCGCTTTGGATTCCGCGTCCACGAAGTGGTTCGACACGTTCTGCACCGGGTTCGCGTCCTTCGGCGGGTTGAAGGACATGTCGGCACAGATGACCGGCGCGAAGGATCCGAAGGTCGCCCAGAAGGCGGTGGTTTCGTCGTTCGAGAAAATTGGCGGCGCCTTCAGCGCAACCGGGAAGTCGTTGAAAGACCTGCCCCCGCCGACGTTCAATGGCGGTACTGCCTTCGCCGGCAAGATCATTCCGGTGATGACCCAGTTCGGGTCGGCCCTGACCCAGGCTGCCACCAAGGCGGCCGCGGTGGACGTCAGCAAGAATCCGTCCGGACTGGCTACTGCGCTGTCGGGCATCACCGGCCCGATGACGTCGGTCACCTCGTCGCTGAGCGATCTGCAGAACCTGAAGATCACCCCGCAGACGCAGGCAGCCATCGAGGCGATTCCGTCCTGCAAGAAGTTGCAGTCGATCGGCGGCTGACGGATCCCGCGGTTTCGAAGCCGGCCGGTACCGCTTGATCGATGAAGCGATACCGGCCGGCTTTGTGCTGCCGGCGCGGTGCGGGTCCCGGACAAGACACAGCCGCCCGCTACCGTGATGTCTCGTGTCCCAGCTCTCGCTCTTCTCCGCCGATCTGACGCCGCCGCAGGTGGACGATCTGGGCGGATTGCTGGCGGCGCATGGGCAGATCTCGCGAAGTGGATGGGGTACGCGGTTGTCCATCCTGCTGGCGCAGGAATGGCGTGCGCACGCACTTCTCCGCGAGTTCAGGGTGCGGGGCGTCGAAGCCGAGCTGCTGCCTGCTGCAGAGGCGCTGGCCGGCGGACTCGTAGATGGCGATCCCGGTTCGAGCGATCAGAGCTCGGATTCGGGCTCGGATTCGGACGGTCGACGCCTGACCGGTGTGCTGCTCCGGAGCGCGCGGACCTCCGTCCTCGACGAGCTCGGAGTGGCGTGGACTCGAGGAGCGGTCAAATCGGTGCCGCCTGCGCTCCTGGCCGGTGCCGGGCTGCTGCGCTGTTGGACACTGGCGGCCGGCAGTCCGGACGAGGCCGGATTCCGATTGGGTCTGGACCGGCATGCGCCGGATACCTACGAGGCGCTTGCCTCGTCGTGCGCCGGGGCAGGGCTCGCCGGAGCCCTGATCGGCGTCCGCGGCGGTGGACCGGCGCTGCGGATCGTCGGACATCGGCGCCACGCGCGGCTGGTTGAGCTGTTGGGCACACCTCCGCCAGAAGCACCGGCATCCGCGTTTCCTCGGGCGGAGCATTGAGCCACCCGGCGATTGTTGGTCAGTTCCAGCAGGTCTACGGCTCTGTGGACCATCGGTGGACGAGCCCGGTCGTCGCTTCCGCTGGTTCCTCCTACCGCCGCACCCGGCCCCGTCCGAGGGAGCGATCCACGACCGACTTGACGATCCATGGCATCCTGCAGTCCAACGCCAGGTTCGCCCCATCGGTGAACCCGCCGGCGTTTCGGAGCTGCCGGGCCGACCTCTGGCGACCCGGCCAAGGAGTTGCTCCGCCATATAGAGGAGAACGTGAGAAGTATGGCCACACAAAAAGCAGCCGCCCACAGCGGCGTGCGCCTGGTCGTCGTCGAGTCGCCGGCCAAGGCCAAGACCATTTCGCAGTACCTCGGTGAGGGCTACATCGTCGAGTCCTCCGTCGGTCACATCCGGGACCTGCCACGCAACGCCGCCGACGTGCCGGCCAAGTACAAGGGCGAACCGTGGGCCCGACTCGGCGTGAACACTGAGAACAATTTCGAACCGATCTACGTCGTCTCGCCGGAGAAGAGGGCCCAGGTCGCCAAGCTGAAGTCGCTGCTGGCCGGTGCGGACGAGTTGTACCTGGCGACAGACGAGGACCGCGAGGGCGAGGCGATCGCCTGGCACCTGCTCGACACCCTCAAGCCCAAAGTGCCGGTCAAGCGGATGGTCTTCCACGAGATCACCCCCGCCGCGATCAGGGCGGCGGCGGAGAACCCCCGCCAACTTAACGACAACCTCGTCGACGCCCAGGAGACCAGGCGCATCCTGGATCGGCTGTACGGCTACGAGGTCTCACCCGTGCTCTGGAAGAAGGTCGGCTCGAACCTGTCGGCCGGGCGCGTGCAATCCGTGGCGACCAGGATCATCGTCCAGCGGGAGCGGGCCAGGATGGCGTTCCGGTCGGGCACCTACTGGGGCATCGACGCGATGCTGGCACCGGGTGAGGCCAAGACGAAGTTCACCGCCGCGCTCAACTCCATCGACGGCCGTCGGTTGGCCGTCGGGCGCGATTTCGACGAGGCCACCGGGCTGCTCAAGTCCGGTTCGGACGTGCTGCTGCTGGACGAGGATGGCGCCGGGACCGTCGCGGCGGCGTTGCAGAACGGCACCGCGACAGTGCGATCGGTCGAGGAGAAGCCGTACACCCGCAGGCCGTATCCGCCGTTCATGACCTCGACGCTTCAGCAGGAGGGCGGCCGCAAGCTGGGGTTCTCCTCGGAGCGGACGATGCGCACAGCCCAGCGCCTGTACGAGAACGGCTTCATCACCTACATGCGGACCGACTCCACCACCCTCGGTCAGACTGCGCTCGACGCTGCCCGCAGCCAGGCTCGCGAGCTCTACGGCGACGAATACGTTCCGCCGGCACCCCGGCAGTACACCCGCAAGGTGAAGAACGCCCAGGAGGCACACGAGGCAATTCGACCGGCGGGCGAGCAGTTCCGCACGCCGGGCCAGGTCGCCGGTCAGATGGGCGCCGACGAGTTTCGGCTGTACGAGCTGATCTGGCAGCGCACCATCGCCTCGCAGATGGTCGATGCTCGCGGCCTGACGCTGTCGTTGCGGATCACGGCTCCGTTGAACGATGCCGGCGGCTTCGGGAACGAGGCGCTGTTCACCGCTTCCGGACGCACGATCACCTTTCCGGGTTTTCTCCGGGCGTATGTGGAAACGGTCGACGCGGAGGCCGGCGGCGAGGCCGACGACGCTGAACGTCGACTGCCGAACCTGCGGGTTGACGAGCAGCTCGACGTCAAGGAGTTGACCCCGGGCAGCCATTCCACCAGTCCGCCGGCTCGCTACACCGAGCCGTCGCTGATCAAGGCCTTGGAGGAGCTGGGGATCGGGCGCCCCTCCACCTACACCTCGATCATCCGCACCATCACCGAGCGAGGCTACGCCTGGCGAAAGGGCCAGGCACTGGTCCCGTCGTGGATCGCGTTCGCCGTGATCGGGCTGTTGGAGCAACACTTCTCCAGGCTGGTCGACTACGACTTCACCGCTGCGATGGAAGACGAACTGGACGCCATCGCCGAGGGTCGGCTCGGCCGGACGGCATGGCTCTCGACGTTCTACTTCGGTGGCGAAACCGGTCCTGAAGGGTCGGTGAGCCGCTCCGGCGGGCTGAAGAAGCTGGTCGGGGAACGCCTGGAGGAGATCGATGCGCGTGAGGTGAACTCACTGCCGCTGCTGGTGGATTCACAGGGTCGCCAGGTCACCGTTCGGGTCGGCCGTTACGGGCCCTACCTGGAACGCCCCGCACTGCTGTCGGGAGTGGAGCCGCCGGCCGACGACGCGCCGCAGACCGAACGAGCCAATCTACCCGAGGACCTGGCGCCGGACGAGGTGACTGCGGAGGTCGCCGAGGCCTTGTTCGAGCAGGCCGAGATCGGGGACAACGAGCTCGGACCGGACCCGGTCACCGGCAACATGATCGTCGCGAAAGACGGCCGCTACGGCCCGTACGTCACCGAGGTGCTGCCGGAAGATCCGGCGGCGCCGGCGAAGAAGACGGGCAAGAACGCGATCAAGCCACGCACCGCCTCGCTCTTCAAGTCGATGTCGCTGGAAACCATCGATCTGGCGGCCGCCCTACGGCTGCTCACTCTGCCTCGCGTCGTCGGCACCGACCCGGCGACGAGCGAGGAGATCACCGCGCAGAACGGCAGGTACGGGCCGTATCTGCGCAAGGGCACCGACTCCCGGTCCATCGAGTCGGAGGAAGCGCTGTTCACGGTCACTCTCGAGGAGGCGCTCGCACTCTATGCGCAGCCCAAGACAAGAGGGCGGCAGGCGGCCGCGGCCGCGGCGCTCCGCGAGGTGGGCACAGATCCGGTGAGCGGCAAGCCGATGGTCATCAAGGACGGGCGGTTCGGCCCCTACGTCACAGACGGTGAGACGAACGCCTCCCTGCGAAAAGGAGACGAGGTGGAGACCATCTCGGTCGATCGCTCGGCAGAGTTGTTGGCCGAGCGTCGCGCCCGGGGGCCGGCGCCCAAGCGAGCGGCGGCCAAGAAACCGGTGGCGAAGAAGCCGGCGGTGAAGAAGTCGGCGGCAACGAAATCGGCAGCGGTCAAGAAACCGGCAGCCAAGAAGTCTGCACCTGCGAAAACGGCGGCGACCACGGCTTCAGGTTCGACCAGAACGGCGGCCCGGAGCACCACTGCCAGGCCGCGGACCACCGCGAAGGAAACGAACGCGACGGACTGACTGACCGGCCGGCCCGGACCCCGGGAGCGACCCTGGTTCTTCCCTGGAGTCGGTGGCCGGCACTGTCGGGGTGTCGGGCCGTCGGCCTACGATCTCACCATGGCATCACGCGAAGGCTGGGAACCGGAGCCGATGTTCGCCGACGCCCTGGCCGGGTCCGGCGGCCTCGCCGAGCCGGTGGACCAGCCTTTGCTGTTCGAAAGCCGAAGAACGGATTTTTTTCCGGACGCCCTTTCCGCCCCTCTGATGGTCGTTCCGGTTCCGACGCAGCTATTGCCGGGCCCGGTTGTCGACCCGGTTCGGCCAAGGCCAGATGTGGGGCTGAGTGTCGGAGGTCGACAGCGCCAACGGCCGCCCGTTTCCGGCACCGGTCGCGCCGATACGCTCCCTCCGGTGTGGTCGCCCAGCGGGCGCGCTCCCGGCTCTGCACCACCTGGCCGGCTCGCCCGTCCTTCGACCTCTGCGTATCTGCCGGCGGCCGTGGCGCCGCCGTCCGGCCGGCGTCCGGTGGCCGGCGTGGGATACGTTTCCCCGCCAGTTCAGGGGAATCTGCTGCGGCCGCCTGCCTATCTTCCGCAGAACCAGGGGCTGGCACAGGTGCGGGCCGCACTCCAGCGGACGCGGCAGGGCCACTCGCCGCCCCCCAACTCGGTGGCTCTCAATTCGCCGGCCCCCAACTCGTGGGCACCACCCAGTGGCTCCGCCCCGGCCCGGACTACCCCGACCGTTCCAACGAGGCGAACCACCCCGGTCAAGAAGGGATCGAGCGCATGGGGCGTCCTGGTCTTTCTCGCGATCACCTTGTTCGCCACCGGTGCCGGGCAGAAGATCATTGCGGTTCTCACCGAGTTCCTGCAGCGCAGATGAGTTCCCTTCGATTCCAGCCCGCGATCCGACGATGATGAAGAAGCAACCCAGCTCCGTCCGGGTGTTGCTGCGGATTCCGGTCTTCCGGCGGCTGTGGGCCGCCATCGCCATCTCCAGCCTCGGCGATTGGCTCGGATTGCTCGCCACCACCGCGCTGGCGGCCTTCCTGACCAAGAACTCGTCCGGCCTGATGCAGGGCGCCGCGGTGTCCGGGGTGCTGCTGACCCGGCTGCTGCCCGACCTCATCCTCGGGCCCGTCGCCGGCGCACTGGTGGACAAGATCGATCGCCGGAAGGTGGCGGTCGTCGGCGATGTCCTCGCCGGCCTGCTGTACCTGTCCATCGTGTTCGCCGGCAACCTGACGTGGTTGCTGATCGCGCAGTTCTTGGTCGAGGCAGTTGGCCTGTTCTCCGGCCCGGCCAAGTCGGTGATGGTGGTCAACATCGTGCCGCGTGAGCGGCTGGCCGTCGCCAACCAGCTCAATTACGTGTCGATCTACGGCATGGTTCCGGTGGCGGCCCTGCTCTTCGCGTTCTTGTCGACGGCCGCACAGTTCTTCGGCGCACCGGCCGCCGGCGCGGTCGTAGGATCATCCGCTTTGATCAGCGGGCCGACCAGCTCGTTGGCCATCGACATCGCCCTGGTGATCGACGCCGGATCTTACTTCTGCGTCGCGGGCACGGTGCTCCTGTCCCGCCGGATGATTCCGTCGTTCCTCGGTGAGCGCTCGGTGGGCAAGTCCATCTTCTCGCTGATCAAGGAGGGCGTTTCTTTCGTCCGCAACAGCCAGGTAATGCGGGCTATCTACATCGGGATCCTCGGGGCGTTCGGAGCCGGTGGCCTGACGGCGGGGGTGGCGCAGGCCTACGTCTCCAGTCTGGGCGCCGGCAATGCGGGGTACGGCATCCTGTTCGGATCGGTGTTCACGGGGCTGGCAGTCGGCATGCTCGTCGGGCCCAAGGTCCTTCCGACGCTGCCGCGCCGGATGGTGTTCACCTCCTCGATCGGAGCCGCCGGCCTGGTCCTGATCGCCATGAGCCTGTTGCAGGACTTTCTCGGCGCCTCCATCGCGGCTGCGGTGATGGGCCTGTTCGCCGGAATGGCCTGGATCAACGGATTCACCATGATCGGCCACGAGGTCTCGGACGCACTGCGAGGTCGAGTCTTCGCGTTCGTCATGTCCTCGGTTCGGCTCACCCTGCTGGCCACCATCGCAGTCGGCCCGATCGTCGCCGGCGCCGTCGGCTCGCACGTGGTGCTGATCGGCACTTTCCGCTGGAGCCTGTCCGGTGCGGCCATCGTGCTCGCCGTGGGCGGTGTGATCGCACTGCTGGTCTCCGGGTACGCCGCCCGCCAGGTCGGCGGAGTGGCGGGTGGATTCCTCAAACGGGTCTTGCGTCATCGTCGCCCGGAAGACCTGATCGACGAATCCGAGCACCCCGGCGTGCTGCTCGCAGTGGAAGGTGTCGACCTCGTCGAGGTGGCCCGGTACGCGGCGGCCGCCGAGGTCCACCTGTGCGCCCAGGGGTACCGGGTGGTGCACCGGAACGTCGGCCAGCCGGCCACCGACTTCGGCCGCCGGCCTCAGGAGAGGGCACTGGCCATTCACGGCATTACCGACAGTCAGGCTCATGCCCTGCGGGCGGGAGCCGATCTGGCCGAATTGGTGACGGACCACATCCGGCCGGATCTGCTGGCTGGTTCTGTTGTGCTGACCTGCGGTTTCGTGGATGACTTGGTGGTGCGCTACGGCGTCCAGTCCGGAATGGGCGAGGAACGATTGCTCCGCATGGCGCAGTGGGCGGTCGGCGGTCTGCGTCCGGATCTGACCGTGTTGGTCGATGCTTCGCCGCCGAACTCCGCGGTGCCCGAACACACCATCGACCCGGTCGTCGCCGACCTGGACCAACCAGAGCCGTCGACGAATGTGGTCGCTGCAACGAATTCCGGTGCGATGCCTCCCGACGATGCCGGCGACACCTCCGCTGACCACCTCGCTGCCGACCACCTCGCTGCCGACTACCGCGCTGCCGACCGCTCCGCTGCCGACCGCGCCGCTGCTGATCCCGTTGAAGCCGCTTCCGTCGAGGACGAACCGCTGCCCGATCCGGTGCACGCCTTCCGCGACCGGGCCTCTGCCGCGCCCGAGCGGTATCTCATCGTCCATCCGCTTCCGGCCGATCACACGTCGTTACCCGTCGAGGCCGCAGGACGGATCGACTCGGCATTGCGCAGCAGAGCACCCGTGCGATCGACGCTCGAGCGCGTGCCCGACCAGCTGGTTCCCGATGACGTCACGGGTGTTCCCGTCGTGAGTTAGGTTGACTGGCAGATAGCTGAGCGGCTGCGGCGGACCACGCCCGCCGGTTCATGAACAGGCTCCGCCTCGGGTGGCTGCCGCGAGGGTCGGAGGAAGAACACGTGGGTGAAGCGGTCGGCGACGCCGGCGCCGGGGTAGGGACCGCCCGCTCGGGCTGGACGGCCGCGGACACCGAACGAGTGTCGTGTTGCCTGTGCAAGGTGGAGAGCCTGCTGGTGACCGATCTTGCACCGTTCGCCCTGGTCCGCTGCCCGGTGTGCGATCTGCGATTCATCTCGCCGCGGTTGACTTCCGAGGCACTGCAACGACTCTACGACGAGCCTGCCTACTTCGAGGGCGGCGTGTACGGCACCACGACACGTCACTCGCCGGCGATGACGCTGCAGCGCGCCTGGGTGGGTGGCCGCCTCGACCGCATTGCCCAGGTGCGCGCAGTGGCCCCGCGGGGCCGGTTGCTGGAGATCGGCTCCGGCTACGGTTTCTTCCTCGAAGCGGCCCGCAACCGTGGCTACGAAGTGGCCGGGGTGGAGCTGTCCCACACCGGGTCGGTGCATTCGCGCACGCTGGGGCTGGACGTCTTCTGCGGCCAACTGGAGGACGCTCCGATACCGACTACCGGCCTGTACGACGTGGTGTGTTTCTGGGACACGCTCGAGCATGTGCCGGACCCGCTGGTCTTTCTTCGTGCCGTACGGGCACGCCTGGCCGACGACGGGGTCTTCGCACTGTCGGTTCCGTACATCTCCTCGGTGCCCGGCAGACTTCTGGGCGCCAGATGGTGGACCCTCAAGCCGGAGCAGCACATCTGGCACTTCACTCCGACGACGCTGCGGGTTCTCGCGGCGCGGGCGGGGCTGGTGATCAACTCTGTGGTCTCCTCGCCGTTGGCCCGAGCCAACGTCGGTCGCCTGGATTCGCTGGTCGCGTTCGGTCGGGCACTGCCGGCCGTCGGCCCGTGACCGGTAGCGAGTCCGGGGTCTTCGCCGACGTCATCGGGCAACCGGAAGCGATCGAGGTGTTGCGTGCGGCGGCGGCCGCCGGCCACGGTGATTCCGACGTTCCGGCAGCCGCGATGACGCATGCGTGGCTGTTCACCGGTCCGCCCGGATCGGGCCGGTCGGTGGCGGCGCGGGCCTTCGCAGCCGCTCTTGAGTGCCCGGATCGGGGCTGCGGGCATTGCAGCCACTGCCACACAGTGCTCAGCGGAACGCACGCCGATGTCCGGTCGGTGGTGCCGGAGGGGCTCACCATTTCGGTCAAGGAGATGCGCGCGGTGGTGCAGATGGCCGCTCGCCGTCCGGTGACCGGGCCGTGGCAGATCGTGCTGATCGAGGACGCCGACCGGCTGACCGAGGGCGCCTCCAACGCGTTGCTCAAAGCCGTCGAGGAGCCGCCGCCCCGCACCGTGTTCCTGCTCTGTGCGCCCTCGACGCACCCGGAGGACATCTCGGTGACCATCCGGTCCAGGTGCCGAGTGCTCTCGCTGAGAATTCCGCCGGCCTCGGCGATCGCCGAGGTGCTCGTCCGCAGGGACGGCATCGACCTCGAGATGGCCGCCTGGGCTGCGTCGGTCGCCGCCGGGCATGTCGGCCGGGCCAGGCGGCTGGCCCGTGACGGACAGGCGCGGACCCAGCGCAGCCGGACCCTCTCGCTGCCCGGTGCGCTGCGTTCGATGGCCGATGTGTTCACCGAGGCGGCGGAATTGATCGCTACCGCGACCGGCGAAGCGAGGTTGGTGTCCGAGCGCCGGGACGGTGCGGAGCTGGAGGAACTGAAGACCGCACTGGGTGCCGGCGGCACCGGCAAGGGCGCCGTCGGTGCAGCCAGAGGCACCGCGGGTGTGGTCAAGGACCTGGAGCGGCGGCAGCGTTCTCGCAAGACCCGGACGGAGCGGGACGTGCTCGACCGCGCACTGGTGGACCTGTCGGGTTTCTATCGGGACGTGATCGCCCGTGGCCTGGGCGCGCAGGTTGCGCTGACGAATCCAGATCTCGAGCGAGACGTCGATGTGGCTGCAGCCCGCTTCGGCGCCGTCGGCGCCCTGCGGCGACTCGATGCAGTGTTGGCCTGCCGGGAGGCGATCGAGCAGAATGTGAAGCCGCTGATTGCGGTCGAGGCGATGATGATGAAGCTCTACCGCGGTTGACGGCGTCGGGGCACGTTCGGGTGATTCGGGCGCGCTGACCAACGGAGCCCGTCGGGGTAGCGTTTGTCCTCATGGGCATGCTCTGCGCGGTTACCTTCACGGCGAACGGGCAGCTGCACTATGCGGATCCGGGCGAACTCCGCCCCGAGGTCGGCGACCACGTGCTGCTGCCGACCGATCGTGGCCCGGTCGTGGCGCGCGTGATGTGGGCAGCGGAGTATTCCTCCGAGCCGACCGACGGCTTTCCGGTGCTGCTCGGTCCGGCCACCTCCGCCGATCTGGAAGCACAGGAGTCCACGCGCACGGTGAAGGCGCGGACCCTGGTGGCGAGCCGCAAGCTGATCCGCGAGCATGGGCTGCCGATGAAGGTGCTCGCCGTCGATCCGCAGCCCGACAACAACAAGACCGTCATCTACTACTCGTCACCTGAAACGGTTGACTTTCGTTCGTTGCTCCGTGACCTCTCGGCGACTCTGGGTTCACGGGTGGAGCTGGTGCAACTGGCGGCTCGCGACTCGGTGCGGGTCACCGGCGCCATCGGTTCCTGCGGCCGGGACACCTGCTGCTCGACGTTTCTCAAGGATTACGAGCCGATCACCTTGGCGATGGCGCGGGATCAGGATCTGCCGGCGAATCCGATGCGGATCTCCGGGGCATGCGGCCGATTGATGTGTTGCCTGAAGTATGAACATCCGCTGTACCAGGATTTCAAGGCCACCACTCCGGCCGTCGGCGAGCCGGTGGATTCACCCGCCGGGCCGGGAACGGTCATTGCGCATTCCGTGCCGGGGGAGTCGGTGGTGATCCGGCTGGCCTCGGACGGCACCAAGCAGGTCTGCCCGAAGGCGTCCGTCTGCGGCGCGCGCAAGGCATACGACTCGCGTTCGGAGCGCTGAGCCCGCCGCAGCTGCACTGATTCGACGGCCTCGCCGCGCGGTCCGGGCTTGTCGCGAGCGCAGGCTCTTACATTCGCTCGGGCATGCGGTCGGGCGGACTCCTTTGCCCGTACCGGAAGGTCCGTTCCAGCCGCTAAGCTGTTCCGGTTGCCCCTTTAGCTCAGTCGGTAGAGCGTCTCACTCGTAATGAGAAGGTCTACGGTTCGATTCCGTAAAGGGGCTCCAGCACTCCAGGCCAGCGGCTTCCCGCTGGCCTGGAGTCGTTTTCCCGGTCACAACCATGGGTCACCGGCTCGCTTCGCCGCACTGTCACTCGCCGAGGATGCGGTAGAGCTCGCGGCGGACTTCGTCCAGTTTGGCGACAGCTTGCTGGCGCTGGTCGACCGTGGCTTCGGTGCTGAACTGACGAATGGCGCCCATCAGCTTCCGGGAAGCTCCGATCAGCGGTTCCCGCTCGCTGTGGTCTCCGGTGGCGGCCGACCAAGCAGCCGCGATGTCGCCGGCGTGTTCGCTGATGTAGGAGCGGCCCGCGTCGGTGAGTTGGTAGTCGCTGCGGGGTCCGGCGGCCCCGGTTGGGGCGATCAGTTCCTCGTCGACCAACTGGGCCAAGGTGGGGTACACCGATCCCGGGCTCGGTCGCCAAGCGCCATCGGTCTTCTCGTCGATCGCCTTGATCAGGCCGTACCCGTTTGACGGGGTGTCGGCCAGCAGCGACAGGATGGCGGCTCTGACGTCGCCCTTGCGGGCTCGGGGACCCTGTCCGCGGGCACCGCCGAACGGTGAGCCGAAGCCGCGTTCTTCGCGTCGTCCGCCGAATCCCCGATCGGGGCCGCCGAAACCGCCGTGGTGCCTGCGGCCACCAGCTCTGTCCTCGCCGCGTGGTTCGTCCCGGTCCGGCCGGCCTGCTTCAAACGGTGTGTTGTGTGTCGTACGCATGGTGTGTCTCCTTCAAGAGATCATCGAACGGATCCTTCTGATCCGTCTCCGATATATCGTAACAGGTCGACGATAGGTTCTATTTCTTCGCCCATTCCGTCCGTCTACTGGGCAGGGCTGACGGCGCGAACCGACAGAACCAACGGCCGAGTGGGTGAGGTGGGCGGATGCCGTCGACGCAGGCGCGCCCGGCCCCGGCGAGGCCGACGGACAGCAGTTGGAGCGCCGCCGGATCGCCAAAGCGGGCCTGCTGCGCGAGTGATGGAGGTCGGCCACCCGAGCGCGGAAACGCCGCAGGAGCACTCACACCACCGCAAGCTGCGTCATCCGCCAGCGGCCGGCGGGGTGACCCGACCGCCACGGATGAGGCGACCAGAATCTTCGAGGCGGAATGTGAGACGCTGGCCTCCACGTCGGGAACGGCGGGCGAGAACGCCGACCGGCTCTCGAGTTCTCCGACGAGAACCGATCGGTTGCTCCGGGGTTACCCCGGGGCAGGTACCGGTAGTAGCGCAGCACTTCGCAGGCACCGCCCCGCGCTCCGCGCAGGAGGGTGCCCGCCAGGCAGGGACAGGTCGCCCGCTGTCCCGACGTGCCGGACTCGGGGGGTGGAGTGAAACCGCACGACCGGTTCGCTCAGATCTTGGCCGACGCTTTCCTGGCCGGCGACTGGACGGCGCCCGGGATGCGGGAACGCGCTCATCACGTACTGGGCGGGCGGCATGCCTGGGCGCGGCGGTTGGTTGGCGAGGTGGTCGCCGGGTATCGATCAGCGCCCGCGGATCGCCCGCGCGAGCTCCTGCACTTCGTCGCCAGCACGAAGACCTTCGTCGAGTTGGAAAGACGCAAACGCAGGACGGGCCGCTTCCCGGTGGCTGTTCGGTGGCTCACGGAGCCCACATCGACGACCCGCCGGCCGTTCCTGACTCCGGTCCTGGACCACGCCGGCGCACTTGCGGAGTTGCTCGGCGTTTCCGAGCCTGAACTGCTCTGGTTCGCCGATACGAAGGGCATGCTTCGAAGAGCCCCGTCCCAGCGACTGCAGCACTACCGCTCTCGTTGGGTGACGACCCCCCGCGGCACCGCCCGATTGCTCGAAGCACCGCTGATCCGGCTGCGAGCAATTCAACGACAGATGCTGCAGGAATTGCTCGAACCCATTCCGGTTTCAGAATCGGCTCATGGCTTCATCCGGGGACATTCCGTGCAGACCAATGCGTCCAGGCACATCGGTGCGCAGTGGGTGATAAGCGTCGACCTGGAATCGTTCTTCGCCTCCATCACCGGTGGCCGCATCTACGGGATCTGGCGGTCGGCCGGCTATCCCGAACCCGTCGCCCACCTACTGACCGGCCTGAGCACGCACGCAACTCCTCTCCGCGTATTGCGCGAGATGCCCGTTGTCGCAGACTCATCCGCGGCGTTCCGGCTGCGCCGTCGGCTCGCCACTCCGCATCTTCCGCAGGGTTCTCCCACGTCGCCCCGGCTGGCGAATCTGTGTGCCTTCCGCCTGGACCGACGGCTGACCGCCTACGCGGCCGCGATCGGGGCCACATATACCCGCTACGCCGACGACCTCACCTTTTCCGGTTCGGGTCTTGCTGTCGATCAGCGCGGAATCGTCGGAGGTATCAGCCGGATCGTGACCGAAGAGGGCTTCGTGGTCAACTCCGGCAAGACAAGGGTGCGCGGGCGGGACAGTCGCCAGTTGGTGACCGGAGTGGTTGTCAACAACGCGACTCGAGTCCCGAGACCTGAGTACGACCTACTTCGCGCCATCCTGCGCAATTGTGTTCGCGACGGGCCGGCGAGCCAGAACAGGTTGCAGCTCAACGATTTTCGTGCTCATCTTCGTGGCCGCATCGCTTGGATCGGTTCTTTGGATGCAGAGCAGGGCCGTCGCTTGCTCAATACATTCGACCGGATCGACTGGTCCGGAGGTCAACCGACCAGCCCCTGAATCAGTAGTCCGATCACCATCGGGAATTCATATTCGTTGTGGAGCCGGTCGAGCACGTTGGAACAGATCTCTCGCAATTGGAGTAGCTGCAAGTCCGAGAGTGGCTCGAACATGTTGGCGCGCGCTGTCCCGGCGGATGCCCGTGCTGTTTCGATCGCATCCTGGCGTGGAGCGCCACGGCCGGTTGCAGCGCTCGAGATCCGTCCAACAGCTTCGGTATGTTCAGCAAGGTGGATTTGAGACACTGAACCGGTGACCCAGCGATCCACTCCTGCCGAAATCGCAGCGATGGCAAGGGCCGTCGAGCTCGCTGAACTCGGCGCCGGCACGGTGCTTCCGAATCCCGTGGTCGGCTGCGTTCTGCTCTCGCCCGACGGACGAGTCGTCGGAGAGGGTCACCACGACCACGCCGGTGGACCGCACGCCGAGATCGTCGCGTTGGCCGCGGCGAGTGGAGCCGCCCGCGGAGCTACCGCGGTCGTCACGTTGGAACCCTGCAACCACACCGGTCGAACCGGCCCTTGCTCGACAGCCCTGATTTCTGCCGGCGTCGCGAGAGTGGTGGTGGCCGTGCGCGATCCGTGGCCCGCTGCCGCCGGCGGCATCGAAAAATTGGTGGCTGCCGGGGTCGACGTCGTCGTGAGCGAAGACAGCGCCGCCGAGGACGTGAATCGAGTCTGGTTGACGGCGACCAGGCGGCAACGACCGTTCGTGACGGTCAAGGCGGGTATGACGATCGACGGACGGGTCGCCGCGGCAGATGGCAGCAGCCGGTGGATCACCTCGGAGCAGTCGCGAGTCGACGTGCACCGGTGGCGTTCGCGAGTCGACACCATGATGGTGGGAATCGGTACGGTGCTGGCCGACGATCCGCTACTCACGGTGCGCGATGCAGCTGGCCGTCCGGCGGCAGAGCAACCGCTTCGCGTCGTCGTCGACTCGCGGGGGCGAACCCCGTCGAATGCGAAGGTCCGCAATGGGGACGCGGAAACTTTGATCGCCGACGCCGCCCAGTTCGGAAACGGTATGCGCGTCGACCTGCGGGCGGTTCTCGCGGAGCTGTACCGTCGGGGCCGTCGTCACGTCCTGCTCGAGGGTGGTCCGATCCTGGCGACGTCGATGCTGGACGCCGGGTTGGTGGACGAAATCATGGTCTACATCGCGCCGTTGGTGCTGGGGGCCGGACGCTCGGTCTTCGATGACGGGGCAGTTCCCACGCTGGCCGCTGCACACGGCGCAGAGCTGCGAGCCGTGCAGCGGTTCGGACCAGACGTCCGGTTGCGGTACGCGGTCAGGTCCTGACCGCTCGCACGGTGTTCCAAATCTCGCCGGGAACGGGCGGAGCGTCCGTTCCCTGCCGGGTGCCCATCGGCGGCCGGATGTTCTATTCGACGGCCACCTTGTCGAGGCTCATGAGCAGCATCGGGGGCCGCCCGGGGCCGAGATGGCTGGACCCGGATCTCCTGTGCAACGGACCTGGGCGAGAGAGTGATCGCCGGGATGCCCGGACGCAGTCGCCGTGCCAGCCGCGCGAGTGGGCCCCGTGGGACTCGAACCCACAACCCGCGGATTAAAAGTCCGCTGCTCTGCCAATTGAGCTAGAGGCCCCTGGCAACCCCTATGGAGGCGACCGAACGGTGAGCCTACCGGTTCCGAAGGCCTGACTCGTCACCTGTCGGATGACCGGGAGAGCAGCGCACTGTCGGCGCCGAGTTCCTGGGCTGTCGCTGCCACTTGCAAGAATCGCACCGTGCACAACGACGGGGACGCAGTCGGAACTCGGTTGCGCATCGGCGCTCGATGATGCATGATTGCAGGGTGCAAGTACATGCATTCAGCAAGCAAACGCTTCAAGTCAGGGGTGTGGTCGAGTGTCCAGTGATCTGACTGCCGTCGCGCAGACTGTCCCGACAGCCGATCCGGGCCGCGGAGCGGTGGGAATTCCAGGCGCCCGGACAAGCGGCGACAAGACCAGCGAGCAGACAGCCGACATCGCGGACGCCTTGATCACGGTGATCCGGTTCTACGGCAACATCCGGAGCCGCCTGGCCAACGCGGCCGACCCGGAGCTGGTTCCGATCTTCTTGCTGATCCAGCTGGTGAAGGACGGGCCGAAGCGGGCGAAGGATCTGGCGGACACGATGTGCGCCGATCAATCCACCGTCTCTCGGCAGGTTGCCTTTCTGGTCAAGTCCGGATTGATCGAGCGCCGCGCCGATCCGGACGACGGGCGCGCTTCGCTATTGGTTCCAACAGCCTTCGGAGTGGAGCGGGTCCGGGAGTACTTGCGTGACCGAGGCCACGCCGTCGAGCCGGTGATCGCCGACTGGTCGTCGGCCGAAAGATCCGATTTCCTTCGTCTTTTGCAGCGTTACGCGATCGACCTAGAGGCCCGCCGTGACGAAGTACAGGAAACCATGACACGCAGACACGGGCAGGTTCGGTTGGAACCGGCCCACGACACATCACAACCGCATACCAGCATCGAGAGGTTCAACTGATGGCCACCACCACCGAAACATCTGCCGCGAAAACCGCGGCCCCTCCCACGGCCGGGGGGTTGAGTCACAAGCAGATCATGACCATCCTGGTTGGACTACTGCTCGGGCTACTGCTGGCCGCCCTGGATCAGACGATCGTTTCAACCGCGATCCGAGTCATCGGCGACGACCTGCACGGACTGAACATCCAGGCCTGGGTGACGACGGCCTACCTGATCACCTCCACCGTGACCACGCCGCTCTACGGCAAGCTGTCCGACATCTACGGTCGGCGGCCACTGTTCATCCTGGCCATCTCGCTGTTCATCATCGGATCCTTCGCAAGTGCGTTCGCGACGTCGATGCCGATGTTGGCGGCATTCCGGGCGTTCCAGGGAATCGGAGCCGGTGGTCTGTTCTCGCTGGCGTTCGCCGTTCTCGCTGACATCGTGCCGCCCCGCGAGCGCGCCAAGTACCAGGGCTATTTCCTGGCCGTCTTCGGCACGTCCTCGGTCATCGGGCCGCTGGTCGGCGGTTTCTTCGCTGGGTCCAGCACCATCCTGGGTTTCACCGGCTGGCGCTGGGTCTTCCTGGTCAACGTGCCGATCGGCATCGTCGCGCTCGTCGTGGTGTGGAAGTTCCTGCACATTCCGCACATCCGACGCGACCATCGCATTGACTGGTGGGGAGCGCTTGCCCTGATCGTCGGGATCGTTCCGCTACTGATCGTCGCCGAACAGGCCAACAGCTGGGGCTGGGGTTCCGCCCGTATTCTTGGCCTTCTCGCGCTGGCCGTGGTCGGTATCGTCGCCTTCATCCTCATCGAGGTCCGAATGAAGGACGAGGCGCTCATTCCGATGCGCTTGTTCCGCAACTCGACCTTCAGCCTGAGCCTTGGTGTCAACGCACTCATCGGTCTCGGCATGTTCGGCGCCATCAGCATGCTGCCCTTCTACCTGCAGCTGGTCAAAGGCGCGACCCCGACCCAATCTGGGTTGCTGCTGCTGCCGCTGATGGTCGGGTTGATGGCCGGGTCCATCGTTTCCGGCCAGCTGACGTCAAAGACCGGGAAGTACAAGATCTTCCCGGTGATCGGGACCGGCATCCTGGTGGTGGCGTTCCTGCTCCTGCTGACCGTCAAGACCAGCAGCAACTACGTCATGCTCGACAGTTACTTCTTGCTCGTCGGTCTCGGTCTCGGACTCTGCATGCAGACGCTGCTCATCGCCGTCCAGAACGCCGTACCGGCCCGCGATATCGGGGTCGCCACCTCGTCGGCCACGTTCTTCCGGCAGCTCGGCGGCACGCTGGGCGTTGCGATCTTCCTGTCGCTGTTGTTCAACGGGCTGCCATCCAAGATCGGCAGTGCGATCCAGGCCAATTCCACCAACCCGGCATTCCAGCAGGCGTTGGCGGCCTCCGGGCACGGCGATCCATCCGGCGCGCAGAAATACCTCGGTGGTCTCGGCCAGCAGCTGGTGACGGACTCGTCGTTCCTGGCCAAGCTGAACCCGGCGATCGCCCTGCCGTTCAAGCAGGGGTTCGTCAGTGCCACCCACACGGTCTATCTCTTGGCTGCGATCGCGATGGTGCTGGCGTTTGTGTTGATCAATCTCATCAAGGCGGCGCCGTTGCGCACCATGTCGGCGATCCAGGAGCGTCAGGTCGAGTCGGCTTCGATGGCCGCGGAGACGCTACCCGAGGGCGGAGTGGCGAGCCCCGGGGCATCACCGGCCCCCGAGATGACCAAGGGCGAGATGACCAAGGACGAGATGCACAGCGGGCCCTCGACGACCAACGACTCGTCGGTCGGCAACGACACGAGTGGTGATCACGTTCCGGCACACTCGTCGGAGACGGTCAGCCATCCGATCGCTGTGGCTGATCTCGTGGCCGACTCCGACCTGCTGACCGATGGTCAGACGGTCGGCGCCGGTTCCGACCGTGGCAAGCACCAAGCCTGACAGTTCCGGTTCGACACACAGAGCCCGGGGTTGGTCCGATTTGGACCACTCCCGGGCTCTTGTTGTGGTGCTGGGCTTGTTGGATGGGCCGGGCTGTTGTGGTGCTGGGCTTGTTGGTGCGGCGGATGGGCCGGGCTACTGCCAGGGGGCGATGCGGGGCAGCACACGGTCGTCGACGGCCGGCGTCGGGCGACCGCCCACGGCGATGTAGCGGCGGCGAGGACCGTTGGTGGCGATGGACTCCACGGCGGCGACGAGCCGGTCGACGTGCTCGGTGGTGGTCGCCAATCCGACAGAGGCGCGGATGGCGTGCCCTGTTCCGTCTTCGGCACTGCATCCAGCCGCTCCGAGCAGCCGCCGAACCAGCGGCTGCGCGCAGAACGCCCCGTCCCGGACCCCGATGCCGTGTTCGGCCGACAGGGCCGCAGCGACCAGAGCCGACGATTGGCCGGCGACCGTGAACGTCACCACGCCGATGGTTTCGACCTGGCCCCCGAACAGCGTGTGCACGGTCACCCCCGGGACATCCTGCAGGCCGTCTCGCAGTTGCTCGGTCAGTGCAGCTTCGGCCGCCGCGAGGCCGCCGCGGTCTGCCTGGGCCAACGCATGGCAGGCCGTTGCCAGAGCGACCGCGCCGGGTACGTTCGGCGATCCAGCCTCGTGACGGTCGGGAAGAGGCTTGAAGGTGGTTCCCTCGTCCGAGACCGTCGCGGTCGCGCCGCCACCGATCAGGTAGGGCGGAGCTTGCGCGAGCCAATCGCTGCGCCCGATCAGCGCACCGGTGCCGTAAGGGGCGTAGAGCTTGTGCCCGGAGATCGCCACATAATCGACACCCAGCTCGTCGATCGAGAACGGCCGGTGCGGCGCCAGCTGCGCTGCGTCGAGGGCGACTCGCGCGCCCCTGGCACGAGCAACCGCGGCGAGCTGCGTCACCGGCCAGATCTCCCCGGTGACGTTCGAAGCTCCGGTGATCACCAGTAGCGCAGGGCCGGCCGGGCGGACCCGGAGCGCGTGGTCGACGGCCTGGACAGCGGCGGCGGGTGACGACGGAGCGGCCAGCCGAACGACGTTGACGCCGTCGCGCTCCCAGGGGAGCAGGGCCGCGTGGTGCTCGGTCTCGAACACCACCACTGTGGTGCGGGCGGCGAGGCAGTGCGCCAGCAGGTTGAAGGAGTCGGTCGTGTGCTTGGTGAAGATCACCGCATCGTTCGCCCTGCCGCCGACGAAGTCACGAACCGGACCACGAGCGCCGTCGTAGAGCGCGGTGCAGACCTTCGAGTGCCATCCCGCGCCGCGATGTACGCTGGCGTATCGGTGCAGCAGCACGTCGACGGTGTCCCTGACCACCCGCAACGCCGGAGCCGACGCGCCGTGATCAAGATTCGCGTACTCCACCTCACCACCGCCGGCCAGCGGAACCAATGAGCGAGCACCGACGATGTCGAGCCCTGGCGCGTGCGGATGGCAGACCCCGGGACGCGGAGCGACCGGTGCTTCGAGCGCCCAGAGGGGCGGCAGCGCAGCGGAGGTGGCGGAGAGCCAGTCGGGGCGATCGAGAACAGCGGTCATCAAAGATCCTCAGGGTCCGTGGGACCCCGTTACAGACCAGGGGTCCGCGCTTGCCGGGTGCACTTCGCACCAAGCCAGGTCTTCACCCGGGGCACCCCACCGCGGTAGGAGGGTTGCCGGCCAGCAAGCCGGGGCTATCTGCTGGCACTCATGACCTTCGAGAACGGACTATAGCAAAGCTTTCCGGCGCAGGGAACCCCCCCGCTCGAAGACGCCATCCGCGCTTGGTAGGCCCCAAGTGCGCGTTTTGGACCTCTGTCCGCCGATGTCGTATGCTTCCGTAGCTCCCAACGGACAGCAGTTGGAGCCGGTCAGCTGCTCGTTCTGGCTGTCGGTTCCATCAACTGGCCCCCATCGTCTAGCGGCCTAGGACTCCGCCCTTTCACGGCGGCAGCACGGGTTCGAATCCCGTTGGGGGTACGCGGGTCGTGATCGCCTTGGAGGCGGTCCCGGTGGCGCAAGAAGGTCAGCAGCAAGTGAGCACATCAAGGCCCTGTAGCGCAGTTGGTTAGCGCGCCGCCCTGTCACGGCGGAGGTCGCGGGTTCAAGTCCCGTCAGGGTCGCCAAACGTCGGCCGGGTCCAGGCCCCTCGCAGTGGGAGGGGGTGGGTCCGGTCTCTCGTTTGAGGCCAGGTAGCTCAGTCGGTACGAGCGTCCGCCTGAAAAGTGGAAGGTCGCCGGTTCGATCCCGGCCCTGGCCACCACGCTTGAGCTGGGAGAACGTCCTCTGGAGGTTCTCCCAGTTTTGCGTTGGTGCCAGTTTGGGTGCCACTGGAAGCTCTTACGAACTCTGGTGAACGCCCGCGGACCGGTTGAGGCCTCACCAAATTTGATCCCACCGGATAGGTCGTCATGACCAAGATCCGTACGATAAGAGCCGTAGCCTCCACAACCGACCAAAGCTCGAACGGCGGAAATCCGGCAGCCGGATCGCCCCTCGATTTGGCGGCTCGTACGCAACGCATGTCCGATGACCTGGCTGTACTTCGTCGAGACCTGCTCGTCCTCTCTGCGGGTCCGCAGAAGGAGCCCACAGATCCTTTTGGAAAGCCTGCGCTTCTGACCGCCGAGGCTGCTGCGGCCTACCTGATGGTGAGCAGGACGTTGATCTTCGCGCTGATCAAGTCGCGCGAACTGGACTCGGTCCTCATCGGTTCCGCCCGTCGCGTGCCGCGTGTGGCCTGCGATGCTTATGTCGCCGGCCTGATGGATGCTCGGAGAAGCGCATGAGCGCTAAGGCTGCATCGGGTCGCGCCGCCATCCAGTTCGACCCGGCCCGCGGCCAGTGGCACGCGTACGTCTCGATGGGCACCAACGCCCAAGGCAAGCGCGTCCGCAGGCACGTCCGTGGGAACACCCAACGTGAGGTGCGGACTGAAGTGAGCAGGCTCGAGCAGGAACGCGATTCCGGAGCTCTGGCCGGCGGCGGGTCCATCTCTGTGAACGACTGGCTGATCTCCTGGGTGCGGGGCCAAACCGTCAAGGTTGCGGCCTCCACACTCAGTGGCTATACGTATGACTTGCGCTACATTGCCAAATCGATCGGGGCGATCAGGCTGGACAAGATGACGCCCGAGGACGTCGAAAGGCTGTATCGCGACATGCTCGCCGCCGGCTACGCGCCTGGCTCTGTTCTGCATACCAAGCGCACACTGTCGGCCGCGCTTCAGACGGCAGTCGACCGGGGTCGGATGGTTCGAAATCCGGTAAAGCTGGCGGCGGCACCGAAGGACCGACCGCCGGAGATCGAGCCGCTGACGAAAGAAAAGGCTCGTGAACTGCTAGATCACGCCGCTGGACTGCGGAACGGTGCTCGCTGGGTCATCGCGCTGGCGCTCGGGCTACGCCAAGGCGAGACCCTGGGCTTGCAGTGGCGGGATCTTGAGCTCGACAGCGGAACCCTCCACATCAGGCGGCAGCTCCGCCGAGTCGTCTGGGAGCACGGCTGTAAAAACCCGCTTGTCTGCAGCAAACGTGGCTGCGACTGCCCGCAGCGTTTTGGAGGCGGTCTGGTCCTATCTGAGCCGAAGTCAGAAGCTGGAAAGCGGACCATTGCGCTGCCGGCCCCGGTGGTCCCGTGGCTGCGGGAGCATCGAGCGGCGCAGGCTGCTGAACGGCTGCGCGCCGGCGAGCTCTGGGATCAGGCGCAACCTAGGTGGATATTCGCGTCGGAGATTGGCAAGCCGCTGGACCCAAGGCGAGATCTGACTCGCTGGAAAGAGCTCTTGCTGGCCACGGGTCTGGCAGATTGCTGGCTTCACGACGCCCGGCATACTGCAGCGACCCTGCTGCTGGTTGCTGGAGTGCCTGATCGCATGGTCATGAACCGGCTGGGCTGGACGAGCGGAGCACTGCTGAGTAGGTACTCGCACGTCGTCGATGAGGTCAAACGTAAAGCAGCGCAAAGCATGTCGGAGATGCTCTGGCCGAGGGACATTCGCGAGGGGGGTAGATGCCGACTTGGCCCGCGTCGGCCGACGAGTCAGGGCTAGTCGACAGTAGGCGGCCTCGAGGCGAAGGCCGTCAGGATCGCGGACCGGAGATCCCGGTACAGGACGGGTTCCTGACCAGCCAGCCTGCGGACGGCGGTCAGGCCGAGGCTCAAGTATCCGGTTGAGGCCACTACTGCGCGCGGCAGAACCCAGAATTGCCACTGGGTCGTGTCTAGCGCTTCGTACCGATCGTGTCTGTCGGCTGCTTGAAGGGCAAAGACATAGACGTCCGCGTTGTAGTCGGCCCGTTCGCTCAGCTGAGTACGGGGATCCCAGGTCCTGGCCCGAAGACCGCTGAAAGTGATCCGAGAGTTTCTGGGTTGGTCCCACGACTGGAGGTAGGCGCTCGCCTTGACCTCGATGCGACCCTCCGGGATCTGAACATCGAACGCGTCCCACTCGATGCGCGGTGAAGCCTGAGCACCCACCGCGCAGGCCACCAAGTACTCGGCCAGCATCGAGCGCAGCGTGTTTGTCCGCAGGTTCGACATGCCCCAAGCCCAGAAATCCTTGACCGCAGACGCTGTTCCCGCTATGAGCTCGTCACCGGTCAGGATGAACACCGGGGGCGGACTGATCCACGGTATCTCTGCTGTCTGAGGCAGCGGTTCGCTATCAGCCACCAACCTCACCTCGACCGATGCCATGGGATGGAATAGATGTCCTTGGGACCGGTGCTCTGGCACTGCGGGCACCGGGAGGGCTGCAGATTGCTCCTCTTTCCCATGGTGTAGCTAGCGCCGCACTTGGTACACATGGAACGCAACCTCTTCTGTTCGCATGGCTTACACAAGCTTCCTTGGCGGCCCGGAAGCAAGGTCATCTTGCTGGCAGACTTCCTCACGCCGCAATCCTTGCAAGAAACGAGTTGGCGGTTCTGTGGGGCCATCTGGCGGTTCTCCAGACCGTGCGCGCACATGGCCCTCGGTAGGTCGCATAGATCGCAGTGCGCCATCAGCTTCCCGCCTCATCGACACGCATCGAGCTGGGCGAACCGTTGTCGCGCACCACTCTCAAGACGGGACGCTTCTCATCGAAGCCCAGTAGATCCCGCACCCTAGATGGTCGCATGCGAAGTTCAGCTGCGAGCTGCAGAAGTGTGAAGCCCGCCTCCTCTGCAACACTCTGCGCCTGCATCAGCAGATCAGGGATCTCACCCCGATAAGCACCGATGGGCTCCGAGGTACGGAACTCAGAACCTGCCGCCAGCCGCTGAAACGCTCGCCGAACGGACACATCTGTTGCACCTCGCAACTCAGCCATCCGCTTAATCAGGGACTCGACCGAAACTCCCCAGAGCCGGCTCAGCCGGTCAAGCGCTGGCAGGTGGATGGCTACCGGGAGCAGGTCGACAATCTGGTTTGCCGGCGTCAAGAATTCGGCCGCAAACTCGTCGGCCTCTGTCTCCTGTCCATGGTCACCAGGAAAGGCTTCGCTGTGGAGGACGAGATGGCCGATCTCGTGGGCAAGCGTGAAACGGTGCCGAAAGACGTTCTCCGTCCTTTGGGGAGTCGTGATGATGACAGGTCGTTCTCCCACGCGCATCGAGAACGCGTCGACGCGCTCGATGTAGTCGACCGGACGCAGAATAACGACGAGCCCGTGAGATTCCGCGATCGCAGTAAAATGTTGGACCGGTCCGGTCGGGAGCCGCCAGTAGCGCCGAAGCGCTGCTGCCGCGGCACGTGGTCCGCCTGAAGTGTCAAGGAAAGGTAGGACCACGTCCGGGAATCGGATGCGCTTCTCGAGGGCGAAGACCAATTCCCAGATCTGCTCGGCGGTCGCCAGCGCTCGGGCACGATCGAAAGCTCTGGTCGACCGCAAGCTTCGGAAGTGAGCCTGCGACGAATCAACCCGAGCCAGGGGCCGTCCGCTGGCGAAAAACTCAGGTTCAACATTTACTGCGTCGGCCAATCGCTGCAGAACGTCAGCCCGCGGAACCGTGACGGCAGCCTCATACTGACCAATTGCGGCTGCGGAGACAGCGACTTTGGTGGCGAGCTCGCCCTTTGCGAAGCCTGCCAAGACTCGGGCCTGGGTGAGCCTGGCAGGTTCAAAGTTGCGTGCGATGAGCTGCAAACGTGACGGCTTGTCGCCGAACAGGTCGATCTGGTCAGCCATCGCCGTCTGCCATGTCCCGCTGCTCCACAATCCGAAGCGGTACTGGACCCGAGGCGAAACCCCCAGTCTTTGAAACCTTACCAATTGCAGTTGCGGTCTTCGTCGCGTCGAACAAGAAACTCAGGCCAGTCAGAGTGATCCTCTTGTCATCGCCGGGGTGCGCGACGCCCCAGGAGATTCGTGAGAGCCGATCCGGCGTGGATTCGACAGCGATCAGGACAACGGGGAGATGCATCCGCCCGGCCTCGGCGACCACACTGTCGACCTCCTTGGTGTTCTCGTCGAGCTCTGCCTCTACCTCATCGAACAGTTGCGGCTGGGGTACGGGCAAACGGAAGACGTTTTCGCGGCTGGTCGTCGTCAGGTAACGGGGCGACCTCAACGACGTCGACATCGGCAGACGCCATATGACTATCGCAGCGCCGTGGAGCACCGGAAGATTGTAGGGAGCGTGGTCAGGATGGGCAGTGATGGACGTGACGGTCCCGTCGAAAAGCTCGCAGGCCTGACCTTGAAGCTCGGCCCAGATCTGTCCGTACATTCGGTGCCGACTGTGTCGGCCGCCTAACGCAGATGCAGCAGCCAGGTCTTGGTGAGCCTTCGTCACCATGTCAACGATCATGAGAGCTACACCATCAGGATCCTCACCCAGCAGACGCTCAGGGCTGGTTTCGTCGGCCACAGGGCCTCCCTTCGACAGATTGAACCCTACCACGAACTTCAGAATCAAGCACGAAACAGACTCTCTAGCTTTAGCGATAGGTAGCAGGTGGTCTTCGAGACGCATTGGCGCCGCCTTCGCTGGTGAGCTGAGTCCGGCTGAGGTCGGGCTAGTGAAATTCGTGCGCATCGCCCAGATATCGGCGGGGAGCAAGGCCACGGTTCGATGGAATGGCCAACGGGTCGACGCGCTAACTGCCACAGCCCACGATGCTCCATCCGCCGGACCAGGAGCGCTGACGAGCGGTACGTTTAGCCGGATTGCACCGACTATGTGCGAAGGACGTTTGCTAACAGGGGGATGTTTCCGCTAGAACCGGGCTGGCGGGAGCGCACAATGTCGCGAGAGCCGCCGTCCATTAAGGCCGTCCGAGGAGCATTTGACGACGCCGACGATGAGACCGTCGACGATCCGGACGGTTGGCTGGATCTGGTAGCCCGGAAAATTGCCAACCTTCGCTTGCACTTCAAGGTGAGCGATTCCGAAGTCTCTGGTCTCCGATTATTGGTCGCCGATCGGCTGTTAATCCGCGGGTCCGGCCAGCCCGCGGCCCGCATCGCTGCTAAGCAAGCCGTTCCGGAGATCCGCGACATCGTGCGCAAGATGGCCACCCACACGATCAAAAAGGTGGGACTTTTTCGTCCAGAGGACGACGACCGAAGGTCCGAGTGGGTCGCTGCCTTGGCCGCCATTCTGAAGAGGCGACATGCAACGGGCGGTCGTCCGCGCTCGGCAAGCCCTTCAAACCGTGATGCGCTGATCGCGATACTGATTGGACAGGGCTGCGATCCCCAATACTCCCGCTCATGTGTCGCAGAAGCCCACAGCATCGCGAAGGTCAGGGTCTGGGGCGAGGACAGCGCGGCTGTAGACACCGGCAACGCCCGACGACACGGCTGACGTAAGCGATCGGCCTCGTCGATGGATCACCGCGGCGCCCAAGGACGCCAACCGGAGATCGAACCGCTGGCCGCGGCGCAAGCCCGCCGACTCTTGAACGAGGCTGCGACCATGCGCAACGGTGCCCGGTGGGTCATCGCCCTACTAGGGCTCGGCCTGCGCCAGGGAGAGGCACTCGGGTTGCAGTGGTGTCAACGCCGACCCAATTCTGACCCCCTACTGCTGGGCGGGTTCGAGGGCGGTTTCGCATGGTCGTCGCAACACCTGGATTGTCAGTTTGGCAGATTCGCTGTGAAGACCTGCGCTGGTGTCCGCCATCCCAAGATGCGTCTGGGACGGTTGTTGAGAAGTTCCTCGACTCGTCGGAGGTCTTCGGGGATGAAGAGTGACAGGTCATCACCCTTTGTAAAGTACTGGCGTATGAGCCCGTTCATGTTCTCGTTGGTGCCCCGGAGCCAGGGTCGGCCGGGGTGAGCGAAGTACACACCGTCGGTGAACTGGTCGGCGATGAGGTCGTGCCGGGCCATCTCCGAGCCCTGGTCCCACGTCAGTGTCAGCCGTGCCGACGGTGCGATCTTTGCCGTGACGGTCCGACAAGGCGGCGGCGAAGGCTTCCGCGGTGTGCCCGGACGGGATGTGCACGAGATGAACGAATCGGCTCATCCGGTCCACCACCGTGCCAATGGCGGACTGGTTCAACCGGCCCACGAACATGTCGCCCTCCCAATCGCCGAGCCGGTCGCGGTCGTCAACAATGGCAGGTCTGGCGTCGATCAGCTGGCTGGGTGTGATGAACCGGATGGCCCGCTGGTTGGGGCGCCGACGACGCTTGCGCAGTGGCCGGTCCGTACGACGTCTCTTGGTGAGATCCATGCTCAGGCCGCCCTTTCTCGCGGAATAAAGGGCTTGGTAGATCGTCTCGTGGCAGACGTGCCAGGTCGGCTTGTCGGGGAACTCCAACCGCAGCCACGCTGCGATCTGCTGTGGACTCCACTCCAGCAGCAGCTTGCCCTGAACCTCGGTGCGCAGCTCGAGGTCGTGCAGCAGCCGGCCGCCGCGGCTTCGCTTCGCCCGGTGCCGGGCCCTGGCATCGGCAAGCGTCGCGTCGTAGATGTCGCGGTCATGGCGGCGCAAGTTGCGGTGCAGCTCGCGGGACACCGTCGACGGAGCCCGAGACAACCGGGCTGCGATCTCCCGGATCGTCAGACCCCGCGCCCGAAGCGCTGCGATGCGTTGACGTTCCAGCAGCGACAGATACCGGCCTGACCTCTGTTCCTCGGTCAACCGGGCCGACGGCACCCCACCTCGCTCGAGCCGCCATCGGTAGCCGGTCTTACGGGTGATTCCGGTCTGGCGGCAGGCGTCGACCGTCCCCACGCCCGCGAGGATCAACGCCCAGTACTCGTCCTCCACGACCAGCTGACGCTTCCGACCTCGTCTACTCATGTCCATACCCCCTCTCCTACCAGGGGTGTTGCGACGAGCACTCGAACCCGCCCGGCGTCAGAGGGTCAGTATTGGGTCAGCATCGACAAGTGGGGCGATATCGATCTGGCAGACGGCACGCGCAAGGTCGTCAGGCAGCTCCGCCGAGTCGTGTGGAAACACGGCTGCGTCGACCCAGCCGGCTGCGCAAAGCGGGGGACCGACTGTCCGAACGATTGGGTGGCGGCTTGGTGGTATCCAAGCCGAAGTCCAACGCCGGTCGCCGAACGATCGCCCTTCCTCGCCCCTCGTGGCGATCCTGCGCGAACATCGGGCGCACCAAGCCGCTGATCGACTCCAAGCTGGAGAGCTCTGGCAAGCGGTCCCCGGCTGGGTGTTCGCCTCCGAGATCGGGAAGCCGACCGATCCCCGGCGTGACCCGTCGAGGTGGAAGGAACTTCTCCAGAGTGCCGGCGTTCCCGACGCGCGACTTCACGATGCACGGCATACGGCGGCCACGTTGCTACTCGCCGCCGGGGTCGACGGACGCACCGTGATGGATCGACTCGGTTGGTCGAGCCCGGCTCTGCTCAACCGCTACCAGCACGTGGTCGACCACCTGAAATGTGCTGCGGCGAGGCGCATGTCAGAGGCCTTGTGGCCAAATTACACGGATCTGCAGTCACTATAGGGCGCCGCTCAAGGAGCTACCCGTCCGGATGGATGGCGCCACTCTGGACGTGACGCGCGGGGACGGACCGGTCGACCTGGCCTTTGCCGCGGGCCCGGGCATCCGCCGGCTCGTCTCCGGCGAGTTCGCTCCGGACCGCGCGATCGCGACCGGCGTGGTCGGGTGCTGCGCGCGTGCGGCGACCTCCTCGACCGCTTCGCGAGCACGTTCCACCTGGCTGCTTGATCGAGTCAAGGAGACGAAAGGCCGCGGCAACTTCCCAGCCGGGTGTGCCGGCTCCGCCGGCTGGGAAGTTTCGTCGTACATGGAATGGGCCGCCTGCGTGCTCACGGCATGCGACGAGGTAGGACCGGCTGGATGCAGTGGAGCAGCGGTTGGCCGATCAAGGCGGCCGAGGCGGTGGTCGGCCTCGCTCACCGGCTAGGACGAAAGGTGCTCGATCGCTTGCATGATCACAGCGGCCACCTGCTTGGGCTGGGATACTGCCACCGAGTGGGAGGCCCCGGGTACTTCCGTGATGGAGATGGCGCCGGCGCGCTCGGCCATGAACCGTAGGCCCTCGACAGGAATGTTCTTGTCGGCATCGCCGAACACGAACCACGACGGAAGGGACTTCCAGGCCGGAGTGGCGGCCGGCTGCGGCTCAGCCAGGGCGAAATCCCGGATCGGGCGATGGGTGAGTGCCTGGATAGCAGCGTCCGCAGCCGGGACGTCGGCCGCGAACTGGCCGGCGAACAGGTCGCGGTCGACGATCAGGTCGTTCGTCCCGTCGCCGAGGGGGTAGGGCCGGACGGTGTCGCCGAGGGTGCTGCCGGCGAACTGGCCGGTGAGCTGCAGGGAGTTCTCGCCGTGATCCGGCGCGAACGCTGCGACGTAAACCAGTCCGGTCACGGCCGGATTGTCAACGGCCGCTTCCGTTATGACTGCGCCGCCGTAGGAATGGCCGACCAGCAGCACCGGCCCGCCGATGCCTTCGGTGGCCCGTCGGACGTTCTCGGCGTCGCCGCTGACGCTCCGCAACGGGTTGGGGGTCGCGAGGACCTGCACGTCGTTCTCGCGCAGGAGCGAAATCACCCCGGACCAACTCGCCGACTCGGCGAATGCTCCGTGAACCAGGACAACCGTTATCTCTTTGGACATTTTCGATTCCTTTTTTCGATGATATGAATGTGCATTACGCGAATTCCACGATGAGTTCTATTTCGATTGGCGAGTTCAGCGGCAAGACGGCCACGCCGACGGCGCTGCGGGCGTGTATTCCGTCGCCCTTGAAAATCGCCGCCAATAGTTCTGAGGCACCGTTGAGAACTCCCGGCTGTGCGGTGAAACCTGGATCGGAGGCGACGAAACCGACCACCTTCACGATTCGGGTGACCCGGTCGAGGGAGCCCAGAACCTCGATCACCGCGGCCAGTGCGTTGATGGCCCCGGTGCGAGCGCAGTCGTAGGCGATCTCGGGGGTGACGTCGGCGCCGACCTTGCCCTCGGCCTGCAGAGCGCCGTCGAGCCAGGGCAGCGCCCCGGCCGTGAAGACCAGGTTGCCGCTGGTGACGGCCGGAACGTAGGCGCCGGCCGGAGCGGCCGCCCGGCGCGGGATCGTCACGCCCAGGGCCGCCAGGCGACCGCTGATGTCGGTCATGGTTCGGCCGGTCAGTTCTTGATGAATTGGAGAATGTCCGCGTCCAGGGCTGCCTGGTAGGCGCCGTAGATGCCGTGCGGTGCGCCCGGGTAGACCTTCAGGGTTCCGTTCTTGACCAGCTCGATGCTCTTGCGCGCTGCCGCGCCGATCGGCACGATCTGGTCGTCGTCGCCGTGGGCGATGAGGATCGGCACGTCGAGCGACTTGAGATCTTCAGTGAAGTCCGTCTCGGAGAAGGCCTTCACGCAGTCGTAGGCCGCGGCCAGGTTCACCAGCATTCCCTGGCGCCAGAAGTCGTCCTTGGCGCCCTGGGAAACGTCGGAGCCGTCCCGGTTGGCTCCGAAGAAGGGCACGGTCAGATCTTGGTAGAACTGTGAACGGTCTTTGAGGACCCCGGCGCGGATGCCGTCGAACGCCTCGATCGGCGTGCCTTCAGGGTTCGAGGGCGACTGCACCATTATCGGCGGTACTGCACCGACGGTGATCACTTTCGCGACTCGGTCGCCGCCGTGCGCAGCGGCATAGCGGACGACCTCACCGCCGCCGGTGGAGTGGCCGATCAGCACGAGGTCGCGCAGGTCGAGCGCTTCGACCAGTTCGGCGAGATCGCGCGCATAGGTGTCCATGTCGTTGCCGGTGTAGGTCTTCGAGGATCGACCGTGACCGCGTCGGTCGTGCGCGATGGTGCGGTACCCGGCGTCGGCCAGCAACTTCATCTCTACCTGCCAGGCGTCAGAACTCAACGGCCAGCCGTGGCTCAGCAGCACCGGCTGGCCGGTGCCCTGCTCGGTGTAGTAGATCTCGGTTCCGTCGGTGGTGGTGATGAACGGCATTGCCTTCTCCTTCTTGGGTGGCCCTATTCAGTCGGGCGGTGCGCCGCGGCGGTCGCCGCGGTCTCGATGAGGTCGGCGACGTTGCCAGGGTGGGTCAGGATGACGAGGTGGGGTGCCTCGAGTTCGATCACCCGGTTGAATCCGGCGCGCTGGTATCCGTAGCGCTGGACGTCGGGGTTGAGGATGCGGTCCGCCGTAGCGACCAGGCCCCAGGACGGAATGGTCGTCCAGGCCGCGGCCGACGCCGGCTCCGCGGAAACCGCAGCGACCAGCGGTCTTTGCGAGACAGCGAGCACCGCTGCGGCTTCGGGGTCGACGCCGGCCGCGAGAACCGTCAGGAACGCGTCGCCCACGACCGACAGCTCCGTTCCCGGTTCGCCTCCGGGGTTGGGGTTCGGCGAATAGACCAAGCTGGGAAACGGGTCCGAGGGGGGAAAGCCGCCCTGTAATTGCGCCATGCTCTCGCCGACCTCCAGTACGTAGGCGGCGACGAAAACCAGACCGACGACGTTCGCGGCCGCCCCGGCGATGCCGATGACGGCGCCCCCGGAAGAGTGCCCGACGAGAATCACGGGCGCGTCGATCTGCTGGACGAAGGATCGGAGGTAACCCGCGTCCCCGGAAAGGCTGCGGTTGGAGAGGGGCGGCACCACAACAGCGTGTCCGCGGCTCAACAACTCGGAGGCGACCGGCGCCCACACGGCCGTGTCGACGAAGGCGCCGTGGACCAGAACGATGGTCGGGGCAGTCATGGCCTGCTCGCTCTCTGGTCAAGGGTCCGTCGAAGTGGTCACATCTGGGCGTACGTGGTTGCGTGGCCGCCTCACGTTTGGGATTCTCCGCGAATGACTACAAGAGGAATTGCACCCGAGTTGCCAGGTCGGCCACCAGGCAGATGGCATGCAGAACCGCGTTTCTGCGGGCAGTGGTAGCAACGTCCTCGTTCGGAGAGCGGTTGCGCGTCCTGCGTGGGGCCGCCGATCTGACCATCGAGAGCCTGGCCGAGAGATCCGGCGTCAGCACCCGGACGATCAGCGACATCGAGCGCGGGGTCAGCTTTGCGCCACAGCGCCGAACTGTCGCTGCCATCGCGGACGGTCTTGCTCTGGTCGCCGGCGACCGCGAGGCACTCCTGCGGGCCGCGCGGATCCGACGGCAGTCGACGAACGATGGCCAACGATCTTCGGCGCTCGCCCCCCACCGAGTCGTCGACTTCACCGGACGCGAGCAAGAGATCACCGAGATCCTCGCCTTCCTCAAACCACGAGAGGTTCCCCCGCAGTCGGCCCCGGTGGTCGTGGTGTCCGGACCACCCGGCATGGGCAAGACCGCTAGATGAGTAATTCCAAGGGCTGATCGGCGCGTTGAACCTCAAAGTCGGGGTGGAGAGTGTCCAGGCTGGCGTTGCTAACCCAACGTCGAGCAGGAGGCTCAAGTGGACGCTGACCTGGACAC
>JAABVA010000689.1_pt1 | contig 40644 bp, 34 predicted proteins | sample 5560331 | NCBI WGS metagenome assembly JAABVA01 (sample SAMN12812661, study PRJNA571458) | rock metagenome | isolation source: Antarctica rocks | place: Antarctica: Victoria Land, Mt New Zealand sud | collected 2016-01-07 | reverse complement strand
AACCAGCTCAAACAGTGGCGCGGTCTCGCGACCCGCTACGACAAGCACGCCCGGACCTACCGGGCCGCGGTCCACCTCGCCGCGGTCCTCCTCTGGCTCCGACCATTAGGAGACACGCCCTAGCCGCTCCCGTCGGGTGGGTAGCGGTTGTGCAGCATCGGGTCGCATAGGTCATCCCGCCCGGCGGGGAAGCGCACCGGACGCCCGCTCGGCCCGGCAATCGCGGTGATGGTCGAGCTCGGTCTCGTCGGTGTCGACGGTGACGGCGCCGCCGGGGTGGTTACCGCGGACGCCGGTGCGGTCACCGAGGCTCCGGTAGAGCTGGTGCAGCCCGCGGCGCAGACGACCACTCCGACGATCGCGACTCGGGCGAGATGCACGGTCCTTCGACGCGGTTGGCCACCGTCTCGTTCCGCAGGCGTCGATCCCGGGCCGCACAGCGTTCGCGTCACGGCGAATGCCACCAGCCGCCCGTGGCTGCTGTCGGGACTGGCCTCGACGCCGGATAGGGCGCCCGGGACGGCGGTCAGCGTGTGGTCAGGAGGGCGACGCGGTGGACGAGGCGCTCGGCGAGGTCGGGGGGCCAGGGGAAGTGGGGGACGACGGCCTGCTGGTGGGCGAGGCCGTGCAGGGCGACCCAGAGGGCGACGGCGTCGCCGTCGGGGTCGGTACTGGTCGAGACCCCGGCGGTGATGCACTCCTGGAGGGTGTCGGTGACGACGGTGAAGGCGTCGCGGCCCAGATCGGCGGCGTCGGCCCCGGTGACGGCGGCAGCGCGGACGGCGTCGGTGACGTTCCAGACCCCGCCGAACATGACGCGGTAGCGGCGCGGACGGTGACGGGCGAAGTCCAGGTAGGCACCGGTGACGGCGGTCAGCCGGGCGCGGGGGTCGGGCCGGGCGCGGGGGTCGGGCCCGGCGGCCCGGGCGGTGTGCAGCGCCTCGGTGAGCTCGGCGAAGGCCTGCGCGACGACGGCGAAGAGGATGGCTTCCCGGTCGGGGAAGTGCCCGTAGATCGAGGGGGCGGCGATCCCGATCCGGCGGGCGACCGCGCGGAGGGTCACCGACTGTTCCTGCCCGGTCTCGTCGAGGAGCGCGGTGGCGGCGCGGAGGATCTCCGCCCGGAGCCGGCCGCCCTCACCGCGGGGGTTCTTCACCCGGTCCACCACGGCTGTCACGAACGTCACCTTACGACAGCAAGGTGACCGTGGCGGGACGGACCAGCTCACGCCTCGCTGGCCCGAGTCGTCTTCGCGGCCTCCCGCATCGAGCCGGCAGCGTCTCCTCACGCCCATGACGTCACAGGCGTGAGTCGTGCGCTACCTTATAGGCGTAAGGACAACGACCGTCGCGTCAGCTCCCAGGAGGACCCCATGACCACGGCACCCACCGCCACCCGTCCCGCCACTGCCACGTCGGCCTCCCCCACGGGGTCGGCGGCGGTGGCGGTCACCGAGGTCGTCCTGCCCGGCGTCGTCGAGCCCACCGGGCTGGAGGTCCACACCCGGGCCCTGTCGGCGCCGGGCCGCGGGCAGGTCGTCGTGGCGGTGGAGGCCGGCGGGGTGTCGATGGCCGAGCAGTCGATGCGCCGCAAACGCTACCCCGGGCAGCCGACGTTTCCATTCGTCCCCGGCTACGACCTCGTCGGTCTCGTCCACTCCGTCGGCCCCGGCGTCGACCCCGCGCTGGTCGGGCAGCGGGTGGCCGCGTTGACCAAGACCGGGGGCTGGACCACCCACGCCCTCGTGGACGCCGCCGACCTCGTCGCCGTCCCCGCCGGGCTGGACCCTGCCGAAGTCGAGACCCTCGTCGTCAACGGGATCACCGCCTGGCAGCTGCTGCACCGCGCGGCCCACGTCCAGGCCGGACAGACGATCCTGGTCCACGGCGCGAACGGCGGCGTCGGGACCATCCTGGTCCAGCTCGCCCGCCACGCCGGGATCCGCGTGATAGGCACCGCCAGCCCCCGCCACCACGAGGCCCTGCGGTCTCTCGGGGTGCTCCCGATCGACTATGCCGACCCCGACCTCGCCACCCGGGTCCGCGCCCTCGCCCCCGCCGGGGTGGACGCGGTGTTCGACCACATCGGCGGGGCCAGCCTGACCCGCTCCTGGAGACTGCTCGCCTCGGGCGGCACGCTGGTCAGCTACGCGATCCTCGCCGAGACCGGTCCGCTGATCCCCGCGTTCCTCCGGGTCATGGCCCGGCTGGCCTGGTGGAACGTGCTGCCCAACGGGCATGCCGCCACCTTCTACAACGTGTGGTCCGGACACGTCGCCCGGCCCGGACGGTTCCGGGCCCGGCTGCGCGCCGACCTCACCACCGTGCTCGGGCTGCTCGCCGACGGCGTCCTCACCGCCCAGGTCGCCGCCCGGATCCCCCTCACCGACGCTGCCCGGGCCATGGAGCTCGCCGAGTCCCACACCGCCCTCGGCAAGGTCGTCCTCGTCCCCTGACCCGCGGGTGCTCCACACCGGCCGCGCTCCGCTCACGGGATCGGTCACCGCCCAGCCCCGCAACTGTCCATCTCGACCAGGAGATCGACGTCGCCTGTCTCATCCGGCGAGAACGTCGTTCACCTTCAGCCAAGGCGGGCTGGGACAGCGCGGTGTCGACGGAGCTGGCGGCCGTGAAGGGCGGGGCTCGTCACCGAGCCCCGCCCCGCTTCCGTCCAGCGCTGTCGCGCACTCACGACCGCCCGCCGTACCCGACGGTTCGCCGGGACGGCGTCTCAGCAGCTCGTGCTCAGCTGACGTCGACCCAGTCGAGCGTCCGCTCGACCGCCTTCTTCCAACCCGTGTACCCGGTGGCGCGCTGCTCGTCGGTCCAGGTGGGCGTCCACCGCCGACCCTCGTTCCAGTTCTCCCGCAGCTCGTCGGTGTCCTTCCAGAACCCGACCGCCAGCCCGGCCGCGTACGCCGAGCCGAGCGCCGTCGTCTCGGCGACGACCGGGCGGGACACGTCGACACCGAGGACGTCGGACTGCAGCTGCATGCACAGGTCGTTGACGGTGATGCCGCCGTCGACCTTGAGCACGTCGAGGTCGACCCCGGAGTCCTTGGCCATCGCGTCGACGACATCGCGAGACTGGTAGCAGATCGACTCGAGCGTGGCCCGGGCCAGGTGCGCCTTCGTGTTGAAGCGCGAGAGCCCGACGATGGCGCCGCGGGCGTCGGAGCGCCAGTACGGGGCGAACAGGCCGGAGAAAGCCGGGACGAAGTACACCCCGCCGTTGTCGTCGACCTCCCGCGCGAGGGTCTCGCTCTCGGCAGCGTCAGAGATGATGCCGAGCTGGTCGCGCAGCCACTGCACGGCGGACCCGGTCACGGCAATCGAGCCCTCGAGGGCGTAGACCGCCGGCTCCTTGCCGAACTTGTAGCAGACCGTCGTCAGCAGCCCGGACTCCGACAGGGTCTTCTTCGTACCGGTGTTGATCAGCATGAAGTTGCCCGTGCCGTAGGTGTTCTTCGCCTCGCCGGGGGCGAAGCAGACCTGCCCGACCATCGCCGCCTGCTGGTCGCCCAGCACGCCGGCCAGGGGCAGCTCGGCCTTGAACGGGCCGTCCGCGCGGGTCCGGCCGAAGAACTCCGGGTCCGACGACGGCCGGATCTCCGGGAGCATCGACCGCGGGATGCCGAAGAAGCCGAGCAGCTCGTCGTCCCAGTCGAGGGTGTCCAGGTCCATGAGCATCGTGCGGCTGGCGTTGGTGACATCGGTGCGGTGCACCCCGCCGTCGATCCCGCCCGTGAGGTTCCACACCAGCCAGGCGTCGGTGTTGCCGAAGACCGCGTCACCGCGCTCCGCCGCCGCCCGCACGCCGTCGACGTTCTCGAGGATCCACTGCACCTTTCCCCCGGAGAAGTACGTCGCCGGCGGCAGCCCGGCCTTCGTCCGGATCACCTTCCCGCGGCCGTCGCGGTCGAGTGCGGAGGCGATCCGGTCGGTCCGGGTGTCCTGCCACACGATCGCGTTGTAGAGGGGCTTGCCCGTCTTCCGGTCCCAGACCACCGCCGTCTCACGCTGGTTGGTGATGCCGACGGCGGCGAGGTCCGACGACTGCAGCCCTGCCTCCCGCAGAGCGGTCTCGATGACGGTGTTCGTGCGTTCCATGATCTCCATGGGGTCGTGCTCGACCCAGCCGGCCTGCGGCAGGATCTGCGAGTGCTCGAGCTGGTACTTGCCCTTCTCGTTGCCCGAGTGATCGAAGATCATGAAGCGGGTGCTGGTCGTTCCCTGGTCGACTGCGCCGACGAAATCAGCCACTGACGTCTCCTTTGACTGGGATGTGCATGCGGGGGTGTGCGTGCTGGGGAGTGGGAGCTCAGCGGGCCGCGGTGGCCCCGCCGGGGAGGTCGCCGTCGTGGGTGGCGTCGCGGCGCGGGATCTCGCCCGGCTCGTTGGACGAGCCGGAGGACCCGAAGACGCGCTTGATGTTGCGCCCCACCAGCAGGTCGTAGACGGCCATCCCGATCGGGCCGCCGATCAGCGGACCGACGATCGGCACCCAGAAGTAAAACTTGCCGGTGCTGTCGCGCATGGCGTTGTGGTAGCCGGTCAGCCACTCGGCCACCCGGGGCCCGAAGTCGCGCGCGGGGTTGATCGCGTAGCCGGCGTTCGTCCCGATCGCCATCCCGATCGCCACCACGATGATGCCGATGATCCAGGGGGCCAGGTTCGACCCCGGCGAGGTGTTGAGGACGTCGGTCACGGCCGCGATCAGCAGGACGAGGACGGCGGTGCCGATGATCTGGTCGCGCAGCGCACCGCCGGTGGTGACCCCGTGGGCGGTGTCGGGCAGTGTCGAGAAGATGCCCTGGGTCTTCCCGACGGTGTGGCCCGGGTCGAGCTTGGCGATCGCCTCGGAGTAGTTCCAGCGGACCACGAGCGCGGCCAGGAAGGCACCGACGAACTGGGCCGCGAAGAACGGCAGGACCTTTGCCCAGCTGAAGCCCCGGAAGATGGCGAGGCTGAGGGTGACGGCCGGGTTGAGGTGCGCCCCGGAGACCCGCCCGGCCACGTAGATGCCGAGGACGACGCCGAAGCCCCAGGCCCAGTGGATGCTGTCGGGGCCGCCGTTGCCCGAGGCGACCACCTGGGCGACGACGCCGACCCCGAAGATGATCAGGATGAACGTCCCCAGGAGCTCGGCGAGCATCTCGGCGCCGATACTGGGTTTCTTGTCGATGTCCATGCGGACTCCTTCGTCGACATCCGGGGGTGGCGACCCGGTCTACCGGGCCGGTGACCACCGAGCCGGGGCGGCGCGGCGGGCTGTGCGCTCGATGGGTGCGCTGGCCGGCTGGTCAGTGCGGGGATCCGGCGGGGTGGCCGGGTCGGGATCGGTCGTCCCGCGGGTGACCGCTCGTCGGCTGGTCAGTGACCGTCGGCGGTCGGTCGGCCGCCGGCACGGTTCCGTGACCGGTGCAGTGACCGGTGTGGTGATCGATGGGTCAGTGGCTGCCGGCGAGAACGTCCTCGTGCTGGCCGGTGCCGCGCAGCAGCGACTCGATGTCCGGTGCGGTGAGCCGCGCGTGGTCGGCGCTGACGTCGTCGGGCTGGGTGGCCGCGTCGCGTTCGGCGGACACCCTGCCGACGTAGCCGGACACCTCGAGGTCGGTGCGCGTCTCGTCCCAGCCGAGGAGCGGGGCGATCCGTCGGGCGACCGGCTCTGCCGCGGACACCCCGCGGTCACTGGCCTCGAACGACATCCGCAGCCGGCGGACGAGGACGTCTTCGAGGTGGCGGGCCTGCTCGTGGGTGACCGCGTAGACCGCCTCGACCATGCGGTACTCCGCGGAGCCGGGCAGCAGCTCGCCGAGGGCGGGGTCGGCGGCGACCGCGTCGACCAGGTCCGCGGTGAGGGAGCCGTAGCGTCCGAGCAGGTGCTCGATCGCCTCGGGGGGCAGCCCGCTGCGGGCCGCGAGCAGCCGCGCGGAGTTCCGCGCGGCGGCGTACCCGTCGGCACCGGCCAGCGGGACGTCGCGGGTGACCGCGGCCGGGACCTCCCGGCCGAGGCTCTTCACGGCGACGTCCACCGCGTCCTCGCCCATCACCCGGTAGGTCGTGTACTTCCCACCGGCGACGACGACCAGCCCGGGCACCGGGTTTCCGACGACGTGCTCGCGGGAGAGCTTGGCCGTGCTCTTCGAGGCACCCGCGACCAGCGGCCGCAGGCCCGCGTAGGTGCCGGTGATGTCGGCCGTCGTCAGCGGCTCGCGGAGCACGGTGTTGACGTGCTCGAGGAGGTAGTCGATGTCTGACGCGCTGACCGCGGGGTGCGCGAGGTCGTGCTCCCAGTCGGTGTCGGTGGTGCCGATGATCCAGTGCTGACCCCACGGGATCACGAACAGCACCGACTTCTCCGTCTTGAGGATCAGCCCGGTGTGCAGGTCGAGGCGCTCGCGGGGGACCAGGACGTGCACGCCCTTGGACGCCCGGACGTGGAACTGGCCCTCGGTGCCCGCCTCGTGCTGGAGCTCGTCGGTCCACACCCCGGTGGCGTTGATGACGACGCGGGCCCGGACGGTCAGCTCGGTGCCGGAGTCGACGTCCAGGACGTGTGCCCCGACCACCCGGTCACCCTCGCGGACGAAGGAGGTGACCCGGGCCCGGTTGAGGCACAGCGCACCCTGGGCGGCTGCCGTCCGCACGACGGTGAACGTGTGCCGCGCGTCGTCGACCTGGCCGTCCCAGTACTGGATCGCCCCGACCATCGCGTCGGCCTTCAGCCCTGGCGCGATCTCCGCCACACCCCGGCGGCTGAGCTGGCGGTGGTGCGGCAGGCCGCGGGCGTTGCCGGAGGACAGCCCCATCGTGTCGTAGAGGGTCACCCCGGCGGTCACGTAGGCCCGCTCCCAGACGCGGTGCGTCAGCGGGTACAGGAAGCCGACCGGGCGCACCAGGTGCGGGGCCAGCTTCTGCAGCAGGAGTCCCCGCTCGCGCAGCGCCTCCCGGACGAGGGCGAAGTCGAACATCTCGAGGTAGCGCAGGCCGCCGTGGACGAGCTTGCTCGACCGGCTCGACGTGCCCGCCGCCCAGTCCCAGGCCTCCACGAGGCCGACGGTCAGGCCGCGGCTCACCGCGTCCAGCGCAGCCCCGGCGCCCACGACGCCACCGCCCACCACCAGCACGTCCAGGGTGTCCGCGGTGAGTGCGTCGATCGTCGCGCCGCGCGCTCCGGGGGACAGGTCGAGCGTCGCCATCGTCAGCTCCTCGTCGCGGGTGCGCCCTCACCGAACACCTGCGGGACAGACCGCCGGTCCTCGGGCCGGCTCCTCGCCGACGGCGTCAGATTATGGAGTGCCCCCGGGCGTGTCTCCTCCCTTGCACGGATGTGCGGGCCGGGAGAGCATCAAGGCTGCACGTCATCGCCCGTGCGGCGGTGGTCCGTCGCGTCCGGGGCGGGCGGGCGTGCACGCACGTGCAGCGGCCGGGAGGTGGACGGGTGGAGCTGGATCGCCAGTCGACCGCGCTCCGCGCCGCGCGGCTCTACTACCAGCGCGAGCTGACGATGGGCGCGATAGCGCACGAGCTCGGGACGTCGCGGTCGACGGTGTCGCGCCTGCTCGGCCGGGCGCGGGCGTCCGGTCTGGTCGAGGTCCGCATCCGCGAGCCCGGCCCGGCGCCGGACCTCGAGCAGCGCCTCGCGACCCGGCTGGCGATCCAGGTGCGCGTCGTCCCGGTCGCGCGGGCGATGGGGGAGGCGGAGGTGTTCGACCGCCTCTGCGCGGCGGGCGCGCGGTACTTGTCGGCGATGTTCGAGTCCAACATGACGATGGCCGTCGCCTGGGGCACGACGATGAACGCCCTCTCGCGGCACCTGCCGCTGAAGGCGACCACGCGGTCGCGGGTCGTGCAGCTCAACGGTGCCGGGAACACCCACTCCAGTGGCATCGCCTACGCCAGCCAGCTCCTGCAGCGTTTCGGTGACGCGTTCACCGCCGAGGTCGACCAGTTCCCGGTCCCGACATTCTTCGACTTCCCCGAGACCAAGCGGGCGCTGTGGCGCGAGCGCAGCGTGCAGCGGGTGCTGACGCTGCAGTCGGGCGCCGACCTCGCCGTCTTCAGCGTCGGCGCGGTCCACGGCGGGGTCCCCAGCCACGTCTACTCCGGTGGCTACCTGGAGGAGCGGGAGTACGCGACCCTCGTGCGGGAGCGCATCGTCGGCGACGTCGCCACGGTGTTCCTGCGCGAGGACGGGAGCAGCCTGGACATCGCCCTCAACGCCCGCAGCAGCGGACCGGACCTGGCCGTCCTCGCGGCCGTCCCGCGGCGGGTGTGCGTCGCCTCTGGTCGCCACCGCGTCCGAGGGCTGGCCGGCGCGGTGGCCGCCGGGGTGGTCTCCGACCTGGTCATCGACGCAGACACCGCGACCGCCCTGCTCGACCGCGTCACCGGCGGCCACTCGCGGACCTCGACGGAGGCCCGGGGGCTGGGCCGCCCGGAGGAGTCCGTCCCCGGCGCACCGCCGGCGCCCGCGCCGATCGACCTGCGTCCGGCGTCGCCGACGATGCTCGCCGACAAGGCTCCACTGACATGGCTCCACTGAGATGGCCCCACTGACTGACAAGGCTCCACTGACGATGCAGGGAGATGGCGGAGTGGTCGCAGATGCGGAGGGTGCCGGGACGGCGGTCGCCCGGGCGGTCCCCGCGGCCGAGCGGGTGTACCGCCACATCAAGGGCGCGCTGTTCGAGCAGGTGTACCCGGGCGGGACGATGCTCAACGAGGGCGATCTCGCGAGCGCGGTCGGGGTCTCGCGCACCCCGGTCCGGGAAGCGCTGCTCCGCCTGGAGAGCGAGGGCCTGGTCCGGCTGTACCCGAAGAAGGGTGCGCTGGTCGTGGCCATCTCGACCAAGGACGCCGACGACGTCTTCGCCGCCCGCGCGATGGTCGAGCAACAGACGGCGCGGGCGGCCTTCGACCGGCGCGCCGACCTCGTGTCGGCGCTGACCGAGGACGTCGAGGCGCTGCGCGCGGTGGCCGCCACCGCTGACTCCCGCGCGTTCGCCGACGCCGACCGCGCCTTCCACGCCCGCCTCGTCGAGAGCGCCGACAACGCCGTCCTGTCGAGGTTCTACGGCAGCCTGCGCGAGCGTCAGCTGTGCATCTCCCTGGCCGTGCTGACGATGTCGCCGGCCCGGATGCAGGCGTCGATCGCCGACCACGCGGCGATCGTGGAGGCGCTGGCGGCCGGTGACCGCCGCCGGTTCCTCGACCTCGTCGGCTCGCACACCGAGGTCGCCCACCGGACGATGACCGGCCGGTGAGCGCCAGCCCACCCGACGGCTGGCCGGCGCTGCTGCGCCGACACGGGCTCCGCGCGACCCCGGCCCGGGCGGCGGTCCTGCAGTCGCTGGCCGCTCTCGGGCACGGGACGCCGGAGGAGGTCCTCGCCCACGCGTCGAGCACCGTGCAGGCGCTGAACTCCTCGACCGTCTACCGCACGCTGGAGGCCCTCGCGGACGCGCGGGTGGTCACCCACACCCACCTCACCCACCAGAAGACGACGTACATGCTCGCGGACCACGCCGACCACGCACACCTGGTCTGCCGCGGCTGCGGGCGGGTCACCGAGCTCGCCGTCGACCTGACGACCGCCTTCGGGGACGAGGTGCACCGGCGCCACGGGTTCAGCGCCGACACCGGGCACCTGTCGGTGTTCGGCCGGTGTGCCGCCTGCGCCGCGGCACCGGTCACCGAAGGTCAGTCCTTCAGCGAAGGTGAGTCGTCGGGCACGGGTCAGTCGGCCGGCGAAGGTCAGTCGGCCAGCGGAGATCAATCGGTGAGCGCGGGGTAGTCGGTGTACCCGTGGGTGCCGCCGCCGTAGAAGGTGGCCGGGTCGGGCTCGTTGAGCACCGCACCGGTCTGCCACCGGTGCACCAGGTCGGGGTTGGCGATGAACAGGCGTCCGACGGCGACGAGATCGCCCAGGTCCTCGTCGAGGAAGCGCTGCGCACTCTGCTGGTCGGTGGGGTGCGCGAAGCCGTCGTTGACGACCAGCGGCCCGCCGAACCGGGTCCGCAGGTCCTCGACGAGAGTGCTCGCCGGGTCGGCCAGCACGTGCAGGTAGGCCAGGCCGAGCGGGGCGATCGCGTCGACGAGCGCCGTGTAGGTCGCAGCCACGTCGGCCGGGTCGTCCTCGGCAGCGCCGCCGGCGCCGTTGCCGGGGGAGACGCGGATGCCGACGCGCTCCGGCCCGATCGCCTCGGCCACCGCGCGGGTCACCTCGACGACGAACCGGGCCCGGGCAGCGGGCGAGCCGCCGTACCCGTCGGTCCGCTGGTTGGACGCGGGGGCGAGGAACTGGTGGAGCAGGTAGCCGTTCGCCGCGTGCAGCTCGACCCCGTCCAGCCCGGCCTCGATCGCCGACCGCGACGCGTGCACGTACTCCCCGACGACGCCGGGCAGCTCGTCGGCCCGAAGGGCGCGCGGGACCGGGTACGGCTGCTCGCCGGTGGCGGTCACGATCGACCCGGGGGCCGCGAGGGCACTCGGCGCCACCGACTCCAGCCCGCCCTTGTTGTCGGGGTGGGCGATCCGACCGCAGTGCATGAGCTGGACGACGATCCGCCCGCCCCGCCCGTGCACCGTGTCGGCCACCGCGCGCCAGCCCTCGACCTGGTCCGCGGTGTGCAGCCCCGGCGTGTCCAGGTAGCCCTGGCCCACCGCGGAGGGCTGGGTGCCCTCGGAGACGATCAGGCCGGCGGTCGCCCGCTGGCCGTAGTAGGTCACGGCCAGGGCGGGCGGCACCTGGCCCGCACCGGCGCGGTTGCGCGTCAGGGGCGCCATCACGATCCGGTTGGACAGTGTCAGCTTTCCGACGGTCACGGGCTCGAACAGGGAGGGCATCGGTTCTCTCTCAGTAGGCAAGATCGACACCGGTTTCCAACCGCCGAGCCGGCGCCACATTCCACGAACGCCCCCGCCGACGCCGCGCACCCGACGCCGGTCACCGGAGGACGCCCACCGGAGGACGGCGCCGGCGTCCACCCCCGCCGCCACCGTGCGTCGCCACCCGGCGCAGTCACCTGGCGCGGTCACCCGGTCCGGCGCGGTCACCCGGCGCGGTCACCCGGCGGGGACGGCCACCGCAGCCGGGCCCGGAGCGATCCGGTGCGACAGCCAGGTGAAGACGGCGGGCAGCTCGGCCCAGACGGCGTACGTGTGCCCGCCCGGCGTGAGGTGGGCGGTGACCGCGGCCCGACCGCGCAGCAGGGCGCGCAGGGTCACCAGGTCGCGCACGTCCTCGCGGTCCGCGCGCCCAGCCTCCAGGTAGAAGGGCGGCAGCCGCTGGTGGTCGCGGGCCAGCTCCACACGGATGTCGTAGCGCAGGAGCGCGGCCCGGTCGCGGTTGAAGATGACGTGCCAGAGGTTGCCGTCCTCCAGCGGTGACAGGTAGCCGTCGAGGTCGACCACCGCGCCGTAGGTCCCCGGGTGCTTCAGGGTGAGGTCGGTGGCGCAGTACCCGCCGGTGGAGTCGCCGCCGATCGCCCAGTGCGGACCGGGGCGCTGGACGCGGAACGCCGCGACGACGTCGGCCGGGACGTCCACCCCGAGGTACGTCGAGTCCTGTGCCCCACGGGTGCCCTTGTCGGTGCACTCCTCGCTGTGTCCGTGGTGCAGCGGCGGGTTGCTCGGTGGGAGCACCACCACCATCGGCCGGATCCGCCCGCTCGCGGTCAGCGCGGCCAGCGCCCGGTCGACGTGCAGGTGGGCGACCCAGTCCGCGGGCTGGCCCGGGCTGCCCGGGATCAGCTCGACGACCGGGAACCGGGTCCGGGCGTAGGCGGGCTGCCCGTACTGCGGCGGCAGCCACACCAGGCCGGTGCGGTGCAGGTGGCTCCGCCGACCCGCCAGCACCAGCGCCACCAGCGTCCCGCCGCCGGCAGCCGAGGCGGTGGCGGGCGGGTTGGTGGCGGGCGAGGTGGTGGCGTGCGGGGACACCGGCCGGCTCCCGGGCAGCGTCGCGGAGGCGGTCGGTCGGCCGCCAGCCGCCGGCGTCGGCGCCGGGAGCGACCGCTCGACGGCGGGTGTCGTCGACCGAGAGGGGGCGCCGGGCTTTGGGACGCCGCTCGACCCGCCCGTGATCTCCGCCCGCACGTCGGCCCAGGTCGCGAAGTAGCCGAAGTAGACGTTGACGGCTGCGGCGCCGGCGACGAACACGCTGCCGAGGGCGAGCACGGCGGCGGCGATGCGGACCGGGAGCAGCCGGGGCTGCAGCGCGAGAGCAAGGGCGAGCAGCCCGACCACCCCGAGTGCGACCAGCAGGCCGGCGGAGTCGGGGGCGGGCACGCCCCGATCATCTCCTGCCGCGGGGCGCCCGCCCCGGACCGCGCGGACCGGGCGGACCGGGTGGGCACCGCCCCGCCCGCCCGGTGTGCCGGCGCACTCGGCGGCCCCGATCGACAGCCGACGGCCGCAGCGGGGCCGTTCGCGCCCGCGGCACCCCCGTCGGCTGTCGATCCCGGACGCGCGAGGTCGATCCCGGACGCGCGAGGTCGGGCGTCGCGGACGCGAGGGCGGGCACGGTTGGGGCGTCCCGGCCGGCCGACCTGGCGCACGATCGGTACCAGCAGGGAGCGCCGCACCCGGACGAGACCTCGGACACCGTGCGCACACTGAGCAGACCGCCCGCGCGCGATCCGTCCGGACCCGCGCGGGAGCTCACGTCCGAGGAGTCGACCGCGATGCACCCTGCCCGCCCCCGCCCGTCCGTCGCCACCGCAGTCGCCGGGGCGCTGGTGCTCGCCGGCGCGGCGGCCGCCTGCGGAGCCACCCCGGTCGCGGCGGTCACCCCGGTCCACGCGGTCGGCCCAGCCGCGGTCGGCCCAGCCGTCGCAGCCGGTTCAGCCAGCGTGGCCGGGCCAGCCGCCGTGGCCGGGCCCGCCGCGGTGGCCGCGCGGGCAGCGGGGACGGCGCCCACCCGCAGCGGGCGTCGGGTGCGCGGCGCGCTCGCGGGTGCGGCCGCGGTGGCCCGGGCGCGGTCGGTGCGGTCGCGGATGACCCTCGCGCAGGAGGTCGGCCAGCTCCTGCTGGCCGGGGTGCCGGCGACCGATCCCGCGCGCGCCGCTGCGCTGGTGGCGACCTACCACCTCGGCGGGGTGTTCCTGCAGGGGCGCAGCTACGCCGGCGTGGCGGTGACCGCTGCCGGGATCCGGCGGCTCCGCCGCGCAGCGGTGCCGGCCACGGCCGCCGGCGCGGGGCTCTGGGTGGCCACCGACCAGGAGGGCGGTTTCGTGCAGGTCCTCAACGGTCCGGGCTTCTCGCGGATCCCGTCCGCCGCCACCCAGTCCACGTCGACCTTCGCCGGCCTGCGCGCGTCCTCGGCGGCCTGGGCCGGGCAGCTCGCGCGGGCCGGGGTCGACGTCGACCTCGCGCCGGTCGCCGACGTGGTCCAGGGGAACCCGGCCGCCAACCCGCCGATCGGCTACTACGGCCGCCAGTACGGGCGCAGCATCGGCGACGTGGTGTGGGCGGTCCGCGCGGTGGTCCCCGGCTACACCGCCGCCGGGGTCACCGCGACGGTCAAGCACTTCCCGGGGCTCGGTCGCGTCACCGCCAACACCGACACCAGGGCGGACGTCGTCGACGCGGTCACCACCCGCACGGGGGCGAACGAGTCACCCTTCCGGGCGGCGCTCACCGCCGGGGCCGGGCTGCTGATGGTGTCCTCGGCCCGCTACACCCGCATCGACGCCCACCACCTGGCGGTGTTCAGCCCCACGGTCATCGGCGGGATGATCCGCGGGGACCTGCACTGGCAGGGTGTCGTCATCTCCGACGACCTCGGCGCCGCGGCCTCCGTGGCGGCGGTGCCGGTCGGGTCGCGGGCGGTGTCCTTCGTCGCCGCGGGCGGGGACGTGGTGCTGACCGTCGACCCGCGTCTCGTCCCCGCGATGGCCACCGCCCTGATCGCGCACGCCCGCGCGGTGCCGGCCTTCCGCGCCCAGGTGGACGCCTCGGTCCTGCGGGTCCTCACCCGCAAGGCCCAGCTGGGACTGCTGCCCCGCTGACCCACGAGTCGGTGACGCGGCGGCGGGGTCGAGGCGCCCGAGGCTGGGCCCGCTCAGCCGGCCGGGACGTGCACGGGCAGGTCGCCCAGGACCCGTGCGAGGTCCGGCAGCCGGACGGGCTTGGGCAGGTGTGCGTCCATCCCGGCCGCCGTGCACGCGGCGCGGTCCTCGGGGAGCACGTTCGCCGTCATCGCGACGATCGGCGGCTGGCGGTGGGCGTCGAGGTCGGCACGGATCGCCCGGGTGGCACCGATCCCGTCGAGCTCGGGCATCTGGACGTCCATCAGCACCACGTCGTAGGCCACCCGCCGGACCGCGTCGACCGCCTCGAGGCCGTTGGCGACGACGTCGACCCGGTGTCCGAGCCTGTGCAGCATGAAGGTGGCGACCTTCTGGTTGACCGGGTTGTCCTCGGCGAGCAGGACCCGCAGCGAGAGCACTGATCCACCATCGCCGTCGGTGCCATGCGAAACGGCTGCGCCGACTGCCTTCGCTACGACGGCTGCGCCGTCGGCATCATGCGAAACGGCTGCGCCGTCTGCATCACCCACGACGGCTGCGCCGTCGGTCGCCCGCCGGCCGCCGGCGGTCTCGAGAGCGTCGAGCACGGCCTCGGCGGGCAGCAGGGCGGCCACGATCGCGTTGTGCAGGACGTCGGCGCGCGCCGGCTTGGTCAGGGTGCTGACGAAGAGCGCCCGCTGCGCTGCCGGGAGGCGGGACTGCAGGCTGCTGAGCAGCAGCAGCGGGAGGTTCGGGCCGGCAGCCGTGGTGCGCAGCTCCGCCGCGAGCTGGGCGCCGTCCATCCCCGGCATGTGCATGTCCAGCACGGCGACGTCGAAGTGCTTGCCCTCCGCGACCAGCCGCAGCGCCGCCGCGGGCTCGGCGGCCTCCGTGCCGATCGCACCCCACTGCGCCAGCAGCAGTGTGAGGACCCGGCGGTTGGTGGCGTTGTCGTCCACGACGAGGACCGACCGCCCGGCCAGCGTGGTCAGCGCCGACCCGGTCTCGCCGGCGGCGCGGCGGTCAGGGGCGCCGGTGAGCACGGCGGTGAAGGTGAACGTGGACCCGACACCGGGCTCGCTGCGCACCTGCAGGTCACCGCCCATCGCGACGGCGAGGCGGCGGCTGATGACGAGTCCGAGCCCGGTGCCGCCGTAGAGGCGGGTGGTGGAGGAGTCGACCTGGCTGAAGGGCTGGAAGAGGCGGTCCAGGCGGTCGGCGGGCACCCCGATCCCGGTGTCGCGCACCGCCACCGTGAGGCGGACCGGACCGTCGTCGGCCGCGGTGAGCCCCTGCGCGCCGACGAGGACGTGGATCTCCCCGGCAGGGGTGAACTTGACCGCATTGCTGAGCAGGTTGACGATCACCTGCCGGAAACGGGTGACGTCGCCCACCACCATCTCCGGACAGTCCGGGGTGAGCTCGGCCACCAGCTCGACCCCCTTCTCGGCCGCCGGGAGCGCCAGCAGGGCCAGCGAGCTCTCGACACAGTCCCGGAGGCTGAAGGGGAACAGCTCAAGGTCGACCTCGCCGGTCTCGATCTTGGAGAAGTCGAGGATGTTGTTGATGATCACCAGCAGCGCGTCGCCGCTGGTACGGACGGTCTCGGTGAACTCCCGCTGCTCGGCGTCCAGCTCGGTGTCCAGCAGCAGCCCCGTCATCCCGATCACCGCGTTCATCGGGGTCCGGATCTCGTGGCTCATCGTCGCGAGGAACGCCGACTTGGCCATCGTGGAGGCGACGGCGGCGTCCCGGGCGATCTCCAGCTGCCGGTTCGCCGCCACCATCGCGGCCGCGGCGGCGTGCCGGTCGGTGATGTCGGTGATGTGGCCGATGAAGTGGTCGGCCCGGCCGTTGCCGTCAGACACCAGGGAGCTCCGGACGGCGACCCAGACGGGTGTGCCGTCGGCCCGGACGTACCGCTTCTCGATCGCCAGGTGGTCCAGCTCACCGGCGACGAGGGCGCGTGCCCCGGCCTCGTCCGGTCCCCGGTCGTCGGGGTGGGTCACGTCGGCGAAGCCCCTGGCCAGCAGCTGCTCCTCGCTGTAGCCCGTGAGCTCGCACAGCGAGCGGTTGACCTGGAGGAACCGACCGTCGAGGGAGATGAGCGCGACGCCGGTGGGGGCGTTGTCGAACGCCGAGGAGAATACTTCCTTCGCGGCCGCCAGGGCGCGGGTCTGGCTCCTGATCCGCCGGTCGCGCACGGAGACCATCGCCGTGACCGAGCCGGCGAGGAGCAGTCCGAGCGCGGCCACGGCCAGCGCGAGCAGCTGCAGTCGGCGCGTGAGCCGGTGCACCCCGGCGAACGCCTCGGCGGTGGTCTGGGACGTGAGCACACCCCACGGCCGCCCGGCCACCGGCTGGTACACCTCGATCACGTGCTGGTGGGTCAGCACGCTCGTGACGGACGTCGACCCGGGGACGTGGGCGCGCGCGAAGCGCTGGTTGACCGGGGTCTTGAGGTAGATGCCGACCGAGGACGCCGTGGCGTCGACGAGGACCCGGGTGTCGGTCCCGACGACGATGCTCTTGCCGGTCCGGCCGAAGCGGAGCGCCGCCGGGTCCGGGATGAGGAGGCGCAGGTCGACGTCGGCGGTGACGTAGCCGAGGAGCGCGCCCGCGGGGCCGCCGACCGCCACCGTCAGCGACCGCAGCGACTGCCGGCCCACCTACCGGAGCGGACCCTCGACGACCGGCCCGCCGACGACCGCGCCGCCCCCGACCGCGGCCCCGACCACCCCGCCACCCCCGGCTACCCCGCCACCCGCGGCCGTGCCGCCCACCCGCCGGCGCTCCGGCGCCGGCGCGGCCCGACCGACCGGCACCTGGGCGACCACGCCCCCGGCGCTGTCGAAGAGCCCGACGGCGGTGAACGGCCCGGACTCGGCCACGTTGCGCAGACCGGCCGTCGTCGAAGCGCGGTCGCGGGCGGTGAGCCCCCGGATGAGCGAGGGCCGCGACGCCGTCGCCCGGAACACCTGCAGGGCGTCCTCGTAGGACTGCTCGACCTGCTCCCCCACCGCGGTGGCGGTCGCCCGCGAGCCGGCGAGGGTCCGGGCCGTCACCTCCCTCGTCGCCCACCGCCCGGCCAGCAGCAGCGCCGCGAGGGGCAGCGCGGCGGCCACCACGGCGGCCACCAGGCCGACGAGCACCGCCGAGGCGCGGGACCGCCGGTGGCGATCGGCCGCGTCGCCGGTCGCGGGAACGGTCAGCTCCCGGGGCCCCCGACGCCGGCTCCGATCCCGGCGTCCAGGCCCGGACGGACTCAGCGGTTCGCCCGCCACAGGCGTCGACGCGGGGCAGCGGGCACCTGGGTCGCGCGGACGAGGTCGGTCACCATCCGCACCAGCTTGCCGGCATCCAGCGGCTTGAACACGAAGCCCGACGCCCGGCTCCGCACCACCTGGAGGGCGTTGTCGACCCCCACGTCGGCGGTGACCACGACGACCGGCAGCCCGGGCAGCATCAGCTGGAGCCGGTCGAGCAGCTCCAGGCCGCTCATCTCCGGCATCTGCACGTCGGTGACGACCACGTCGAACGTGGCCGTCTCCAACAGCTGCAGCGCCTCCAGCGGTCCGGTGGCGGTGGTGACGGCCATCGCCGCCCGGTGTTCCAGGACGTGCTTCGTCGCGGTCAGCGCCACCGGGTCGTCGTCGATGACGAGGGCGCGCACGGGCGGCAGGTCGGCCATCAGCGGCCAGCCCTCGCGCCGAAGGCGGCTCGGGCCTCGGCAGCATCGGCCCGGAGCCGATCGCACGCCGCGCCGAGCTCGCCGGACCCCGACCGCAGCTGCGCCTCGACCTGCTGGCACGACGACGCCAGCGCTACCGCGCCGACCGTCGCACTGCTGCCCTTCAGCGTGTGCACCACCCGCCCGAACGAGGCCCGGTCACCGGCGCCGACAGCGGCACCCAGCGCCGCCAGGCAGCGTTCGGTCTCCGTCGACCACGTCACCAGCAGCTCGTCGACGAAGGCGATCGAGTCCTCGTCGACACCGCCGACCAGGTCGCCCAGCACCGACAGGTCGATCACCGGGTCGGCCGGCGACCCGGCCGCAGGAGCGTCGCGCGCATCCGTCCGCAGGACGCCGGTCATGCCGTGCGTTCTCCCACGCGTGCGGCCGTCTTACCGATCGTGTTCACACGCGTACTGTACGCAATCCAGTGGCCGGGCGTCCCGGCCTGAGGACGGCTGTCCAGAGCCGTGAGAGGACAAGCCATGACCGTCTCGGCGCCCGGCGGACCCTTCGACCCGGTGGCCGGCTGCGCGGTGTGCGAACGCCCCGTGCCGGTGACGGCCGGTGAGCTGGACCTGGTGACCGACCGCGAGCAGCGGCTGTGGGCGGTCCTGGACCGGACCGAGACGATGGCGGTCGCCGGCACCCCCCAGTTCAACCGCCGCGCTTCGGACGTCGCCCGCCTCAAGGAGCAGACCGACGAGGCCCTGGCCGAGCGGACGGCCGCGAAGGCGGATCTCGCGGGGCACCTCGACCACCTGATCGCCCAGTACAGCGAGCTCGCGACCGTCCCGTTCTGGTTCCTGCACGGCCTCGGCCAGCCCACCGGCCGGCCCAACATCGCCGAGTGGGCGGTGCGGGCGCGGCTCATGCTCGCTTACCGCCGCCGCTACGGGCTCACCGACCCGCTGCGACCGCTGGGGGAGAAGCCGGCCGAGGCCTCGGCGCGGGGCGCGCAGTGGTCCCAGCTGATGCAGGGCCCGCCACCGGCCTGGTAGCACCGGCTCGACAGCACCGGCTCGACAGCACCGGCTCGTCAGCACCAGTCAGCACCAGTCAGCACCGGCTGCCGGCGGTGTCGCCGCCATCGGATCGGCTGACCTCCTACGCTCGTCACCATGAGGCGGGCGTTGTCACGCACGGTGCGCCTGTTGGTCGTGAAGGTCAGCACCCTCGCCGGTTTCCTCGGCGTGGCGATCCTCTGCGGACTGCTCTGCGCAGCGCTCGCCGTCCCGGTGCTGGGATCGGTGGCCTACGGCGTCAGCGCCGGAGCCAGGGCCGTCACCCGGCTGCCCACCGCCCTCGCGGTGCCCGCACTGAGGGGGCGGACACGGGTGTACGACCGGACCGGCGCCCTGGTCGCGACCTTCTTCAGCCAGAACAGGGTGGAGGTGCCCCTGACCCGGGTGGCCCCGGTGATGCAGCAGGCGATGGTCGACATCGAGGACGAGCGCTTCTACCAGCACGGTGCCCTCGATCTCAAGGGCACGCTGCGGGCCCTGGCCAACAACGCCCAGAGCAGCTCGAGCACCAGGCAGGGCGGGTCGACGCTCACCCAGCAGTACGTCAAGAACATCCTCGTCAACCAGGCCACGACCCCGGCCGAGCTGGCCACCGTGCTCCGCCAGCGCGGGGTCGCGGAGAAGGTGCGGGAGCTGCGCTACGCGGTCGCGCTGGAGGGCCGGCTGAGCAAGCGGCAGATCCTCGAGGGCTACCTGAACATCGCCCCGTTCGGCCAGAACGTCTACGGCGTGGAAGCCGCCAGTCAGTACTACTTCGCCACCAGCGCTGCGAAGCTGACCGTCGCCCAGGCCGCCATGCTCGCCGGTGAGGTGCAGGCACCGTCGCTGTACGACCCGACGGCCGGCGGCACCCACGTGGTGCAGGCGAAGGACCGACGCGACACCGTGCTGGCGAAGATGTACCAGCTGCACCACATCCCGAAGGCCACCTACGACGCCGCTGTCAAGAGCCCGCTGGCCATCCACCGGACCGAGCCGATGCAGGGCTGCGCGACCGCGCGGGTGTCCAAGTGGTACTGCGACTACGTCCTGTCGGTCTTGCTGAAAGACCCGGCGCTCTCGGTCCTGGGCGCCTCCTACGCCGAGCGCAAGGCCCGCGTGGACGCCGGCGGCCTGGACGTCCACACCGCGCTCGACCCACGGGTGCAGGCCCTCGCCGACGCGGGGATGGCGACGGCCACCGACCCGACCGACACCCCGATCGCCTCCACCGCGGTGGTCAAGCCGGGCACCGGGGACGTGCTCGCGGTCAGCAACTCCAAGACCTGGGGCCCGCGCGACCCGGGCGACCACTCGACGACGGAGACCGACTTCGCGATCCCGTACTCCTACGGCGGCGCCATCGGGTTCCAGCCGGGCTCCGGGATGAAGCCGATCACGATGGCGGTGGCGCTGGAGAAGGGCCTCGGGCTGGACCACCGCATCGACGCCGCCAGCGGCCTCTACTACCACGACCTCCCGTACCACACCTGCAAGGGGACGCACTACACCGGGACGAACGACCCGATCCTCAACGAGGGCGGCCAGAGCTACGGCTCGATCACCATGGCGCAGGGGATCTGGGAGTCGGTGAACTCCTACTTCGCGCAGCTGGAGAGCCAGGTCGGGCTCTGCCCGGTCGCCCGCCTCGCCGCCAAGCTCGGCGTCACCACGGTCGACCTGAGCGGCGGGGCCCATCAGGTCCCGCTCCAGCAGGTACCCACCCTGACCCTGGGGACGAACGTCACGTCCCCGCTGCAGATGTCCGAGGTGTACGCGACCCTCGCCGACCGCGGCCGCTACTGCCCGCCCCGGGTCGTCACCCGGATCGTCGAGGTCACGACCGGCCGCACCCTCTACGACCCGCCGCCCACCTGTGCCCAGGTCATGCCCCCCGGCGTCGCCGACGCGATCAGCTGGGCGCTGTTCCACAACGTGCAGGGCGACCTCGACCCCGCCAGCACCGCGACCCCGGCCCGGCTCACGGGGATCCCGACAGCCGGGAAGACCGGTACCAACGACAACCACCAGGCCGTCTGGTTCAACGGCTACACCTCCCAGTTCGCCGCGTCCGTCGTCCTCGCGATGCCCTCGACGGTCGACCGGTTCGGGCTGCCGACGTCGCTGAAGGGGCAGGTCATCGGCGGCACCCCGATCGCCACCGCGACCGGCGGGACCGCTGCCGGCGGGATCTGGAAGAAGATCATGGGACCGGTGCTGCACGCCCAGCAGACCCACCCGGGCTTCGTGCGCCGGCCGGCCGACCGGTACGGCGCCCCGGGGCAGGACCGACAGGTCACCGTCCCGGACGTCATCGGGCTCGACATCGTGAGCGCGGGCTCGGAGATCGGCGCCGCGCAGCTCGCCTGGACGGTGGCCACCGCGCCCGTCGCGTCGTCGCTGCCCGCCGGTGAGATCGCCGCGACCGACCCGGCCGGTGCCGCCCAGGTCGCCCCGGGATCGTCGGTGACGCTGTTCCTCTCGAAGGGTCCCTGACCGCGGGCGTCCGGCGTCGGGTGATGCTGGGCGGGTGACGACCCCCGGCGCCCGCGGCGACTTCCCCGCCTGGTTCTTCGACCGCGACGACACCACGCCCGACGCCGGCTTCTACGCCGTCCCCCGCCTGGTCACCCACATCGACGACGCAGCGGTCGCCGCGGTCGGCGACCTGTACGCCGAGCTCGGTCTGGACGGGTCCTCGGGAACGCCGCGGCGGGTGCTCGACCTGATGTCGTCCTGGGTGTCCCACCTGCGCAGCGCGCCGGCCGAGCTGGTGGTGGTGGGCATGAACGCCGCGGAGCTCGCGGCGAACCCGATGGCCACCGAGCGGGTCGTGCGCGACCTGAACGTCGAGCCGACCCTCCCGTTCCCCGACGCCTCCGTCGACGCGGTGCTCTGCTGTGTCTCGATCGACTACCTGGTCCACCCGGTCGCCGTGCTGGCCGAGGCGGCCCGGGTCCTCCGGCCGGGCGCACCCGTCGTGGTGACCTTCTCCAACCGCTGCTTCCCGACCAAGGCGGTGCACGGCTGGCTGGCCGCGGACGAGTCCGGCCGGGCGGCGATCGTCGCCTCCTACCTGCGCCTGGCCGGCGGGCTCACCGAGCCGGAGGTGTCGCTGCGGACCCCGCCCGGGCGGGCCGCCGGCGGGCGCTACCGGGGTGACCCGCTCTACGCGGCCGTCGCCCGGCGGCTGGCTGACTGACGGTTCCGGTGACTGAGCTGCCGGGGCACGCCACGATGGGACGGTGACGCTGCCGGGCCCGGGCCTGCGGGTGCCCGACCAGGCCGCCCACCGCGAGATCGTCCGGGCCGGGCGGCTGTACACCCCGTCCCAGCTGCTGTCCCCGGGCTGGCTCCTCCTGGAGGCGGGGGTCGTCCGCGGGCTCGGACAGGGGGAACCGCCCAGCCGCGTGGACCGCGAGCTGGGGGCCGCGGCGACGATCGTCCCCGGTCTGGTGGACATGCACACCCACGGCGGCGGCGGTGCCGACATGGCCGGCGGTGACCGAGCCCAGGTGCGCGCGGCCCTGGCGTGGTCGCTCACCCGCGGGGTCACCGCGAGTGTGCTGAGCACGGTGGCGGCCCCGGTGGAGGACCTCGAGCGGGCGATCGACGTGGCGGCCGGCATCCGTGCCGAGCAGTCCGCCGGCTGGCCGACGACCGACCTCGGCGACCACCGGCCGGGATCGGCGACCGACCTCGGCGACCACCGGCCGCAGCCGACGACGCGGCTGCTGGGAGTGCACCTGGAGGGTCCGTTCCTGTCCCCGGTACGCCGGGGTGCGCACCGTCTCGCCGACCTCCGGGAGCCCACCGCGGCCGACGTCGGGCGGCTGCTGGGGACCGCTCCCGGGACCGTGCTCATGGTCACGATCGCCCCGGAGCTGGCCGGGGCGATGGCCGCTGTCACCGCGATCCGCGACGCCGGCGCCGTGGCCGCGGTCGGGCACACCGACGCCGACGCCGACACGACGGCGGCGGCGGTCCGGGCCGGTGCCCGGGTGGCGACCCACCTGTTCAACGGGATGCGGGGTCTGCACCACCGCGAGCCCGGGCCGCCCGGTGCGCTGCTGGCAGCGGCGGAGGTCGTCTGCGAACTGATCAACGACGGCCAGCACCTGCACCCCACCGTGGTCGCGCTGGCGCACCGCGCCGCCGGCGACGGCCGGATCGCCCTGGTCACCGACGCGGTCGCCGCGACCGGGGCGCCCGACGGGCACTACCGCATCGGAGCCGTCCGGGTGGTGAGCCGCCACGGTGCCGTCCGGGTCGAGGACCCCGCTGCCGCCGAGGGACCCGGGTCACCGAGCGAGCCACTGGGTGGGTCCCTCGGGGGTGGTGCCGCCGGGCTCGACGAGTCGCTGCGCCGCGCGATCCTCGACGTCGGACTGCCGTTCGCGACCGCGCTCGCCGCGGTCACCAGCACCCCGGCCGCTGCCCTGGGCGTGGGGGACCGGGTCGGCAGCCTGAGCGTCGGACGGCCGGCCGATCTGTGCGTGCTGGATGCCGACCTCCGCGTGCAGGCGGTGTGCGTCGGGGGCCGCTGGCTGTCCGACCGACGGGTCGAGCCCAGCGCCGCCCGTCCCGTCTGAGCTGGCTCGAGGGGCACCCCGAATCAGCGGGGCCCCGCGCGGCCGGGTACCGGGGCCCCTGTCGGTATCGAGGCCCCGTCGGAGTCGCGCCCGCTGGTGGTGTCGTCCGTGGCCGGTGTCGTCCGTCGCGGTGAGCGGCCTCGTCGGCGGTGGGCACCCGGGTCCGGGTGCCCACCGCCGACGGTCGACCGACCTGCGGCTCAGTACCAGCCGGTGCCCTGGGAGTGCGCCCACGCCCCGCACGGGGATCCGTAGACCGACTTGATGTAGCTCAGCCCCCACCGGATCTGGGTCGCGGGGTTGTACTGCCAGTCCGCTCCGGCGGCCGCCATCTTCGATCCGGGCAGGGACTGGGGGATCCCGTAGGCGCCGCTCGAGGGGTTCATGGCCCGGTAGTTCCAGCCCGACTCGCGCTGCCAGAGCGACTGCAGGCACGGCCACTGGTCGCCGGACCAGCCGTAGACCGGGAGCTCGCTGATCGCGAAGGACTGCGGGGAGCTGGTGGTCGCCACGACCGCGCGCGCCCCGACCGACCAGACGAGGCGTCCGGACCGCGACTGCACGGCGAGCACGGCGGCCTTGAGGACGATGAGACGGGAACCGGCGACGCCGGTGCGCGTCGACCAGACCGGGTAGCCGCTCCGGTTGCGGAGCACGAAGTTGCCGTCCTCCTGCATGGTCGCGGTCGCACCGTGGTGCCCCGCCGTGTGCGAGGCCCACAGCAGGGCGCCGCGCGGGGAGTACAGGCGCAGGTCGCCCGAGGTGGACAGGTGCAGCCGGATCCCGCGGTTGACCAGCGTGTGACCCGAGAGCAGCGTCTGGCCGGCGAGGACGACACCGCCGTGTGCGCTGCGGACCCCCACCGAGGCGCGGACCGCCGCCGGGGCGCTCACGGCCGTCGGGGCGCTCTCCGGGGCAGCGGCGGCTTGGGCGGCCGCCGGTGCCGCCAGCAGGCCCGCAGCGACGGTCAGGGCGCCGGCGGCGGCGACCGGACGGGTGACCGCGTGCGAGGTGGCACCGCGGTGGCGGCCGCCTGCCGGGAGCAGTCCCGTCGGCGCCGCGTCGGGGAGCGCGCGCTGCGAGCGGGGCTTTCGGTGGCGGGCGTGGCGCAGCTGTGAGGTCATGACTCTCCTTCGACCGGGGACCGGGGCTACGGTCGGCGGACGCTCGAAGCGTCCGGACCGCACAAGTCCGGGAAGGTAACAGGGAGATAACGAGTCGCGAAACTCGGGGTTCCCGACGTACGAGGAACCGGCCGCCGCAGATGATTTCCCTACCGTGGGCGACGGTCGAGATGCGGTCAGGTCGACTTCGGCGAAAATACCGCCGAGCACTGACGCACGGCGACGTCCCGACCATTGATCGGGTACCGGCACTGGTAGCGGCAGTCGTACCGCGGCGCCGCGCCGGCGGCGCCCCCCGGGAGGCGCTCGGCTCAGCTCGGGCTCACCGCGAGCGGGTGGCCGTGTGGGTGGCTGTGTGGGCGGCTGGGTGCCGCGTGGCTGCCTCCCGTGCGGCGGCGTGCGGTGCGCCCGGGTGCGGTGCAGCGGGGCGCGACAGCACCGCGTGCGAACCAGCGGCATCGGTGCTCGAGGCGCCCGTCGACCAGGAGGCCGCGGTCAGGGCACCGACGGCGAGCAGAGCGGACCCGACGCCGTGGGACAGCCGCCGCGCCCGGCTCCGGCGCCGGCACCGGCACAGGGGGCCGTTCCCGTCGCGGCCGCGGCAGGAGACGATGGCCGCCGACACCGGGACGCTGACGGGGACCATCCCGGAACGGTATGTCGCACAGCGTGAACAGCCGGGGCCGTCCCCAGATGGTGCGAAACAATGACACACGGACATTGACTGACCGCATGGCGTAGCGCCACTGAGCACTCCGAGCAATCGTCCGACTACGCAGTGCGGTCTCTGCTCGTCGTCTAGCCGACGGCGATCCGCACGCCGCGTCGGGGGATCCGATCGGCAGCTGTCCGTCCGGGGCTCGGTCGGCTGCGGTCGCGCGGCGCTGGCCCGGCTCGGTGGGCCTCGAGGCTCCCCTCATGACCCTGTGCATCCATCAGTCTTACAGTGTGTGACATCGCGGCTCGGGTGACCGCTTCACCTCGACGGTCCGGCGATCCGGTCCATCGGGGTGCCGGCCCCCCGACCGGCCGCGGGCGGCACCGCGATCCGGGGCGGGCACCGAGGGGAGGAGCCGGATGAGCTCGGGACGAGGTGGGCAGTCCGCCGTCGGAGACCCGCCGTCGGCGTCCCCCGGCCTCCGGACGACCGTCGACCCGGTCGTCCAGCCCTTCGGCTTCCTGCTCGCGGTCGACGCCGCGACGGGGGTGGTCGAGGTGGCGAGTGCGAACCTGGCCGTCTTCGTCGCGAGCACCCCGGCCGCCGCCCTCGGCTCGTCCATCGCGGAGCTGCTCGGCGACGCGGTGGCCCAGCGGCTGCCGACGCCACCGCCCGACGGCACCGCCGCAGCCGTGACCGTGCGACTGCCGCCCCGCCCGGGCACTTCTCCCACCGACCCGGCGCCCGAGCGTGGGACGGACGCCGCCGCCGGGAGCCGGCAGCGGTGGCAGGACTTCGAGGTCGTCGGCCACCACGCCGGCCGGTTCTGGGTGCTGGAGTTCGAGCCGGCCGGCACCGAGGAGGCCGGGCTGCGCTCGCTGCACGAGAGCTTCGCCAGGACACTCGACCACCTCCGGTCCGTCGACGGCTCGGCGGCGCTGTGCGCCGTGGCGGTCGAGGAGGTCCGCGCACTGACCGGGTACGACCGGGTGCTCGTCTACCGGTTCGAGAACGCTCCCGGCGCACCGGTCGCGACGCCGGTCGCGACGGGCCTGCGGGTGGCGCCCGCCGCCGGCGCCGCGTCGGGTGGCACCGCCTCCTTGGAGGGGCGCGTGATCGCCGAGGCCCGACGGCCGGACCTCGACCCATACGGGGGCCTCGACTTCCCGGTCGGCACGGTCGCGACCCCCTCCCAGGAGCTCTACCTGCGAGGGTGGACGCGCTTCGTCGCCGACACCGCCGACGAGCCCGTCGGGCTGCTGGGCAGCGCCCGGGCGGCCGCCGAGCTCGACCACGACCAGGCGGTGCTCGCCCTGCGCGCCCCGTTCGGCCTCGAGCCGGTGCTGCTCCAGGAGATCGGCGTCCGGGCCCTGCTGTCGGTGCCGATCGTCATCGACGGCCGACTGTGGGGCCTGCTCACCACTCACCACGCGACCCCGCGTCGGGTGTCGCGGCACCTCCGCGACTCCTGCGCGATGCTGGCCCGCGTCCTGTCGCTGCAGGTCAGGGCCGCGGAGGCCCGGCTGGCCGCCGAGCGGTCGGCGGTGCTCGGCCGGCTGGCGGCCGAGGTGGTGTCGGCGATGGCGGCGGCACCCTCGCTCGCGGTCGGCGCCGCGGCGGCTCGGCCGTCGCTGCTGGGGATGGTCGAGGCCGACGGGGTGGTGGTCCAGATCGAGGGCCGACGCATCACCGCCGGCCGGGTCCCGGCCACCGGTGACGTCGACGAGCTCGTCCAGCGGGTCGCCGCCGCCGCCGCGGGCGCGCACCCACCCTGGGCCACCGACGCTCTGACAGGGGCCGGGACCGGTGCGGCCGGCGCTCTCTACCTGCCCTTCGGCGGTCGGGAGGGCGGGTTCGCGCTCTGGCTGCGGGCGGAGACGCCTCGGACCCTCGCCTGGGCGCACCCCGGGCTGAGCAGGTCAGGGCAGCGGACGGTCCTCGTCGCGGAGCCGGAGGTCGTGTACGGCATCAGCCGCGCCTGGGCCGCTCCGGAGCGGGCCGCCGCGGAGGCCCTCGCCCGGGCCCTGCCGGCACTGCTGCTCAACCGCGCCCACCGCGTCCTCATCGAGCAGGAGGTGGCGGCCGGACAGGAACGGCTGGTCGCGGCCGCGGACCGGCAGAAGCTCGAGCACGAGCTCCAGCAGCACCAGCGACTGGAGAGCCTCGGGCAGCTCGCCGGCGGCGTTGCCCACGACTTCAACAACCTTCTGGCGGTCATCCTCAACTACTGCGAGTTCGTGGCGGACGAGGTCGACACCGAGGTCCGGGTCGCCGGCACCGACCGCTGGCGCGCGGTCCAGGGAGATGTCGAGCAGATCAAGGACGCGACCCGGCGGGCCGCCGACCTGACGCGCCAGCTGCTGGCGTTCGCCCGTCGCGAGGTGGTCCGACCGCGGCCGCTGAACATCAACCACGTCGTGCACGGGGTGCAGAAGATGCTCGACCGGATGGTCGGGGAGGGTGTCGAGCTGCGCCTCGAGCTGGCGGCCGATCTCGAGTCCGTCCTCGCCGACCCTGGTCAGGTCGAGCAGATCCTCGTCAACCTCGCGGTGAACGCCCGGGACGCGATGCCGGGTGGCGGGGTGCTGACCGTCCAGACCGCCGACCCCGATCCTGCCGACACGGATCTCGCCGACACGGATCTCGCCGACAGGGGCCCCGCCTCGCCGACGGCGGGCAACCGGCGCCAGGTCCGCCTCCGGGTCGCCGACACCGGGACCGGTGTCCCGCCGGAGATCATCGACCGGGTCTTCGAGCCCTTCTTCACGACCAAGCCGGCGGGTGACGGCACCGGACTCGGACTGGCGACGGTGCACGGCATCGTCGCCCAGATGGGGGGTGTGGTCGAGATCGCGTCCGAGCCCGGAGCCGGCACGGCGTTCACCATGGTCTTCCCGGCGACGTCGCTGCGGCCCACCGCGACCGACGTGCCCCAGCCGCGACCGGCCGCCGGCGGGGCGACGATCCTGGTCGTCGAAGACGGCGACGACCTGCGCGACGTGACCCGGCGGCTGCTGGTCCGGGCCGGCTACGAGGTCCTCACCGCGGCCAACGGCTACCAGGCGGTGGAGGTGGCAGCCCACCACGAGGGACACGTCGACCTCGTCCTGACCGACATGATCATGCCGTTCATGACCGGTGACGAGGTCGCCGAGCAGGTCCGCGAGCTGCACCCCGGTGTGCGGGTGGTGTTCATGTCCGGGTACGCCCAGCCGCTGCTCGCGGCCGGTGGGCGCCTCGCGCCCGGACACCTGCTGCTGGACAAGCCCTTCGGCCGGTCGGCGCTGCTGATCAAGGTCCTCGAGGCGCTGGACCTGCCGGCGGAGCGGGCCACGGCGCCGACACCGCGCTGAGGACGTCGTCCACGGTGATCTCGAGCAGGCCCGGGTCGGGTGCGCTGCCGTAGGCGTCGCCCCGGCGGCCCGTCCAGACCACCCGGTGGCGGTCGTCTCCCGGCGGCGGCCCCCACCAGGCCGGCGGTGTCGGCCCGAACAGCGTCACGGCGCGGCGCCGGAGCACGGTGGCCAGGTGGGCGACCCCGCTGTCCACGCCGAGGACCAGCCCGGCCCGGGCGATCGTCCGGGCCAGGTCGAGGACGTCGGTGCCCGACCGGTCCGCACCCGCCGGGAGCCCGGCCCGGCGCACGGCCGCGGCCACCAGCGACCCCTCGCCGCCGCTCCCGGTGAACACCACCCGGCGGCCGTCCCGGTGCAGCGCGGCGGCCACCGCAGCCCACCGCTCGACGGGCCATCGGCGGGTCGGCGACCCCGAGCCCACGTGGACGACGGTGTCCCCGACGTCCGCGGGGACCGTCGCGACCCCGACGTCGAGGGTCAGCTCGGCGCGGTCGGGACTGATGCCGTACGGCTCGAGGAGACCCTCCCAGCGGGCCAGGACATGCCGGTCCTCCTGGTAGCGCGGTCGCCGCTCCGCGTCCGGCTGGCGGCCGCGCCGGGCCCGGGCAACCCCGCCGTCCGAGCCGCCGCCGTTCAAGGGGTCTTGGACGGCGAAGGCGATGTGCAGGCGCGGGTGTCGGTGCCGTATGCGGCGGTCGACATCCTCCTCGGGCATCTTCAGCACCACGACGACGTCCGGCCGGGCGGGCTCTGCGAAGAGCGCGTCGAGGGTGTCGGCGCCGACCCGACGGTGGTCTGCCGGGTCTGCCGGGTCTACCGCGGACTGGCCGGGGCCGATCTCGGTGACGAAGCGGTCGACCACCCCGACCCGCTCGGCCAGCGGCACCAGCGACGACGGGCAGGTGGTGAGCAGCTCGTGGTCCGGGAAGGACCGCCGGACGGCCCGCAGCGCCGGGACGGACATCAGGAGGTCCCCGAGGCCGGTCGGGCGGACCACCCAGAGGATCGGGTGCGAGGTCAGTGTCGGGGCCACCGGCCCGGGACCGACGCGACCGCCGCGCGCGCCGTCGGTCGGGACGGACCGGTGGCCCGCGCCACCTCAGCCCTTCTTGGTCGCGGCGCCGGGCAGCGGCGCCGGTGCCTTCGGTGCCTTCTCCTTCTTCGGCTTGCGGGTCTCGCGGTTGCCCTTGTCCTTGCCGGCCATTCCCACCCCTCCTCGGGTCGGCCGCGACGGGGGACTCGAGTGCCGCAGGCGTCGCGACCGGCTGTCGACCACGGTAGGACCTCACCGCCCACCCCAGGCGACGTTCGCCCCAACGGGGACGTACCAGCCTCGGTCAGTCCACCGGCCGGGACGGCACCGTGCGACCGACCGCCGGGGTCAGAGGGCGCGCAGCGCCGGCAGCAGCTCGGACTGCGCCCACTCGAGGAACGCCCGCTGCTGGTGGCCGCCCACCTGGATCAGCGCGACGTGGGTGAACCCGGCGTCGACGAAGGCCCGGACGGCCGACACGTGCGCGTCCAGGTCCGGCCCGCACGGGATCGCCTCGGCCACGTCCGCCGGCCGGACGAACTGCGACGCGGCGGCGAACCCCGCGGTCCCGGGCAGCTCGGCGTTCACCTTCCAGCCGCCGGCGAACCAGCGGAACTGGTCGTGGGCGGTCGCGACCGCGGCGTCGCGGTCCGGGCCCCAGCACAGCGGGACCTGCCCGATGCGGGGCTTGCCGCCCCCGCCCGCGGCATCGAACGCCTCCCCGAGACTGGCCTCGGGCTCCACGGCGATCATCGCGTCGCCCTTGGCGCCGGCGATGTCGCACGACTGGGGCCCGGAGACGGCGATGCCCAGCGGGACGCGGCGGTCGGGCAGGTCCCACACCTTGGCCGAGTCGACCCGGTAGTGGGTGCCGGTGTGGTTGACGTAGCCGCCGTCGTGCAGCGCCCGGATGATGTCGAGGGCTTCACCGAACATGTCCTGACGGATGTTGGCCGGCGGCCAGCCGGCGCCGACGACGTGCTCGTTGAGGTTCTCCCCCGCGCCCAGGCCGAGGGTGAAGCGCCCGTCGGACAGCAGTCCCACCGTCGCGGCCTGCTGGGCCACGACGACCGGGTGGTACCGCATCGTCGGGCAGGTCACGTAGGTCATCAGCTCGACCCGGTCCGTCGCCTGCGCCACCGCCCCGAGCACCGGCCAGGCCGCGGGGGCGTGGCCCTGGCTCGTCAGCCACGGCGAGATGTGGTCGCTGATCACCTCGAAGTCGAAACCCGCCCGTTCCGCGGCGACCGCGTCTCCGACCAGCTGCTTCGGCCCGGCCTGCTCGCACATGAGCGTGTACCCGATGTCCACCATCCCGACAGCGTCGCGGGGGCCCGTTCGGGGCGCAACGCGGCCGCCTCGCCCGCCGTCGTCGCGACTCCGTGGCGACGCGGCGGCGCCGCGCTGCGCTCGTGCTTCACTACAGCCCGCTGCCGCGATCAAGGGCACACCATCACCGCGAGGAGGCCGTGGATGGACGCGACGCCGGGACGCCCGCCGACGACCGGGGGGCGGCGCCGACGGTGCGCCCGCCCGGTGGCACCGGATCGCTTGGCGGTGGCCCGATGACGCTGAGACTGCACGTCAACGTCTTCGACTACACGATCCTGGCCATCTACTTCGCCGTCGTCATCGGAATCGGACTGGTCGCCCGCCGCGCGGTCGCGACGAGCGAGGACTTCCTGCTGTCGGGACGCTCCCTGCCCGCGTGGATCACCGGCCTGGCGTTCATCTCGGCCAACCTGGGAGCCATCGAGATCCTCGGGATGGCCGCGAACGGCGCCCAGTACGGGCTGTCGACGCTGCACTTCTACTGGATCGGCGCCGTCCCGGCCATGGTCTTCCTCGGCCTGGTGATGATGCCGTTCTACTACGGCTCACGGGTCCGCAGCGTCCCGGAGTACCTGCGCCGGCGGTTCAACCCGGCGACGCACCTGTTCAACGCGATCAGCTTCGCCGCCGCCGCGGTGCTCATCGCCGGGGTCAACCTGTACGCGCTCGGCCTGGTCATCAACGCGCTGATCGGCTGGCCGATCTTCGTGTCGATCGCGGTGGCAGCCGGCTTCGTGCTCGCGTACATCACCCTCAGCGGGCTGTCCGGCGCCATCTACAACGAGGTCCTCCAGTTCTTCGTCATCCTCGCCGGGCTCATCCCCATCGTGATCATCGGACTGTCGAAGGTCGGTGGCTACTCCGGGCTCAAGGAGAAGGTCTCGCACACCGCGCTCGGCCAGAACTCCTTCTCCACCTGGCACGGCACCGGCGTCGGGCACTGGACCAATCCCCTCGGGGACTGGGTCGGCATCGTCTTCGGCCTCGGCTTCGTCCTGTCCTTCGGGTACTGGACCACCAACTTCGCCGAGGTCCAGCGGACGCTCGCGGCGAAGGACCTGTCCTCGGCCCAGCGCACGCCGCTGATCGGCGCCTACCCGAAGATCTTCATCCCGGCACTCACGATCCTGCCCGGGCTGCTGGCGCTGGTGCTGGTGCCGCACTTCGGGACGGGGAAGCTGCTGTACAACGACGCGATCCCGCTGCTGATGAACCAGCTGCTCCCCAACGGCGTGCTCGGGGTGGCCCTCGCCGGTCTGCTGGCCGCCTTCATGGCCGGCATGGCCGCCAACGTCAGCTCGTTCAACACGGTGTTCACCTACGACATCTGGCAGACCTACGTGGGCAAGGGCCGCGACGACGGCTACTACCTCAAGGTGGGTCGCTGGGTCACCGTCATCGGGGTGGCGGTCAGCATCTTCACCGCGCTGATCGCGGCGGGCTACAGCAACATCATGAACTACATCCAGCTGCTGTTCTCGTTCTTCAACGCGCCGCTGTTCGCGACGTTCATCATCGCCATGTTCTGGAAGCGGACCTCGCCGTGGTCGGGGATCTGCGGGCTCGCCGCGGGCACGATCGGGGCCGGGGTCATGCACCTGGCGGCCTACCACATCGCGTACTTCTACCCCGGTCAGCACCTCCACCCGACGCACGCCACCATCAACGCCCAGCTCGCCAACTTCTACGGGGCGATCGTGGCGTTCGTCGTCGACGCGATCGTGACGGTGGCGGTGACCCTGGTCACCCCGCCGAAGCCGCTGTCGGAGCTGCAGGGCCTGGTCTGGGGAACGCGGGCGCCGGGTGCACCGGACCCGAAGCTGGCACCGAAGCCCGTGTGGTGGCAGTCGCCGAAGATCCTCGGCTTCGGTGCACTCGGCATCACCGCCGTCCTGTCCCTGATCTTCGTCTGACCGGAGAGGACCGCCATGGCCCAGACCCCGACCGACGCCCCGGCCGGCACCACGCCCACGTCCGCCGCCGCCCGGCTGTTCGACATCCGGCTCCTCATCGGCGGGCTGTTCGTCATCTACGGCGTGATGCTGACGATCGCCGGCTTCGCCGCGAGCGCCGCCCAGAAGGCCAAGGCCGCGGGCATCAACATCAACCTGTGGATGGGGCTGGCGATGCTCGCCCTGGGTCTGTTCTTCCTGCTGTGGTGGCGGACCCGACCGCTGCAGCACCCGGCGGCGACGACGCCGGCGGACGGCGAGCCGCCGGCCGGCTGAGCGGTCCGGCAGGCCGGCCGCCCACGGACGGGTCCCGGACCGGCGGTCCCGGGCGGACGGGCCCGGGACCGTGGTCCCACGCGTCAGGCGGTCGGCGAGGTCCCCGATGAGCGCAGCGCGCCGCACGCCTCGACCACCCGGGCGGCCAGGCCGGCCTCGGCGGCGCGGCCCCAGACGCGGGGGTCGTAGGTCTTCTTGTCCCCGACCTCGCCGTCGACCTTCAGCACGCCGTCGTAGTGGCGGAACATGTGGTCCGCGACCGGGCGCGTGAACGCGTACTGGGTGTCGGTGTCGACGTTCATCTTGACCACGCCGTAGTCGAGGGACTCGTGGATCTCCTCCAGCGTCGACCCCGAACCGCCGTGGAACACCAGGTCGAAGGGCTGCGATCCGACGGGGCGGCCCAACTTCTCCGCGGCGACCCGCTGGCCCTCGGCGAGCACCTCCGGACGCAGCTTCACGTTGCCCGGCTTGTAGACCCCGTGGACGTTGCCGAAGGTCGCCGCCAGCAGGTAGCGGCCGCGCTCCCCGGAGCCGAGGGCGTCCAGGGTGGCCACGAAGTCGCCGGGGGCGGTGTAGAGCTTGTCCCCGCCGGCGCCGGTGACGCCGTCCTCCTCACCGCCGACCACGCCGATCTCGACCTCCAGGACGATGTGAGCGGCGGCGGCCAGGGCCAGCAGCTCGGCGGCGATGTCGAGGTTCTCGTGCAGCTCCACCGCGGAGCCGTCCCACATGTGCGACTGGAAGAGGGGCTGACCGCCCTCGGCCACCCGGGACCCGGAGATACGCAGCAGCGGCCGGACGTAGGACGTCAGCTTGTCCTTCGGGCAGTGGTCGGTGTGCAGCGCCACGGTGATCCCGTAGCGGGCGGCGACGACGTGGGCGTACTCGGCGAGGGCGACCGCGCCCACGACCATGTCCTTGACGTGCTGCCCCGACGCGTACTCCGCACCGCCGGTCGACAGCTGGAGGATGCCGTCGCTGCCGGCCTCGGCGAACCCCGCGAGTGCGCCGTTGACCGTCTGGCTCGAGGTCACGTTGATCGCCGGGTAGGCGAAGGACCCGGCCTTCGCCCGGTCGAGCATCGCTGCGTAGGCCTCGGGCGTCGCGATCGGCATCGCGGTCTCCTCCACGGGTGGTGGGGCCGGGGGTGGCCCGGGTCCATCATCCCCGTCGGGGACTGACCGTCCCAGTCGAGACGGGGCGCCCGCGGCCCCGGGCCGACACCGGCGACCCGCTGTTGCGGGGCGTACGCGAGGGTGGGTCGATGAGCGCACCCGTCCGCCCGCCGCCCGCCCGCGCGGACGCCGCCGGCGCGTTCGGCGCGGGCGCCGCAGTCGGCGCGGCGGATGGAGTCGGCGCGGTCGGGGACCCGCCGGTGGAGGCGCTCACCGCGACGACACCGCGACCACTGCGGGCGACGCTGCTGACGCAGACCTGGCTGGACGTCGCCTTCCTGCACTGGCCGGTCGCGCCGGAGCGGGTGGCGCCCCTGCTCCCGGCCGGTACCCGCCCCGACGTCCACGACGGCAGCACCTGGGTGGGGCTGGTCGGCTTTCGGATGCTCGGGCTGGGGTTCGGGACGCTGCCCGGGGTGCCGTACTTCGGGACCTTCGCCGAGACCAACGTCCGCCTGTACTCCGTCGACCACGCCGGCCGCCGGGGCGTTGTCTTCCGCTCCCTCGACGTGCCGCGGCTGCTGCCGGCGCTGGTGTCGCGGGTCTGGCCGCGGGTGCCCTACACCTGGTCGGCGATGTCGGCGCCCGTCGGCCCGGACTTCACCTACCGCACCCGGCGGCGGTGGCCGCGCCCGGCGCGCACGGTGCCGCCCCGCGCCGACGGGATCGTCAGCCGGTTCGTCGTGCGCCCCGGCGCGGCGATCGCCGCACCGAGTGACCTCGAGCGCTTCCTCACCGCGCGCTGGGGGCTGCACACCACCTCCCTCACCGGTCGTCCGCGGTACCTGCCGAACGACCACCCGCCCTGGCCGCTGCGACGGGCCGAGGTCCTGGCACTCGACGACGGGCCGGCCGGGCTGGTCGCGGCGGCGGGGCTGCCCGGGGTGACGTCGGCGCCGCCCGCCAGCGTGCTGTTCAGCGACGGCGTCCGGGTCCGGTTCGGCCTGCCGGAGCCGCGCGTCGACTGCTGAGGTCGGCGGTGAGCTCCCCGGGAGGCAGTCGGGGTCGGGGTCGGGGTCGGCGTTCGCGCTGGACTCAGGCCTGCGGTGGGCCAGGCGGCCGGCGTGGGAGCTCGGCGTGGTCGAGCACCCACGCGTGCATGACCACCGCGGCCGCGGCGCCGGCGTTCAGTGACCGCGTCGACCCGAACTGCGTGATGGCGACGACCTCCGAGCAGCGTGCCAGCAGCTCGGCCGAGAGCCCGGGACCCTCGGAGCCGAACACCAGGACGCAGCTGCGGGGCAGGGCCGCGGACTCCAGCGGCCGGGCGCCCTCGACGTTGTCGACGCCGACCACGGCCAGCCCGGCGCCCGCGGCCCAGGTGGCGAGGTCCGCTGCACCGGGGTGGTGCTGGACGGTCAGGTAGCGGTCGGTGACCATCGCGCCGCGGCGGTTCCACCGCCGGCGCCCGACCACGTGCACCGCGGCGGCGCCGAACGCGTTGGCACTGCGCACGATCGACCCGATGTTGAAGTCGTGCACCAGGTTCTCGACCGCGACGTGGAACGGGTGCCGCCGGGTGTCCAGGTCGGCGACGATCGCGGACAGCGACCAGTACCGGTAGCGGTCCAGGACGTTGCGCCGGTCACCGCCGGCCAGCAGCACCGGGTCGAACCGCGGGTCGTCGGGCCAGCTGCCGACCCAGGGTCCGACGCCGACCTCGGTCGCTGCCGCCGCGGGGTCGCCGGAATCCCCATCGGATGGCTCGGTCACCGCGACACCGCTCCCGGCGGCCGGTCCACGTCGACCGGCCGTCGTCCGGACACGCTGGGGGCGGGGCCACGGCAGCGATCGGGCTCCGATGGGTGGGCAGTGTTCACCTGCCGTTCGCTCGAGCCCGCCGCCCTCGTCCTGCTGCCCGGGGCGAGGTCGCCCCGCGCGGTCGTCTCGTCGTTCACGGTCACCGTCGACCCCTGCGACGTCCTCGCTCCGGAAGGAGAACTGTGACCTCGGTCGTCCTCCTGGTCATCGTGACCGCCATCGCGTTCGACTTCACGAACGGGTTCCACGACACCGCGAACGCGATGGCCACGTCCATCGCGACCGGCGCCCTGCGCCCGAAGGTCGCCGTCGCCATCTCCGGCGTGCTGAACCTCGTCGGCGCGTTCCTCTCCGTCTCGGTCGCCAAGACCATCTCCTCCGGCGTCGTCGACCAGAAGCTGATCACCCCGCAGGTCGTCTTCGGCGGCCTGGTCGGCGCGCTCATCTGGAACGTCCTCACCTGGTATCTGAGCCTCCCGTCGAGCTCCTCGATGGCCCTGATAGGCGGCCTCGTCGGAGCGGCGATCGTCGCGTCGGGCACCCGCGCCGTGCACGTCTCGGTCATCTTCTCCAAGGTCCTGATCCCGGCGTTCCTGGCCCCGGTCGTGGCAGGCCTGGCCTCCCTGCTCGCCACCTTCATCGCCTACAAGATCACCGCGAGCACCCAGCGCGACACACGCCTCACGAGCTTCCGGGTCGGGCAGATCGCGTCGGCGTCGCTGGTCTCCCTCGCCCACGGCACCAACGACGCCCAGAAGACGATGGGGGTCATCACCCTGGTGCTCATCGTGAGCCACCACCTGCCCGCCGGCGCCAACCCGCCGCTGTGGGTCATCTCCCTGTGTGGGCTCGCGATCGCCGCGGGGACCTACGTCGGCGGCTGGCGGATCATCCGCACCCTCGGCTCCCGGATGACGAAGATCGAGACCGAGCAGGGCTTCGCCGCCGAGACCTCTTCCGCGGTGACCATCCTGACCTCCGCCCACCTCGGCTTCGCCCTCTCGACGACCCAGGTGTGCGCCGGCTCCGTCATCGGCGTCGGGCTCGGTGCCCGCCTCGCCAAGGTCCGCTGGTCGCTGGCCGGGCAGATGCTGATTGCCTGGGTGGTCACCGTCCCGGCGGCCGCGCTCGTGGGCGCGGCTGTCGCGTTCTTCGCCGTCAAGGGCAGCGCGGGCACCTACGTCGCCGCCGCCGTGGCCGCCGTGGTCGTGGGACTGGTGTTCGTCCGGTCGCAAGAACAAGGTGACCGCCGCCAACGTCAACGACGACGGCGAGGACGTCCCGGCGCCGCCGCTCGCACAGCCGGTCGCAGCATGACCGGCCGCACGATCACCGTGGCCGCCGCCGCGACGTGCAGCCGGCTCGGCAGCCGGCCGGGAACCCACCGCCACACCCGCCCCGACGCCCGACCGGAGCAGACCCGATGACCGTCGCCCTGACCCTCGACTGGCGTTCCTTCGCCGAGGTGACCATCGTCACCCTCGTCACGACCGTCGTTGCTGTCGGGCTGTTCTCGGTCGGCGTCACCGCACTCGCCCGGGCCCGGCCCGCCCTCGACGCCCGCGGCACCGGCGGGCAGCGGGCCACGCCGGCATCGCACCCCGCTGCGCTGCTGGCCGCCGGGGTCTGCTTCCTCGCGGTCGCCGCGATCGTGGTCTACGGCCTCTACCTGGTGGTGCACAAGTAGCAATCGGAATCCGCGTGGGTCCACTTTCGAGTGGTCCGGTGGGGCCCTTGACGCTGCTGTGGGTTCAGGCCGTCAGGTGGCGGGTCCGGGTGGTCGACCGGGAGTGCCGTGGGGAATCCGCGTCGGTCCACTTTCCAGTGGTGCGGTGGGGCCCTTGACGCTGTTGTGGGTTCAGGCCGTCAGGTGGCGGGTCCGGGTGGTCGACCGGGAGTGCCGTGGGGAATCCGCGTCGGTCCACTTTCCAGTGGTGCGGTGGGGCCCTTGACGCTGTTGTGGGTTCAGGCCGTCAGGTGGCGGGTCCAGCTGTGGATTCGCCTGGCTCCCGCTCTCCCGTGGTCCGGCGGGGTCGTGTCAGGTGAGGCCGAGGTCGGCGGCCGAGTAGGCGGCGCGGTACTCCAGGCCGGCGTCGCGGACCGCCTGCTCGGCACCGGTGCCCCGGTCGACGATCACCGCGACGGCGACCACCGTCGCACCGGCCGCGCGCAGGGCGGCCACCGCGGTCAGCACCGAGCCGCCGGTGGTGGAGGTGTCCTCGACGGCCAGCACCCGGCGCCCAGTGACGTCGGGGCCCTCGATCCGGCGCTGGAGCCCGTGCGCCTTCTCCTCCTTGCGGACGACGAAGGCGTCCAGGACGCCCCCGGGCGCGGCCGCGGCCGCGTGGACCATCGCCGCGGCCACCGGGTCGGCGCCGAGGGTCAGCCCGCCGACGGCCGCGAAGCCGGGGTCGGCGCGCAGGTCGGCCACCAGGTCGAGCAGCACCCGCCCGACGAGCGGAGCGGCCGTCCCGTCGAGGGTGATCCGTCGGAGGTCGACGTAGTGGTCGGCCACCCGGCCGGAGGACAGCGTCACCCGGCCGTGCACGATCGCGCGGTCGCGGATGAGCTGGAGCAGCTGGCGCCGGTCGGTCGCCGCGTCGGAGCGGCCGCCGGCGGGCGGGACGTCGGCGGGCGGGACGTCGGCCGGGGGCGTCGCGGCAGTCACCGCGCCAGTATCTCGGCGCGTCAGCGGCGGGCGAAGCGCCGCAGCAGGGTGTGCGGGACGAAGCGGACACCCGCAAGGACCTTCCACAGCGGCGTCGGGACGGTGACCACGCGGCCGCGCTCCAGGGCGGCCAGCGCGTCGGTGACGACCTGGTCCGCGGTGACCCACCCGACGGCGGCGTAGGCGTCGGTGTCGATGCCGGCGCGGGCGTGGAAGTCGGTCCGCACCGGGCCGGGACAGACGACGCACACCCGGACACCGGTGCCCTCGACGAGGGGGACGAGGCTCTCGGTGAACATCGTCAGCCACGACTTGGCCGCCCCGTACGCCCCGCGCGGCAGGAAGCCGGCCACGCTGGAGACGCCGAGGACGGCGCCCGACCGGCGGGCGATCATCGCGGGCAGCGCGGCGTGGGTGAGCACCAGCGGGGCCCGCACCAGCACGTCGAGCAGGCGCTCCTCGTCGTCGACCGACCGGGAGAGGAACGACCCGCTCAGCCCGAAGCCCGCGTTGTTGACGAGCAGGTCGACCGGCCGGTCCTCGTCGGCGAGCCGGTCGGCCACCCGCTGCAGCTGCGCCCGGTCGGCGAGGTCGGCCGGGAGGACCTCGACGGCGGTCCCGTGGGCGCCGCGCAGCTCCGCGGCGAGGTCCTCCAGGACGCCCTCGCGGCGGGCGACGAGCACCAGGTCGTCGCCGCGGGCCGCCAGGCGCCGCGCGAACGCCGCACCGATCCCGGCGCTCGCCCCGGTCACCAGGGCCGTGCTCACCGGTGCCCCCCGGCGGCGGTCAGCGGTCGCGCCAGACGGCGCCCGGCTCGTTCACGTCCACGAACTCCGGGTCGGACGGGCGGGCGGAGTGCAGCCGCGCCCGTCTGCTCGCACCGAGCCCGGCGACCAGCGCGAGCAGCAGCAGCGGGGCCAGGACGGCACCGGCGAGAGCAGCCCGGGCCAGGTCGTGCGAACCCCAGCCGAAGCGACCGATCACCGTCCGGGCGCGGGTCAGGGCGGGCAGCGCGACGATGCCGCACCAGAGGAGACCGGCGATGATCCCCGAGCCACGGGCCAGCAGCAGCAGCAGCCCGATGATCAGCCAGACGACCGCGAACGCCCCGAGCGCGACCCGGTGGTCGAAGGCGTGTGCTGCGACGTACCGCCGCCCGAGCACCGCGGCGGCCAGCTGGTCGGCGAGGTTCGACGACGCGTGGTCCAGGGTGCCGACCGCCGACCGGAACCGCCCGCTGGTGAAGCCCCGCGGGCGCGACCAGTTGACGACCAGCTCGAAGACCGCCTCCAGACCCCACGCGAACGCGAGGATCCCCGCGACGGTGGACGTCCACGGTCGACGGTAGGGGAACCGGACGACGTCGCCGTCCAGGACGGGCGGGCGCGGTGGCGCGGTGCGCTGCGGCGGGGACGGCTGTCGCTCGACGGGCGGGTCGAACCGGACCGGCGGGGGCACCGGCGACTGCTGGTAGCTGGCGGTCGATCGGGAGAACTGGTCGACCTGCTGCGTCGGCACCGCGTCGGTGGACGTCCGAGCAGTCGGCGGGGGTTCGACGGGCACCGGCTTGGACAGCCGGACCGCCGGCTGGATCATCGTCTGCTCGTCGGGGGAGGGGCCGCCGCCCTCCCAGCGCCGCGCTCCCGGCGCGTCGCCCGTCCCGGGCCCGGGCGCGCCACCGAGCTGGCGGCGGTCGAACACCGCTGTCTCGTCCGGGTCGATCCGAGGTCCGTCGTCGTCACTCACCCCCGCATGATGCCGCGCCCGGCTCCCGTCGACCGTGCGGCGCGGGCAGCGGATCGGCGGGCCACACGGCGTCGGTGCTCAGCCGGTCGCGGCGGCAACCCCCGCCCCGCCCCCCTCACCCGGTGACCCGTGAAACATCCGGGTTAGTGGGTGGTGGTGTGCCGTGAGCGTGCAGATGCCCTCTGAGCTGGGACGATGTGTCGTGCGACGGACATAT
>JAABVA010000688.1_pt1 | contig 40647 bp, 38 predicted proteins | sample 5560331 | NCBI WGS metagenome assembly JAABVA01 (sample SAMN12812661, study PRJNA571458) | rock metagenome | isolation source: Antarctica rocks | place: Antarctica: Victoria Land, Mt New Zealand sud | collected 2016-01-07 | reverse complement strand
CCACTCTCTCTGGCCAGCCTCATCGCCCCACACCCCATGGTTCACCGGCACCTCGCCAACGCGCCGCGAAGGCGCAAACCTCACATCCGATATCCCGTCCGGGACCTATTTTAGCGCCTATGGGGGCGCGCCCGCCTGCACGACTACCCCGATGCCCGACTGTGCGAGGTCGACCCGGCTGGCCGCAGACACCTTGCCCTGGTCGACCGGCTGGCCGAGCGCGTAGCCGACCATGATCAGCACGTCGACGCGCTCGTTGCGCGCGAGCCGGGCGGGGACCGCGTCCTTGGTCTGGCCCATCGACGGTCCCCAGCCGATGATCAAGGTGTTCCCGGTCTCGCGCTCGAACTCGGGGGCAAGCGCGCGGTAGGCCGCCGCGAAGCCGCCTGAGCTGACCACATGGATCTCGGCCGCTTGCACGACGCCGGCCAGGAGAAACACGGCCGCGAGCCCGAGTGCCGCGGCCCGGACCATGAGTGACCGTCGTTTCATTGCCATCACCCTGTGAAAGAATGCCGGAGCTAGTGGTCTGATGCCAACGCCTGCTTTAGGGCGTTGGCTGAATCAGTCCACTAAATCAAGCTAGTGCTCTGACGCAGACGGCTTCCTTTGTCTGCGTCAGAGCACTAGGCCGACAGGCCTTCGGTCGCGGCGACCCGGGTGCTGCCCTCGCGATAGATCAGCAAGGTCGCGACCAAGCCGCACGCACCACCGAACACCATCCAGAACGCCGGGGCCGCGCGGTTGCCCGTCGCCTCGATCAGCCAAGTGGACACCAGCGGAGTGAACCCGCCAAACAGCGCGGTTGCGAGCGAGTAGGCCAGCGAGAACCCGGCAGTGCGCACGCTGGCCGGCACGATCTCGGTGAGTGCCACCACCATCGCGCCGTTGTAGGCGCCATACAGGAACGACAGCCACAGCAGCACGATCAGCATGTTGACGAGCGAGGCGTTGGCCACGAGCCAGGCGAGCGCCGGGTAGGCGGTGAGCAAAGTGAGGGCGGAGAACAGCAGCAGGATGGGTCGCCGCCCGACCCGGTCCGACAATGCGCCCATCACCGGCAGCCAAATGAAGTTGGACAGCCCGACGCAGAACGTGACGACGAGGCTGTCGATGTCGGACAGCTTCAGCACGCTCGTGCCGAAGGTCGGGGTATAGACCGTGATCGTGAAGAACGAGATCGTGGTCATCGTCACCAGCAGCATGCCTAAAGTTACGATCCGCCAGTTGCGGCCGAGCGAGGCGAAGGTCTCGCTGAGCGTCGGCCGGTGCTTGCGGGCAAGGAACTCCGGCGTTTCCTCGAGCGAGCGGCGGATATAGAACAGGAAGGGGATGATCATGCAGCCGATGAAGAACGGGATGCGCCAGCCCCAGGCCGACACGTCGGCGGGCGTCAGAAAGCGGTTGAGCAGGAAGCCGATGATCGCCGCGAACATAATGGCGACCTGCTGGCTGCCGGACTGCCAGGACACCCAGAAGCCCTTGTGGCCCGGCGTCGCCATCTCGGACAAATAGACCGAGACGCCGCCCAACTCGACGCCGGCCGAGAAGCCCTGCAGCAGGCGGCCGATCAATACAAGGACGGGCGCCAGCAGCCCGATGGTCTCGTAGCCCGGCACGAAGGCAATGAGGATGGTGCCGCAGGCCATGATGGAGAGCGTGGTGATCAGCCCTTTGCGGCGGCCGATCCGGTCGACGTAGGCGCCGAGGAACACCGCGCCGAGCGGCCGCATTAGGAATTCGGCGCCGAATGTCATGAAGGTGAACATGAGCGAGGCGAACTCGCTGCCGGTTGGGAAGAACGCCTTAGCGATAAAGGTGGCGTAGAACCCGAACAGGAAGAAGTCGAACATTTCAAGAAAGTTGCCGCTCGTCACCCGGAGCACCGTGGCGACCGTCGAGCGTGGGGCGTCGCTTGTCATGGCGTCGGGCATGCGTCTCTCCTGCGCAGAACTTCTTTCTGATCAGAGGGCAACATGCGCTGGAACGGGCCGGCGTGGGGAGACGCTGTTCTGCCTGTCATTGTCGGGGTGGACGACCCTGCGGCATCTCGAGCCAGCGTGTCGCTGCACTGTGAAGCCCAATCTCGGCCGGCAACCCATTCTGTCGCAAACTGACCCACTACCGACTGGTGGTGTGAAATGCTTCTTGGGAACTTCTGCCCACAGTGTCGGTGTAGGTCGGTTGAAATAGTCCTGACAGAGGAAGCCGTGCGGGGCGAGGCAGAGCTGGTCATGCAGTTCAACCCTGAGGCTGGATGGTGAGCATCCCAACGATCGCCGAGGCCGCGCGGCGGTGATGCTCGGCAAGCTCGCGTGCTATGAGCACGCCTTTGCCGGGCCGGAGCTCGACCTGCCCTGGCTGCCGGCGCGCAATCCCTGGAGCCCCGCGCATAGCCCGGCCGGATCGGGCAGTTGCACCGCCGTGGCGGTCGCCTCGGGCATGATCCTGGGCGGCACCGGCTCGGCTACAGGCGGCTCGGTCCGCGATCCGGCCGCAGTCTGCGGCATTGTGGGCATCAAGCCAACCTATGAGCTATGCCGCCGCGCCGACGTGCTGCCATTTGTCTAGTCGCTGGATCATCTCGGATCGCTGGCCTGGACGGCGGAGGACTGCGCCCTGCTGCTGCAGGCCATGACGCCAACGACGCTGCGAGCCCGCACTGGCCGGTGACAAGCTTCAGCGAGGGGATCGGCGGCGGGGTAGGCGGATTGCGGATCGGCGTCGTGCGCCGCTTCTATGAGGAGGAAACCGAGGTCAGCCCCGCCACGCGCAGAGGCCTCGACGACGCCATCGCGGTGTTCCGCAGTCTTGGCGCGAAGGTGCGGGAGGCCTCGCTGCCAGCGCTCGCGGAGTATCAGGCCTGCGGCTGGCTGATCGCCATGTCCGAACTGAACACGGCGCACGAGGCCCAGATCCGGTCCGACGGCGGCGGCCATGGGGGACTTCGACGTGCTGCTGACCGCAGCGCAGAGCGTCGAGGCGTCGCTGATGGAGGCGGCAGCCGGCTTACTGCCCTTCCAAGAGCCCGTGTTGTTCCGTGCCGCCTATGCTTTCGAGAAAGCGACGCCGTGGCGCGAGCGGCGCCCGCCTGACCCCGTGTGAGCTCCAGTACGACTTAGCGTCACATACCGGTGATGCCGTCCAACTTTCTGACATCTTTTCCCTGGACTTGCCGTTGTTGCACAGCATGTCAGAGGCCGCATGAAGATCACCCGTCAAGACGAGTGACGTAAAGTTCTTATCAGAACATCAATCTGCCTCTCGCCGAGAGCAACCAACCAGCAACAACATCTTTTGCTTTGACAATTCTGCGCTGCATGCGCCGAGTTGCAGGAGACAAGCCCTACAATGCCCCACTATCTCTCGGCCGATGCTGCACAACGCAGCGCCGGCGCTCGACCGGCGCTGCATGACTTCATCGCCCGGCAGTTCCGTGACCTAGTCCGCAACCCGCTATTCCCGTGCACCATCGCGCGCGGCACCGCTGCGCAGGACCGCATCGCCGTCTCCGTTTACGACGATCTCGCCGACCTCGGCGTAGCAGGCCTGTTGCTGGACGATCTCTATGGTTTTATTGGAGATCATCCGCTCGGTGCTGCGGGGTTCCACAGCTTTGCGGCACTGTTCGCCGCACCAGGCGCGACCAGCGAGACCCGGTTCGAGACGCTGCTCTGGTCGCTCGCGCAGCGCCTGCACGACCTGGACCGGCTGCGGTACCGTTGGGACCCGTCGGTGGCGTCCGATCCGGCCAGCGGTGAATTCTCGTTCAGCCTCGGTGGGCGGGCGCTGTTCCTCGTGGGCATGCATCCCGGGGCGTCGCGCCACGCCCGGCGGTTCGCCTATCCCGCAATCGTCTTCAACACGCACGCCCAGTTCGAGGCATTGCGCGCCAAGGGGTCCTACGTCACCGTCCGCGACAGGGTCCGGGCCAATGACATGATGCTGCAGGGGTCGATCAATCCGTCGCTGCAGGACCACGGCCTTTCGTCGGAGGCACGGCAGTACTCCGGACGCCGGGTCGAGGCGGGTTGGTTGTGCCCGTTCCGCAGCGGCGCGGGCCCGCTCGAGACGGGTGTCCCATGACGGCCTGCACCATCGAGCCGCAATCCGGCTGCGCCTTCATCCTGCGTAGGGGCCAGATGCTGCGCGTCATTGACCCCAAAGGCGAGCAGGTATCGGACCTGACCGCCTTTTCGCTTGAAAAGCCACGCTCCGGGCTGTCATCTGGCAAGTCCGTGGACTTCGCGGAGACTATCTTCCTCACGACCGGCCACATCCTCTACTCGAGCCTGAGCGAGCCGATGCTGGAGATCGTGGGCGACACGGTTGGCCGCCATGACATCCTGCTCCCGCCCTGCAGCCAGGAGACGTTCAATCTCCTCTACCCCGGCCATAGCGGCTATCATCCGAGCTGCTTCGAGAACCTGCACACGGCGCTGGCGGACCATGGGGTGCGCAAGGAGGAGGTCTGCTCGACGTTCAACATCTTCATGAACGTCGAGATCGAGCCGACGGGCCGGGTCCGCGTCCTGCCGCCGCTCTCGCGCGCCGGGGACCGGGTCGAGTTCCGCGCCCTGATGGACCTCGTTGTCGGCCTGACCGCCTGCTCGGCCGAACAGAGCAACAACTACGCATTCAAGCCGATCCACTACGAGATTCTCGAGGAGGCGCATCCCGATGCCGGAAATTAACGACATTCGCGGCCTGATGATCGATTGCGTGCAGGACCTGTATGCGAACGAGACCCGGACGATAAAGCTGCTGCCGGCCATCATGGACGGGGTCACCGCCCCCGAGCTGAAGGCGGCGCTGCAGGAGCACCAAAAGCAGAGCCAGAAACAGGCGCAGCGCCTGGAGCGGATTGCCGGGACGCTCGGCGAGGAGGCGAACGGGCCGAAATGCATCTGGGCCGGCGGCATTCTTGAGGACGCCCAGCGCGACATAAGGAGCGTGGCGCCCGGCCCGCTGCTCGATGCGGCGCTGGCCGGCGCGGTGCGCAAGCTGGAGCAGTCGGAGGTGGTGTCGTACGAGACGGCACTCGGCGTCGCCCGCGCGATGGGATTGATTGAGGCGGCTCAGCTGCTTGAGCAGACGCATGGTGAGGAGCAGGCGATGGATGCACGCCTCCGCGCCATCCTGGAGAGCGTCCTGGGCGGGGTGTCGGCGGTTCCCTAGCCATGGCCGGCGTTCCCAGCCTAGGCAACGCCGTCCTCAGATGATCAACGATCGCGGCTTGCGCGCGCGGAAACATTTCGATAGTAGATCAGCCCGTTGTAACCTGGGTCCGTGGGTGGCCTATGCATTGGATCCCGACAACAGGATCCGGTCGTTGCAAGGAACGTAGCGGCGCGGCAATTCAGGACCGCAGTCTATAACTCTGCCCATGCGGCCGTGGCTCATCGCGCCACAGCCGGCTCACGATGACGGCCAGTGCCGGAATTTGACGTCGGTGCGCAAAAGAGCGATTCTGATCCATGGAGACTTTGCTCGGTGGCGAACAGCCTTCCCTCCTGAGCCAAGACGGGGCTAGCGGCAAAATCGCGCGCCTCGTTTCCGGATTGGCGGCTGTTGACGGCGCCTCCAATCCATTCGCAGCCGCCGTGCGTGCGACCCGGATGCCCATTGTCATCACCAATCCCCGAGAGACCGACAATCCCGTCGTTTTCGTCAACGATGCCTTCTGCCGCCTGACAGGCTCCTCGCGCAATGAGATCCTCGGCCGGAACTGCCGTTTCCTGCAGGGACCCGACTCGGACCCAGCAGCGATCGGCCGCATCCGGGCCGCGGTTGCTGCTGCCGAGCCGATCGAGATCGACATTCGTAACTATCGCAAGGACGGCCGGCCGTTTTGGAACCGGCTGCTGATTTCGCCGGTTTACGATGCCGAAGGCACCCTGGCCTATTTCGTCGCCAACCAGTTCGATATCACGCTCGAGCGCTCATACCGCTCCGGTCTGGAGCGTCGCAATGCGGCGCTTTTGGCCGAGTTGGTCAAGGATCGGCAGGCCTTCCTGCTGCGGCTGCTGGACCGCCTACGCACGCTTTCCGACCCGCATGCCATCCTGGAGACGGCCGTCCAGGCGCTCGGACGCTATCTGGGCGTCGACCGGGTCGGTTATGGCCATGTCCAGGCAGACGACGAAACGATCATGCTCGAGCATGGCTATGCCGACGGCGCCGCGTTCCTGGCTGAGCCATTCTCCATGCTGTCGTTCGGTCTCCACAACATCTTCCACCTGAGGCAGGGTCTCACGGTGGTTTCCAACGATGTCGCGGCGGACCCGGCCAACTTCCCTGAGATCGGGCCAGCCATCGAGGCCCGCTCATTCGTGGCCGTGCCGCTGATCCGCGAAGGAAAGCTGACCGCAACCTTCTACGTCAGCCAGCGCGGCATACGCTCCTGGCGGCCGGAGGACGTCAGCCTGGTCGAGGACGTCGCCGCACGCACCTGGGACACGATCGAGCGGGCGCGGGCCGAGGCGGCATTGCTGCAGGCCAAGGCAACGCTGGAACAGCAGGTGGCCGAGCGGACGGCGACGCTGCGGGGCAACGAGGCACGCCTCAGGACGATCTTCGAGACAAGCCTTCAGTTTCAGGGAATGCTGGCGCTCGACGGCACGCTCCTGGACGCAAACCAGACATCGCTCGACGCGATCGAGTCCAAGCTTGGGGACGTCGTCGGAAAACCGTTCTGGAATACGCCCTGGTTCATGGGCACGGCTGGAATGCCGGAACTGGCGCGTGCAGCCGTATCGCAGGCTTTGCAGGGCCGGGCCATACGGCAGGACATTGTCGTGAACCTGCCCACGGGCCGGCGCTCGTTCGACTTCGCTCTCAGGGCCATTCGCGATCAGCATGGCGCGATCATCGCCATCATAGCGGAGGCGGTCGAGACCACCGGACGCCTGCAGGCCGAGGAGGCGCTCCGGCAGGCGCACAAGATGGAAGCGGTGGGCCAGCTTACCGGCGGCATCGCGCACGATTTCAATAACATGCTCCAGGGCATCGGCAGCGGGTTGGAGCTCGCGCAGCGCCGGGTAGGGCAGGGCCGGGACACCGAGGCGGTCGTTCTGATGGAGACGGCGCGCAAGGGGGTGGACCGCGCGGCGGCCCTCACCCACCGCCTGCTCGCCTTTGCACGCCGTCAGGCACTGGACGCCAAGCCCATCGTGGTGGACGGACTTGTGCTGGGCCTCGTCGAGCTGATCCAGCGCACCATGGGGCCATCCATCGAGGTGCGGACGCGAATGGGCTGGGGACTTTGGCCGATATTCTGCGACGCGAACCAATTGGAAAGCGCGCTGCTAAACCTGGCCATCAACGCCCGCGATGCGATGCTGGAGGGCGGGGTTCTTACCCTGTCCGCCCGTGATGTGTCCTTGAGCTCGGCCGATGTCGCCGGCGAGGAGTGGGCCACGGCCGGCGACCACGTCGAGATCGCAGTCGCCGACACCGGCGAGGGCATGACGCCGGACGTGCTAAAGCGGGTTTTGGAGCCCTTCTTCACGACGAAGCCGCTCGGGGAGGGAACCGGGCTCGGCCTGTCGCAGGTCTATGGCTTCGTACGCCAGTCGGGTGGCCTGCTGCGGCTGGAGAGTGCGCCCGGCGGCGGCGGTACGACGGTGCGCGTCCTTATGCCGCGCTACCATGGCGCGATGGCCGTGCCCCCCGCAGCAGCCCCAGCGTTATCGCTGGAGGTGGATGCATCAAGCTTTGAACGGACCGTGCTGCTGGTGGAGGACGAGCCAGCCGTGCGTGCGACGACGGCCGAGGCGCTACGCGATCAGGGCTACACGGTCCTGGAGGCGGAGCACGGTTCAGCAGGGCTGCACGTCCTCGCCAGCGGCGCCAGCGTGAACCTGCTCGTCACCGACGTCGGACTGCCCGGCAAACTGAATGGGCGTCAGCTCGCCAACACCGTGCGCGACCGCTATCCAGGCCTGCCGGTGCTGTTCATCACCGGCTATGCCGGCACGGTGCTCGACGGGCCGCTCGCGCCGGGGATGCAGGTGATCAGCAAGCCTTTCACACTCGACGCGTTGATGGCCAGGATTCGGCTCATGCTGAAGGAGTCGGCTGCCGACTGAAACGTCCAACGGCTGCGAAGGGCCTACGCGGCCTGCGGCTCCTCCTCGGCCAGCACCCGCTGCGTCTCGGGCGCCTCCAGTTGCCAGGGCACCACCAGCACGGAGACGTCCGATCCGCCGTTCCTCAGCACCTGGGTCCGCAGGCGTTGCGTGCGGCGAGTGTGCAGCGCCGCCTCCCACCAGCGCCCGCCGGCCAGCTCGCTGAGTACCACGATGACGGGCCGGCCGGGGCAGCGCCGCCGCAGGACCTCCATCTCGCGCAGCAGGGGCGCCAATACGCTGCGGTAGGGTGACGGCTCGATCAGCAGGCGTGGGCGGGGGAGCCCGGCTGCCGCGGCGGGCTGCTCGACGAAACGCGCCCACTCCCCACGCAGCCGTGTCTCGTGCTCCTTCGCGTCCGGTCCCTCCAGGTCGGTCAGGTGCAGCGCGACCACGTCCGGCGAAAGGCGGGCCGCGACATGGATCGCGCGGTGGGCCATGCGGTCCCAGCGCTCCAGCGGGATCACCACGGCGGGCGGCGCGTGGTCCGCCAGGTTCATGCTGCGGCGGCTTCCCGCCAGCACCTGCCGCTCGAGGTCGCCGTAGTAGCGCCGGGTCAGCTTCAGCAGGAACAGGGTGAGCGGGATGACCAGCAGCGTGAGCCATGCGCCTTCGGTGAACTTGGCAACCAGGATGATGGCCAGCGCGGTGCCGGTTGCGAGCGCCCCGAGCCCGTTGATCAGCAGCCGCCCGCGGTCGGCATGGCCCTGCGTCTTGCGATGCCAGTGCACGGCCATGCCGGCCTGGCTGAGGGTGAAGGACAGGAAGGCGCCCACGGCGAACAGCGGGATCAGCCGGTCCGTTATGCCGCCGAACGCCGCGAGCAGTCCTCCCGCACCCACGGCCAGGAACAGCACCCCGGCCGTATAGACCAGCCGCCGGCCCGGTAAGGCGAAGGCCTTGGGTAAATAGCTGTCGCTCGCCACCAGCCGGCACAACCGTGGGAAGCCGACGAAGCTCGTATTGGCCGAGAGGCACAGCACCGCCAGCACGCTGCCGATGGTGACGTAGTACACCCAGTCCCGGCCCCACACCGCGCCGACGAGCTGCGACAAGACGCTCTGGTAGTCGTCTGCGGTCTGGTCCATGGCGCTCACGCCGTAGCTCCGGGCGAGGTAGGCGATGCCGAGCAGCAGCAGCCCGAGCACGAGGCAGATGGCCGCGAGGGTGCGGTGGGCGTATTTGACGGTCGGCTCCTTGAAGGCGCCGACGCCGTTGCTGACCGCTTCCACGCCGGTCATGGCCGTGCAGCCAGCGGCGAAGGCGCGCAGCAGCAGCCATAGCGTGATGCCGGCTCCTGCGGCCTCGGCCACAGCCGGCGGCGGCACCACGGGCTTTGGGTGGCCGCCCCCGGTCCAGGCCGCCCAGGCGCCGACACCCAGGATGAAGAACAGGGTGGCGATGAACAGATAGGTCGGGACAGCGAGGATCATCCCGGACTCCTTGGTGCCACGCAGGTTCACCAAGGTGATGGCGACCAGGACGCCAAGGCACAGCGGCAGCGTGTAGGAATGCAGCGACGGCACGGCGGAGGTCAGCGCGCCCACCCCGGCCGAGATGCCGACCGCCACGTTCAGCATGTAGTCCACCATGAGCGCCGCCGCCGCGAGCAGGCCGGCGTTGTGGCCCAGGTTCTCGCGCGCCACCGTGTAGGAGCCGCCGTTGCTCGGATAGGCGGCAATGGTCTGCCAATACGAGAAGCACAGGATGGCCAGCAGCGCCAGGATCGCCCAGGTGATTGGCTGCACGGCGCCGAGCCCCGCAGCGCCCACGACCGCCAGCACGGTGAGCATCGCCTCCGGCCCATAGGAGGTGGAGCCGAGGCCGTCGAGCCCCATGGCGGGAATGCCCTCGAAGGCGCCGATCTTGCGCCCCTCGGCTTCTCGGTTGGCGAGGCGGCGGCCAAGCAACAGGGTCATCAGCGACATCGGCAGCCTTATGAAATGGGGAACTCTGGCCAGAGTATCTCCCGTCCAACGCGCCGAGGCTTGGATTGGTTGTTGGGCCTTTATGCCCGCTAGTACGACTTCGGCAGGCCGAGGACGCGTTCGGCCAGGAAAGACAGAATAAGCTCCTCCGTGACCGGGGCGATCCGGGTCAGGATCGCCTCGCGGAACAGCCTTTCCACCTGATATTCCCGCGCATAGCCCATCCCGCCATGGGTCATGACGGCCCGCGTCGCCGAATCGAAGGCAGCCCGGCCGGCAAGGAACTTGGCGGCGTTCGCCTCAGCGGCGCAGGAGTAGCCGTTGTCATACAGCCAGCCGGCGCGCAGCACCATCCAATAGGCAGATTCCAGATAGGTCCAGCACTCGGCCAGCGGATGCTGGATACCCTGGTTCTGGCCGATCGGGCGGCCGAACACGACCCGGTCGCGCGCATACTGGGCGGCGCGGCGCAGGGCGTCCCGGCCGACGCCGACCGCCTCGCTGGCCACCAGGATCCGCTCGGGATTCAGGCTGTCCAGGATATACTTGAAGCCGCTGCCCTCCTCGCCGACGCGGTCCTCCTCCGGCACGAACAGGTCGTCGATGAACACGGCGTTCGAATCCACCGCGTTGCGGCCCATCTTCTTGATGCGGCGCACCTCGATCTTGTTGCGGTCGAGGTCGGTGTACAGCAGCGTCATCCCGTCGGTCGGCCGCTTGCACTCCTTCTTGGGCGTCGTGCGGGTCAGCAGCATGATCTTGTCGGCGACCTGGGCGGTCGAGGTCCACATCTTGCGTCCCTTCACCCGGTAGCCACCCGACACGCGCGTGGCAAACGTCGTGAGGCTGGTCGTATCCAGGCCGGCGTCGGGCTCCGTCACGCCGAAGCACGCCTTCTGCTCGCCCCGGATCAGCGGCTTGAGCCAGCGCTCCTTCTGCTCCGCCGTGCCGTGCACCACGATGGCGTGCGGGCCGAACATGTTGATGTGGATGGCCGACGCCGCCGAGTAGCCGCCGCCGCTCGATGTCACGGCCTGCATCATCACGGCCGCCTCGGTGACGCCGAGCCCGGCCCCACCCAGCGCCTCCGGCATGGTCACGCCGAGCCAGCCGCCCTCCGCCATGGCATTGTAGAATTCCTCGGGGAACCGAGCCTTCTCCTCGCACTCGGTCCAGTACCCGTCGTCGAAGCCGGCGCAGACCTTCCGCACGCCCTCGTCGATGGCGATATGCTGCTCGGAGAGTTGGAAATCCATGGTCATTCCCCCGGCTCGATTGGCCGCCGGCCGCAGGCGACATAGTTTGGCCAGATTGCTGCGCAGCGTGATACATGGCCGCAGGTCTTTTCACAATCGGGCGGGAAGCTCCCCGCCGCCGCAAGGGAGAGCCCCATGACCCAGCCGACCGACATCCCCGCGTACTCGAACCGGCCAACCAACCGGCGCGTCCTGCTGGCCCGGCGGCCACAGGGCGTGCCGCAGGCTGCGGACTTCAGCCTCGACGAGGCCGCCATCCCCGAACCCGGTCTCGGCGAGTTCCTGGTCCGCAACATCTATCTGTCGGTGGACCCGGCGCAGCGCGGCTGGGCGTCGGCGGAGGCCAACTACTCGCAGCCGGTCCCAATCGGCACGCCGATGCGCGGGCTCGCCGTCGGCGCTGTGGTGCGGTCGAATGACCCGGCGGTGGCTGAGGGCGAGTTCCTCTACGGCTGGTTCGGCTGGCAGGATTACGCCGTGGCCGACAGCCGCCGCATTGTCACGCGCGCTCGGGCCGCGGTTCCGCTCAGCGCCTATGCCGGCCTGCTCGGAATCAATGGGTTGACCGCCTATCTTGGATTGATCGAGCTTGGCCGGCCTGTCCGGGGCGACACGCTGCTGGTCTCGACGGCGGCCGGGTCGGTCGGCAGCTTTGTCGGGCAGATCGGGAAGCTGCTCGGATGCCGCACGATCGGCCTCACGGGCGATGACGCGAAGGTCGCGCGCTGCCGCGAGCGCTTCGGCTATGACGAGGCATTCAACTATAAGACCGCGGACCTCGCCCAAGCATTGGCGGACAGCGCGCCGGGCGGCCTGAACGTCTATTTCGACAACACTGGCGGCAGCATCCTGGACACCGCCCTGCGCCACATGGCGGTGGGCGGCCGCATCGTCCAATGCGGCACGGCGTCGAACCAGGTCTGGACCCCGCCGCCGACAGGGCCGCGCAACGAGCGCGAGATCCTGACCCGGCGCCTGGTCTGGAGCGGGTTCGTGATCTTCGACTACGTCGCCCGCTTCGAGGAGGCCGGCCGGCAACTGGCCAAGTGGCGCAGCGAGGGCCGCCTAGCCTACGACGAGGACATTTCGGACGGAATCGAGCACGCGCCGGGCGCCATCGCCGAGCTGTATGCGGGCAAGAACCGGGGGGAAGAAGCTAATCTACGTCGGGTGACACCGGCCTAAAGACGCGCGCGGACATCCAACGGAAGAGCGTATCAGCCCCGCGCCGCATAGTCTGCGTACAGTGCCAAGACGTGCCGGGCTTGCTTGAGGTGCGGCATGTCGAGCATCATGCCGTCCAGCCCGACCGCGCCCGCCTCGGGGCTGGCCTCGAACGCGGCCACCACGCGCTGCGCGTGCGCCACCGCCGCCTCCGACGGCATGAACGCAGCGTTGATGACGCTGGCCTGGTCGGGGTGGATGGCGATCCGGCCGGTGAAGCCCTCCTGCGCCGCCTCCATGCACGACGCATGGAGCCCCGGTAGGTCGCGGAAGTCGGCGAACAGTGTTTCGATCGCCTCGACGCCGGCGGCCTTGGCGGCGAGCAGGCAAGCGGACCGCACCATACGGTAGGTGAACGCCCAGCCGCCAGCCGGGTCCTTGTTGGTGCTGGCGCCGACCGCCGAGCTGAGATCCTCGGCGCCCCAGGTGAGGCCATAAAGGCGGGATAGCGCCACGTCGGCGTAGTCGCCGAGGCGGAACGGGGCGCGGGCCGTCTCCGTCGCGACCGGCAGGATGCGGATCGGCTTGTCGATCCCGTCGCGGCGCTCGAGGCTCTCCAGATAATATCCAAGGCGCAGCACGTCGGGCGGGCCATCCGTCTTTGGCACGACGATCCCGTCCGGCGCCGCCCGCACGATGGCCGCGAGATCGTCGACTCCGCCCTCATCGAGCGGATTGATGCGGACCCATAGCTCCGGCCTGCGGTTCGTGGCATGGGCCGCGAGATACTCGGTGACCATCGTCCGCGCCAATGGCTTGCGGGCCGGCGCGACCGCGTCCTCCAGGTCCAGGATCAGCGCGTCCGCGGCCGACGCACCGCCCCGGGCCAGCTTCCGCTCGCTGTCGCCCGGCACGAACAGGAACGACCGAATCGGCATCAGCCCGGCTTCCGCTTCAACTGCAATCCCGACCGTTTGCAATGCGCGACGAGCTCGTTGCGTTGGTTGTAGGCGCGGTGCATGAACGTCACGATCCCCGCATTCGGCCGCGACTTGGACGAACGGAGCTCGATGACCTCGGTCTCGATGCGCAGCGTGTCGCCGTGGAAGACGGGCTTCGGGAACCGCACCTCGTCCCAGCCGAGGTTGGCGACCGCCGTCCCGAGCGTGGTGTCGCCGACCGAGATGCCGACCATCAGTCCGAGGGTAAAGGCGCTGTTGACGATCCGCTGGCCGAATTCGGTCTCGGTGCGGCAGTATTCCTCGTCGAGATGCAGCATCGCCGGGTTGTGGGTGATGCAGCTGAACCAAACGTTGTCCGATTCCGTCACGGTTCGCCGGATCGCGTGCTGGAACACTTGGCCGACTTGCAATTCATCGAAGTATAGTCCGGCCACGCTCGCATCTCCTGCCCTGGAGCGGCGTGATCCGCCGCTATTTGGCCGCTCTGGCCGGCCTTCCTGGTCCATCTAAGTCGCTTGCCGATCCTATGCCAACGGTTGATTGTGTCTAATCGCCGGCCCGAACAGGAAATACGTGGCAGGGAAATGATCTGATGCTGGCCACGTTGCCGCAGCCGCCGCAACTCGACGCCTCGCACGGGACAGCCGCCAGCCTTGGCGATCCCGAGGCCGATTTGCTCGACTGGTGGAGGAAACTCGGGCTATTAGGGTCCAGCATCATAACGAGCAACCGGGCAACGAACCCAGGCCAGCAGGGAGATAGCCATGATCGATCGCAGCAGTCCAAATATCACCCGACGCAGCGCGCTCGCCGCGGCCGGCACGCTCGTGGCATTCGGGTCCGTACAGGCGCAGGATGGCGCTTCGTTGAAGCTCGCCGTGATGAACGACATGTCGGCCATCATGGCGGACTACTCCGGCCTCGGGACCGTCGCCTCGGTCACCATGGCGGTCGAGGATTTCGGCGGCACCGTGAACGGACGGGCCATCGAGGTGCTGCGCGGCGACCATCAGAACAAGGCGGACCTCGGCGCTGCCCTCGCTCGCCGATGGTATGACGACGGCGTCGCGGCGATCTTCGACATCGGCACGACCTCCGTGGCGCTGGGCGTGCAGACCCTGGCGCGGGAGAAGGACCGGGTCGTCATTTTCACGAGTTCAGCCAGCTCCGACCTCACAGGCAGCGCCTGCTCGCCGAACGGCATCCATTGGGTGTTCAACAACTACTCGCAGGCGCTCGGCGCGGTGAAGGTCCTCAGCGAGCGGGGCGCCAGGAGCTGGTATTTCCTCACGATTGACTACGCTTATGGCCGCAACGTGCAGCGCGACACCACCGCCATGATCGAGGCGCGCGGCGGCCGGGTTGTCGGCTCGATGCTGCACGGCTTTGAGGCGACTGATTACTCCAGCTCGCTTTTGGCTGCGCAGAGCTCAAAGGCGGACGCGATCGCGCTGGCGACGACGACCGCCCACGCTGCCAACATCATCAAGCAAGCCGACGAGTTCGGGCTGCGCGCCCGGGGTCAGCAGCTCGCCCCGCTCAGCCTGACCCTGCTGGACGTGAAGGCGATCGGCCTCGCCGCCGGGCAGGGCATGATCGAGACCGCGCCATACTACTGGGACCAGAATGCCGCGACCCGCGCATTCGGCGAACGCTTCCGCACGCGCACCGGCAGGATGCCGAACATGGCGCAGGCGGGTGCCTATGGGGCCGTCATCCACTATCTCAACGCGGTGCGCGACACCGGCATGGATGCGGCGCAGACGGTGCTGGCGAAGATGCGGGCCACGCCGGTCAACGACTTCATGACGAAGGACGGCAAGATCCGCGATGACGGCCGGGTCGTCCGCGACATGGTCATCCTGGAGGTGAAAAGCCCGGCGGAGTCGCGCGGCGAATGGGACCTGGAAAAGGTCATTGGCACTATCCCCGGCTCCGAGGCGTTCCAGCCGATGAACCCGGCTGCCTGCCGTCTGGTCAAGGCCTGACACGCCGCGGTGTCAGGACCGGAGCGGCCGGAAGAAGGCGCGGATCTCGTCCGCCAGGCTCTCCGGCTGCTCCATGGCGGCGAAGTGCCCGCCGCGCTTCATCACGCTCCAGCGCTGGATGTCGGTGTAGGTGTGCGCCGCCAGCGACTGTGGCGGACGTACTATCTCCGTGGGGAACTCGCAGTATCCCATCGGAACGTCCACGGTGCCGATCGGCCACGGGCCATGCAGCCGGGCGTAATAGGGCCAGAACGACGAGCCGATCGCGCCGGTGAACCAATACAGCGCGATATCGGCGAGCATCTGGTCTTTGCTGAACACCGACTCCACATCGCCGCCGCAATCGGACCAGGCGCGAAATTTCTCGACGATCCACGCAGCCAGCCCCGCCGGCGAGTCCGTGAGGGCGAACGCGAGCGTCTGCGGCCGCGTGCCCTGGACGGCCTGGTAGCCGGTCTCCTCCTTCAGCCAGGCGTCGAGCTCGCCCAAGTAGCGCTGTTCCTCCGGCGTAGGATTGGCCAAATTCGTCCTGTCGCGCCGGACCGTCAGCAGGTTCAGGTGGATGCCGATCAGCTTGTCCGCGTGCACGTCGCCCAGGCGGGAGGTGATGGACGCCCCCCAATCCCCGCCCTGCGCGCCGAAACGCTTGTAGCCGAGGACGTCGGTCATCAGCTCGGCAAGGCAATCGGCGATTGCCTCGACGCCGAAGCGCGGCTGTCCTGGTCTGAACGAGAATCCGTAGCCCGGCAGAGACGGCGCCACGACGGTGAAGGCATCGGCCGGGTCGCCGCCGAAACGGGCTGGGTCGGTGAGGCGGGGGATCAGCTCCAGGAACTCGAATACCGAGCCGGGCCAGCCGTGCGACAGCAGCAACGGCAGCGGGGCTGGGCCTTGGCCGGGCACGTGGAGGAAGTGCAGGTCGATGCCATGGAGCGGCACAGTATATTGCGGAAAGGCGTTGAGCCTTGCCTCCTGCGCACGCCAGTCGAACGCCGTGCGCCAGTATTTGAGCACGCTCCGCATATAGTCGAGGTCGGTGCCATAGGCCCACGCAGCGCCGGGCGCTTGGTCAGGCAGGCGGGTGCGGCCGAGGCGCTCGTGCAGGTCGGCGATGTCCTCGTCCGCGATCCTGATGGTGAAGGGCACAGGTGCTGCTGCCATGGTTATGCTCCGGTCTCGACGGCCTCGGTCAGCAGCCCCAGCAACGCCAGCCCGAAGGCGCGCATATTGGCGACCCGGTCTTGGCCTCCGGTCTCGATGGTGATGACCTTCTCTACCGGGCCACAGATGGCGACGCAGGTATGGCCGGGTTTATCGCCATGACGGTTGCCGCTCGGCCCGGCGGCTCCTGTTTCGGCGATGCCCCAGGTCGTGGCGAAGCGCTCGCGGAGCCGCCGGGCGAGCAATTGGGCGTAGGGCTCGGAGGACGACCGCATGCCGGCCATTTCCTCCTGCGTGATGGCCAGGAGCGCCACCTGGGCGGTTCGAGTGTACACTATGGCGCCGCCCATGAAGTATGCGCTGGCGCCCGGCACCGCGAGGAGGGCCGCGGACACCAACCCGCCCGAGGAGGACTCGGCGACGGCGACGGTTTCCTTGCGTGCTTTGAGCAACGCGCCAAGCCGCTCGGCTTTCGGCAGCAGGTCCTGCATCGAACATCCTCCGGCTGGTGTGGGTCAGGCTGCCCGAGCCCGGCACCTGGATCAAGTGGTTCTCGTTTGATGAACATTCAGGCCTTGGCAGCATGAATGCCAAGGCGCTACGTTTCGTTCATGCATCATTGGTCCCAGAACGCGCGAATTACCGTCCCGGCTGCCTAACCGGATCGGCGCGGTGCGCCGGGTTCGGCAGCCGGGTCCGCGGCCCCGTCCTGACCCCATCCCAGAAGGTGCTTCCATGTTCGCCCAACTCAACGATCCCCCCTGCCGATCCGTGCGTTTCGAGCTGCTGGCCGACGCCGAGCCCGGCCTGCTCGCCCGCGTGCTCGGCCCCTTCGCGCGTCGTGACCTCGTCCCCGACCGGGTGCGGGCGCGCCGCGAGGGCTTGAACATGCTGGTCGAGATCGGGATGGACGCGATGCCGTCGGAGATGCTGCACTTGGTCGAGGGCAATCTGCGGCAGATCGTCGGCATGCAGCGCCTCAGCGTCGTGCTATGCGCGGTCCAGCGACAGGCTGCCTGAGCCCGGCGCCGTCTGGAAGGGACCTGCAATGCGAGCCGTCGGCTACTTCGAGCGTGGACTTCCGATTGGTGATGAGAACGCGTTGCGGGACCTCGAATTGCCGGACCCGCCCGCACCCGCCGGGCGCGACCTACTTGTCCGCATCCACGCCGTGTCGGTCAACCCGCGCGATGTCAAAAGCCGGGCCGTGTTTAAGGCAACGCCGGAGCGGCCGGTCATCCTGGGCTACGACGCATCCGGCACGGTGGACGCCGTCGGCCCCGAGGCGACGCTGTTCCGACCCGGCGACGAGGTGTTCTACGCCGGTGTGCTGAACCGCGCCGGTTCGAACGCGGAGCTGCAACTCGTGGACGAGCGCATCGTCGGGCGCAAGCCTGCGTCGCTGGACCACGCAGCGGCGGCCTCCCTGCCTTTGACCGCCTTGACGGCCTACGAGATGCTGTTCGACCGGCTTGATATTCCGCAAGGGCAAGCGGGCGAAGGCGACGCCGTGCTGATCCTCGGCGGGGCCGGCGGAGTGCCGTCCATCGCCATCCAGCTTGCGCACGCGCTGACGGCGCTTACCGTAGTGGCAACGGCCTCGCGGCCCGAAAGCGAGCGCTGGGTGCGGGACCTCGGCGCCCATCATGTCGTCAACCACGCAAAATCCCTCAAGGCAGAGGTCGAGGCGCTCGGCTTGGCCGAACCGCTGCGCTACGTGTTCTCGACCCACACGGACGCACAGAGCTGGGCCGAGATCGCTGGGTTCATCGCGCCGCAGGGGCGGTTTGGCCTGATCGACGATCCCGAGCCGCTGGACCTGCGCCTGATGAAAGCGAAGAGCGTCTCGATCCACTGGGAGGCGATGTTCACCCGGCCGATGTTTGGAACAGCGGACATGATCCGGCAGCACGAGATCCTGACCGAGGTGGCGGCGCTAGTGGACCGGGGCGCAGTCCGGCCGACGGCGACGCAGAGCCTGGGCGCCATCAACGCCGCCAACCTGCGCCGGGCCCACGCCGCTATCGAGGCCGGGAGGGTGATCGGCAAGCTCGTCTTGGCGGGATTTTAGGCAACCGTCAGGCATCGCTACTCAGCATAGATCATCTTGCGTGTCATCCCGCCATCCGTGACGAACTCGGCGCCGGTGACAAAGCCGCTATCGGGCCCAAGCAGCCAGGCGATCAGTGCCGCCGGGTCCTCGGGACGGCCGACACGCCCGGCCGGATGCTGGGCATGGTCCTCGGGGCGCAGCGCCTCGCCCTTCACGTCGATCCAGCCGGGGCTGACGCAGTTGGCCCTGACGTCCGGCCCGAGGCTGATTGCAAGCGCGTGGGTGAGTGCCAGCAACCCGGCCTTCGAGGCGCTGTAGCTCTCGGTGTTCGGCTCCGACTGGTGTGCACGCGTGGAGGCGACGGTGACGATGGCGCCATGGGCGGCCCGCAGCAAGTCCTCGGCCGCGCGCACGAGCAGGAACGTGCTGGTCAGATTGGTGCCGAGCACCGCCTCCCACTCGGTAAGGCTAAGCTCGCTCAGGGGCTTGCGGATCATGAAGCCGCATTGCAAACGAGGCCGTCGAGGCGGCCCTCTTGCTCCTGTATGCTCCCGATCAACCCGGCGACCGCTGCCTCGTCCGAGACGTCGGCCCGGACGAAGCGGGCGGGAACGTCCATGGACAGCGCCTCATCACGGTCGGCGACCACCACGCGCCAGCCGTCGCGCGCCAGCCTTGCTGCCGTCGCCCGCCCGATCCCGCGCGCGCCACCCGTCACCAATGCCACAGGCTTATACCAGAACTCTCTGACCAGAACCTGTCCGAACCCAGGATGACACGCATCTCCGCGCCAGTGGAGAGAGTGACAGGTTCTGATCAGTGAGCCTTGGTATTATCTGCCATCAGCTCTGCACTCCGTTCTCTCAAGAACGTCTAAAACTCAGCTCCCCGCAACGAAGCCCCGTCATTGCGAGGAGCCCTTGCGACGAAGCAATCCAGGGCCGTGCGCGCTGTCCTGGATTGCCATGCCGAAGCCGGCTCGCAATGACGGGCGTTGCCTTATCGAGGCTCAACATTCCAGCAAGCCCCCCCGCGCCGCCTTGGCGAGATGGTCGCGGCTGTAGCCGTTGCGGCCGGACATAGGCGTCGCAGAAGGCGACGACGCGCTCCCGGAACGCCTCGACCCCCAGTGGCAGCCGTAGGCTTGCAAAACTGGCCTGTGTCACCGTGCCTCCGCCGCCGTCCGCATGGCCGCCCAAACTGCCGCTACGTCGTCCCGCTCCGTCGGTTCGGCGCCGATCGAGACCCGAACCATCCAGCGCCCATCGATCGTCGCCGGGGTGAGATAGGCGGCCCCGGATCGGTTGATACGCTCTGCCCACGCCCGCGTATGCGCGTCGAGCGCGTCTGCGTCGAGGCCCGCGGGCTCATGACGCACGCACACCGTCTGCAGCGGCACCGGCGCCACCACCCGCCAGCCCGGCATCGCCGCCACCTCGGCCGCGAGCCAGGCCGCGTTGGCGATGTCGCGGCGCAGCCGGTCGGCGAGCCCGTCCACTCCCTGCTCGCGGATCAGGCACCATAACTTCAGCGCACGGAAGCGACGGCCGAGCGGGATGCCCCAGTCGCGCAGGTTTCGCACCCGGTCGTCGACGCCGCTCTGCAGGAAGCTTGGGTTGGTCGACATGACGCGCACCAGGTGCACGGGGTCGCGCACGTAATAGAGCGAGCAGTCGAACGGCGCGCCGAGCCACTTATGTGCATTGAGCACGAGGCTGTCCGCGCCCTCTATGCCGTGCCAGAGGCGCCGCATCTCGGGCAGGACCATCGCGCTGCCGGCCATCGCCGCGTCGACGTGCAGCCACACGCCCTGGCGCGCTGCAACGCCGGCAATGGCCGCGATCGGGTCGATCGCGGTCGTCGCCGTCGTGCCGGTCGTGGCGACGATTGCCGCCGGCACCAACCCGGCCGCGCGATCCGCCGATATCATCGCCTCCAGCGCGTCGGCGCGCATCGCATAGGCGTCGTCGCACGGCACGAGGCGCACGGTGCCGCGGCCGAAGCCTGCCAGCAGCGCCGCCTTGTCGACCGAGCTGTGGCTCTGGCCGGAGACATAGACGGCGAGCGGCGACGCCTCCGCCTGCAGGCCCCCACGCGCGAGGGCATAGTCCGTCACGCGCTCGCGGGCGCAGATCAGCGCCACCAGGGTGCTGGTCGAGGCGGTGTCCTGGATGACGCCGGACCAAGCGGCACTCAGGCCGACCATCTGGCGCATCCAATCGGTCACGACCTCCTCAAGCTCGGTGAGCGCCGGGCTGGACTGCCAGGACAGGCCGAGCACGCCGAGGCCCGTGCTGGCGAGGTCCCCGAGCACGCCGGCGAGTGAGGCGTTGGCGGGGAAGTAGCCGAAGAAGCGCGGGTGCTGCCAATGCGACAGGCCCGGCATGACTAGGCGCTCGAGATCGTCGAGGACATTTTCGAACGGTTCGCCGGCACCGGGCGGCTCGGTAGGGAACATCGCGCGGATCGCGCCGGGTTCGGTCGGCGCCATGACCGGCCGGTTCGCGATCGTCGCGCGATAGTCGGCGATGATGTCGATCAGGCGGTGCCCGTGGGCGCGGAACTCGTCAGGCGTCATGCGGTCTCCGGCGTGTGCACGCGGCGGCCAACCTGCCGATACCGATCCGCTGCGTCGAGTCCAAACGGTAACTTGCCCGCCCGAACGCCCAGCCGCTACGCTGCCTCGATGCACCGGGAGCAACCCGGCCGAGGCACAAAAGGAGACGGACGATGCAGCATCTGACGGGTTTGGCGGTTCTATGCAGCGTGATGCTGCTGCCGATGGCCAGCACGCGCTCGGCCGAAGAGAAACGCTTCCCGCAACTGACCATCGAGCAGCTCAGCCCCGAGCAGCACAAGGTGGCGGACGAGGTGCTGAAGGTGTCCAGCCTCGGCATCCAGGGACCCTACAACGTCATGCTGCGCAGCCCGGTGATGGCGCAGCGGATGGTGGCGCTGCTGGACTACCTGCGGTTCAACACCTCGGTCCCGCGCAGGCTGAACGAGTTCGCCATCCTGATCCAATCGCGCCTGTGGACGTCGCAGGTGGAGTGGAAGGCGCACTACCCGCTCGCCCTGAAAGCGGGCCTGGCAGACGCGGTCGCGTTGGACCTGCAGGCGGGGCGCCGGCCCGCCGCCATGCAGCCGGACGAGGCGGCGGTCTATGATTTGTGTATGGAGCTGTCGACGCAGCACGCGATCTCGGACAAGACCTTCGCTACCGCGAAGCAGCATCTGACAGACCAGCAGATCGTAGACCTCGTGACGCTGTCGGGCACCTATGGCACCGTCGCGATGCTGCTCGCCACCGGGGAGGAGCCGACGCCCGACGGCTCCAAGCCGCTACAGCCCCTGGCGGCGAACTAACGGGGCGGCGAACTAGCCCTTGGTGGCGCCGGCGGTCAGCCCCGCGATGTAGTAGTCCATCAGGAAGGCGTAGATGATGACCGGGGGCGCGGCGGCCATCAGGCTGCCGGCCATAATCTTGCCCCACTGGAACACGTCGGCGCGGATCAGGTCGCTGACGATGCCTACGGTCAGCACCATCTGGTCAGAGCTATACAAATAGGCCATCGGATACAGGAACGTGCCCCAGCCGACGGTGAAGGCGAAGATGGTGGCGGCGATGATGCCGGGCATGGCGACGGGGATGAAGATACGGAACAGCATCTGCATCCACGACGCGCCGTCGATCAACGCTGCCTCGTCCAGCTCCTTCGGGATGCTGGCGAAGTAGCCGATCATGATCCAGGTGCAGAACGGCACCGACAGAGTGAGATAGAGCGGCACCATGGCCCAGGCGTTGTTGGTCAGGCCGAGCGCGCTGATGATTTGGAACAGCGGGATGAACAGCAGGCTTTCCGGCACGAGATACGTCAGGAAGATGCCGGTCGCCAGCACGGAGCTGCCCCAGAACTTCATCCGCGCTAGGCTGAACGCCGCCAGTACGGAGATGCACATCGTCACCACCACGACGCAGGAGGTGACCTTGATCGAGTTCCAGAAGAACCCGCGGAAGTTGGGCGCCTGCAGCAGCTCGAGATAGTTGGACAGCGTCGGGTGGGTGACCAGCCACGGGTTGCCCGACATGCTGGAGACCTCGGCCGAGCTTTTGAAGCTGGTCACCAGCATGTGGAACGGCGGGATCAGGAAGAACACGACGAACGCGCCGAGGGCGACGTAGCTGCACCACATCGCCCATTTCCGATCCCGGGCCAGGCGGCCGGGGCGGCGTGCGGCCCGGATGCCCGGGGCAGCCGCTATGACGGACGTACTCACATCGCCTCCTTGGACCGCTCGGTCACGCCGCGCAGCACGAAATAGGCGAACACGGCGAGGATTGGGAACATAAACAGGCTGACCGAGGCGCCGAGCGGGATGTCGCCGGATTGGATGCCGACCTGGAAGGAGTAGGTGGCGAACAAATGCGTCTGGTCCTGCGGCCCGCCATTGGTGAGGATGCGCACGATGTCGAAGTTGGCGAAGGTAATGATTAGGCTGAACAGCACCGTAATGGAGATGACGTTGCGCATCATCGGCAAGGTGACGTGCCGCAGCTTTTGCCAGAACCCGGCGCCGTCGATGCTGGCGGCCTCATAAAGCTGCTCCGGCACCGATTTCAGCGCCGCCAGGTACATGATCAGGAAGAACGGCGTGCCATACCAGACGTTCACCAGGATGACGGAGAACCGCGCCCACCAGGTCGCGCCGAGCCAGGGGATGGACGGGCCGCCGAACGCATTCAGCACCCAGTTGAACGCGGAGTACGATGGGTCGAACAGCCACCACCAGCCCAGGGTGGACATGGCCAGCGGAATCACCCAGGGCACCAGCAGCAGGCCGCGCCAGATGCGCTGCTGGCGGCTTGGGATGTTGAGCATCAGGTGGGCGAGCACGAAGCCGATCAGCGCCTTAAGGATTACGGCGCTGACGGCGAACAGTATGCTTTGGAAGATGACGGACTGGAAGGTTGGCCGGCTGAGCAGGAAGGTGAAGTTGTCGATGCCGACGAACTTTGTCATCTTTTTGTTCAGCATCGAAAGATAGATGGCGTAGATCGCGGGGTAGACGACGAGGCCGGCCACCACCGCCAGCAGCGGCACGCACATCGCGACCGCCACCGTGGATCGGTGACGGACGAAGCGCCGCATGCCGCCGGGGCGCGCGCCGGAAGCTTGCCTCGCGCCTGCGCCGATCGGTAGGGTAATCCCGTCTGCCATTATACGCGTCTCCGCCCTAGCGGCTGAAGCCCTTCAGCTCGCCTTCGGCCCAGTCGATCGTCTGCTCGATCGATTGGCCGCCCTGCGCGCAACGGGCCACCATCTTGGTCATAGTCGCCTGGTTGTAGATCTGCACCGCGACGTCCGGCGGCGCCGGGAAGGCGGCCATGCTGGCCGTCGCCTTGTGGCCGGGCTTCAGTTGGTAATTGGAGACGGTGCCCTTTGGCGGCCCCTCGTTCGCCCACACCGCGAAGTCCGTCATGCTCTGGAACGGCGGCGTGTCATAGCCGTGCGACGCGGTGCACAGCACCTCGGCCTGCTCGCGCTCGCTCAGCCACTCGATCAGCTCCTTGGCGGCGGTCTTGTTCTTGGCAAAGCTCCAGACGCCCCAGAAATATGGAAGATAGGGTAGGAAGCGGCCCTTTGGACCCGCCGGGTTCGGGTGCGTCCAGCACTGCTCGCCGACCGCCGGGTTGTCGCGCACCGCGACGGCCCAGGCCGAGGGCGGGTTCATGATCAAGGCGCTCTTGCCCGAGATCAGCGCGCGGTTGTTGGACGCGTCGTCCCAGCTATACACGTCGCCCGGCAGGTTCGGCATCAGGCGCTTGAACCATTCCAGGGATTGGCGGACCGGGTCCGACCTGACCGTTATGTTGCCCTTGGCGTCGACCAGCTCGGCGCCGTAGCTCGTGAACATCGCGCCCACCCAGTCCACCGCGTCGGTGAACTGCCCCATCGGCATCCCAAACGGGTATCCGGCCTTATTGCACTTCTCGGCGGCCGATAGGAAGGCGTCCCACGTCCAGTCGTCGTAGCCCGGTCCCATCGCCGCCGCCGCCGGGAACACCGCCGGCAGGTCCATGCCGACGTGCTGCTTGAACAGGTCGATGCGCGAGCAGCAGGGCTTCACCTGGCTGCCGGAGATCGCGGGGACCGCGCGATACGACCCATCGATTTTCGAAAGGTAGTCGACGATGGAGTTCACCGGGCCGTACTTGGCCGACAGGTGCTTCACCACGTCGTCCATCGGTTCCAGCCGGTCGGCGTTGTTGTGCACCTCCCAAGCCGGGAAAGCCTGGATGTCGTGGCCGGACCGGGCCTGCGCTTCGGCGGCGAGGGTCAGCAGGTTCTTGTTGCCAACCGAGGTGATGTAGTCGATCGAGACCTCGGTTTTGTTCTTGTCGCTCCATTGCTTGACCAGCTTGGTCATGACGTCGTTGCAGCCGGGCACCCAGTGGTCCCAGAACCCGACGCTGAGGCGCCCGGCCGCCGCAGCACCGCGGATGTGCACCAGCGGAAGGGCTGCTGCAGCCGTTCCCAGCTTCAATGCGCCACGGCGTGAGATGTCCAAGGTTGCTGTCATGGCTGATATCCCCCAAGTCGGCGCGTTATTCGGCCGGTCGCTGTCGTGCAGCTTGCTGGGGGCAGAGTTGCATAAACCGCGGATCGCCCGCAATGGGCTGCATGGTCTCGGCTGATGCGATCCTCGCCGGCCACAGTGAAATGCTTCAACTACTCACGGCGGTGTGACCGAGACGCGCCAATTCTGATCCAGACACTTAAAACTCGGCTCTGCAGGCTGTTCCGACGACGGTAAGTCTTGCATCAAGCACCATTAGGGGTGATCGCTCGAAAAAGATGAAAGAAACGTTTCAGGAAGGGGGGAAGTCGAGAAATGTTCTGATTGCCGGCCTACTCTGCTTTGACATTGCCGCGGGCTTGGACACCGCCTATGCCCAGAGCGATTGCACGAAGATCGTTCTGCCATCGCCGTTTGACTCCGACGACCAGACGGGCGCCACCAACCGCGTAATTCCATCGGTCGTCAAGGCGGCCGCGACCGAGATCCAAAAGGGCAAGGTCATCAGCATTACGCATCCGATGGGGGATAACGTCTCGCTGTTCGGAACCCGTTTTACCAAGCCGGTGCTCACCGCGACCTCGCTGGCGCCCGGCGGCGCGTTTGGCAAGAACGGCGCGACGTTCATGAAAGATACCTGGCATGAAAGACACCTGGCTCAGCCAGAGCCATGTCGGCACCCACCTCGACGGCCTCGGACACTTCGGCCATTACGATCGCTATCACAGCCAACGCGCGGCCGGCATTGCGGCGGGGTGCGGCGGCGACGTCGTGATCGTCGGACAGGGCTGCGACCACTCCACATCGGGCAACGCCCCGGAGCGGAAGGAGCTTGATCCTGCCAACCGCGTCAGCATTGTCCTGGGCTCCGTAGCCTTCTCTCCCGACCGCTACGGCTATGACGCGCTGCCCTTCGCTCGCCTTGGCCGGGCGTCAACCGGTCCTGTCGGTCACCCACACCCAGCACAGGCTCGTCACCCCAACCAATGCCTTCGTCATCTATCCGCCATTCGACATCAATTAGCCCAATACAGTTAACAAAGAGCTAAGGTCGGCTATCATCCCAGCGCGCGCCGTCTGTATGATGCACGACGACCAGCCAGGATCGCGAACAGGAACGAGGCTGCCGCCATGGACGCACACGCCGACGTCCTCGACCGGACGACGGACCCGCTGCTGAGGCCCTACCAGCTGAAGCACCTCATCCTGCGCAACCGGGTGATGAGCACGGCGCACGAGCCATACTACAGCGAGGATGGCATGCCGAAGGACCGCTATCGGCTGTATCATGCCGAGAAGGCGCGGGGCGGGGTGGCGCTGACGATGACGGCCGGGTCCGCCGTGGTGTCGCCGGATAGCCCGCCGGTATTCGGCAACCTGCTGGCCTACAAGGACGAGATCGTGCCCTGGCTCCGCCGCCTCACCGACGAGTGCCACGAGCACGGGTCGGCGGTGATGATCCAGATCACCCATCTTGGCCGCCGCACTGCCTGGAACAAGGCGGACTGGCTGCCGGTGCTGGCGCCGTCGCCCATTCGCGAGCCGGCCCACCGCTCGTTTCCCAAGGAGGCCGAGGACTGGGATATCGACCGCATCGTCGGCCACTACGCAGCCGCGGCGCAGCGCATGCAGGCGGCCGGGCTGGACGGGCTTGAGATCAACGCATACGGCCACCTGCCGGATCAGTTCTGGTCCCCCGCCACCAACAAGCGCGAGGACGCGTTCGGCGGCAGCCTCGACGCGCGCATGGCGTTCTCGATGCGGGTCATGCAGGCGATGCGGGACGCGGTCGGGCCGGGCTTCCTGCTCGGCCTGCGCATGGTGGCGGACGAGGATTGGGAAATCGGCCTGTCGCGCGAGGAGGGCATCGAGATCGCCCGGCGCTTCAAGGACAGTGGCCTCGCCGATTTCCTCAACATCATCCGCGGCCACATGGAAACCGATGCGGCGCTGATCGACGTCATTCCCATCTCCGGCATGCGCTCGGCCCCGCACCTCGACTTCGCCGGCGAGGTCCGGGCGGCGACGCAGATCCCCGTGTTCCACGCCGCCCGCATCAACGACGTCGCGACGGCGCGCCACGCCATCGCCGAGGGCAAGCTCGACATGGTCGGCATGACCCGCGCCCTGATCGCCGACCCGCATATCGTGCGCAAGGTGACGGAGGGGCGCGAGTACCTGATCCGCCCCTGCGTCGGCGCAAGCTACTGCATCGACCGCATCTACGACGGCAACGAGGCATTGTGCATCCATAACCCGGCCACCGGGCGCGAGGCGTCGATGCCGCACGTGGTGGCGCAGACTCGCGGGCCACGCCGCCGCGTGGTGGTGGTGGGCGCAGGGCCGGCGGGACTGGAGGCCGCGCGGGTTGCGGGTGAACGGGGCCACGCAGTCGTGCTGTTCGAGGCGACGGAGCGGGCCGGGGGCCAAATCCTGCTGGCTGCGCGCTCGCCGCGCCGGCGGGAGTACATGGGGATCGTGGACTGGCGCGTGGCCGAGCTCGCCCGGCTCGGCGTCGACGTTCGTTTTTCCACATGGGCCGAGGCGGAGGAGGTGCTCGCCGAGGCGCCGGACACCGTGTTCGTCGCCACCGGCGGCATCCCGAACACGCATATCTTGGAGAGCGGCAACGAGCTGGTCGTCTCGACCTGGGACCTCGTGTCGGGCGAGGTCAAGCCGGCGGAGTGCGTGCTGCTGTATGACGACAACGGCAACCATCCGGGCATGCAGGCGGCGGAGCTGGTCGCTGCCGCCGGTTCGGCATTGGAGATCATCACGCCGGAGCGCATGCTCGCGCCGGAGATCGGCGGGCTGAACCACGCTGGCTATGCCCGCGCGCTGTCCCGTGCCGGGGCGCGCATCACCATCAACACCCGCCTGCTGTCGGTGCGGCGCGAGGGCAACAAGCTGGCGGCGACGCTCGGCAGCGACTACAGCCCGCGCCGGGAGGAGCGCCTGGTGGACCAAGTGGTGGTCGAGCACGGCACGCTGCCGCTCGACGCGCTGTATCACGACCTGCGGCCCGGTTCGTTGAACGCCGGCGAGGTGGACCACGCGGCGCTGCTCGGCGGCCGGCCGCAGACCGTGTCGCGCAACGCTGGCGGCGCGTATCGCCTGATGCGCATCGGTGACGCGGTAGCCAGCCGCAACATCCACGCCGCCATCTTCGACGGGCTGCGCCACGCCAAGGACCTGTGAGAATGACCGCCATCACCCACTCCGGCCTGGACGCGCTGATCGCCCGGCGGCGTCCCGGCCACAGCTTGGAGGCTTCGTTCTACACCAGCCCCGAGGTGCTCGACCTCGACCTGCGGCTCATCTTCGGCCGGCATTGGATTTTCGTCGCGAGCGAGCCCGAGCTGCCCGAGCCCGGCGATTTCGTGACCGTCGGGATCGGCCGCACCTCGGTCATTCTCGTACGTGACGACGACATGGCGGTGCGCGCGTTCCACAACGTCTGCCGCCACCGCGGCTCGATCATCCTGCGCGAGAAGAAGGGCTTCGTCGGCAACCTGGTCTGCCCGTATCACCAGTGGACCTACGACCTCGCGGGCCAGCTTATCCACGCCGAGAACATGCCGTCCTGCATCGGCTCGCCCGCCCATGCGCTCAAGCCTGTGCACGTGCGCAGCCTGGCCGGGCTGCTGTTCATCTGCCTGGCCGACGAGCCGCCATTGGATTTCGACGACATGGCGGCGCAGGTCGGCCCGTATCTCGCGCCGCACCGGCTGCAGGACTGCAAGGTGGCGGCGCAGATCGACCTGGTCGAGCACGGCAACTGGAAGCTGACGATCGAGAACAACCGCGAGTGCTACCACTGCGGCGGCCATCCGGAGCTGTTGCGCAGCCTGTTCCACTTCTTCGGCTACTCCGCCGCCGACGTGACGCCGGCGCAGCAGGACGACTACGCGCGGTTCCAACGCACCCAGGTCGAGTTCGAGCGGATTTGGCAGGCGGCCGGGCTGCCCTGGCACGCGGTTGAGGATCTGCATGGCCGGCCGACCGGCTTCCGCACCGAGCGCCTGGCGCTCGACGGTCCCGGCGAGAGCTACACGATGGACGCGCGCCAGGCCTCGCGCCGCTTGGTCGCAGGCTTTACCCAGCCGCGCATGGGCGCGCTGCATCTGCATACGCAGCCGAACTCCTGGCATCACTTCCTGGGCGACCACGCGGTGACGTTCGCAGCCCTGCCGCTGGCGCCGGACCGCACTCTAGTCCGCACCACCTGGCTGGTGGCAAAGGACGCGGTCGAGGGCGTCGACTACGACGTGGACCGCCTGACCGAGGTCTGGCGCGCGACGAACGAGCAGGACGCCGCGTTCGTGACCATGGCGCAGGAAGGTGCGGCCAGCTCCGGCCATGAGCCCGGCCCCTACGCGCCGGCGGAATACATGGTGGACGCCTTCTGCACCTGGTACATCGAGCGGCTGCGCGGCACGAAATGCTGATCGCACCGGTCCAGGCTTCCCAAGACGCTCTTCCGGTCTGGGGTGTGGATTGCGACGACGCCCTCGTGTGCCGGGCGGTGACGCAAGAGACGCCGGATGTGCGGAGCTTTCACTTCGCGACGGAGCGGCCGAGCCGGTTCCGCTTCGAGGCCGGGCAGTTCCTGACGCTGGAGCTGCCGATCGATGGCAAGACGGTGTTCCGCTGCTACACCATCTCCTCGCCGCCGACCCGGCCCGAGACGGTCTCGATCACCACCAAGCGGGTGGCGGGCGGCCCCGGATCGAACTGGCTGCACAACATCATGCGGCCCGGCATGAACCTGCGCGCCACCGGCCCGTCCGGCGTGTTCGTACTGCCGCAGGCGCGCGCGGCCAGGCTGCTGTTCCTCTCGGGCGGCAGCGGCATCACACCGCTGATGAGCATGGCCCGCACGCTGTTCGACCGCGCGTGGGACCGCGACGTGGTGTTCGTCCACAGCGCCCGCTCGCCCGGCGACATCATCTTCCGCGAGGAACTGGGGCTGATCGCGCGACGGCTGCCCCGGCTCCGGGTGGCGCATGTGGTGGAGGGCACGGGCGGTGAGCCTGGATGGCCCGGCTTGGTCGGGCGGCTCGACCTGCGCGCGCTCGGCCTGCTCGTGCCCGATCTGCTGGAGCGGGATGTATTTTGCTGCGGCCCGGCGCCGTATATGGCCGGCGTGCGCGCCTCGCTCGACCAGGCCGGGTTCGACCGTGGCCGCTATCACGAGGAAAGCTTCAGCTTCGACGAGCTGCCCGGTCCCGTGGCCGAGGAGGTCATCGAGGCTGAAACAGCCACCGAGGCCGCATTCAGCGTGACCTTCGCCAAGTCCGGCAAATCCGTCGCCTGCCCGCCTGGAACGACCGTGCTCATGGCTGCTCGCCAAGCCGGATTGCGCCTGCCAAGCTCCTGCACCCGCGGCGTGTGCGGGACCTGCAAAAGCCGAATGCTGTCCGGCCGTGTCGACATGCAGCACGGCGGCGGCATACGGCAGCGTGAGATCGACCAGGGCATGATCCTGATCTGCTGCAGCCGTCCCCTCGAAGATTTGGTGATCGACCGATGACCCCACTCGCACCCTTCGCCTTCGACGCTGGCCCTGCCGCCTTGCTCACCGCGCGGGCGCCGGAAATTCGGCCGGTGCTGATCGAGGTGCGCCGGGTCAGCAAGGTGTTCGGCGCGCGGGAGGCGGAGGCGCTGGCGATGCTCGGCGCGGGCGAGGATCGCGCAACGGTCCTGGCGAAGACCGGCACGGCGGTGGGCCTGAACCAGGTCAGCTTCGACGTGGTCGAGGGCGAGATCCTGGTGGTCATGGGCTTGTCCGGCAGCGGCAAGTCCACCCTGCTGCGCTGCCTGAACCGCCTGGTGCAGCCGAGCGGGGGCACGGTCCGGGTCCGCGGCGCCGACGTGACCGCGATGGCGCCGGCCGCGCTGCGCACCTTCCGGCGCCACACGTTCGGCATGGTGTTCCAGCACTTCGCATTGTTCCCGCACCGGACCATCCTCGAGAATGTCGAGTTCGGGCTTGAGGTCCAGGGCATGGCAAAGGCCGCCCGGCGCGACAGCGCGATGCGCGCCATCGAGCTGGTCGGCCTCAAGGGCTGGGACGCGCACTACCCGAGCCAGCTTTCAGGCGGCATGAAGCAGCGGGCTGGTCTGGCCCGGGCTCTGGCAGCCGACGCCTCGGTGCTGCTGATGGACGAGGCGTTCAGCGCGCTCGATCCGCTGATACGCCGGGACATGCAGCAGGAGTTGGTCGAGCTGCAGAACCGGCTGCAGAAGACGATCGTGTTCGTGTCGCACGACCTGGACGAGGCGATCGCGCTCGGAGGCCGAATCGTGCTGATGAAGGACGGCGCAATCGTCCAGCTCGGCTATGCCGAGGAGATCCTGATGGATCCGGCCACGCCCTATGTCGCGCGTTTCGTCGAGCATATCGATGTTGCCTCCGTCATCAAGGTCGGCGCACTGCTGGCCTCCGTGCCGTTGCTGCTGCGCTCCCACGACGATCCCGGCGCCGCCGCGGGCCGGCTGGAGGCAGCGGGGCAGGCGAGCGCGCTGGTCGTGGACGAGGCCGGGCGCCTGGAGGGCCGGGCCGCGACGGCCGCGCTCCGGCAGGCGCAACGCGCTGGACAAGGGACCGGCCACGCCGTCGAGCCCTGCCCGCGCGTGCACGCGTCCGCCACGATCAAGGCGGCGCTACCGGTCGTTGCCAGCGAGGCGGAGCCGGTCGCGGTGGTGGACGACGACGGGCTGCTGCAGGGCACGATCGACCGTGTGGGGGTGTGCAACGCGCTGGCGCGGCGCGCGCAGGCGCCGCAGCACGCCAAGGCCGAGGAGGTAGTCGCATGAGTTGGGGCATGGTGGACTGGCTGCGGAGCAGCGCTCCCAGCGTGTCGGTCCCGCGCATCCCGCTCGACACCTGGTGCGACGCGGCGCTCGATTGGCTGACCGGCGCGCTGTCGGGGATCACCCGCGTCATCAGCCACTCGGTGACGGATTGGATCGCGGAGCTTACTTTGTTGCTGCAGGCGGTGCCGCCGCCGGTGATCATCCTGGCATTCGGGCTGCTGGCCTGGCGCGTTTCGGGATGGCGGCTGGCGGTCGGATCGATGCTGGGGTTTGCCCTTCTGTGGAATCTGCGGCTTTGGGACCCGATGATCACGACCCTGGTCATGGTGGTGCTGTCGACCGCCGCCTCGATTGCAATCGGGCTGCCGCTCGGCATCGTCGCGGCGCTGAACGCGCGGACCTGGCGGGTGGTAGCTCCGTGCATGGACATGGCGCAGACGATGCCTAGCTTCGTCTACCTGATCCCGGCCATCCCGTTCTTCGGCCTAGGGCCGGTGTCGGCCTGTTTCGCGACCGTCATTTTCGCCATGCCGCCGACCATACGATTGACGGCGCTCGGCATCCTGCAGGTGGACGGCGAGCTGACCGAGGCGGCGGACGCTTTCGGCACGACGCGCTGGCAGAAGCTTGTGAAAGTGCAGTTGCCGCTCGCATTGCCGACCATTATGGCGGGAATCAACCAGACTATCATGCTGTCGCTGTCGATGGTGGTGATCGCGGCGATGATCGGGGCCGGAGGCTTGGGCCGCGAGGTCTGGAGCGCGATCCAGCGCCTGGAAGCCGGGCGCGGCTTCCAGGCGGGGGTGGCGATCGCGGTGCTCGCCATCATCCTCGACCGGATCACGCAGCAGGTGTCGCGCCGGGCGCAACCCCGCTGAGCATCATACTTCATGAACAACAAGCAGGAGCGTGCCATGCTAAGAAGACAGGTGTTGGGAACCGCCACGGCCATCGTTGGCGCGGCCGTATTGGGGCCTGCCGCCAAGGCGGCCGGCAAAGGGTTGGTCAAGATCGTCTATGTCGAATGGGCGGACGCGATCGTCGCGACCAATATCTTGTCAGAAACGCTGAAGCAGGCCGGATATGAGACGAGGCTGACCCCGGTGTCCGGCGCTGCCATGTGGGAGGCCGTGGCCTCGGACGATGCGGACCTGATGGTCGCGGCCTGGCTGCCGGCGACGCATGCGGCATACTACGCCAAGCTGAAGAACCGGGTGGACATGGCCGGGGCCAACATCGAGGGCGCCAAGATCGGCTGGGTGGTGCCGGATTACGTGACGGTGGACTCGATCGCCGACCTGAAGGCGAACGCGGCGATATTCGGTGGCAAGATCATCGGCATCGATCCCGGCGCCGGGCTGATGCGCGCGTCCGAGAAGGCGATGACGGAATACGGCCTGGCGCCCATGCAGCTCGTGGACGGCAGCGACGCGACGATGGTGGCGGCGCTGAAGGACGCCGTAGCGCGCAAGCAGCCGATCGTGGTCGCCGGCTGGACGCCGCATTGGATGTGGGCTTCTTTCAAGTTGAAATATCTTGCTGATCCGAAGTCCGTGTTCGGCGGCGACGAGACTGTGAACAACGTCGCGCGCAAAGGCCTGGCTAAAGACAATCCGGAGGTCCGCGCCATCCTTTCCCGCTTCAAGCTGACGCTCGCCGACGAGCAGGCCGTGATGCTGCAGAACCAGGCCAGCGGCGTCGACCCGGCCAAGACGGCGGCCGACTGGGTGAAGCAGCATCCGGACGTCGTGAAATCCTGGCTCGCCTAGCACGCCGGAACACCGAGGGAAGTACATGGCGACAGGTCGTTTTTCCGCTGCCCGCCTGCTACGCGAGGCCGTGCGCGGGCACTCTGGCTGGGGCGAGCAATGGCGCTCGCCGGAGCAGCCGGCCCCGGCCTACAACGCCGTCATCGTGGGCGGTGGCGGGCACGGGCTGGCCACCGCATATTACTTGGCGAAGCTGCACGGCATCGCCCGGGTCGCGGTGCTGGAAAAGGGCTGGATCGGCGGCGGCAACACCGGGCGCAACACCACGATCATCCGCAGCAACTACCTCATGGAGGAGAGCGCGGCGCTGTACGACCACGCGGTCAAGCTGTGGGAGGGCCTGTCGCACGAGCTGAACTACAACGTCATGTATTCGCCGCGGGGCGTGATGATGCTGGCGCATACCGTGCACGACGTACAGGTGGGTAGGCGCCATGTGCACGCTAACCGGCTGGCGGGCGTCGACAACGAATGGCTCTCGCCGGAGGAGGCACAGGCGTTCTGTCCGCCGCTGAGCCTCGATCTCGCGATGCGCTACCCGGTGCTCGGCGCGGCGCTGCAGCGGCGCGGCGGCACGGCGCGGCATGACGCCGTGGCCTGGGGCTATGCGCGGGCGGCGAGCGCGCTCGGGGTCGACATCGTGCAGAGGTGCGAGGTGACGGGGATGCGGCGCGATGCGGCCGGCCGGGTATGCGGCGTCGATACCACCCGCGGGGCGATCGCTACGAAGCGGGTCGGCGTGGTGGCGGCCGGGCACACCAGCGTGGTGATGGCGCAGGCCGGGGTGCGGATGCCGCTCGAGAGCTATCCGCTGCAGGCTTTGGTCAGCGAGCCCGTCAAGCCGTGCTTCCCCTGCGTCGTCATGTCCAACACCATCCATGCCTACATCAGCCAGTCGGACAAGGGCGAGCTGGTGATCGGCGCAGGGACCGACGCCTACACGAGCTATAGCCAGCAGGGTGGGCTGCACATCGCGACCCATACGCTGGACGCGATCTGCGAGCTGTTCCCGCAGTTCCGCCGCATGCGGATGCTGCGCAACTGGGGCGGCATCGTGGACGTGACGCCCGACCGCAGCCCGATCGTGGGCCTCACGCCGGTGCCGGGGCTATATGTGAACTGTGGCTGGGGCACCGGCGGGTTTAAGGCGACGCCGGGGTCGGGCCACGTGTTCGCGCACACGATGGCGCACGACGCGCCGCACCCGATCAACGCGCCGTTTGCATTGGACCGCTTCCGCACCGGGCAGTTGATCGACGAGGCCGCGGCAGCGGCGGTGGCGCACTGAGGTGCTGATCATCCCCTGCCCGATCTGCGGCGGCCGGCCCGAGGTCGAGTTCACCTATGCCGGCGAGGCGCATGTCGTCCGCCCGGCCGAGCCCTCGGCCGTCGACGACCAAGCGTGGGGCGAGTTCCTGTATGCGCGCACCAACCCAAAGGGCGAGCACGCGGAGCGCTGGCGGCATACCCATGGCTGCGGACGGTTCTTCAACGCGGTGCGCGACACCTGCACCGACCAGTTCATCACCAGCTACGCCGCCGGCGTATCGCGTCCGGAGAGTGCGGCATGAGCCTCCGCTTCAGTTTCGATGGCCGCGCCTATCATGGCCGGTCGGGCGATACCCTGGCCTCCGCCTTGCTGGCGAACGGCGTGCGGCTGATGGGGCGGTCGTTCAAGTATCACCGGCCGCGTGGCGTGCTGGCGGCCGGATCGGAGGAGCCGAACGCCCTGGTCGAGGTGGACCGTGGCGGCGGCGCGCGCACGCCTAACCTGCGGGCGACGACGATCGAACTGTATGACGGCCTGGTGGCGCGCAGCCAGAACCGCTTTCCGTCGCTGGCCTTCGACGTGCAGGCGATCAACGACCTTGCCGCGCCGCTGCTGCCGGCCGGGTTCTACTACAAGACGTTCATCGGACCGCAGGGCGCCTGGGCCAGGCTGTATGAGCCCATCATCCGCCGCGCCGCCGGGCTGGGCCGCGCGCCCGACCGGCCCGACCCCGACCACTACGCCAGCCGCTATGCCCATTGCGACGTATTGGTGATTGGCTCCGGCCCGGCTGGCCTGGCAGCAGCAGAGACGGCGTCCGCGAGTGGCGCACGGGTCATGCTGTGCGACGAGCAGCCGCGTTTCGGCGGCAGCCTGCTGGCCGACCGCAGCGCGCGGCTTGATGGCGCGAGCGCTCCCGACTGGGTTGCGGCCCGGGTCGGGGCGCTGGCCGCACGGCCCGAAGTCGTGCTGCTGACCCGCACCACGGCGTTCGGCTGGTATCCCGGCAACATGGTCGGCCTGGCCCAGCGCCTGACCGACCACCTGCCCGCTGCGGAGCCCGCGCAAATCGCAAGTGCGATTTCGCTGCGCTCCCAGCGTGATCCCGACCTGGCGCTGCCCCGCGAAAGGCTGTGGCAGGTCCGGGCCAAGCAGGTCGTGATCGCGGCCGGCGCCATCGAGCGTCCGTTGGTGTTCCCCGGCAACGACCGGCCCGGCGTCATGCTGGCCGATGCCGTGCGCACCTACGCCGTCCGCTATGGCACAGCGGCGGGTCGCCGCGCCGTAATTGTGACCACAAGCGACACGGCCTACCGCGCAGCGCTGGACCTCAAGGCCTGCGGCGTCGACGTCGCCCTGGTCGCCGACCTGCGCGCCGAGGCGGACGGGCCGTTGCCGGCCGCCGCACGGCTTGCCGGCATCCGGGTTGAGGTCGGGATGCAGGCGCTGCAGACGCGCGGACGCTTGGGCCTCCGGGTCGCGATCATGGGGCGCGTCGGCGCGGACGGGCGCGTGCGGGACCGGGAGTGGGTTCGCTGCGACGTGCTGGGCATGAGCGGGGGCTGGACCCCGTCGCTTAACCTGTTTTCCCAAGCCCGCGGCAAGCTGCGGTTTGACCGGGCGTCCGAGGCGTTCCTGCCCGGCGCGGCGCCCGCCGGTGTGCACTGCGCCGGGGCGTGCCAGGGCGTGCATGGGCTCGCCGATGTCCTGGCGGACGGCACATCGGCCGGGGCGGCGGCGGCGTGCGCCGCCGGGTTCGAAGCGTCGATGTCCGCCGTTGCGGTCGCAGGGGTGCTGCCCGCGCGTTGGGCTGCGCCGGCGCCCTCCGCCAGGCCGCAGCGCTGCGCCTTCGTCGATTTCCAGAACGACGTGACCAGCAAGGACCTGAAGCTCGCGGCGCAGGAGGGGTTTCGCAGCATCGAGCACGTCAAGCGCTACACGACGACCGGCATGGCGACCGACCAGGGCAAGACCAGCAACATGAACGCGCTGTCGATCGTGGCCGGGCAGCTCGGCGCGGCGATCCCGGATGTCGGCCTCACGACGTTCCGCCCGCCCTATACGCCGGTCACGTTCGGGACGCTCGCCGCCTATAGCCGCGGCGTGCTGTTCGACCCGGTGCGCACCACCCCCATCCATGGCTGGGCGGCTTCGCAAGGCGCAGTGTTCGAGGACGTGGGCCTGTGGAAACGCGCACGCTATTACCCCCGGACCGGCGAGGGCCTGCATGCGGCGACAGCGCGGGAGTGCCGGACGGTGCGGTCGGCGGTCGGGCTGTTCGACGCCTCGACCCTCGGCAAGATCGAGGTCGTCGGTCCCGACGCGGCCGAATTCATGAACCCCATGTATGTGAATGCCTGGGCCAAGATGGCGCCAGGCCGCTGCCGCTATGGCCTGATGCTGGGTGAGAACGGTTTCTTGCTGGACGATGGCGTGGTCGGGAGGTTGGCCGCCGACCGGTTCCATGTGACCACCACCACCGGCGGGGCGCCCCGGGTGCTGGCGCTGATGGAGGACTATCTGCAAACCGAGTGGCCGGACCTGCAGGTATGGCTGACCAGCATCACCGAGCAGTGGGCCGTGCTGGCTGTGCAGGGGCCGCGCGCCCGCGACGTGCTCGCGCCGCTGGTGGACGGCATGGATATCGGGGCCGCCGCCATGCCGCATATGAGCGTCGCCGTGGGCTACATTCTCGGGGTGCCGATGCGGCTGTTCCGAGTGAGCTTCACGGGCGAGCTCGGCTTCGAGGTCAACGTGCCGGCTGGCGCCGCCGAGGCGGTATGGAAGGCGGTGCACGCCCGCATCGAGGCGCTCAGCGGCTGTGTTTACGGCACCGAGGCGATGCACGTGCTGCGGGCGGAGAAGGGCTACGTCATCGTCGGGCAGGAGAGCGACGGGACAGTCACGCTCGACGACCTCGGCCTGGGCTGGGCGGTCGGCAAGGCGAAGCGGGACTTCGTGGGCAGGCGCTCGCTGGCGCGGCCGGACATGACGGCGCCGGGCCGGCGGCAGTTGGTCGGGTTGCGGACGGCGGACCCCGGGTTCGTGCTGGACGAGGGCGCGCAGGTCACGGAAGCTGCGGCGGCGCCGGTCGGGACGAAGTCGCTGGGGTGGGTCACGTCGGCTTATGGCTGCACGACGGTTGGGCACTCGATCGCGCTCGCGATGATTGCGGATGGCCGCGCCCGCCGGGGCGAGCTGCTGCACGTGCAACTGGAGCGGGGGGCGATGCCGGTGCGCGTCGTGGACTCCGTGTTCCTCGATCCGGAGGGCGCGCGGCTTGATGCCTGACAGCTTTACACTTGAGCGCGAACCTTCGCTGGGTAGAGCGCTTTCCTTGCGCAGTCCGCTGGACGGCCTGCAGCCGATCGCCGTCCCTGGCCGGCTTCTGGTCACGCAAACGCCGGACTTGGCGCGGCTATCGCTCAGGGGTGATCCTACGACGCTTGGCGCTGCCTTTGGGATCGCGCTTTCCACCGTGCCCTGCCGTGCGGCGTCGGCCGGCGACCGCACGGCGCTTTGGCTCGGGCCTGACGAGTGGCTGCTGCTGGCGCCGTCCGGCACGCTCGACCCGGGCAGCCCGGTCCAAGGTGCGGCGGTGGTGGACATCGGGCACCGGCAGGTCGGGCTGGCGCTGGACGGGCCGGCTGCTGCGGATGCCTTGGCGGCGGGCTGTCCGCTCGACCTGCATATCTCGGCATTTCCGGTTGGCATGTGCACGCGCACGGTGTTCGGCAAGGCGGAGATCGTGCTTTGGCGGCAGGGCGGGGCGCGTTTCCACCTGGAGGTCTGGCGCTCGTTTGCCGCCTATGTGCATGGCTTGCTGGAGGTTGCGAGCCGGGATCTCGGTGAAGAAGTCATGAATGGCACGGCAGGACGCTCGCTCAACGTCGAATGAGACGAGATCGGCAAGCGGCCGTCCTGCATTGGCCGGTTGGGCGAACCGAGCAGATTCGCCCGCCAGCTTTTTCTATCTGGCCCTACTTGGCAGCCAACTTGCCGGTGTTGTCCACGCTCACGTCCTGCGTCCGGCCTGCCTTGGAGCATTGGCCATACCAGCCGCCATCTGTGCCCATGGTCAGCGAGGACAGGTTGCTGCACCCAAAGCCGGTCAGCATGGAGCGAGCTGAGCCTTCGGTGATGTGCGTGGGGGTCGCGGCTGTGGCGACACCCTTGCCGTCCACCATCACATCGACCGGCTGCCCGCCCTTGTAGCACTGTCCATGCCAGGTGCCGCCAGGGGCGCTACCCAGGGAGGAGATGTTGGAGCAGCCGAACGCCGCCATCGCATAACGTGCTTGGCCCTCGGTGACGTGGGTGGCGTTCATGGATTGAGATACGGTGCCGGTCTTGTCCATCATCACGTTGATGAGCTGGCCGCCTTTGGTGCATTGCCCATGATACGAGTTGTCCGGCCCAACGCCGAGCGCCGTGATGCCGGTGCAGCCAAACTGCGTCATAGCAGAACGGGCATGGCCCGCGGTCAGCGTCGGGGCACTGGTTCCTTGTGCAAAAGCAAGGCCTGGTATCGCAGTCCCGAGCAACAGTATAACCACAAGTTTTTTCATAATGAACATTCCCCTCCGCCCAGCGCTGCTGCCATGGCTGCGGAAAGGAATACGAAGTATGCATATCGAGTCAAGCACATGCGAGATGATCCGTATCACGCCAGAACCGCACGGCGCTGGCCGGATTACTCGATAGCCTGATGGGCCTTTCAGGCGTATGTCGAGCAGTCGCTCCGCAGCCGGAACGTATGTTGCCAGTCAACTTCTGATGGCAAAGCTAAGCCGCTCGAATGCAGCTCTGATGACTGTTGAGGCCTCGAGCAGTTCCAGGATCGCTACTTTTCGCCCGGCTTTGCGCACGCTTCATGCTTATATGTACGACAAGTAATTTCTTGAGCCTCGAAGAAGTTTGCAAGTCTTCGCGTTGGATCACGCAACCTTGGATCGATCAAACCCATCTCTTCGATGGTAGTGGGTCAGCTTGCACCTGACCAAGGCCTGCAACGAAGCCTCGTCATTGCGAGGAGCCCTTGCAACGCGGCAATCCAGGATGCCCAGCACAGATGTCGGCCCTCGTGGCCCTGGATTGCCGCGCCGAAGCCGGCTCGCAATGACGGCTTGGAGTGTCTCGCCCAAACTGACCCACTACCTCTTCGATGAGCGAGTTGCCTCGCCCGAAATTGCAGGGCCAGCAAGTCGCCAGCAGAATCGAAGGCTCGTTGCTGCCTGCCCTCGCATGCGGCACGAGATGGTCCACCGTCGAGGTGAGAGCGAAGAAAGCACAGTGATGGTCTTTGGTCGTGTTGCCCCAGCGGATCGCATCGGGGACCAGTGCCCTCATGGCACTCCGCGCTTGTCCGAGTACGACGCGACACCCGCAGAAGCGGCAGCGATAGCCGTCTCGTCTATAGATTGCCATCGCCACCGATCGGCGCGGCATCCGCCGTTCTGATTTACTGAGCGGAGCCGCAGAGGTGGTCAAACCTCGGACAGTCCCATACCGATGGTTCAGCCTCGCCATCCCAAAGCCGGCTCGCAGCGACGCAATTGAACGATCTACC
>JAABVA010000687.1_pt1 | contig 40691 bp, 38 predicted proteins | sample 5560331 | NCBI WGS metagenome assembly JAABVA01 (sample SAMN12812661, study PRJNA571458) | rock metagenome | isolation source: Antarctica rocks | place: Antarctica: Victoria Land, Mt New Zealand sud | collected 2016-01-07 | reverse complement strand
GAGTTATAAAAGCGTGCGTCCATCCGTTCCGTTCCCTCCGCTTTTGTTCAATTTCATTCTTCAATAAAGAAAGACCATTACCAGTAGTATTTACGTTGTTTTGGGGTCAAGGTTTGATGAATGAAATGGTATTTTCTCACAAAGTATACCATATCTTCATAACAGGGTTATTTAAAGGTCGTCGATGTGGACAAGGGCATAACTTTTAAATCGCCCTGATTTTTCGATATCGTGGTAATATAGCACTATAGCTGATTTCCCATTAGAACAACAAGTAGTACAGCTATTGCAGACCAAAGAGGAAACCTATGGAACTTTCAGGCATTCATCATGTGACTGCCGTTACTGGCAATACAGCAAAAAATGTAGCGTTTTATACCGATGTGCTAGGCTTACGTCTGGTGAAGCAAACCGTCAACCAGGATGACATTTCGGCCTATCATCTCTTCTATGCCGATGAACGCGGCAATCCAGGCAACGATGTAACCTTCTTCGATTGGCCTCACATCGGGCGCAATGTTTCCGGTACAGGGACAATTGGTACCATTGCCTTACGTGTATCAGGGGCAGCAGCACTCGACTGGTGGGCGCGACACCTGGATGAGAACGGCGTGCAGATACAGAGTCGCGGTGAAGATGCGGGAAGAGCCAGCATTGTCTTTAGCAGTCCAGAGGGTATGAGCCTGGCACTTTTCGACGATGGGAATGCCCTGACCAATAGCGTACCGTGGCAAAATAGTCCTATCCCTGCCGATGTCGCGATTCGTGGTCTGGATACAGTGAAAATTCTTGTACGCCAGATGGCACCGATCTCGCAGGTCCTCACCACAGTTCTTGGCTTTCGCCAAACAAGAGAATACCAGTTGGAGGGCGAAAACCACCTCGCTGTTTTCGAGGTGGGCAAGGGCGGACCCGGCACCGAGGTTCATGTAGAGGCGCGGCCCAGCGGTAAGGCTGGCAACCTGGGCATCGGCGGTGTTCATCATGTGGCATTCCGTACACCGAACGCGGAAGAACACGCACTGTGGCGTGAGCGTCTTGCTCAGATTGGCCTCAACGTGACACCCGTGATCGACCGATTCTACTTCAAATCCATCTACTTCCGTGTCCCTGGGGGAGTGCTGTTTGAAATCGCCACGGATGGTCCCGGCTTTGCGACCGACGAAGATGTTGCCCACCTCGGCGAACACCTCGCCCTGCCGCCATTCCTGGAGCCACAACGCGCTAAGATCGAGAAGAATTTGCATCCGCTTATGGCGGAGGAGTAGGACCTTATTCTCTCTCAATAACGCCATAGCGCACCAGATCAATGATGTGCTGCTTTCTGCTTTCCCAGAACGCGGGGTCATCTGCTTGAATGCCAAGTGGATACAAAAAAGTTTCTGTATGAACCAGTGGAAACCAGCATAGAGCGATAATACTTAGAAGTAGTTGTGCAGGGTCTACGGGTCGTATATGTTTTTGAGCAAGTTCCGTTTTGACGAGATCGAGTCCCACCTGAAAGACCGTCAAGTAGGCACTCCTCGTCTTAAGAAAGCGAGCATCATTAAGTGCTTCACGCTCGATAAGACGAGGAAACGTTGGGCGTGCAATCAAAAAATCAAGAAAGCTGCCGATTGCAAGGGTGAGGACATCTTGCCCGCCATTTTCGCCCGCTACAGCACCGAGAGACCCAATCACGGACAATTGTTCCGCCTCAAAGACACGATCAAGCACAGCACCATAAAGCTGTTCCTTCGAGCCAAAAAAGTAGTTAGGCGTTCCACGTGAAACACCCGCATGTTGCCCAATCTCTTGTAAGCTCGTCTCTTCATACCCCTTAGCCGCAAATAACCGTTCGGCTGCATCCAAAATAGCTTCACGCGACCGCTCAGGGTCGCGTGTCTGTGCCTTGTCTCGCCCTTGACTCATGCATATCCTCGTGAAAAAATGTGTTGTTACGCTAGAAGGACCTGCTTCAACACTCCCCTACAGCATTGTACATTCCTTCACGGGTTTGTCAACGCTTATGAGTGAGCAAGTACATGCATGAACTCCTCTATATGCTGCACGAGTTGTTCCGGCTGATCTTCCGGGATGAAGGTATACGAGTCTTGCACATACTTCAGGGTAGCATGTGGAAAGGCTCGCAGAAGTCTTTCGGCGTATTTAGTTGGAAAAAAGCGGTCCTCAGTCGCCCACACTAGCAAAACGGGTTTGTCAAAATCAGCAAACTTGCTGGCAGCAATATTTGTATAGCGCGTCGAGATGCCGCGTAGCAGTTTGCCCAGGTCACGCTGTACCGCTTTATTGCTGGTAATAGGCTGCATATATGATTGTATCGCTTGTTGCTCCACAGGATGTTTCGCAACGATCCCAACAGTAAGTTTTTGAGCAAAGGAAAGCTTACATCCTTGTCCAATAAGCGCAATAGAGCCTGGAATATATGCTATCCACTCTAAGGCCCGCAATGAGAGCGGCAAGAAATTATCGTAAGCATCACAATCAGTTAGCACAAGCCGCTCCACGCGCTGAGGATGCTCCGTAATCGCAATCTGCGTGAATGCACCGCCCGTATCGTTTGTAATAAGCGTAACCGATGATAGATTCAGTGCCTCAACAAAGTCTGCTATCAATTGTGCTATCCCTGGCGGTGTCAGGTCTGCATCGGCGTTGAGTGCCTTCGTATGTGACCCAAAAGGCAGGTCAGGTATAATACAGCGATAATTTTTGGCAAGTATAGGAACAACCTTACGCCACACATCACCATTGACAAGTAAGCCATGTATAAACACGAGCGTTGCACCACTTCCGCACTCACGATAGCTTACAGTTCCCTGTGCAAGATGCACCTCTTTTTGTGTACCGAGTTCTGTGAATGTAGACAAATTTCTATCCTCTTTCTTTTTGTCAATAACTTGCTTGCTATATAGCAAGTATAAACTATAGAAAGAACTATTGTCAAGGGACAGTAACATGGTATAATTCCGCATATATTCATCCAGCACTACTACCCTATGGAGATAGCTTGTGGCGACACAAAAAAAAGAGCGCGAAGAGGTTGGCGATATTACGACGCGCAACACCTTGCGTTACATCATCCTCGGCCTGTTGTGGACAAATCCCATGACGGGTTATGATATCAAGCAAGCCTTCGACCGCGCACTTGCCAGCTACTGGAACGCGGGCAACAGCCAGATTTACACCACGCTCAAACACCTCAATCAGGCTGGTCTCGTCGAGGCGGAGATTGTCGTGCAGACCACGCGCCCTAATCGCAAGGTCTACTGTCTAACTTCGGCAGGCCAGATTGAGCTTGAGCAATGGTTACAGGAAGACGTACCGGAGCGTTTCAACAAGGACGATTTCCTCACCAAACTCTTCTTTTGTGGTGAGACATCAGACGAAACCACACTACACCACCTGCAAGAACACAGGGACAGCCTGTTACAACAACTCACACATATGGAGTGGGCGCGTCAACAATATGCAACACGACCAGCACGTCGTCCCCGGTTGCTAGAATACCAGATGCTGGTACGTGAATACAAAGAAGCAACGCTTCGCGCAGGTCTGGAAGTGACAGAACACGCGATTGCACGTTTATTAGAAGAGCAGAAGACGCTGTAGGGACCGATGTATCGCGTCCCTACAGCCAGCCCTTCTGTTCGGCGATGTGCGCGGCCTCGATTCTGTTGTGGGCGTTCAACTTCTGGATCGCGACGGAGAGATAGTTACGCACCGTGCCCTCTGAGAGAAAGAGCGTTTTTGCAACCTCGGCAATGCTTGCACCGTATGTCACGGAGGCGAGTACGGTACGCTCGCGTTCGGTAAGTGGATTATTTCCTTCGCTTAACGCCGCCATTGCCAATGAAGGGTCTTCTTTCTTTGTAACTCAGGCTTAAACGTATATTGAGTAGTCATTGTGAAATTGCTCTCTTGCATCTCACTCCCTAAGTATAGTTCTGTTGTGGCGGCTTCGGTAGTGGAGGTAATCATGTCTTGAAGGTGACAAATGTCAGGATGGAAACGACGACATACGGAATGAAACACCTATCCATTTGCGTTATAATAGGTAAAGAAAACGTTACTACACATATATAAAGAAGAGATAACACACCTTCATGAGTGGAAAGAGAATTTTCTACTTGCATGGGCGCAAAGGAAGGTAAGGCTATGGTTGGCGTTGGATATTGGACACTCATTTGGCGTGGGCTGCGTCTGCGGTGTCCTGTATGTGGACAAGGAAAATTGTTCAGACGCTTTTTTACAATGCATGAGAAGTGTCCTATCTGCGGCTTTACGTTTGAACGTGAAGAGGGTTACTTTACTGGCGCAATGGCAATCAATCTTGTAATAAGCGAACTACTGGTCGCGATTGCGATTGTCCCGTTCGCGACTGCGGCTGGCTTGAATCCAGCTATTCCATTCTGGCCGATTATGTTGGCTGGCTTGCCGCTCCCCATTGTACTGCCACTCATTTTCTTTCGCCACAGCCGCGCTATGTGGATGAGTGCCGACCACTGGTGGAATCCACCAAACTATCGACCCCCACAAGGGATATAAGATTCACAAAACGGCCTGTGCGTACTAGTACGCACAGGCCGTTTTTGTGAATAAGCATAATTGAGAACACTATAAAGGTTCGACGCGCAGCAGCACATCGCCTTTTTGCACAACCTCGCCACTAGTAGCGGTGAAAGCGATGACGCGACCCGACACGTCGGCCTGAATCTCATTGAAGACCTTCATCGCCTCGATAAGCGCGACAACCTGCCCGACACGCACGATATCGCCCATTGTAACGAACGGCGGTGTAGTCGGTGAGGCTGCTTCATAATAGACGCCTGTCAATGGCGCGGCGACGGCGATGCTCTTGTCAATCTTTGCAGGTGCGTTAAAGACAGGTTGTTGCGCTATAGCACTCCCCTGTCCGTTCTGCATTCCGCTGACCACCTGTTGTACGGGAGTGGAAGAGACCATCACCACGCCAGTATTGCGGCGAATGGTGATCTCGGTGCCTTCCTCGGTCAACTCTAGTTCGCTAATCGTGGTGCCTTCGAGTACATGAATAAGTTCCTCGACACGCTCCAGCCACGATGTCTTTTCTACGTCCATACAAATTTCTACCTTATTTTACAGATAATGCTGTTTAATTTTTTCATCTGGCAACGGGCGACCACAAGGGTCGCCCCTACTATAGACTACTGCATGCTAGGTACGTCGTGCATGGTAGGGGCGACCCTTGTGGTCGCCCGTTACATTCTTTCCATTGCCACAGTATTTTCTTAAACATCATCAGACCCTTACATGTCTGTATATCGTTTGAAGATCAGGCAGACATTATGCCCACCAAAACCCATTGAGGTGCAAGCAGCGACATCAACTTTGTCGCGTCGCGCCTCGTTTGGTACATAGTCAAGGTCGCACTCCGGGTCAGGATGGTGCAGATTGATCGTCGGTGGAATAACTCCTGTAAGAATGGATTGGATAGAGACAACCGCGCCAACCGCACCAGCCGCTCCAAGCGTGTGACCAATCATTGACTTAGTGCCACTAATCGGCAGCTTCCATGCATAATCACCAAAGACGGTCTTGATGGCCTGTGTCTCGGTGCGATCATTAGGTGGTGTTGATGTCGCGTGCGCGTTGTAGTAGTCGATCTGTTCGGGTTGTAAACCTGATTTTTGTATGGCACGTCGTATGGCACGCACAAGGCCAGCACCGCCCGGAACAGGTTCAGTGACATGGTGTGCGTCGCCAGTAGAACCATAGCCGACCATCTCGGCAAGAACGGTTGCGCCACGCGCCTTCGCGTAGTCTAAGTCTTCCAAGATTAGCATAGCCGCTCCTTCACCCATCACAAACCCATCGCGAGTTGCATCAAATGGACGACTGGCTCCCTGTGGGTCATCGTTGCGGCGTGATAGAGCGTGCATATTGTCAAAAGCCGCCATCGCAATCGGCGTTACCGCTTTTTCGGCACCGCCAGCGATCATCGCCTTCGCATCGCCGCGCCGAATGGTCTCCCACGCCTCACCAATCGTGTTACCACTGGTGGCACAGGCGGAGACTGCCGCCCAGTTCGGACCACGCGCACCCGTCAAAATGGAGACGATACCGGGGGCACCGTCGATAATCATCATGTTGATGAAGAAGGGGCTGATGCGGTCCGGCCCTTTTTCGTGTAATATCGTGAACTGGTCGTGCAACGTCACCAGACCACCGATACCGCTTCCTATATAGACGCCGATATCGTCGGCGTTCTCGTCGGTGATATCGAGCTTCGCCTGTGCGAGTGCCTGTTTAGTTGTGGCGATGGCAAGCAATTCGTAGGGATCGTTACGACGCAACTCTTTGCGGTCTACATATGGCGTCGGATCGAAGTTTTTGATTTCACCTGCAAAGTGAACGCGAAACTTGCTCGTATCATAGGCCGTAATCTCACCTACGCCAGATTTGCCCTGACACAATGCCTCCCACGACGACGCCAAGTCGTTTCCTAGCGAGGTGACAAGCCCAATTCCCGTTACAACGACACGCGACATAATGTTAGTCCTCCTTGTATGTATATCCTTAATGACATGTTCTATGGAAAAATCCAACGGGCGACCACACATAAACATCAACGGGCAACCATACTCAAACATCAACGGACGACCACAAGGGTCGCCCCTACTATACACGATTCTACATCGCACCTTTGGAATATGGTAGGGGCGACCCTTGTGGTCGTCCGTCCTTCTACACATACCCGCCAATTTATTTTGTAGAATGCAGTTGCATATATTATATTCCCAGCGATACCGCCTCCTCTTGTAGGAACCGTGTGTAGGTGTCGCCACTGAGGAAGACGGGGTTTTTCAGCAGGCGTTGATGGAACGGAATTGTGGTTGCGAGTCCCTCAATAACGTACTCATCGAGTGCGCGTTGCATCCGTGCAATAGCGTCGTCGCGCGTATCGGCCCAGACAATCAGTTTTGAGAGCAGCGAGTCATAGTGCGGTGGCACCTCATAGCCCGCGAACAGGTGGCTATCGACACGCACTCCTGGACCTCCGGGTGGCAGGTAACGCTCAACCGTTCCCGTTTGCGGTCGAAAATCGTTGTCTGCATCCTCCGCCGTGATACGACACTCGATGGCGTGGCCGCGAAATTGCACAGCATCTTGCTTGAGTTGCAGCCGCATCCCCGACGCGATACGTATCTGCTCCTTCACAAGGTCGAGGCTCGTCACCATCTCCGTTACGGGATGCTCGACCTGTAGACGTGTATTCATCTCCATAAAATAGAAACGATTCTGCTCGTCTACGAGAAATTCCAACGTACCTGCATTGCGATAGCCAACCTTCTGTATCGCGCGTATCGCCTTCATGCCGATCTCATCACGCAGTTTGCGCGGCAACAAAGGACTTGGCGATTCTTCCAGCACCTTCTGGTTACGACGCTGGCAGGAGCAATTGCGCTCACCCAGATGGACGCCGTTGCCATGATTATCGACCAACACCTGAATTTCGATATGTCGGGCGCGATCCAGGTAACGCTCAAAATAGATACCGTCGTCGTGGAACGCCTCACGTACCTCGTTCTGTGCAAGTGTAAAGACGCGCTCTAACTCGTCGGCCCGTCTCACTAAACGAATACCGCGTCCGCCGCCACCCGCGACAGCCTTGAGCATCAAAGGATAGCCGATATCTTTGGCGGCATCGTGTGCCTCTGCAACGGTACGCAACACCGCCGTCCCCGGCAACATTGGCAGCCCAGCCTTCGCCATCGCCTGCCGTGCCGACACCTTGTCGCCCATCACCGACATCACTGGGGCCGATGGACCAATAAAGGTAATATCGACATCGGCGCATATCTCGGCGAAACTTGTGTTCTCTGAAAGAAAGCCGTAACCGGGATGAATGGCCTCGGCATTAGAGATAAGGGCGGCACTGATGATATTGGGTATATTCAGATAGCTCTTACTGCTCGCCCCTGGCCCAATGCAGATACGCTCGTCGGCCATACGCACAGGCAGCGAGTCGCGGTCGGCCTCTGAGTGTGCGATAACGCTGAGTATGCCCATTTCTCGACAGGCACGAATGATACGTAGCGCGATCTCGCCACGATTAGCAATCAAAATTTTACGAAACATATGTACAGGACGGACACCGCCGCCCACTCACTCCTCTCGCATAAAGCCCCTTGTGTGAAGGTATATCTAGGAGATTATATCATACAAGTGTTGGTGAAAAAATGTGTCAGGTTTTTATGTCAAACCACGAAAGGAAACCACTAATTTTCTCATTGACAATACCCACCTCTCCCTGCTACCCTACACTCATACAAAAACGACCGTTCTATGTCCTCAACGAAGGAGATTGTGTATGAGTCAGCCTCTTAGCGGCATACGTGTCCTCGACCTCTCGCGCCTGCTCCCGGGTGCTTATGCATCGCAGATGCTGGCCGATTTTGGGGCCGATGTGATGAAGGTGGAGGAGCCTGGGAGTGGTGACTATGGCCGCTACATGCCGCCACACGGTCCCGGCGGTATGAGCCTGTTGTTCCTGGCAATCAATCGCAACAAGCGTAGCACGACGCTCAACCTCAAATCACCTGGAGGGCGTGACATATTTCTGCGTATGGTTCGTGATGCCGACGTGGTACTGGAAAGCTTTCGCCCCGGCGTATTGGAACGCCTGGGACTCGGCTACGAACAACTCAAAGAGGTCAATCCAGGCATTATCTTTTGTGCCATCAGCGGTTATGGACAGGATGGTCCGGCTCGTCTCCGCGCCGGACATGACCTGAATTACGAGGGCTATGCAGGTCTACTGGACTATAACCGGGGACCGAACGGTGAGCCAGCGATGCCGCCGACACAGCTTGGAGATCTCGCGGGTGGCAGCTATATGGCGGTCATTGGTATCCTCACGGCACTGGTGGGGCGAGCGCAAACGGGCGAGGGTCGCAGCATCGACGTATCCATGACCGAGGGCGTTATGTCGCTACTACCGCTTGTCACCACCACTTACCTCAACACCGACAGGGTTCCCAAACCTGGGCACTCCTCGCTCGATGGCGGGCTGCCCTGCTACAATATTTATGAGACAAAGGACGGTAAGCACGTCACGCTGGCAGCCCTTGAGCCGAAATTCTGGCACACCTTCTGTACGCATATTGGGCATCTTGAACTATTACCGTTCCATCAACCACGCGGCCATGAAGAGCGCAACGAGGCCATACATCAACTCCGTAGCATCTTCAAAATGAAGACGCGCGACGAATGGGTAGCGGAACTCGCCGATATCGACACCTGTGTCGGTCCCGTCTACAGCATCGACGAAGCACTCAACGATCCTCATGCACAGGCTCGTGGCGTCACGGTGAGCAGTGACATAGGCGGCGATACAGTACGAACACTACCAACCTTTCCACGTATGTCTGGCGTCGAGGCGATACAGCATCACGCCCCACCGACACTGGGCGAGCATACCAGCGAGATACTGCATAGTTTTGGCTATAGCGATGCCGATATCGAACAATTCAAGGAGCAGGGAGCAATATAGAACATGAAGCAACATCCCGTTGTCGAGCATGCCGAAAGAATTCTGCCCGCGTACATGGACGACCTGAAAGCGATTGTGAATATCGACTCTGGCACCTATACAAAAGCTGGCATTGACCAGGTGGGAGCCTACTTAGAGGAGCGCTTTCACAACTTTGGCTTCTCCACCTCGTTCGATAAGCAGCAAGAATATGGCAACAACCTCGTCGCGACCCGTGAAGGGAGCGTGACGCAGGGTCCACGTATCCTGCTCATTGGACATATTGACACCGTGTTTTCCGCAGGTGAGGTGCAAAAGCGGCCATTCGCGCTAAGTGAGCGTAACGGACAACCCATCGCCACAGGTCCCGGTGTCCTCGATATGAAATCGGGCGTCCTTATTGGTATGTACGGCCTACATCTTCTGCTTGAAGAAAACGTCGCCACTTATCAGAGCGTCACCTTTATTTGTAACAGTGACGAAGAGATTGGCTCTCCTGGCAGCAAACCACTGATTCAGGAGATTGCCAGACAGTCCGATGCGGTAATCGTGTTGGAGCCGGGGCGTGCCATTGGCAATGTTGTTTCATCGCGCCGTAGCTCCGGTCAGTATCGCGTCGAGGTGCATGGCCTCTCCGCTCATGCCGGGGTTGAGCCACACAACGGACGCAACGCTATTCACGAACTCTCTTATAAGGTGCAGGCGATGCAAGCTTTGAACGGTACCATTTCAGGGGTAACGCTGAGCGTCGGCATCATTCATGGTGGAGAGCGCACCAACGTCGTGCCCGACTTCGCCTACTGTGAAATGGATGTGCGAGCCAGCGATATGCAGGGTATCCAAGCAATCGAGGCCGCCATGCATAAGGTCGCCGCGCACACAACGATCAAAGGCACCACAACAACCCTGAGCGGTGGCATGCGTTGCCTACCCTTCGAGCGGTCGGAGCACAATATGCAGCTTGTACAAAAGGCGAAGGAAGCAGGCAAAGGACTAGGCTTGAACATCAAAGATCTCGGCAGCGGCGGTGCATCCGACGCCAATACAACATCTGGTATGGGCATCCCCACTATTGATGGTCTCGGTGCTGGTGGTGGTCTGGCACATAATCCAGGCGAATATGTTGAGCTTGATTATCTAGCAGTTCGTATTGCGTTATTGACGGAGTTGGTACGGAAAATCGGGGAATAAGCTGTTTAATTTCGTAGGGACCAGATGTATCGCGTCCGAGGCGCGATTTATCGCATATATTCTCTTTATACATTCTTACGAGGATTTCGCGCAATGAATTGCACGGCGGACGCGATACATCTAGTCCCTACGAAAAAAAGCGGTTTTGGTCTACAGGGAATACAAACAACATGAAATTCGGCAAAGAGCGCATCCACAACCAAAAGAGCAACGACATTACGACACTGGGCGAAACGGCTCGCCAACAGCAAATTGAGGCACAGCAACGCAGTATCGTGTTGCCGCCACAGGTGCTGTTACATATCGGTGAGCCAAGCTTTCGCACACCAGCACATATTCGGCAGGCGGCAATCCATGCTATCGAGAGCGAACCGATTACATATGGTCCCGCCGCAGGTTGGCCGTGGTTGCGTGAACTCATCGCCGATAAGATACGGTGTATCAACGGTTATACAGTTGCGCCCAATAATGTCGCGATTGCAATGGGTGGCACGGGTGCGCTACAGGCGACGTTCAATGCTATTGTGAGCGAGGGCGACGAGGTGCTTGTGCCTGATCCGTGTTGGCCGCATTATCCAATGCAACTCGCGGCCTGTAGCGCGGTTGGCGTCTATTATCCGCTCGACGCACACAACGAGTGGTTGCCGAATGTCGCGGACCTGGAAAAGCTGGTCACGCCGCACACACGTATCCTGATTATCAACACTCCTGGCAATCCTACGGGTGCCGTCTTCCCCAGGCAGGTTGTGCATGACCTGCTCGATTTTGCACGTCACCATGATCTATATCTGGTCTCGGACGAGTGTTACGATCAGATCGTCTTCGAGGGCGAACATATCAGCCCAGGCACGATGCTTGAGCCGAATGAGCTTGAATCAGGACGTTTCATCGGCATCTACACCTTCTCCAAGACCTACGCCATGACGGGTTGGCGCATTGGTTATGTCGTCACGGGTACAGCACTGCTCAAGACAATTATTGATGTCCTCAACGCCAGCCAGACCAACATGAGTACACCCATTCAACGTGCCGCAGCCGCAGCCCTCACGGGACCGCAGACATGCGTTACCGAGATGTGCGCTGCATACCAACGCCGCCGCGACCTCACCGTGAGCCTGCTCAAAGACTATGGCCGCTATCTCTACACCCCACATGGAGCTTTTTACGCGCTCACCGACGTAACGAGTAGGAATGGCGAGTTGCGCGGTAGGCAGTTCGCGCTCGACCTATTGCGTGAATACAATGTCGCGGTTGCACCGGGGAGTGGCTTCGGCAGTGTCTCCGAACGTTTCGTGCGTATCTCATTAGCAGCATCTGAGGAAGAGCTGGAGCGAGGCGTAAGAGCAATTTGTGAGTTTGCGGATAAATAACAAGAGGAGTGTTGCTTTGGTAATGGAAAATCCTTTGTACTCTACAAAATACGGTTCTGCTTACTTAGGGAACTCTTTGGACCTACTTGACCAGTTAGAGGCCAATTCAGTAAATTTAGTAGTTACTTCTCCACCATTTGCCTTGCAAAGAGAAAAATCCTATGGGAATGTTAGTCAAGATTTATATATAGATTGGCTTTTTGCATTCTGTGAGAAAGTCTATCGAGTGTTAGACCCTACTGGCAGTTTTGTAATAGACTTGGGAGGAGCATATCAGAGCCAACGACCAATTAGATCACTCTACAATTATCATATTCTAATAAAGCTTTGCGAAGAGCTAGATTTTAGACTGGCTGAAGAATTTTTCTGGTTTAACCCTTCTAAGCTTCCCTCACCTATTGAATGGGTTAATAAGAGGAAAATTCGCGCTAAAGACTCCGTGAATACTATATGGTGGTTGTCGAAAGGAGATTTTTCTAAAGCAGATATTAAACGTGTACTTGTTCCTTATTCAGAGCGTATGAAGAAATTGCACCAGAATCCCGAGAAATATTATAAACCAAAACTTCGTCCTTCTGGACACGATATTGGCACAGGTTTTGCTACTGATAATGGGGGTGCGATACCCTCAAATATGCTACAAATTCCTAACACTGATAGTTCTTCGCAATATCTTCGCTTTTGTAAGGATATGGAAATTAAAGCACACCCAGCTCGCTTTCCTTTGAAGCTGCCTAAATTTTTTATTTCGATTTAGAGAGCGATTTATTGTTTTCAGTTCATACTCATTCCCTTCCTCATCAACTGCATCATTTCCTTCACGTCCCTTTGACTGCTTTAAACCGAGTAAAATCAGTAGCTGTAAAACTTTTCCTCCATTATCTTGAAAAATATCTGTGATATCATACTCATTCGCCAGTTGCTGCAACACTCTAACGTTCTCTAAACCCTCTTGCAACCGTTCGAGATCGGTTTTCCGTTGTTCCTCAGATTTTACGGGGTCTTCAATTGTGTGAGGAAGAGTATCAAGAGGAATAGGAGCAGGTACTATCACTTCGCTTTCTTGCTCGTATGCTTCGATATTTGTTAAGTATGACTACGAAAGGCCAAATTTATGTTTCCACTACCCTTGATAAACACTTCGCTCACATGGTACAGTACAGACATTACTGTTTTCTCGCTCGCTTGTATGCTGTATGTATACAGACGACCCATGTGGAGTTGTTACAAAGAGTGATTGTCCAGCGTTGGACAACCTCGGCAGGAGGCAAGCCTTCTATGATCGAAGAGCGACGTATGGCAGATCAGGACCTGCATCTTCTCTATGATCTGGCTATCTACAATTGTTCTCGCTTTGGCCCTTTTCGCCAGTTTCTTTATGAAGACCAGCAGACGGTACGCGAGTACACCAACATCGAGATTGCACGCGAGGCAACACAGCTTGCGGGTGGTCTACGCGCCATCGGTATTGAACCGGGGGACCGTGTGCTGATGATGATGCCCAACCGTCCTGAAGTTGTGATGGGTTATCAAGCCATCGCGCGTGCTGGTGCCATTATCATTCCAGTCTTACCCTTACTCAAAGGGCCAGAGGTGCATTTTATCGCCGAAAACTCAGGGGCAAAGGCTATTTTCACCAGCGCACTCCTGCTTCCATTGCTGCAAAACGCACTTGCCGATCTGCCCACAATGCGTTATATCATCAGCACCGATGTTCCTGCGTCTCAAGAAACGCCGCAAGCAAGCGATATGCCACAGGTGCTTGCTTACACGGACGTTGTGACGAAGGGTGTGGACAAGGCCGATCAGTATATGACAAACCTGGATGGCATCACACTGGACACTAACGATACCGCCGTCATCCTCTATACGTCTGGTACAACGGGACGGCCTAAAGGCGTTATGCTCTCGCACCGCAACCTTGTGTCTAACGCAATAAGTGGACGTGGCGAGGAGTATGAGCAGCGTAGCGAAGAGACGCAGCTTGCCATTCTGCCGCTCGCACACGCCTTTGGTATTGTCGCACTGAACGTGATGTACCTTACTGGTGCCAGCGTGGTTATGCATCCCCGTTTCGATACGCACACGGTCCTCTCCGCCATTGAACGCCACCATATCGGCGCGTTCGCTGGTGTGCCCGCGATGTTCGTGGCACTGCTCTACACGCCCGATGCCAAAAAATATGATACCAGTAGCTTACAATATTGCGTCAGCGGTTCGGCTCCCCTACCAGTCAACATACTTGAAGGTTTCGAGCAGAAGTTCGGCTGCACGATACGTGAGGGCTATGGACTCTCAGAGGGTAGCGCGGCCCTGACCGGACACACATTGGATATGGAGCGTAAGGCTGGCTCGGTTGGTAAGCCATCGGCAAACATTGAGATACAGGTTGTCGATGCACATGGCAATCCACTGCCAACAGGCGAGATAGGCGAGGTGGTTGCACGCGGTCCTAACGTGATGAAGGGCTATTACAACATGCCAGAAGAGACGAAAGAGGCACTACGTAATGGCTGGCTACACACGGGCGATATGGGACGTTTCGACGAGGACGGCTATCTCTACATCGTCGAGCGCAAGAAAGACTTGATTATTCGTGGCGGCTTCAACATCTACCCACGCGACATTGAAGAGGTCCTTACCACGCATCCCTCGGTGATCGAGGCGGCGGTGATTGGTGTGCCTTCTGAACGTATGGGTGAAGAGGTCAAAGCCTTTGTCGTCGTGCGTACCCCTGTTCCCGCCGAAGAACTTATGGCCTATTGCCGTGAGAAGCTCGCGAACTATAAGACACCGAGCGAGATTGAGTTTGTGGATGCGCTCCCCCGTAACGCTATCGGTAAGATCGACAAGAAGGAGTTGAGGAAACATCATGTCCATTGAAATGCCTATCGAAAACGCATCACTCACGCAGCTACAACAGACCCCCATTGATAACGTAATGAACATTATCGACGAGGGACTGGTACACTTGCCCACGTACCGCGAACTGTATTATCGCTGGGAGCGGCAGCAGTGGCGTTCACAGGATATCGACTTCGCCACTGACCGCGCCCAATGGCAAAAAATGCCACAGGAAGAGCAACGCATGCGTCTCTTCGGCCTGTCGGCGTTTTTCAAAGGTGAGGAATGCGTCACCAACACGCTCGCACCCTTCATCACAGCGATGCCCGACGACGAGACGCGCGTGTTCCTGACAACACAGCTTGTGGACGAGGCACGCCACACCGTCTTCTTCGCACGCTTCTTCGACGAGGCTCTCGGCGTAGACTACGGAAATTTAGAGGAGACGCTGGCGGTTGTGAGCCAGAACATGAACGACAAGCTACGCTACATCCTGGTTGACTCGCTCAACGAGGTATCCGACCGTATCCGTCGCGAACCAACCCAGATGTCGCACCTGCTCGAAGGTATCACGCTCTACCACATCATCATCGAGGGCACATTGGCACTGGCTGGACAGCGCAACATCCTGGAAGTATATCGCCAGGACAACCTCTTTCCTGCGTTCAGGGGTGGCTTCACGGCTGTCGCACGTGACGAGTCGCGTCATGTCGTCTTTGGCGTCAAGTTCTTACGCGACATGATTCAGCGGGATGCAAACAATGCTAAAACGGTACATGACACCATAGCCCGGCTCGCACCTATCGCACTCGAAGCACTCTCACCCGACCCAGCACAGATACCACAAATTCTCGAAGCTGGTGGCGATCCGTGGCTCTCACCGCGCTACGCCCAGGAATCGCTCAAAAAGAAGCTCAAAGTAATCGGCCTGAGTATGAATGTGCCCGACGTGCCAGGGATGCCGCACGTGTAGGGGTCTAATTCATTACGCCCTGGTTGCGCTTTACGTGCCGAACAAGGGCGTGATACATCAGGCCCGTACAGTGTCCAGCTCCCTACATAACACTCATGGAGGACGTTGGGAATGGTGTACGGGCCTGATGTATCACGCCCTCGTCTTTATTGCGCTCCACACTGTCCATCTATCTTGCTCCACAATCACCCCTTTGTGGTTTTTTAGCCTTTCACGCATGGTATCAACAAGCCTTTGTAGTTTCTCATCGCTCAACTCATGTAAGATTGAGCGACCTGTACGTGCCTGTATATCCTGCGTTAGCTCATCAACATTCTTGTATATCTGGCGTGTTTCCCATAGTTTCTGCTCTTCGACATGGACAAAGCCTGCCTGCTGTAATGCTGCAATCACAACCGCGCTCGTATGGCGACGCGCAACATCCTTTTCCAGGAGTTCGGGATACTGGGAGACAATATAGTAGCGAACGTGCGTCTCGCTTCCTGGCAGCATGCAATCCTCCGGTGTGCGGTTTTGCACAATGAGCATTCCCCCTGGTTTGAGTATACGGGATGCCTCTATGAAACACCTTGGAAGGTCTTCTTGTTTGAAATGATGAATCAGCGCACGCTCCAACACAATGTCGTACTGTCCACTCGCTAAACCTGTATGAAAAGCGTCGCCAACGGTAAATGTAACGTTTGATACGTCTTGATGCATCTCCTGAGCGGCCAGAATCTCCTCTCGCGAAAAATCCACGCCCGTTACCTGTGCCGCCCCCATCTCTGCAAGCGCAAGTGTATAGATACCACCACCGCAACCTATATCGACAAGCGTTTTGCCGCGCACATCTATGACGTGGTGCTGTATATTCTCACGCCACGTCAGGTCGGCCTCTCTCATAGCGTATGAAAAACGGTTATGCGGTGCATGAAAGTCGATGGGCATAAGACACAAATCTTCCTTTTGTTTTATAGTGTTACCAATAACTACATTTTATCATTGTCTCTCTTTTAATGTTGGCCTCCGTATTCTTTGCAAAGGGAATATTTGTGTTCGACGCTGAATAACATATCCCTTGCACACATTGTGAGTGAAGAACGAAAGGAGTCCTTCATGTTCAAACGCATCCTGGTGCCGTTGGATGGCTCTGGACGCGCAGAGCGAGCAATTCTAGTCGCCGCGAAACTGGCACACACCTCTGGTGCCGCAATAACACTGCTGCGTGTGATTGATACCTCACCTGCCTCTTCGCCCTCGGCGGCGGCGAAGCCCATTCTGATTCAGACGGTGAGCGAGACCGATATTCGTATGGCACAGAGCTATCTCGATGCTCTCGCGGCCTCTGACACGCTTGCCCATATTCACGTTGAAACGCAGGCAATTGCTGGACTTATTGCGCCCACTATTCTTACGGAGGCTGCGACGCGACAAATTGACATGATCGTGTTGTGTAGTCACGGTCTTACTGGCATCTCACACTGGGCACTCGGCTCCGTCGCGGAGAAGGTGGCACGCTATGGAGCAACTCCTACACTTGTATTGCGCGAAGGCGACTCTGTTCCTACTATGGAAGCAGCTAATGGAGCAACTTCTGTACGTGTGCTTGTACCGCTAGACGGTTCGCCTCATTCCGAGGCCGCGCTAGCACCTGCAGCCCAACTCGCCGCCGCCCTTGCCGCACCGGGACAGGGAGCATTGCACCTTCTCCACGTCGTCAAACCTGACACGCAAAGGTCTGCTGCGAGTACGAACATGGCAAAACAGTACCTTGACGCGACGATAAACAGCTTACATAATGAAACTGATAGCAGCGGCATTGTAAATCTCACGTTTACCTCATCGGTAGCCTCCAGTAGCGACATTGCCCATACCATCATTCAAGAGGCCGAGCATGGGAAAGAGGGAGCAACAGATATCATTGCGATGACCGCCTACGGCAACAACGGTCCACAACATTGGGCACTGGGCAGCGTGACAGAGCGGGTGCTACACGCGACAAGCCTGCCCCTGTTCATTGTGCAACCGCCGCCTGTACGGGCCTGATTTATCACGCCCTGTGAGCAAGAAACCATGTAAGCAAGGATTGAACAATGTATTCAATGGAAGGAATGTGGTCGATGGTACAAGGACGTTATAGCATATAAGACTCTTGCAATATGGAGGATAACAAGCATGTTCAATATGTATTGACGTTGACACGTTTCTCATCATGAACACTTCCTATTTTCTCTCATCTTTTTTCTAATACATGAGCTATCTTCGCGTTGCCTTACAAATCTTCATAAATCCATTGTCGTTTCTCCTCCTATTCGTGGACCACCAAATTTCTGTAGGGACCGATTTATCGCGTCCACGTCCCCATTGACATTGTGAGCAAGGATTGAGCTATGTTTCTACAAGCCCCTAAACTTCTCCGTTGCTCACAGGACGCGATAAATCGGTCCCTACACGCAATGGTAAAATTTTTCATAGACACAGGAGGAGATTTCACATGTTTATTATTCCAGAGAACTTCGCGCGTTTCATGCTAGAGTTACATGAAGACAAGGGGCGCGAATGGCTTGCTTGTCTGCCTGAGATACTTGCAAATTGTGAGCGGCGTTGGCATCTTACGTTAGGGCAGCCATTTGCCAATATATCATTTCATTTCGTCGTTCCCGCAATGAGTGAGGATGGCACGGCTGTTGTGCTAAAGGCACATTCACCAACGGGCGAGTTTCCAGAAGAGATGGAGGCACTGCGTCTCTTCGATGGGCACGGCATGGTGCGGTTGTTGGCGTATGACACGCAGGATGAGGTGATGCTGCTTGAACGGCTCAATCCCGGCACGTCGCTACGAAAGGTCGTTGATGACGAAAAAGCGATGTCGATTGCGGCGGATGTGATGAAACGGTTATGGCATCCGGCACCGGCTGAGCATACGTTCGATACCGTCGAGAAGTGGGGCAAAGGCTTCGACAGGTTGCGTCAACACTATCATGGCGGTCATGGACCGTTTCCAAAAGCACTGTTGGAGGAGGCCGAGACGCTCTATGCCGAGTTGAGCGCGTCTATGGGGGAGCGCATGTTGCTGCACGGCGACCTGCACCAGGACAATATCCTGGCGTCTGAGCGTAACGGCTGGCTGGCAATCGACCCCAAAGGGTTGATCGGCGAACCTGCCTATGAAACTGGGGCTTTGCTCCACAATTTCCTACCGGAGTTACTAGAGATGCCAGACCCCAAGCGCGTACTTGCACGACGCATAGATCAACTGTCGGAGGAGCTTGGCTTTGATCGCGCCCGTGTGCGCGGCTGGGGTCTCTCGCAAGCAATTCTGTCAGTGTGGTGGGGTATCGAAGATAGCGGCCAATTCAGTGAAGATGTGCTTACCTGCGCGGAACTATTGTCCGAAATAAAATTATAGGAACACTGTTTTGTGCAAATGGGGACATGCCAGAGCGTGCTCTGGCATGTCCCCATTTGCACAAAACAGTGTTCCTCAAAAAATCCCTCTCGACTTGCATATATGACTCTGGTATAATACAAATAACAGAAAGTAGAACACTAGTTTCATTTGGAGTGAGCTATATGAATGACCGCCTCGTCTCGCCACGCATGAGCGAAGAGGAAGAAATCATCGAAGGGAGCCTTCGTCCTCATCGTCTGGCGGAATACATTGGGCAGGAGAAGATCAAAGACAATCTGAGCATCTTGCTAGAGGCGGCTCGACGACGCCACGAGTCGGTCGATCATGTGCTGCTCTACGGTCCACCAGGGTTGGGTAAGACGACGCTGTGCAATATTATCGCGGTGGAGATGGGTGTCAGCATGAAGACGACATCCGGCCCCGCAATCGAACACGCGGGCGACCTTGCCTCTATCCTGACCGCCCTTCAACCCGGCGAGGTACTTTTCATCGACGAGATACACCGCCTCGCACGCGCCGTTGAAGAGCGGCTCTATTCCGCGATGGAAGACTTCGCCCTCGACGTGATGATTGGCAAGGGACCGAGCGCGAAGGCTCTCCGTCTGCCACTACCGAACTTTACCGTTGTCGGTGCAACAACGCGCGTTGGTGCCTTGACTGCTCCCCTACGTGACCGCTTCGGCGCGATTTACCGCATGGAATACTACGACACAAAGGCTCTTGAAGAGATCGCGACACGCTCGGCACGTATTCTGAAGGTGCCAGCCGAAAAAGACGGTATAGAAGAGATTGCGGGTCGCGCACGAGGCACCCCACGTATCGTCAACCGTTTGCTCAAGCGCGTGCGCGACTATGCACAGGTGAAGGCGAACGGCGTCATCACAAAAGATGTGGCGAAGTCGGCACTTGATGCAATGGAGGTCGATGCCATTGGGCTTGACCAGACCGACCGTAATATGCTGCTCACCATCATTCAAAAGTTCAACGGCGGTCCTGTCGGACTCGATACGCTTGCCGCCAGTACCAGCGAGGACTCGAATACGATTGAAGATGTGTACGAGCCGTATCTGCTGCAACTGGGCTTCATCTCGCGTACACCACGCGGACGCGTCGCGCTCCGTGCCGCCTATCAGCATCTAGGACTTATACCACCAAACGTAGAGAGTGGAGCGACGCTGTGGACAACACCTTCTTAATGCGCGACTTCGACTATGAGCTGCCGCCAGAACTTATAGCGCAAACGCCAATTGAGCCGCGTGATGCCTCACGTCTGCTCGTAGTCGAACGTGCAACGAAGTCCATCATCCATCGCCACTTTCACGATATTGGCGACTACCTGCGTCCCGGCGATCTGCTCATTGCCAACCATAGCCGCGTCATTCCTGCACGTCTGCTCGGTCATAGAGCCGAGACAGGGGGAGCCGTTGAGGTGTTGCTGCTATCCGAGCGACCTGATCTAGGTCAGGATTACTGGGAGTCTCTGGTGCGTCCGGGGCGACGCTTACGGGTCGGCGACTACATCATCTTCGATAATGGTTCTGGTAAAAGCGCGTGGTTACAGGCAGAAATCATGGACCGTACCGACGCGGGTGGGCGAATTGTGCGACTCTCGGTTGTCGGGCAGGAACATACGGCGGAGAAAGACCCCTATGGCGTTCACAACATGGTCAATGTACGCCAGATGATCGACGAACTTGGACGCATGCCACTACCGCCATACATTCACGAAATGCTGAACGACCCGGAACGTTATCAAACCGTCTATTCACGCATCACTGGCTCTGCCGCCGCCCCCACCGCTGGCCTGCACTTCACAAAACCGCTCCTAGAACACCTGCAACAGCAAGGAGTACAGGTTGGTTTCGTCACGCTACACGTCGGCCTGGATACCTTTCGTCCCGTCGATGTCGAGGACTACCGGGAGCATCAGATACACAGCGAAGAGATCGAACTGAACGCGGAAACCGCTCATCTCATCAACGAGGCACGTACACACGGTGGACGCATCATCGCCGTTGGCACCACATCGGTACGGGTACTCGAAAGCGTCGCCAGCATGCATGATGGGCACATCGAGCCATACAAAGGCAACACGCGCCTGTACATCACCCCTGGCTACCACTTCCTAGCAGTAGACGCCATGATTACGAACTTCCACCTGCCGCGCTCGACCCTGCTTCTGCTCGTCAGCGCATTCATGGGCAAGGAGTTGATGGAACAGGTCTATCAAGCAGCAATTCGTGAACGCTATCGCTTCTTTAGTTTTGGCGATGCGATGCTTATTCAATAAGCACTGCCTCCGCCTCAATTTCTACCAGCATATTCGCGTCAATGAGCCTGCTCACCTGCACCATCGTCGTCACGGGACGGATGTCGCGGAAGAACTCGCCGTGCGCCTTGCCAATCTTCTCCCAGTCTTCGATATTGACAACAAACATACGAGTACGCACAACATCTTTCATCGTTGCACCCGCCTGTATTAGCGCACGTTCAATGTTTTTGAGTATCTGTATCGTCTGTGCGTAAGGATCACCGATACCGACAACCTGTCCTTGTTCATTCGTGGCTGTTGTACCCGCAACATGGATGATGTTATCGACACGTACCGCTCGCGAGTAACCGACAATGAACTCGTAGGGGACGCCACTCGCGATATTTTGACGTTGCATGGTATTCCTCTTACTTACTAGAACGGTTGGAACTCTTCGTCATCATCGGTATCGTCATCCGGCTTGTGTAGTGGCTTTGGCGTTACTAACGGTTTACCGTTGGCAGCCTGTTTCTTCAAGAAGTCGTCGCGAGCCTTTTCTTCAGCCACAATATCGGCCACCTCGTCGGCCATACTATGGCCTTCATCCCTGCCGCCACCGAGAATTTCACGTCCACCGCGTCCACTCTGTTCAGAGCGTCCAATGATACCACGCTCCTCTAGCAGATCAATCAGGCGAGCGGCACGCGAATAGCCGATTTTCAGGCGGCGTTGTAACAGCGAGATAGAGGCTTTTTCGTATTCGCGCACAACCTCTTCAGCCTTGTCCAGCAAATCGTCATCCAACTCGAAATCTTCCGAATCCTGCTCTTTTAACTCCCACCCAGGCTCGACACGCGCTTGTACCTCGGTGGCATCAACTTGTTGCCCGCCATTAGCGACCATAGCATGCTGTGTCGCTTGTTCGCGCCAATACTGCACGAGCCGCTCCGCCTCTTCATCGGCCAGGAACGAGCCTTGAATACGTTCAGGGCGCCCTGCATCGGAGGGGAGGTACAGCATATCGCCACGTCCTAGCAGCCGCTCGGCACCACCCATATCGATAATCGTGCGCGAGTCAACGGCTGAACTCACCATGAACGAGATACGTGTCGGGATGTTGGCCTTAATCAAACCTGTAATCACATCGACGGATGGCCGCTGTGTAGCGACGACAAGGTGAATGCCCGTTGCACGCGCCAGTTGTGCAAGGCGGCAAATCATGCCCTCAACTTCTTCGGGAGCCGCCATCATCAGGTCTGCTAACTCGTCGATGATAATCACAATCGCTGGTAGATTAGCAAGCGAGTTGTCGCCCTTCGCTATGCGTTCGGCTCGCATCTTACGGTAGCTATCGAGATTGCGTACCCCCAATTGTGAGAAGAGACGATAGCGTTTCTCCATCTCGGAGATACCGTTTTTGAGCAGCGACACCACCTTCTCCACCTCGGTAACAACGGGCGAGAGCAGGTGTGGAATGCCATTGTACATATTCAGTTCGACCATCTTGGGGTCAACCATGAGCAGCCGCACATCATCGGGTGTCGCCTGTGTGATGATGCTAGCGATGATGGCGTTAATCATAACCGATTTACCGGCTCCAGTTGCGCCAGCAATCAGCAAGTGCGGCATACGCGCAAGATCACCCACACGCACCACACCTGCCACGTCTTTGCCAAGTGCAACTGCAAGCTTTGATTTGGCCTTCGCAGGTTGATACTCTTTGCTTTCCAATACCTCGCGCAGTGTGACGAGGCGACTGTTCTTGTTTGGAATTTCGACGCCGACATAGGGTCGCCCCGGTACAGGTGCCTCCATACGAATCGTTTTGGCTTCGAGGACTAGCGCGAGGTCATTTTGCAGTGCCATGATACGACTGACACGCGTGCGCGTCTCGTATACAATGTTGCCTGCTGCATCGCGTACAGGGACGAGCTTGCCCGTCTTCTCATCAGGCTTCATCTCTGGCTTACCCGTTGGGCGGATGCCGAGACGAATAATGGTTGGACCAATACTGATATCCTCTTTCTTGACCTCAGCATCGACACGAAAACTACGTAGCGTCTCTTGAATGGTCTTTGCCAGCGTCTCCGTATCATCACCCAATATTTGAATCTTGACCTCATCAGGGCTATTGAGGAGCGTCGTCTGTGGTAAAATCCAGAAGTTATCATTCTGTGGTGCTGCATTGGCAAGGCGTGGCGTGCGTTGTGGCGTCTGGGGTACCTCCGATGCGCGTGCAAGACGGTTCCTATTTGGCATCAGGTCTTCCATCTCGCCCATACCTTTTACCACCAGTTTATCGGAAGCAATGGAGCCGTTCATTGGCAGAGGTTGCTGACGTGCGCCTCTGACCGCGCTCATATGATCGTCAACATCGAGCGGCACAGGTCCACGCGGTCCACGTGGTACGGTGCCGACCTCTTGCCTGTGAAGGTTGATATCGTTGCGAGGGTCATCGTCTTCGTCGAAGTCCGACTCGAAACTTACGCTGTCTTCAGCATCATCCTCTTCAATCTCATCCTCATCCGGTAGTAAGCGTCTCGTTCCCTGTGCATTTTGCACGGGGGCCAGACCATTGCCATAACGACTAAATTGTGGACGTTGCCCAAGATATGGTGAAGGACCAGGAGAAACAGCACCATTTTTGTTGCTCAACGATGGCCTTTTTTCATTGGAGATCAAATGCTGCAAGAACTGGCCTACCAGTAGCACATGCCCAAAGGTGACACGAAAGGTGAAGATGACGAGCAAGCCAATCAGACCAAGAGTAATAACATGAGCCACCGCCGCAGGCCAACCAAGCAACGGACGCACCAGGAAGCCTACCAACACACCTGTTATGGCGGAATCGTTGCCGATAATCAACCGGCTCTCGATCAACAGTAATAGCCAGATTGCTAGCAGCCCAAATACCATTGGCCCACGCACAAACAGCTCGTTACGAATGCCCTCGATAAGATGTGCTAACGCGAAAGCCACCATGCCCAATGCTAGCAGATAGGCAGACCAACCAAAGGCAACGATAAAAAATCCCCCGATAGTGCCGAGGACTGGTGAGGTACGAAATATGGTAAGCGATCCGAACAGCAGTAGTGATACAACAAGTAGCACGACGCTCCACATGCGCTGCTGCTTATGTGGCTCCATCCCATTCCATTTACTATAAGCCCATTGAATTGCACGTGTATCGTTCGGGTCTCTAGCAGGAGTAGGAACTGAACGATAGGGTGGCTGTGTAGCCTTCCTCGTACTGCCTTTCTTGCCGCCCGACGACGTTTTTTTGGAGGACCCACCGCGCCGCGTGCCTTGTCTCGACGTAGGTAGCTGTGCTCGCTGCTCTACGCGCGTACTCTGCACAGTTTTTGCATCGCCGACCGCCGCCTTACTGACACGCGCGGCCCCTCGCTCTAAACCCGGCACAACACGCTGGCGTCTTGTCTCTTTGTCTGCCATGTCTGGTGTCCCTCCCTCTTTGCTTGATGTGTAGAAACGCAGAGACATCAGTATAATAGCGCATATGTTCCAGAGAAGCAATAGGAAAGAGGTTCAAATGTTCAAAGATGGAGCCTGCATCGCACGCGATGCAGGCTCCATCTTTGAACATTTGAGATATACTACTGTCCGCCAGGGTATATTGGGCGACAGAAGAAGCCGCAGGTTGTTGGGGGCGGATTGTAGTAGCTACCACCATTGCCAGTTGTAGTAGGAAGCGTACCGTCGATAAACCAATCAGTAACCGTCGGTCCGCCAGTAGCCTGTAAGCCGGTTATAGCTGATACTGTGCCTTGATGCACATCGGATGGCACCGCGAAGTCGCTTGCTGGATAATTGTACTTGTGCGACACAAGTTCCATCACATCATGCCAGATAGGAGCGGCACCCGTGATACCAATAGTGTTTTGTGTCATTTTTTCGTTATCACTATTGCCAGCCCAGACGCCAACGGTAGTATACGGTGTGTAGCCCATCGTCCAGTTATCACGGAAACTATCGGTCGTACCAGTCTTGGCTGCAGCAGGACGGTCAAGCTCCAGGTAATTGCCAGGACCAAACTCGTGATAGCGTGCAGCTTTGTCAGATAGGACACTACTCATCAGGAACGCCACGTCTGCACGTAAAGCACGTATGCCTTTAGGATGGCTTTCATCGTACTTATAAATGGTTTTTCCCTGATTGTCGGTAATTTGCAATATAGAAACTGGCGGAATACGAACACCCTGATTCGCGAAGGCAGCATAGGCATCTGTCATATCCAGTGGCCTTACCTCATCAGCACCAATTGCCATTGCAGGACCTTTTTTTGAAGCTGGCAAGTTAGTAATCTCGCTGAGACCAAGACGACCTGCCATATTCACAACGTTATCGATACCCGCGTACTCAATCGCATCAATCGCTGGAATATTGAACGAGTTCGCAATCGCGGTACGAACCGTCATAGGATACTGCGTATGAAAGGTGCCATCATAGTTTTGCGGCGAGAAACAGCCTTTTGGCCCAATGGCAGCGGCACAATCGGACGGATAGATGGTTTTGTGGTCCGGTATGATCATCGCGGGGTACCAGCCCATCTCGAACGCAGTAGAATACACGATTGGTTTGAAGGACGAGCCGGGTTGACGTAGTGCGAGTGCTGCATTGTCCTGTCCCTGCATCGTGAGCGACTTCTGGTTAAAATTCGCGCTACCATCCATTGCCAGGATTTCGCCATTCTTAGGGTTCATTACTACTACAGCGGCGTTGTGCAGGTTATTCGTAATATTCAATGGTCCGTAGTAGCCTAGATAGTTATCTGATTGCGGCTTGTAGAGCTTGTCGTAGACGATCTGCTCAACCTGCTTTTCAAGGTCCATATCAAGCGTTGTATAGACGTTCAAGCCACCATCAACCAGTTGATTACCCAACATCGGAGCCAGCACATTGTCGATCACATAGGTTACAAAATGAGGTGCCTGTATGTGGTGCGTCTGCGAATAGGTCAGGAATGTGAATTTCGCCGTTTCATCTTCAGCTTGCTGCACCTGATCTTTTGTAATCATGCCAAGTGCAAGCATCGACTGCAGTACATACTGCTGGCGTTGCAGAGCAACCGCTTTGTTGGTCGTAGGGTTATAGTATGAAGGACTTTGTGGCAGACCAGCTAGCATTGATGCCTGTGCAAGGTCAAGCTGGCTCACCGCAGGCTTACACTTCCCCAACGTACACTTTGGTTGCAAGCCATAATAGCTTTCAGCGGCAGCTTCAACACCATAGTTGAGATCACCATAGTATACAGTGTTCAGGTACATCTCCATAATTTTCCACTTGGGATACTGTTGCGTCAAACCTGTCGCCAGCACAACTTCCTCACCTTTGACCTGAAAGTTACCCTTCTGATTACTGAAAAACTGGTTATTGACAAGCTGCTGCGTGATGGTACTCGCACCCTGCACAATGCCATGACTTTGTAAATCAGTGATGCCAGCACGCACAATACCGTTGTAGTCAACGCCGCTATTGGTCCAGAACGTGTGGTCCTCAGCCGCCACCGTCGCATTGACGAGTAGCGGTGAGACATCGCTGTAGTTGACATAAGTACGGCGCCCCCGGTCTTGCTGGTGATCGTAGAGTTCGTACAACAGTTTGCCGTTGCGGTCATAAATACGGCTTGTCTGGAACAGTGAATGTTGCGCGATACCGTTGAGTAGCGGCAACTGCGCCTGATAATAGGCATAGGCACTACCCGTACTTCCTGAGACGAGCATAGCTAATAGCAAGAAGAGAATTGCAAAAGCAATCAGGAGACGTGGTGCGACACTGCCCTTTGTCGAGTAGGCGCGACCAAGGTGGCGGCGACGCATCAGGATACGATTGACGCGTATGCGTCGTAATGCGAGTTCGTTCTCAGGCGATAGCACTGCTATAGGCGTCTTGCGCCGAATCGCTAGTAGCGAACGGCTAATAGAACGACGCTCTTCACGTTCGTCCTCACTACCTTTAGCAGGTATTTTATATTCTTCACTGCTCGAACCTTCGCGGCCCAAATTTCCACTTCCGACAGGCACAAGAGCGCGTTCGTCTTGAGCCTGTGTATCGTGTGTGTGTTCATCCATAAAAAAGTAGTCCTTCCCCGCAGGTATTCCGGTCAGTCGCCAGAGATATATAAGGAGCGTAAGATATGCCCGTAAGTGCTAACGACAGTCCCCCAGAAGATAGATGTCTATACATAAAAACGTAGTAAGATAGTTTATATGATGGTGGTACTTGCCCACCACTACTATTTCATTGTGTGCCACTTCAATATATAACGCAATACTATATCTATTCGTTACATATGTAGGACCTGATTTATCACGCCCACACATCACACACATATGCAACCCTTGTTTCCAGGCAACGTAATTACCAGTAATGGTTCCATGAGAACAAGGAGAACAGGCAATGAGCCAACAAGAATTTGAGCCGCAACAAAATGAGCGGCCTTATAATAGTAGTGTACAAGAAAACAACCAGGAAAGTGAAGCACGACCGTACTATTGGTCTACAAAGCCAAATACAGGCAACACTCCTAAGAATGAACATCCCGCGAACTTTGAAGACTCGCTGACAGATGTGCCGCCAATTCCGCCCTATAGCTATCAAGCACAGGATAGACCAGCACAGGGAACGCAGAACACAACAAACACGCCACCGCAGCAGAGTCAACAATGGCAGCAACGTCCACGCTTCAGCCCTGATGGAGATGCGTTCGAGCAGGGCTATCAACCTTACGGCTCCTACAATCGACAGGCACCGCCTTGGGCACGTCCACAGCGCAATAGAGGTGTTGGACGCATCATCTTCTTTATCGTTCTAGGCTTTTTGTTTCTTAAACCCTTATTGCTTCTGGTAGGTGGATTGTTTATTATAGCAGGTATATTCTTAGGGCTGCTACTGCTTCTACTGGGCATTGGGCTAGCTGCCATGTTCATCATCTTCACGGTACTCGGCAGGCCGTTCCTATTCAGGCGGTTCCGTTCGCGTCGTCCTTGGGGTCGTTGGCGCGGGTATATATAAGTTTCATTGTATTCATGGGCGTGGGTGGGGTAGAATAGATGTATACAAAAATTGTGAGAAACGGGTGAGCGATAGGTGACGGATAGCATTCCACAGGGACAATTGACAGAAGCAGAGACGTTACAAAGCAATATTGCACCATATAAAGATATAGACTTGACCAGCGTGCGTGAACTTCGCAACTTGCTTTACGCACATAATATGCGCCCAAACAAGGCGTTCGGGCAGAACTTCCTGATTGATCGCTCGATTTTAATGAAAATTGTAGCGGCAGCAGAGATCGACCCCAACGACGAGATACTAGAAGTTGGTGCTGGTACTGGCGTGTTGACGCGCGAACTGGCGCAGAAAGCGCGTCGCGTCGTCGCCGTCGAGTTAGAACGCGACATGCTGGCTCTGCTTGCCAAGACGACAAGCCATTCGCCCAACGTCGAATTGATCGCACGCAATCTGCTCTTTCTCAATCCGGTCGAAATCTTCGGGCAGGCACCCTACAAATTAGTGGCGAACCTGCCGTATTATATTACAGCACCGACATTTCGTCACTTCTTAGAGAGCGCAAATCCACCGCGTGTGCTGGTGGTCATGGTGCAACAAGAGGTGGCAGAACGCATCGTGGCAAAGCCAGGAGACTTGAGCGTGCTGGCGATCAGTGTGCAGTTCTACGGACAGCCGCGCATTGTGGCGCGTGTCCCTGCGTCGTCGTTCTATCCGGCACCAAAGGTGGACTCGGCGATCTTACGTGTCGATGTCCATGCAGACGCCCCGCTCACAGCAGTTGAGCGCGAGAGCTTCTTTCGCCTTGTGCAGGCGGGTTTCAGCGAACGACGCAAACAGCTACATAACTCGTTGACACATGGACTACATCATAAGAACGAGATCATACGTGCGTGGCTCAGTGAAGCAGGCATAGAGGCCAGTCGCCGTGCGGAAACATTGAGCATCGCGGAATGGCTACAACTGTGGCGCGTCGGTCCACCACGCCCATGATGATAATAATTAGGAATTAAAGGTATATGGCGGAACAATTTTGTGATAATTGTGGTTTAGCGAACGCGGAAACGGCTCGTTTCTGTCAACATTGTGCCGCCCCACTCCTCTTCAAACGTAGTACGGACGATTTGCCAGAGCGGACCCTGCTCGGCAACCGTTATCAGCTTGAATCACGCATCGGGCAAGGTGGCATGGGTGCCGTCTACAAAGCGGCGGATACGCGCTTTAACAATCGCTCCGTTGCCATTAAGGAGATGAGTCGCGCGGGTCTGACACCTAGCCGTATTCAGGAAGCCGAGGATGCGTTCGAGCGTGAGTCGCGCCTACTTGCCGATCTGGTTCATCCCAACCTGCCACGTATTTACGACTACTTCACTGAAGAGGAACGTTCATACCTTGTCATGGACTTTATCGAGGGCGAGACGCTGGAAGAGTACCTGGAACACAAAGGCGGAGGTCCGGTCAACTTAGAGCAAGCACTTGACTGGGGTATGCAGATATGCGACGTACTCAGTCACCTGCATACGCATCAGCCGCCGATTATCTTTCGCGACCTCAAACCATCGAATGTCATGCTCAGCAACGGGCATGTCTACCTAATTGACTTTGGGATCGCACGCATTTTCAAGCCAGGGCAATCGCACGACACCGTTGCCTTCGGCTCCCCCGGCTTCGCCGCCCCCGAACAATATGGCAAGGCACAGAGTACACCGCGCTCCGATATCTACAGTCTCGGTGCGCTTCTGCACTGCCTGCTGACAGGCGTTGACCCTAGTGAACAGCCATTTTTCTTTCGGCCTGCCTCTGAGCTAAATCCTGTGGTACCTGTCGAGTTGGAAAACTTGCTGATACGCATGCTTGAGTTGAAGGTTGAGAACAGGCCAGCAAGCGCACAGGAGGTGGCGAAAACGTTGCGTCACATCGAGGATCAACGTATCAGCGGCACTCTGACGCGTGCCACGGTGCCACGCGCGGCAGCATCACAGGCTGCCGCGACAAAAGCCCATAATGTCACCGTACCACCTTACGTACCTTCGGCAGCGAATACACAGATACGAAACGCACGCGGCTGGCAAGCACAGGGCACGACATATGGTATAAACGGAAAGCATCAGGAAGCATTAACCGCGTTCGAGCGTGCGCTACGCATGGATAACAAGCTTGTCACCGCCTGGAATGGCAAAGGGACGGCACTCAATATGTTGCGCCGTAACCAGGAGGCACTTACCGCGTTCGAGCAAGCACTCAAGTTAGAAGCGGACAATGCCCTGGCATGGAATGGCAAGGGTGCGGCCCAGAACGCCCTCGGTCTGCCAGAGCAGGCCCTTTTCTCGTTCGACACCGCCCTACACTACGAGCCACGATTAGCACAGGCACTAAACAACAAAGGGTTAATATTACGGCAATTGCGACGTTTTCCTGAAGCATTACGAGCCTTCGAGCAAGCGATAACGAATGAGTCGGATAACGCCGTGTTCTGGAATGGGAAGGGCAATGTGCTATACGATCTTGGTCGTTTTCAGGATGCATTGAGCGCGTATCAAGAGGCGCAGAAGCTGAATGCGAACTATGCCCCCAACTACTACGGTCTGGGCAACGTCTACTACGCGCAGCAGAAGCTCAAGCTTGCCCTCGAAAACTACGATAAGGCCATTCAGCTTGACCGCAATTATGTGCGTGCATACGACAAGCGCGGTAATGTCCTTGCCGACCAGAAGCGTCTGGTTGAGGCACTCAACGCTTACAATCAGGCATTGCATATCGACCCACGGAATGCGTCCGTGTTGAATAGCAAGGCCAGTGTTCTCACCGACCTTGGGCAATACGACGAGGCGTTGAAGGCATATGAAGCCGCAACGCGTTTCAATCCCAAAGCCCCGTTAGCCTGGAACGGCCTGGGCAACGTCTATTACCATCTCCACAATTACCAGAAATCGCTTGAGGCATATGATCGTGCGCTCCAACTCAATCCACGTATGGCGTCGGCGTGGCACAACAAATCGCTCGTTCTCAAGCAACTCAAACGCAACGAAGAGGCACTTGAAGCGGCGGAAGAGGCGGTCAAACTCGCTCCCAACGATCCTGACAACTGGCGCCGCAAAGCCGAAGCCCTGCGTAAGCTCACGCGCCGCAAAGCCGCCCGCGAAGCCGAAGCCGAGGTCGCCCGCCTGACAGGTGGAGCATAAAAATAAACAGCACGAAAATGCGGGGATGGCGTGCTATGCCATCCCCGCATTTTCGTGCTGTTTATTTCAATCTCTTAGCAGCCGTATCGGTGATCACAACTGTACCATCATGATAGCTACCAATGGCCTCAGCACCAAATGTTCTGGTACGTTTGCCCGTACCATTGATCATTTCGATACCTACGATACGCAGCGTAATCGGTGACTCCGTACCGAGTAGTATCGTGTTCACCTTGCCCACATCGCTACCGCTCTCACTTTTAATCGTGGATGTTGTCAAGCCACTTACAACAGGCAGAGGTGGCAGACGTTCCGCCAGCATTTGTGCGCTAGGAATAGCCACACCGTCGGCTCCAATGCTTCTGATTCCAGTAACTGGCAACGAGCGGTCGCCGAGCAGACGGAGACGTACCTTCAATGCATAGATCGCGTTCGTGTCGGGCTGAAAATAGCAGTCGATAACCGTCCCAACCGTGATGCCTTCACTGGGAATAACGACAGGCAAATTCTGTATCTCTGACCATTTCATTATAGTCTTTGGTTGATTCATATGGACTAACCTCAATGACATGTAGGGACCGATTTATCGCGTCCTCTCGGCAATCACAATACCAGCAGGACGCGATAAATCGGTCCCTACATATTCGTGTTAAATTTATTATGGCTCTTATCTCTGTATACGAGCAAACTCATTCGTTTGTAACACCGACTACATCCTTCCAGTTCCACCACTTGAGCTTTTCTGGTTCGTGCTGCTCGTGCGAGGTATAGTACACGGCGCAACGAAACACGTAGAGCATACAGCGATCAATATGGCTCCCTTGCATCTCGCACAACTTGAGATACATCACTTCTGGGTCTTGATAGCTTATTTCTTGTAACGAGCGAAAGCCTAAGCTCCACAGGTCGTTAGCAATACTCTTGCCAACACCTGGAATCTGACGGAACGCCTTCAACGTTGCCTCTTTTGTCTGCTCAACCATATCACACCGCTTCGGCGAAACTAATCACAAAGCCATTGTTATCCTGTAGCGCGAACTCTTGCATACCGTAAAACGTTGTGTGCATAGCCTGCACAATTGTCACCTTGTCTTTGAGACGCTCATGCAGTTCCTCGATACCTTCCACACCAATATATAAGGTAAGTGCGCCACCGATTAGCCTATCTTTGAAGGCTGGTATCTCCTCGGCAAGGCTTGCACGTAGCTGGAACTGCATCTCTACGCCGCCCTGTTTCATCATAGCCCAATTGAACTGTCCCGTCTCAGGAACGGTGGCAATCAAGTCAAAGCCAAGTACGTTCTTGTAAAAATCTACAGTCTGGTTGACATCTTCAACCATGAGATTCGGGGTCAGATTTTTCATTTGTGTAGTCATGCGTGTAACTCTCCCCTGACCATTTGTTGTATTACACGGTCAATCTTAATATGGCAATATTTCGTAGGGACCAGATGTATCGCGTCCAAGCGCAATTCATTGCGCGAAATCCTGGTCAACCCTGTCTACAAAACACATCAGAACCTATCTCGCGCGATAAATCGCACGACGGACGCGATACATCTGGTCCCTACGAAAGTGCGTCATGAGAATAACATAACCTATCCTTGTGACAACGGTATGTCAGCAGCGTATTTTTGTAATATCCCCTGTGCCTCTTGCGCTAATCTTTGACGGAGCGATTCCGGTTCCAGCACATATACACGTTGTCCCCAACTCAGCAGCCATTGCACAACCTCGCTCTCATGACGCACTCTGAGCGTCACCAACAAACCTGCGGCTGTCTCCTCTTCTGTATCGACATAGTAGTAGCGTGACTCACGTACCCAGCGTGCCACGGTATGCTCGAAGAGGACACGAATAATCACATCACGCCCGCGTCCCTGCTTCTCTATCATCGTAAAATTTGTTTGACGCACAAAAGTGCTGGGCAACACCTCAAGTTCTTCCATACGGTCAAGGCGAAAATTACGAATAGCCTTTCGCATATGACAAAAGGCGGTCAGATACCATATTCCGGTAATATATACCAGCCCATAGGGGTCGGCCTCGCGCGACATTTGATCTTCCTGCCCATCTTGTCCATGACGTTTCGAGTAGTGGAAACGCACCGTGACACGCTCGATAATGGCACGACGCAACTGCTGTAACATCGCGGCTTCTGCGGGCCGTTGCTCAGTCGCGACGAAATGAATACTCTCTTGCAAGTAGGCCACATCATTCCGCAGCTTTTCGGGTAGCACGCTGGCAATCTTACGGTTCGCCGAGTATGCTGCCTCTCGATATTGTGCATCAAAGTTCTGCGCCATGAACTCGCCACCGAGCAACAGCATTGTAGCCTCATCGCTCGTGAAGCTCAGGGGCGGCAAAAAGTAGCCCTCCATCAGCGAGTAGCCACGTCCTGGAATGGAGATTAGTGGCACTCCCGCCTCACACAGAGCCTCGATATCACGATAAATTGTGCGCTTGCTCTTCTCGAACGTCCTGGCAAGGTCTTCGGCGCGTTGCTTACCCTTGCCCTGAAGTTCTAACACGATAGCCAGTAATCGATCCGTCTTGTTCATGAAGATATTATTGCATAAAAATGATGAAAGGATGTAGGCAATTCCGACGGAATTGCCTACATCCTTTCATCATTTTTATGCATTATTTTTTCTCGCCCTTACCTCTTACGAGCGAGGTAAACACGCCGACAATGGCGATAAACGCGCAGGTGAGCAGAGCGGCACGGAAACTTGAGGTGAACGTTTGCTGTAACGCGCTTAGATTGCCTTGATGATTCTGAATAGCGAGTCCAGCGGCAGAACCACCAAGACTGGCGAAAATGGCTCCGGCGAGGGCGACGCTCAAGCTTTGCCCCATCACGCGACCCGTTGCCAGGAAGCCAGAGGCACTACCACGCTGTTGCGGCGGAGCCGAACCTAGTAGCGCACTATTATTTGGTGATTGGAATAGTGCCTGCCCTAGACCCGTCACCAGTAGACGCCAGATGATATCGAGGACCGAACTATGCGCGTTCAACTGGCTCAAAAGAATCAGGCCAACGCACGCAATCGCCAGCCCACTCGACGCCAGCCAGCGCGTACTCCCAAAACGGTCGGCCAGTGAACCACTGATGGGCGCAAAAATGGCGATCATGATTGGTAGCGGTGTCAAGAGCAAACCGACGATCTGTGTGGGGAAGCCACGTAACTGTTCGAGGTAAAATGGCATGATGAAACTGACCGCGAACAGTGCCAGGAAGCTCAGAATCAGACTCAGATTTGCGGAGAGGAAGACGCGGTTTCGTAACAGCTTTGTGTCGATAATTGGATTGGCGGCACGATTCTCGACGAATGGAATACAACCAAGCAAAACAACGCCAACGACGACACCCGTGATAAAAATTGGTGATCCCCAGCCCAACTCTTGCCCAAATGAAAGCGCGGCGGTCAAACTCGCCAAACCTACGCCTAGCAGTACTGCACCCCACGGATCAAACTTGCCCGGATTGCGATGAAACTTCTCGGTAAGCACGCGCAACGTCAAAATAATACCAACAATACCAATAGGTACATTGACATAGAATATCCAGCGCCATGTAAAAAATGCGGTAATAAAGCCACCAAGTGGAGGCCCAACGCTTACGCCAAGTGCGACAATTACAGCGTTCAAGCCAAGCGCACGACCACGCTCCCGTGAGGGAAAGGCATTTGTCACCATCACGGGACTTGCCGCAAACAGCAGGGCACCACCAAGACCTTGTATTGCACGTGCCGCGACCAAGAAGCCAAGCGAAGTAGCTGCACCGCACAATGCCGAGCCACCCGTAAAGACAAAGAGACCTATAGCCCAAATCGACTTACGCCCAATCATATCCGATAGGCGACCCGCCGTGAGCAAGATTGCCGCCGTCACGACTAAATATGAGATAATAACCCATTCAATCGCGCCATTGAGCGGCACCCCAAAATCGCGTGCGATAGTGGGCAGACTGATATTAACAATAGACGAGTCGAGCGTCGCCATGAAGACACCAATGGCGACAATCGAAAATACCGCCCATTTGCTCGCGTGTTCGCCCCCATCATCCTGCTTATTCTGTTGGAGTTTGACGGTTCCATCTTGAGAAGTGGTAGATGATTGAGCTTGTTTTTCGTTCTGTGGTTGCGTCTCTTGTTGTGCCATATAGTATGTCCATTTTCTCGATATATGTTTTGCTTTGCTCATAAAAGAGGAATCTAGCGAGCTTATAATATTCACGCCTTACAAGCATATCGCGTTTCGTTACTCACAAATTGTACACGTTGTGACGACCCCAGGAAAGAGATTGGGTATTGTGCCAGCACGATTTTGAGGCGTCATACCTCGCGAGGTATGACGCCTCAAAATCGTGCTGGCACAATAATTACATTGTTTGAGCGCGTGCCACGTTCAGACGCTTGTAGCGAGCTGCAACCATTTCACCAATACCAATGGCGAGCAGGCCGATCAGCAGGTGCAGAATTTTATACAGCACGTTCGGATCATTCATGCCAAGCTGTGCGGCTCCAACCGCAAACACGATAATTCCCCATACGATGGCGAGAGACGCAAAGCCCCAATTGCCACCTTTAGCAGTACCGTACATGATGCCAAGCACAATGAGCGACAATGTAACAAGAACGCCCAGTGGTAAGTGAATATTGACAAGACTACTAGCAAGACTATCATTTGCCCAGATAATGATGCCAAGAATAAGTGCGAGTATTGCGCTGACACGCAAAACCCACTTTGAGACAGTTACAACCACGAAATCCTCCTAAGAAATTGTAGTGTATAATTGGGGACATGACAGGGCAGAACCACTGTCATGTCCCCAATTATACACTACAATTATGCCCTACTCATCGTCTCTTTAACAACCGCCGCCAATGCTTTGATGAAAAGCGGCGACGTGTTGAGCGATTCGATACGTGCGAACTCGATACCATGCTCCTCGGCCTGCTCGCGTGCCCCAACCTCGATATCGTACAAAATCTCAAGGTGGTCTGCTAAGAACTGTACAGGAGCGATCAGCACATGCTTTTTGCCCGCTTGTTGTAGCTCCGGCATGATATCGGCAAAGTCGGGCTTGAGCCACTCTTCGGGCGTGTGACCCGCGCTCTGGTAGCAGAACATCCAGCGGTCATCAGCGAGATTGAGCATCTTCGCGACCGCCGCCGCCGTCTCTTTGAGATTGTCGATGTAGTCCGGCTCCTTCTCAATTACGCGCTTGGGCATACTATGTGCCGTGAGCAACACAGGTACGCTATCGCGTATCTCTGCTGGAAAGCGGTTCAGTGCCTGTTGCACGCGCTCGGCCAGAGCCTGCAAGAAGTAGGGCTGCAGATGCCAGTCACGCGAGATCGCCAGCTTCAGGTCGTCGCGGTTCAAATCCTCGACAGCATCTTCAAGCGTTTGAATATAGCCACGCATGATGATGGGAGAATATTGCGGCGACATGATGATGCCGACCAGCTTCTGCGCGTTGACGGCAACCTCTGGCGTCAAATCCGCAATGAATGGCGGTGAGAAGCGCATACCAGCATCGACGGTGTAGGTTGTACCATCGGTACTCTCGCGGTTCAACTCTTCCTGTAGTGCCTGTGCCTGCTCGCGTGTGATACGCAACAGAGGCGAGCCACCAATCAGGGCATAGCGGCGGCGGAACTCTGTAATAATCTCCTGGTCGGGTTCACGTCCACCATAGACATTTTTGATATAGGTTGGAATATCGTCAAGCGTGGCTGGCGACCCATAGGTCATCAGCATCACGCCCACATGTTGTTGTGTTGTTATGGTCATTGTTCTCTCTCTCCTCAACGTCTGTAAGGGTATGAAATGTGTGTACGGGTCTGATTTATCACACCCTATAAAATTGTGCGATGCTAACAGGGTGTGATAAATCAGACCCGTACAGGGCTTATGAACGGCGTGTCTCTGCATGTACGGCTTCGACCAATCGCTTCAGCATATCGGGATTAGTGGGCGCAGGTACGCCATGGCCGAGATTGAAGATGTGTCCGGGTCGATTATTGGCGCGGCGCAAGATATCGCGCATCCCGGCCTCAATCGTGGGCCAGTCGGTGAGCAACATGGCTGGGTCGAGGTTGCCTTGAATGCCACGCTCGTAGCCGATTTTCGCCCATGCATCGTCGAGGTCCATGCGCCAATCAACACTGATAATATCGCCACCAGCCTCGACCATATCGTCGATCAGCGAAGCTGCACCTGTGCCGAAGTGAATTGAGGGCGCACCAGCGCGTTTCACATCCTCGAAGATGCGCGTCACATACGGCTTGACGAACTTGCGATAGGTGCTGGGGCTGAGCATACCAACCCAGCTATCGAACAACTGCACAACATCCGCACCAGCTTTGACCTGCGCCACCAGATAGCGCGAAACCACCTCGGTCAACTTGCTCATCAGCGCGTGCCATACCTCTGGCTGCCCATACATCATACCCTTTGCCAGCGTATACTCGCGCGTTGGTCGCCCCTCGATGATATAGCATGCCAGTGTGAACGGAGAACCGGAGAAACCAATTACCGCCTGTTTACCTTCCAGTTCATGCCGAACCATGCGAATGGCCTGCATAATATAGCCCGTTGACTCTTCCGCGTCGATAATGCGGAGTGCCTCAACATCCTTCATCGTGCGAACTGGATTGTGAATGATTGGGCCGACATCAGGCTTTAGCTCGACGGAAATACCCATGCCCTCTAGCGGCACCACAATATCCGCCAATAGAACGGCTCCATCGACCCCAAGTATTTGTACGGGCAAAAGCGTCACCTCGGTACACAATTCGGGCGTCTTAGCAATCGTTAGAATGTCGTGTTTGTCGCGTATCTTGCGATACTCGGCAAGGCTCCGACCCGCTTGCCGCATAAACCAGATAGGAGTCGCATCCGGCTGGCGATGATAGCACGCGTCCATAAAACGCGCCACGCCAGTATGCGCGGGCAATGTCTCTTGTTGCATCACTATATTCTTCCTTTATATATGTGAAATTATGAAAATTCTGTCTTACGCTACTGCATATAATAACGTGTCTACCATCGGATGACAACAGCAAACCTACAAAAATCTCTATAAGAATGAGGTAAGGTGAAGATTTATGAGATGTTGTATACACCTTTCATCATACATACACTTTCAGTAATATACCAACTATATTTGTAGACTATAGTCCGTAGACCTATTGCCTCACCTCAACTATTCTTGTTAGAACAAAAGTGCAACACCTGGACGGATTAGAGGTTTGAAAGATCAAATTCAAGCAATATTTGGCGAGATTGTGAAAAAGTACCGCCTTCAGCAAAAACTCTCACAAGAAAAGTTAGCTGAGTTAGCTAATCTTGACCGTACATACATAAGCCAAATTGAGAGAGGTTTGAAGTCCCCCTCTATCACATCTCTCATTAGTCTGTCTAAAGCACTCAAAGTCAAAGCAAGTTGGCATGACAAACTTGATAAAGACATACTCTCTCAGGGAGTGAAAGAGGGGTATCTAACCATCCTTGTGAAAAGTGATGATAGAAAACAATATATCTTTGTCCAAGAGCCAATTCCTAGATTTGAGCTTAATGATTTGACATGGGCATGGACGGAACCAAAGGAGTCTAAAGGCAAAAAGACAAAGGTGTCAAAACAAGAAGTATTGGTAGAGGCTGCAACCGACGAAAAGCATCTAGGATTACAAGCAAGAAGTAAATCAACTGGTCGTATAGTATTAAAATGGTATATTGGACAAAAGCAACTTTTTCAATGTATGACTATACCCACAAATGCTCCGCGCTTTGCCATTTCTCCCAGACGCATTGAGATGGACAGCTTCATCAATACTACAGTACATTTACTTGCTCAACAAAGAGAAACAAGCGCGGTACAACCAATGCTATTTCAGGACAACGAAAACTTTACCGAACTAGAGTAGTTGCCAGAGATGCCGCAAGCTTGCGTGCAAGCAAAGATGGAACAGCTTCACCAACTTGATTGCTTTTCTGAATATAAGTACCCTCGAATATAAACCAGTCAGGAAGTGATTGTAGTCTTGCTGCTTCTCGTATCGTAATAACACGGTTATCATAGGGATGACCAAATCTACCAGAGCCAGGATGAAATACCCATTTTGTAATCGTGTTTGCTGCATCTCCTGGTTTTAGTCGTCCGTATGCACCGCTATATCCTTTACGCGCTCGAAGCTCTTCTGGTAAATCTGGCATACTCTGGCCTTCTTTTAATGAGCTAATACGTTGGTACTGAATAGGGGTTAATTTGCGAGCGATATGATCATGAAGTAAATATTGCTCTTGTTTTGTAAAGAGTTTAGGCTCGCGTATATACGCCTGATATCTCGTCTGTGGTTCGACGAGATATTCACATGGGTTTTCTCCTTCGCCGTTCTCAAGATGTGGCAAATCACTTATTGCATCCCACACATACACATATTGTACTTCGGGTTCATCAAAGAGACTTGGCTGTATTTCTCTTTTCATTGGCTTCTTAGCCGATTTATATAAAGTTTCTGGAAATACAATGTCCTTCATACGACTTGCTAAAAAAAAGGCTCTACGCCTACTTTGCGGTACGCCGTATTCTTTAGCATTTAGCACACGCACATCTGCTGAGTAATCTAACTGTAGTTCAGATAAAATCTCATTGGATACTGCTCCATCATAAGCCTTTACTATTTCCGCCACATTTTCAATAAGCACTGTCTTAGGTTGAAATTCTCGCACGAAAGAAATAAAAACTTGCATGAGCTTATTACGTGGATCATCTAAAAAGCGTTTAGTAGCAACAACATTTTTTGAAAACCCTTGACAGGATTCTGTCGGCGAATTCAAAAACCTCATCAGCAAAGAATGAAGCTATGAGACTGGCGCGAGGGCTGCGAAACGAGAGCGACGGGTTTGCCCTCGCGGTTGCTCCGCAATCCATGCCAC
>JAABVA010000685.1_pt1 | contig 40702 bp, 45 predicted proteins | sample 5560331 | NCBI WGS metagenome assembly JAABVA01 (sample SAMN12812661, study PRJNA571458) | rock metagenome | isolation source: Antarctica rocks | place: Antarctica: Victoria Land, Mt New Zealand sud | collected 2016-01-07 | reverse complement strand
GAACCAATATATATTATATGTGTTTGGGCAAACCCGACAGCCCCTGGCGGTCTCCAGGGCTAAATTTTGCCCCGGAAGCCGCCCTGAGGTGTCAAGCACTCCCTCTATCTAAGCGACTGAGTCTATGGAGTGGGTGGGTGGGGCAGAAGCGCGTTTCTGGCTAAATCTTAAGGGATGGAGAAACAGGAAGAGATGAAGGGGGAAACAGAAGGGAGGACGGCCTATTTATTCCCCTTTTCCCCGCTTAATCTCCTTGTTCCCTAGCGGCCGACATTGGCTGAGCCAGCCGGGTAGCAACCACCTCCGCTTGCCGATAGCCTCCAGTCAAGCTGGCCCTTAATATAGGGCATAAGCAGGAGCATGGCTCACTGCATGTTTCAAGCTACATTTGGACAGTTCGAATCGCGTATCGAGACTGATTCAATCAAATAGAGCTGATTTGCCAGCAAGAATCGAACTAGGAGTTTTGCAAAGCATGCACCCCCTACGTGGCAGATGCGAGTGTCAAGCAACACTCACTATACGCGCAGAAGGCAAAATTACCTCTCCCTCTGGACATGCTTTGTACTGTCGAGGCGGACGACATCACCAGCTTAATCTTTCCAGAATTTGGGGATAGGTCTGGGAGATGAGAAGTGAATGGGATTGTTTAGCCATTTGATAAGCTTCGGCTTTTGGGGCCAACGTCTATTCTATCTCATGCACTGCGAACAAATCTGATGCTGTGCCTGTACTATCATTGATGCCGCTGTGAAACCTGTTGATCGGATGCGGTCAATAGAAACAAGTTGCTACTAAATTTCCAGCACTGGTTCCTCGGTCCATGTGTCTCAACGCTAAATTGCCTGAGGATTCTATAAGAAGCCTTATGCCCATGTCCCTTCGTTATCGTCTTCCTCCCTATCTAGGCTCTTTCTGCTGAACTTGATCCGCTTGAGCGACGGTCTTTCTTTCTTTATCTTGCTTGAATTATATTACTCTCTAGATCCGCTTTTCCTCCGGGCGGCCGACCCTAAATCGCTTAGCGTTAACGACTTCGACCGCATCCGCTTTGGCTCTCCCAGTCTCCCTGTGGATACCGCTCGCTTGGTCCCAAGTTCCAACTGAAATCCGTACGTGGAGATGGCGTACAGGACGGAAAATTCCTAGAACAGTGCGAATGTGCGAGAACTACGTCACCCTCACTTTCGGCATTGCCTTATCTTTCTCTCGTGGAAAACGTAATAGTTAGGGGCGCAGGTTCTCTCGACCAGAGACAGCGACTTCTTGCAACGTACTCTGCAATTCATCAATGTTCTCGTCTTGCTGACGCAGTATCATTGATGACGGGGGGGATCGGTTGAAATTGAGTGCCATTTGTCTGCGGTATCCTCATGGGGTAGAAGATAAGTGTCCAATCTGTCGAAATGCAGATACGATCTGAGCCGTCTTGCACCTTAAGAATGCTCCCATCCCTCAAGTTTGCTTATCATATGACTGTTTCTTGCACCCTCTGCGCTCAAGCTCTTTGCCAATGTCTTTGAGGTGTGTTGATCTTCATATAAGAACCTATGCCTCCTGAGGAAGCGACTTCTGAAGTTCTCTGGGGGCCATTACTGGATTTCTACAAGTAAGCCATTTTGGGAGCACTGCTGAGTGTCACGTGTGCATCATAAAGGCTGCATTGGCAGACGTACTGATGAAAAGCGAAATTGATTGAACGTTCCGTGCTGGTGCTTTCGCTTTGATCGATATCCATATGATATTATCTCAAATTCTCTGTCTTGAACTACACGAATGTACTCTTCTGCCCCTCCTTTGTGTAACAAAACCACGATAGTCCAAATTCAACTCTTAATCTACGCGTAGTCATCAACCTCCCCAATTGTGATATAGTCTGCGAACTCTCTTGAAGCGAGGGACAGTTTTTCTTGACGTTCTATACAATAAGTCGCCGAGTTGTTCAGCAATCGGCTGATGCCAAAATCAGGAGTCAGAGGCTCAATCGAAAAAATCTGAGAAATCTTCGTAGCCAAGTTTTTCTTGGAGCATTTGGATTTTGCTCAATAGAGTCGCATTGAGCATTCCCTCGAGCGAGCGTCTGTGATGACTCTTTCATCGGGTTTTCCGATGGAATTTGCCCGACATCCGCCTTCGAGACCTGCGTGCGACGCTTATCATGAGATTCGGAGGGACTTGATGGTAAGTAAGCTGGTGGAGGCTCCTCATGGACGCTTTCTATTGTTCTTAAAGACAGCTCGTCGGAATTGATATCGACAAGGGACAGAGATTCATATGGGCCTTGCGGGAACCACGTGCGCTTTGTCGCATTCATCAAGTCCTTTGTGTCCACCGCTGTCGAGTTCACTGTCCCCATCGCTTCCTCTACGTCCACCATCGCCATTGTGTCCGGTGGGTCTCAGAATTCAATACCTCCTCTGCTTTGACCGATAAATGACGCCTCTGACGTTGTCTTCAGTACTGATAATATGGGTCTGATACCGAGAAGCCTTGAATTGCTGGCTTGACGCTATCCGAAAAGGCATGCATCGCTGGGACAGCAGTACCATCTATTCTGGGGCAATACACAGCCTGAAATGAGCAGATCAACGTCTCAATCACATCCCAGCCAAGATGGAGTTGAGAAGGGTCTTGCATCCATTGAAAGAATGTCGATATAGGACGCTGGTATGGTGAGCGCATGAGACATCCACCGCGTCGGCTTGTTCGGTACATTCGAAGATAGAAGGTGTCAGAGAGCGCCAAGAGCGCTGCCAAGACCATGCACATCTCTGTAGGCGTATTATCTGGTTCTTGGAATAGGTCCATCAAGATCTGCTTCATGAGAGCTCCGACCGGTTCAAGCCCCCACAGAAAAAAATCGGCGATAGGTCTACTCGTATTGTCGATGACCTCCAGGTATAAAGTTACAAGGAAGAAAGGAGTCCGATATCGAGATTTTCGGAGGACGGGAAACTTTTCGCGCAGATATCCACTATCACAGTCACTTACACTGCAGCTCTCAAGAGACTTTCAGATATACTTGTTCATCACGACTCGCTCCTGCTGCTCGTTGGACATCTGGCAAAATATTGGGAACAAGGCGCATGCAACACACTTCTCGAAGTCAGGACTAGCCATATCAAGTGGCAGAGTCATCTCACCAAGTCAACCTCAGGACATACAATTGATAACGAACTTCGAAGTCTATGATGCTGGCGTTCTAGCTTCGTTGCCAAAGATGACTGCTCTGCGTGACTCAGGGTACGATCTGGCATGTCGTATAATGAACCAATGAGCCCCATCTCGACCACATCCCATGATTCAAACGGTCGCAAAGCGTCCACTGGAAACACGTTCATACCAAGGGCTATCAATAATAGATACGGAATTTCCAACAGAGAGAGTTCGGACCCTGGCTCTCACTGCGACGCGATCTAGTCGTGGTAAGCCAAGCGTACAATCATATGCGTCAGTCTTGTCGTTTGAGATTAGATCTGAACAACTGTCATCGCTGCAAGTAGATGTCCCTCGTTCAATTTTGGCTCCCAAAATGCGACATCGTGTAGAACGGGAAAAGGACCTGAGCTGAGTCCTTGAAGGAAGGTTTCGTAGTTGCTTTCATCAAGGAGTCCGAGACCCAGTGTTTTTAACAGAGCGACCAGTCTGGGCAGATTTTCTCCTAGCGCCTATATTTATTAGTATCACTTTACTGAAAAGCACATGAGCAGTCAAACCTCGATCTTCAACCGTAGATCTTTCATCCAAATGAAAATGACAGGTGATTTTTTCTCGCTTTGACGTAAGTAGGAAAGTCGACAAGAGCAGTAAAGAGACTCTCGGAGATAGAACCCCGGAATGCTGAGGGTATATGTGTTCAAGAACAGGCCCGTAGATAGAAAGTGTGTATGAGACATGGGCTGTGAAAGTGGCTGTGCATCATCACGAAGCTTATTTGTGACAGAGGTCTACCTGATTCGCAGGGCAGACAGGAGCTTTGCCAGGAGTGTTCGTTATGACTCTATGAGCATGTGCGAGACGTGGGCTGAGACAGACATCCAATACGCGAAACTGGTTCCGAGGCAACAACAGTCGAAAAATATCGTACGAGTCATGCGAGCGAAAGTGAGCGACGATGAGACAAAGCTGCAGTATTTATGATAACAACTTACGTATCAAAAATTTCAATGAATAATAATCATGACTTTCTGATCAGTTAATGTTTCTTGTTTAATTTTATTATGAGAAATACAGAATAATGTTATAGAAAGAAAATTAAAAACTTACTTTAGGCAACAATTACTTCTCTTCAACGACGTGACATATCTAAGTCTTTTATTCTATGGCTGAGGAACATCGTGAGCAACAACTATGTTCCTAATTGGACGACTCCTCCTCCTGCTCCTATTATTGCTCCTACTGCAGCTTCTATTGCTTCAATATATATTAATTGAGCTACAGTAGGAAGCTACGAACGGAGGAAGGAGGCGAAGACTCTGTATCCTCAGTCCCATAGGACTAGTCGAGATTGCCAACCAAAACAGAGAAGATTCCCTGTATTTCAACACACAGGTCGATTTGGCAGAGCTGATGAACTTGATGGAGCTGGTCAGACTGCCTGGTCTGCGCTTCGGGTTGTCCTTAAGCCGCAGCAACCTCCACCCCTACTGCCATCCACAAGACTTCTAATCACCAGTGGCGGGTCGGATTGAATCCTCCAGATGGCTGGCTGAAGTCCTCGCCTCTTTCGCCCGACTTGGATTTTCTCTAGTCCATGCGGTGGGGCGAAGGGGAGCGCCGCCCAAAAGACCACTGGGCCTGGGAAGAGTAGTGTTGGAATATGTCATGTAAACCTGATGAAGGCCTCTTCAGGTGTGTACACCTTCTGGAAGATGGCCGAATGGTTGAGCGACTGCGCCGTACCTTTCAACAAGTAGGTGGCGCCAGCAAGGGCCCGCGGGGGCAGCTGAAGGGTGAAGAATCTTGTGGTGATATTAAGGTAAGTGGAAACTTTGAATGCTCATGACAGAAAGGACCTCCTAAGCCACTCCCCTCTTCCTGCTATCTTCGCTAATTACTTGCTAGTCTATTCTGTTACTTCGAATTTCTATACCTCTTACTACTTACCTTTACTGGCAATCCCAAACCTTACTTCCTTAGCCCCGCCAGCCCATCCGCCTCCCCAACCGTGGTCTTAACGCTCCACTCCCAAAGATCCTCTTGCTTCCCAACCTCATAGCTTGCAGCACTAGTCGTAATCTCCTTCCTCCCGTCAACATACTTCCCAGTTATCCCCGCTGCCTCCGGGCCAAGAGCAACCCACGCCAAATCCGCACAACTTCCCTCCGTCGCGCGGACGAACGGAATCACCATTCGCAGAAGCGGTACGATCTGCGGCAGGATATGGAACCACACGAATTTCGCAACCGGGCTGTAGTCGCGTGCCAGCCCGGTGCCAGGCATGAGCCCGGGATTAAAGGCATTCGCCGTGATGCTTGATTTCGCGTCGGCGAGATGCCGAGCCAATGCGTATGTCCAGAGAACATTGGCTAGTTTACTGCTGTTATAGCGCTGCATTCCCTTGGGATGTGCGGTTTCCGGGTTCGGGTGTGCCAGTTCTTCGGCTGTGGTAAAGGCGGCGTCTGGGAAACCGTTTTTGCGGGTGAATATTGGGTCGTGGGTTCCTGACGCGGTGACGATGATTCGCGCGTTCGGGGTGAGATAGGGAGTGAAGAGGTGGAAGAGCAATGCATGACCGAGATGGTTGACCATGAATGTTTTTTCATAGCCTTCTTCGTTGGTTTCCATGGGGCCGAGGAATCGGGTACCGGCGTTTAGGATCAGGGAGATGATAGGTGGATAGTTCTTTGAACGCCATGATTCTGCGAAGGCGCGGACTTGGGTAAGAGAGGAGAGATCGAGGGGGAGGAAGGCGACGTTCTTTTGGGAGAGTTTGGTGTTGATTTTCTTCGCCGAGGAATTGGGGTCACTGCGTCCGGTGATGATTACCAAATACTTGGGATGTTTTCGGGCGATGTTGAGGGCTGCGTAGTATTATAGGCCGCCAGTTCCACCGGTGAGTAGGACTGTGTTTGTGGAGGACATTGTTGAGGTGGGTTGTAGCCGAGTTCGTCAGGACCGGGCATGGAAAGAAGAAAGAACCAATGGGGGAGAATGGAACCCGGAGTTGGCAGCTGGGGTGGAGCGTATATAGTGGCATCATGGCCAAATGTGACTTGCGTTCCATTTGGTAACACCTCAACCTCGGAATTAGGAATTAGAGAATTGCTCCGGCATTGGGACCGCTGACAAAGGGAGCTTGGAAATACATATGAATATGGGATGTGAGGTCAGCGTCGATTCATTGAAGCCATGCTTGTCAGGTCTATGGGGTGCAACGAACGGTGCCGTCCCTCTATCTAATTGGTCTGTCATTGCAGAGGGTGCCGTTCCTCGATTTGATTGGTACAATATATATTTGCAGGGGGGGCGCGTCAAACCCCTAGTCGGAGGTAAAAGGGGACGGGCCAATGATGTTATCTAAATGATGATCTGACCCTTGTTGAACGAATCAGAGAGCTAGACTAGACGTTGAATATTTAGGCACGGTCGATCAGCCCTAAATCAAAACACCAAAAAGGGTTAGATCAGGATCACTTCCTCGTGGCACGGACCGGAAAACTCATCCTCCGGCCGATCAATCCTAATCTCTATGCCGATCTCTGGATCACAAATCAATTTCAGCCTTAAGATAACAACCTAACCCCACAATCTTACTCTAGCTGGAGTAAGCACGAAGCATGAGGGAGTCGTTGAGTGATTTAGTTTATATTAGGTTCGATTCCTAACAGCGCTGGTACAATGGTGTTGTGGTTATCTTTTCTCTTTGGAGGGGGCTCGCGTTAACTCCGTATATCGCGGCGCTTACCCGTTTTGATTCGATTGTCGATCGGCCGCTGATGTCGTTGAATGCCCAGCGTCCTTTCTCCTTTCCACGTACTCCCCGCCAATTGGCCGGTGCGTTGCTGGCGGAATAAATAGTATCCTCCCTCCTCCTCACTCTTCGCCCTCGCCCTCAGATCAAGCAAAACACTTTACAACACCATCCGTCTTTGAGCATCACAATCACAATGGCTTCGTATCTCATCACTGGCGCCTCCAGAGGCTTCGGACTAGCACTCGCCCGCCAACTTGCGTCCTACCCAGCCTCAGACGTCAGCAAAGTCTTTGCAACTGCACGAGGAGATGTCCCCGCGCTAGAGGAGCTCGCCAAAAAGTCGCCTGGTCGAGTCGTTGTTGTTAAACTCGATGTCACCAACGAAGCATCCATAAAGCAAGCAGCAGCCGAAGTCGAAGCAAACTTGAAAGGCAGGGGACTAGATGTCTTGATCAACAATGCTGGAGTATGCCAATACGCTTCCGACGGAGTTAAATCAATGTGAGCTTTTCATCACCCAGACGTGTCAGGAGATCGATCGGCTAACCGTACTCAGGGATAATCTCGTAGACAGCTTCACCATCAATGTCCTTGGCGTCCACTGGGTGACTAGAGCATTTCTCCCACTTCTGCAGAAGGGCACCCAGAAGAAAGTTGCCAACATATAAGACGACAATCCACCCTTGAACCCCTTCTCAGCTCTGACAAGACCAAGTTCAACCACCCTGGGCTCCATTACGCAATCTCGCTCTGTCCATTATCTCCCTGCCCCAGCCTACAAGATCTCTAAAGCAGCCATGAACTCCCTGACCGTTCAGTACGCTCTCGATTACGAAAAGGAAGGCTTTACATTCATGGCACTCTGCCCAGGCGTATGTACCCTTTCCATTCTCTCTACAACACAGAATACTGAAATTGTTGTTTAGTGGATGAAAACCGATCTGGGCGGCGGCGAGATGGCAGATTTGACCGCTGAGGAGGGCGCTAAGGCTTCATTGGATATTATTTTTAGACCGGGGCAGGAATTGAATGGGCAATTCCCAAAGGTTCTCGTCAAGGGTTGGGAGAAGGCGGAGGGAAATAACCAGTATGATGGGTCTAATTCTGCGTGGTAATGGCTGCGTCTCTGCCTTTCTTATGCCAATCGTATTGTTTCTGTGCTTTGGCACGCCCTCATAAAAAAAAGTCCGCTGAAACTGTCGACCCGAGTGAAGAGGAACATTGGAGAGACAGCGGGGAATAAATGCAAGTCTCACCAACCATTCTGTTGAGAAAAATATCACGGGGTGTGACCTATCCCCTCGACCTTGACATCTTAATTCGAAGTACCTACTCTTCACTTATTATGATTTCAGCAGTTTGTTGATATTCAAGTTTCTTTATGATCTTAGGAAACTCCAGTTTTAAACAATGACAGATAACGATGCAACTCCGAGGCATCACTTCCTTTGCGCCTTTCGTTTCTTCTTTTATAGCAATTCTCTTCTTCCCTTCTCGTTCTAAGCATCACAATACTAACCCCTCTATTCTAATGTGGAATGAAATCCTGTTTTTTTTGAAGCAACAAAGTCCTGAAAAAGGAAATTCCAAAGTATCGACAGGTCCTTGAGAGAAAGATGTGAACGAGCTTCGACGCAGCAGAAGCGCTACCTAGCATTAACTCGGTGTTCAAATCATTTATTCCGCTTTCCCCTGCATTTCACGCTTATGAATACTACGCTTCACATCTTCCGCCTTCTCAAGGTGGAATTAGGGTTGAACGATATGTTTCGGATTCCTCTGTGCGACACACTGGTTTTTCAAAAGACCAGACATGTCTTGGAACTGAAGGTCGTATGGGGGCATATATGATATATTGATATGAAGGTTGAAGCTGAACAGAAGTCTTTGTAGGAGAGCGGAGGTGAGAAATCTGCTAGCGTGCCCCTCCGTCAGGCCCTATAGGCGAAGATTGTCATAGCTCTACCAACACCATGAGCTACTGATTATATGAGATAAGCTTTTGAGAGATTTCTTATATTTGTAGCTTCATGTCTAGTGAGATATTATAAGTTCAATCATATAAGACTTTCGTCTGTATTCGATAATAGTGAATTTTGCTCTCACTTCAATATAACGACTTTGTAATTTTTTTTATGGCTAACACAGCTTCTCTAAGCGTAATATCTACGCTCTCTAGAAGCTGGTGCTGAAGCTGTGCGTGGTAGTATGGTAGTATGGTAGTAGCGATTCAGTCGCTGATAGTATTAGTATCTCACTCTTAAGAAGATTACAAAACCCTCAAAACTCGGAGCAGGAGCACTATGTAGTATATACCTACCTAGCTCCATCGATATGCTAACCTTGCACTCATCATGCCAAGCCACTGGCAGTAGTCGGTAAAAGCGCTAGGCCCGTGAAATTCATGAGACAATGAAGAAGTACTTCGGTAGAATACTCATGCGGGGATGAATTGAGGGAAAGAGCAAGCATGCGTTGCTAATTCAAGTTCTGCAGTGAAGAGGATGCGCAGAGCCCCCTTAGAACAAAAGAGGAAATGTAAAATTGTGATAGAGTTGTGTGGTATCTAGTAAACAATAGGAAAAGTAAAGTGCTTCGGTTGTAACTCCCTTGTTTTTGACTACCTGCTTAGTAGGTTGGTACCTGGGTGTATAAAAACTTGCCGAAGGAGAAAGTGTTGCTCGTAGATGCAGATGTTATTATCATGCCTTCCTTTTGGTTAAACCTTTCCCGCGGACGTTTAGTAGTACTTAACGCTCTCCTCTCTGGGAATTTGAATTCGCCGGGTATGTCATCGACAAGGATAAAAGAAATAAAAGTTGATTTTCCCTTATATCGAGAAGTGTACTATATCAATTCAAGACAAACAACAGATCAATCACAAGTATGTGTTCTTGTATTTGTTAGATATAAAAAAATCTATTGACTCGAGTTGACTTTCGCCTCTCTTGTGACTCATTCTTTCAATTGCTTTGTTCGCCACAAGTTCTGAATACGCCCTTAACCCTCACATGGAGTTATCGAACATGGAGATATATTTTTGATTCCATTTTCTGAACTTAATGCGCAGGTTATTCTTGGGTCAAAAACACTTATAAAAAAGTGCAATGGAGACAGTTTTTCTCACCATGGCCACTGGACCGTCACTGATCCCAGGCTCCATGAGAAGCCTCAACAGTCAAAACCATCACGCAGCGAGGAGCTAACATTGCCGGAAAGGGCAAGAGACCCAATTGGCAACTCATCAATCATTCGTTTGGTCGATGGCGGAAGTCCCACCTCGCTCAATGGCCACTCGATATACCGATGCCATGTGAGATCGAGTAGTCGCACGATCGTAGAAAGCATGCTTGCAGCTCTACGTTCAAGGTACCAAGTCCTCGTTCCCACTCGATGCAACACGATGCAGTAATGCGCCAGAAGAATCAAGGCGCCCGGATGCCAATTGCTGAGCAGCTCGACATATTCGACAGAATTCCGGATCGGCCAGAAGCGTACTACATCCAACGTGGTGATTCTCTCATCCAGCGCATGCATGCAGGAGAAGGTACGCGCTAGTGCGAGGGCAGAATCGTTGTATGGCACTCGCACCTCTTCTGGCCAGTCGTCGGGAGGAATCGCCCGGAAATAATCGAGCAGTGGCTGATCAGGGAATTTGGATATGTCAACTAGGTTTTCCCAAGACTCGGCCAGGTATCTGACAGGCCCTGTCCCGATTTGACCCCAGACATCGCAGAGCATGGTACCTGCAACATTGCCGAGTTAGCGGTGCCTCTTTACTTAGGTTTCAAGAGTATTAATGGTGGCTTGGGGCTTTAAATGTTTCTCGAGCAGGAGTAATTACTCCATAACTCCTGAACCCTCATGAAAAAGAACAAAGATGCTCCGAAAGCTTAATCACTCACAGCCACTGCGAATGAAGAAGAGCCAACTTGGCAGCTTGTCCTCTTCTTCCCCAACCATAAATAAGCGCTCATCCAAGGCGAAAGCAGTAATGGTCAGCAGGCGGGCAAATATGAAAACTGCATCACAAGTCTCGCTTTCCACGCTAGGAACTGCGGCGCGAAACAGCGGCATCGCGTGGTCCTGATGTGTTCTGGCTTTGATGGTCAATTCTAAATGCTGATCTGGATTGAGATAGGCCATGTGAAGTGCAGTACAGGCCATGAGAGCGTGCATGAGATATTCATGTTGGTAAGCAAGCTGTGGGACTATAACGTGCCACATTTGCCGCGTATTCTCATCGTTAGCAAGGGCTCGCCATGTATGGGTGGTATAGTGGTGCATTATTAACTTGTCTGATTCATTGAGAGTTCTTGACCAAGTTGTGGAGGGTGGAGGGGAAGAGAGGCTGGCGTCTGGAAGCTGTTCCTGCAGTTCTGGTTAGCGATTCTCATTGAAAACTGTTTTGATTGTATACAGTCCACTCCTTGGTTTTATTCTGATAGGCAATTTGAGTTGTAATCCTCTCGGCAGGCTTTCCTGATGGCGTGCCTGTGAAGTACCGCAACAGATTTCCTTTGAAGAAAGTTTGGAGGGGTGCTGTTTGCCAATCACATGCCGCCAGTCCTTGCCTCCCATGAACAGCAAGCCAGTGATGTTTCATGCGCTTCTCCGTCACACACAGATATGAGCAATCTTGGGATCTACACTGTAGCCCGCTTTGGACGGGCAGCAATGGAACAGGAAACTGGCCGGGTATGTATTGCATCACGAGCTCATGCTCCGCAAGCTCGAATTTCTCCACATGTTGCATGAAAGGTTGTCGGTCCGAGCGTTTTATCCGATGTATCTCTTTGAGATGTCGTGCGATTGCCTTGGGTTGAATTGCATATCTGCAAGATGTGCAGACTATTACTCTGTAAGGGGAGAGGTATTGCAGAAGCCCCTCGGGCAGAGGAGCCAGACTAGTTGGAGGCACTGCTGTCGGCATGGAGATGGGGGCCAACGTCTTGAATATGTGCAACTCGAGCGTGTTGGTTAGTATCGGACAGATATCGCTAGTCAACTTACTTTTGACACCAAACAAACACTTTGATGTTCTTCGCTTAATGCGGCAATTATGAAAGCTAGACCTTATTAGCATTAGCTTAGGTAGTCGAGGCTCATAAAGGAAAAAGTCGTAAGACATCAAATTACGCGATTCTCATCAAACCTCTACTAAATACATAGAAATTTACAAAGAAACATTGATCACATCATCATAAAACATTCTTGTACTTTTGATTCGAAAGAGAGCAGTTCTTCTGCATCTTTAAACAAATTTACATTTAGTCATGCATACATTGAACAACTGAAGAAAGTTAACTTTTTAACATTAAATATGAGAAATGCGATAGAGAAGCAACGACTACATCGACAATTCGAGGATCCGGTCCGTCAATATTGACTTGCTAATACTGCTAGTTCTTTTAAATATCTTCATATAATTATCGTACGCAGGTTGAAAATTGAATGTTTAAGTTCAAACATGTGGTGAAATCTGGAAAACTACCCTAAACACAATCCTGAATATATAGGGGTAAGAATGTGTGGTGCGTCTCCGACTTGTGCTTCGAATCTCTCACGCCTCGAGCCTTGAACCTGGCTTACCCGCCTCATACTTTTACGACAGCGATCAAAGAACTACACTTGCTTTATGCTTGGCAAATGAGCCTTGTTTCAGCCGGGCCGACTACCACGTAACCTCCCCCCCTCCAAGCGACGGGAAATGTCCTGAAGATTCCTCTCTCGTCGATCGATCCACCTGAAACTCCACGTAAACAAGGTAATTGAGCATTCTAAAACCAAATTGGAAGTCTTACCTGAGCCATGATAAACGCCGTAGCATCTTCTAACGTTATCGGCGCCTCGGCCATCCCCACGAATTTCGCACCAGCATTACCCATGTCTGTTTGGACGAACCTGAAAGACGGGAAGACTCCCGTCGTACTGTCAGTCACTCTTCACGAGCCAGCCAGTAAACCAGGAAATAGATATATGCTGAAACAGTATAATCGTACTTCTTCTTTGAAACATATCAACTGAAGTGAGGATGAACCAAAATCGAAAATGAGATCAACAGATTGCTTACCCTGGATCAATTGCAAACGCAACAACATCTTCGTGCTCAAAATGGATCTTGCGAATCAAGAAATGAGCCATGGCCTTGGAAGCGCCATACGCGTATGTTGGATAGTAGCTGTAGTTCTCCATGCCGCCGATGCTGCCATTCGGGGAGCCGATCAGGACGAATTTGGGGTGCGAAGAGGCTTTTTTGAGAAGGGGATAGACGGCTTGAAAGAGAAGGAGAGGGCCTGATTTTGGAGGAATACGTAAAATGAGTTAGTGGAAAGAAAGTGTGAAAGGGGAGTTGCTACATCAGTCTGCCAGGACAATACAGACGCCTGGAAAGAAGTGGGTTTCTCTCCCCCTCCCACTATTGTATTCACCTACCAATTCCATTCACAACAACGTGTTCCTGAACCTGCGAGGCCGTAGCACCAAGGATTGGGCCGTAGTGAGTCCCGATGCCAGCATTGGCGATGACGGTGCCGATCTGGGTGATGCCATGTTCCGATTGCAGAGTCTGCACGGCATCCAAAGAATCTTTTTCCACCGTGCTATCAAGTTTGACGGTGATTAGTTTGCTGGAATGGCCGGTCGGTAGCTTGGAGAGGAGTTTTGTGGAGGGACTGGAGGGATCACGGACGGTAGCGATGACCGTTGTGTTTGGGCGGGAGAGGATAATGGCTGTGAGGGCTTTGCCGATGCCTGGAGGAGAGCTGTGTTAGCCGATCTGTAATCCACAGAGCTTTAAGCTTCGCCCGAGAATTTACACACCTCTGTTTGCGCCTGTGATCAAGTATACGTGATTCTCGGTTGAAGCCATCGCGAAGGATGCTTGTAGACAGAAGTTAACACTAGGATTTGAGAGATGCTAAGAGGTTTGGAACAAAGAAGCGTATGAAACAGGACCAGCTCTGACGGTGGTGTTATCCAGGGAGGGCGCCTTGTCGCAACTATGGGTTATTAAATACTGTAATAATACTTGCATTAAAGACGGGCCTATGCGCACACCACTACATCCGTAACAATCCTGGAAGCGTAGGGTTGTGGCCGAAACCAATCGTACTGTGCTTCATTATTACGACAGTCTCCTTATTCATACATGAGTCCGCTACATATGCCTTTCTCCGACAACGAAAGCGCCCAATCAAACCTTTTCAAGAGCAACGTTTCTTCTCACGTGTGCGCAACTGCGTTGATCTAGGCCACAAATGACGCTACGAGCGACTGCTCGTGATGTGAATTAATCCTCGTGTTCCCGAGTAGACTAGGATAGTGGAAACCACTGGTCGAAGCGACGATGTGGGTCAACCTGGGACTTGATGACCCGTAACCTATTCAAGTCTTGCCCGTACACTGTTTGAAGGCTTTCGTCTCCGTGGGCAAAATTCACATAGCTACGCCTAGGGTTAGCTACCACTCTTCAACGGCAAGACCATTTACCTGTAATAGGTGGCTTACGTGCTATTCGCTGCGAGGCCATCTGTCGATCGCCACAGATCTCGAGCTGCTGTTCCAAATGCCTCCGCTTCTTGATCCAGGCTAGGGTCCGTATACCAAGCAATAGCCACAGCGTTGAAGTTGACTGTGGATCGGTAAGGGAAGGAGGACGATGAGTCCGGAAGCGTTCTAGCCTTGATCAAAGAATATGCCTCCATCAACACGATGCTATTCCCTGCTGCGGGGTTTGAAGCAAATGAAACAAATTCATTCCAGACGGCGCGCCATGTCGCAGGAACCATCTTAAAGAATCCGGCACCATAGGATGGCTTGCGGTCGCCCTTAATGCAGAAGGAGGCTGCACCATCGTTCCAGTGATCATAGGACACTATGCTAGTCCCATCATGAGAAGGCCCGACTGCAATGATAGAAGCAAACGCCGCTCTGCCAACTGTTTCGCTGCCATAATAGAATAGATTCGCGACGACAATAGGCGTATAGCTTGGAGTACCCGTGGTTAGATAGTATAGAAATATATTCATATTGGACTGGAGGACAAGATCGTTGATTGCTTGCACAAGCGCTTCAATCTTATCCTGAGTAAAGGTCAAAGGACCCAGCCAAGCCAGATTTTGTGCTGGCGTCACGGAATAGGATTTCATGACCGCAGATGTGACGATTCCAAAGTTGGGTCCGGCACCACGAAGAGCCCACCATAGGTCGCTCTCTGCTGGTGTGACCGTGACGAAAGCTCCAGATGGGGTTACAAGCTGCAAAGAGATGAGGTTATCAACACCAAAGCCATGCAGACCCATCAAGTTGCCATAACCTCCGCCAAGGATCGCACCGAGTGTGCCGACACAATTACAATTACCGGTCGTAACTTGGATATTCTTTGCATAAGCGGCCGCAATCACGTCAGAAATCAATGCGCCACCTTGGACTGTAGCTTGTGTCTTTTGAGCGTTGAACGTCACCATGTTGAGTCCTCGCATGTTGATGAGAATCCCATTTTGATGCAAGTCAAAGGTCGTTGACCAGCCATGTCCACCATTTTGGGCAAGAAATGGAATCTTATATTCGATGCAATACTGAACCTACGGGACGGTTAGTAACTCGGAAGACCAATACAAGAGATCCCTATCTACCGTAATGAGCACGTCGTGTTCGGTCACGACGTTGACAACGGTACCTGGGCTCGGCGCATCAAACGTGCTCCATCGTGGTGCCCCTGAAGTCGTGTACACTATGGATGCGTTTTGGGAGAGAAGTGGACCGAGGTCAGACGATACGTTGTAGCTCGGCTTGCCGGAGACAGAGCTACAGAAAACAGGTAGCAGGGTAAGTAAGATTAAGGACCACATATTGCTTCTGGTTGAACGAGACAGCCCACGACTATACGTACATGCCAGAGCCTAAAGCACAGCGCGACTACAAGCTATAAGAAACCCTCGTACACCGCGACCTACGACCCATATACCCGTTCGAAGGGAAATGTCCTCGGAGAGCCAATGATCCGATGGGATTCGGAGCCCAAGTGCGGCTCAGCAGGTTTCAGATGTGGAAGGGGGTGGGCTTAAGGTAGTAATGTCCAGAGTCGATCAACTGGAGGGCGCAGAACCGGTCCACATGCTTTGCGAGGACGAAAACGGACGAGCGCACTATGTCATTGGAAGACTTCTCATTCGGCCGCAAGAGGAATGCAAGCCCTTTGAGCTCCTACTGGATGGTTGTCTCGCCAAGGCGCCCAATCCCTGAGTATAGGCTGAGGAGGTGGGTCAGCACAGGGGTAGGCGCTGGAAAGGCCATAGGTCGAAGTGTATCCCTATAGGATGGCACGTGTTACCATCAGTGGTTTGGTAATGCAGTAGTAGGTTTTGAACGTAAGTTGTTGATTTCCGAACCCTCCCGAGGCTCCGTATTTAACCAGCGTCATTTTAACAGCGTGCGTGGCAGAATCCCTCTCTTTTCTACTGTGCCCCGTAAGAAAACTAGCGTGCGAGCAAGGAACCGAAGACAGAATCTCTTCCGAAACAGTGGGGCGTGGTGTGGCATCTTTTCACGTCAGATCTTATTTGATTAATGTCATGGGCAACAAAGCTCACGTTAAAGACGACGTCTGCGGCCTTTCTTTGTTCAATCCCATACACTTGATTAGGTTTTTCAGGTCGTATACTGCCGTTTTCAGTCATGGGAGAATCATATTCGCGCCAGCTGATGATAGGGCTGGGTATTGCTTTCTTAATGTTGCCTTCAATCGCTGTAAGTTTTCGAGTATGGGCAAAGAGACTGGGGCGCAAAGGCCTGGCTGGGGACGATTATCTAATCTTTGTTGCGCTGGTGAATATTTGAATCATACAACCCTTGGCCCTTTATAAGTATATTGAGAGTTTCTAGGCTTTCGCAATCGCATGCTGTGTTGTGCAGCTAATTGGTAAGTGCGTCTGCCTCAGTCATTTCGTGCTCGTTTGACCACTTCCCATAGCTGCCATCCGAGGACAACTGGGTCAACACCAAACAGACGCACCCAATGGGCAGCCAATTCTCGATGATCCTCGGTTCCTCTTGTATGAAAAGGTAAGAAAAACCTTGAATGCTCCGGTTCTTCAACTGACTCCATGCCGATGGGCAGTGCAAATTCGCTGGCCAGATGCTCGGTGTTATCGGTCTGGGTTTCACAAAATCCTCTATCTTGGTCTTTTACATGAATATCTTCACTACCAAGGCATTCCGTATAGCTGCACAGATCATGCTTGCTATTGTGGCCGCGTGGACAGTGGCATTCTTTTTCAGCAACCTGTTTACCTGTTATCCTATCACTCCCCTGGTTGAAGAATTTTATCACAACCACTGTCAGAAGTGGACCGTCTCTATGTGGTATGCATCCTGTTTCAGCGACATTATCGTTGATTTCATGATCCTTTGCTTTCCTATTCCAGTGGTTCTGAGATTGCAGCTACCCCTGAAGCAAAGACTCGCGGTTTTGGGAATGTTCCTTCTCGGAGCAACGTACGTTCCATTCATAATGGTCAGACTTTGCAGAACTAAATTTGTCCAGTGTCTGTGCAATAAGCATTACACGTGTGGTTTTCTACTTTCAGGTCAACGCCGTATTTCGACAGCACTACAATGATGAAACCTGTAAGTACTACTCGAGCAAGGACTGATCGTAGTACTAATTTTGTGAGACTATACATCCCCGATCTTCTTCTGGACCAACATCGAATTGTCCTTGGCTGTCATTAGTGCTTGTCTACCGACGTTGCGGCCAATTTGGATGTATTTGAAAGGTACCCCGGTCTCGTCCAAGGCGTCGATAGGTTTGAAGTCATATTCGGGATTCGGTTTCAATTATTATAGGAGGCATCGACGACTCTCCGACTCGTTCAACGATCACGAGAATGTGAACTTGACAACAGAATCCAGAGTCGACACACACATTCAGGCGGGCAAGCCCGATACGATTGCGAGGCCGGAAGGAAACGTCATTGCAGTAGAACAAGACATTTATAGCAACAGCGATTCGAGAGAAAATCGCTCAGGAAATATGTGAGTCACCAGAGATCCGTCAGCAGCTGTACGTCGCCTTTTCAACGCTAGGGATCTCTCCCATGTCGCTTTTTGGAAAAGCAATGTCCCCGGCTTTATCACGTATCTAAACAGATTCTGTATTTGTCCTTGTAACGGGTCGGCAAGGATATTCGTGTTCCTTGGCTGTAGTTAGCCAGGAAGAAACAAAGGGATATCGAATATCAACAGACTCAATGAACGGCCAGCGCGTGGACATGCAGACATCTCTCGATTCAAAGAATTAGCGTGAAGGACTACACCCCCACCGAACTGCGTTCTGTAGAGTATCTTGCTCAACTGGGTGCTCAAGGTAGCATTCTCTTCTCAAGGGTGGTAGGGAAAACCATCGGAGACAAGGGTCTGTAGCACTGCCGACTGATAGGTGTGCCAGATCATGGGATAGACAGGCCACAGGCCGTCGCCCGTTCAAAGAAGTCGGGTTATCTCGGTGCATCAGCGTGTCATCGTGACTACGAGGTAGCAGTGTGTATGTGCAGCAGCCATACTGCAGCAGTGCGCGGTCTCGCTGCCTGAAGCAATACAGAGTATACGCAAGCCGGAGGCGGGGCTGGAAAACCCTGCCATGAAGTGCACTGCGATTGAACGATGAGAGACCCAGGAATGTGGACATCGACGATCCGACGATCGTAGGATCGGACTCGGAGATTTTCTGCATGCCCGCGGAGGTTTTCCATGTCCCGGGGGCTCTGGTGCGTGTGGCCCTTGCATCGATCCCCGCAACCACGCCACGCACGTGCAGAAGGGTCAGTTCCGTGTGGTTTGGCTGCTCGAACAGCTCACCATGCGTCTTGGTCGTTCAAAGGTTTGGCTTCTTGTCTGGTACCACGAAGGGGGCAATGGCTGTCATGCCCTGCCGCAGTGCCCGTTTCGACATTCGAGACACTGCGAAGCGGGAACTTGTCTAGGACTAATGCTGTACGATCCTCCGACTGACTTGTCGGTGGGCCCATGAGGTCGAGACAAGCAATATTCGCAGTTATGTACTGTAGAGTACATATGTAGCATAGCGGCTAGAGTACTCGCTCGTGGGGGCGGGCTTGAATTTTCCGGGCGGGGATCGCTTATCCGTGCCCCACCCTATCACCTACCTTATGTAAGCTCATCCTTCGCTTAAGGATGAGCTTCGGATAATGAGACGACAGGTCGGGTAACCCACGCTAGAGCTCGGCCGACCATGCCAATTGTCCGAAGCTAAAAACTAAGCTAACACCTGAGGCTAATACGTAGATTTCATGGTCGGATGAACCTTACACCTGTCATATTCTAATACAAACCTTACGATATTAATAAATGGTTAATGAAGACTACATTGATTTTGAGAATTTTCTGTTCATCGATGCTGTTATCTATGATTGTAGATTATCAATGCCTTAGCTCAGGAAAGCGGAATTATGCGCATGGTCAGCCGATCATAGTCGGACAATTGGCATGGTCGGCCGACCTCTAGCGTGGGTCACCCGACCTGCATCCTCTACTCGGAGGAGAATGCTGGCTGGAACCTCAGAAAACGGCCCCCGAGAGTAGCGCGCAGTGTCTACCAATGGTACAGTAGGTAGTCTGCCAATGCATCCACATGGCCTCAAAGAATCCAAAGCGTTGATTGTTCGGGGAAACGCGTACCAGTAAAAGTAAAGAACGTCATAAGCCGCCAACTAAAATCCCCATCCTCCCCGAGACCCCTGGCTTGTCCCCAGGCCACCCTATGCATCTCCCCCCCCATAGACTTTCCCGCGATCCGGGCCGCCTGTCGCTGAGCTGCCAACCACTCAAGCAGACCAACTATTGCGGACAAGGTCATCGGCGTCGGCATCGGCTCCACGGATGTGGAGGCCTCTAGCTGACCAGCTATTACGCACCAGATCGTCTGCGTCTGCGTCTGCTTCGGCTGCAGCTGTTACCATTAGCTGTTATTTTCTGTATGTTACAAATCATAAGGAAGAAACCTTTGGATAGAGGCATCGTCAATCCAACACCCAAGAGTAGTGCGAAGGAGAAAAGGTAGGTCGACATCCGCATCTTTGGAGTTTCCGAATCTTTACGTCGAGATGTTGGTCGGAGGGCTGAGGAGAGCGAAAAAGACGACGAATAATGATTGGATCACCGAAGGATCTATATCGAAGGTCTGTTTTGGCTCTGGTGGAATATCGCTGTTTAAAGGTCAGTACGGTTCAAGGCGAAGAGAAGGAAGGCACTATGCGGAAGGGCATCATTAGTACATATTTTGCGGCCAACGCACTGGAGGTGTCTTTGTCACCGTTGCAGCGGGAGTCCGTCCAGTTGATTACCCAACACCGTCTGCAGCATGATATGGTACGATGCTGCGGCGGCTTTGCGTCAACGGCAGCGCGGCGGTCTAGAGTAGACATGGGATTGGGTAACGGTGGTAATGTGATGTGGCTAGGATGGTGGAACCAGCACTTTCTGTAGCGACAGGCATCGGGCATCAGTTGTGGGGACTGGCAAGGTGCGGTAGCATCTTTCGAGTTGAATTGCTGGTCGAGACGATCCGTGTCCCCCATTTCCCTCTTGATCTGGTGTTCGCTCGAATATTACCACTGGAGTACAATGCCACGAGATTGAGTGAATCCTCTAGACGAAAAAGAGAACATATGTTTCCCTGCAAGTTGCTTCACCTTCTTGTATTCAATATCGAACAAGTACACCAGACCCTTGATGTTTACTAGCTCGCCAGATGTTGTTGGTACTCACTAGATCGTCGTGAAGAGATATCGACGGTAGTCGTTAGCATTCAAAGCAATCATGAGATTTTCTCTCTGATTTCTACCAAGATAATGTCCGAAGCTTCTGCTGCCGAATACAAGCCCTTGACCTCCGACGAGCTCGACAGCTCTGAATTGTACAATGAGCACCATCCAAAATCTTCACCCAGACGGCGGATGTTATATGCCCCAGTCACATGCGCTGTTCTACTTGCCCTGACACTTGGTGTCTTCATCGGACGGTATTCCCTCACCGCCACAAGCCATCATAAAGGTCTTCGATGTAAGATTTGCCCCTTAACCCTCAGACATATATACCTGCTCACCAACGCTCGGAGGAACCCAGCGCCTCCGGGCGAAATCCACCAAGTATGGCAACACAACCTGACCTTTTCCCAAAGCCCGACTCTCGAGTCCGAATCGGCCTGGGCCTCGACAGTCCCGGTGGGGAGAGGTTTCATCCATCACCCCGAGCTGGCGCCCTTCATCTCAGGTATCGCAGTCTTCCACCAGCTGCACTGTCTGGTATGTCTCCTTCCACTTCCCTTTGCACATTTGCTACTCAAAGCCTTCCTTTCGCGTTCGGGACTCACTTCCCTTCTCACACCTAGCACGCCGTTCTGGTAGCCTACTACGTCGCTCAGTCAAATTACCAAGCCCTCCTTAACGGCTCTCTCGCCTCTGAGCCCGAACTCTTCGGCGCCCGCATCGAGACTCCTCACATCCGCCACTGCTTTGATTACCTCCGGCGAGGCATCATGTGTGCTAGCGACACAAATTTGGAGGTGGTGTCGTACGATAACCACACGACGAATGGATGGGGACAGGACAAGAAGTGTCGGGATTATGGAGAGGTCTTTGAGTTCGCGGAGAGGTGGGCAAACTCGAGCGACACTGGGATTGTAACATGATGTCGGATGAATTTACATAGTAACGCGAGTTCATGATATGTCGTATATTCCTTGTTTGAAGCTATCAAGACCGAGTGATGATATCGCACGTGATACGGCAAAGACTCCTGGCAAGAGCATTTGGCTACTTGTGTTTGCAAACAGGAGCAATGGAAACAACAACCTAGGGATGCACTTCCGCCCCATCCACAATCTGTACGGTCTTCCCCTCTGACGTAGTCTTTAGCTCGAATCGGTGTGTTTGATCCTACGTACCTCTTGTTAGTGAATGCATGCTGCGGCGGTGAAGAAGAAAATTGTAAAATAAAAAAATTCAACATACCAAAGCCGTCAGGTTCCTTGCATCCACCGTGTTCGCTCTCGCCCACACATCCAGCGCTTCCCAGTCCACACATTCATGCTCGCTGTAGACTCTAGAGGTTGGTAGGCCGTCGCGCCAGAACATGGATGCCAGTGTGGCGTCGCCACGGCACATGGCTGCCTCGCGCCAGTATTCGAGACAGTGATCTAGACGAAGGGCACCATTAGAGACGAGCTCGTACACGTATGTGTAGGTAATGCTGGGCAATGGACGTAGAAAAGAGGGAGAAAGAAATATACCGATGTGTAATTTTTCTTTGTTGAGCTCGTCAGCGTCGGCGGACATGGTGGGATAGTAGTGGTCGAGATAGAGATGACGGCGAATGCGTCTAATGCAGTGGAGTTCGTGGTACACCGATAATTCTGCAACGTAGCCGGAGCTATCCCCAAATCTAAGAGTGTCTCCTATGTTGGCCTGGGCGTAATCCTCGTTGGAGATTTTGGTGGTCATGGGTTCTATCAGCTTTCGCCATGCGGCGTCGTGTTCGGAACGTGGCTCGCCGGTAAAGATATTGTGATCGATATCCCTCATCAACCTTTTCCTCTCGTAGCGGATTATACTCTTCGCAGGTGCTTGTTTTGGCACTCTTAATTTCCGCAATTTTTTTTTGGGGTAGCGGAAAGAGGAGAGAAAACGTACAATATGTCAGTTGGGGACGGATGCACTCTGTGGATTCCGCTATCTGCTTTACAGAGGAGCCTTTCAGCCAGAGGCCAAACAAAAAGATATTTGAAAGAACAAGTAGAAAGTAAGCCACAGCATGATTGGAAAGTCGTCGCTTGTTAGATGGGTAGTAGTCTCCATCTTGCCCGGAAAATTGTGGGATTGCGGTATAGAGCCTTGAGTACCCTTTCTTGCTGGCCATGTCTGTTTGAAAGAGTGGGCGGGAGAATTCCGAGTATCCAAGATGCTCACGCCTTACTGCCTGGAGAAGAAACAAAAAGAATCAGAGTCCAGCTACACCGGCCCCGCAGTCTACCAGAGAATCAGTCCATCAGTGACCACCTAACGTATGATGGATAGTTGAGCCCGGCCGCTGCATATGCAGAAGCGTCTACAACGGACCCTTGTACTTGTCTCCTCTTTCTCTCTATCCAGCTAAGCAGGTCACGCCCATCACAATGCATATTGTGTACACCATCTGTGAAACCATTGATCGAAGGCCTCATTGATGGAGAATCCCACCCATGAATAGGCGTCAACCTATTGATTCATGGAATTTTACTTCCCATTACGGATGAGAGCACGTCACTCGACGCATGCCGATCGTTCAAAGGGTCGCGGGCAGCACATACCATACCCTCAGCTGCTGCGACTCTCCCAGGAAGCGTCATGTGTGGGTGCAACCTTACGATTCACGAAAACAACCGCCTAGGAGCATGTCGTCGGATAGTGGTTGCATTCAACTCTCCGGTGTGCATCAACCCGTCCAAATTCCTTGGCCCAGCCGGACCGGGGGGCTATGGAGATATGTAAGAGTAAAGCAGCGCTCAGCATGGCGAAAGCGATTGATCAGCAAGTAATCCGTAGTATGTCCGTACGCCTCCGACGGCCCATGCAACGGAGATTTGGGGCAATCAGAGCGCCGGACGGTCCTGTTTGTGCCGCAACAGTAACAGTGCTCCACCCATCCACCCCATCCACCTTACCGCGTAGATAGCGGGAGTCCATGGCGCTTTGTGGCAGGCCCTGGAGCCATATTCGGTCCAAGGAACTGTCCGGGGGTGCTGGGCTGGAATAGAAAACAACATTCGAGATGAACGGTGCATACAGTAAACGCGTAAGCCAGGACGATAGGCCGGAGACTAATGCGAGTGTTGTAAGACTTGAGGTAGCTCTAACACAGTAAGCTGGGCCGCACACAGTGCAGTTGCTCCCTATTACAAGCCCTGCATGTATTCTGTGTATTTTATGTATTTTATGAAATAAACATGCGGTACATGAACTTGGAGTCGTACGTGTTTGCACACTATGCCGCACATAGTGAAACTTCTGTGAACAGGAAGCAGACGACCAATATCTCTTATTCCACATACAATACACATGTAGGAGCTGGACGCAACCGTATCTGCCTGTGCGACCCTCAAATGCATACCCAGGTACACATGAGGTTTTTATTTCCAGACTTCTAGGCAACTATTGACTGGTAAGCTCGGTTCGTGACTTTCTTCTCCTCTCATCTATACCTCTCTGTCTGGAACTCGAGCGCCAGAACATTTCCGTCTCCTCATGTGAACATCTCCGGTATGACGAGCTCAGAAGTTGACGTTATAATCGTCGGCGGTGGCCTTGCTGGATGCACTGTGGCATCACGTCTTCACCAAAACAATACCTCTCTCAAAATCCTCGTCCTCGAGGCCGGTATTGATCCCAAAGATAACCCCAATATCCTCACACCTATGGGAGGGTTTGCTCTTCTTGGTTCAGACTTGGACTGGACGTATCCGACGGCACCTCAACCTGCTACTGGGGATCGTGTTCATATAATCAACTCTGGAAAGGGTCTTGGTGGTAGCAGCCTGATAAATTACGGAGGTTGGATTCGAGGGGACGCTACCGACTACGACAGTTGGGCAAATGTGGTGGGCGATGCACGCTGGAGCTACAAAGGATTGCTGCCATACATGCGCAAGTCGGAGGGTTTCACCGATTCCACAGCAGATCCTGAACAACACGGTCTTCATGGCCCTATGCATATCACCTCCGTGTCAGCCAGTGATCCCGAACGTCGATACCCACTCCGTGAGCCTATCCGTAATGCTTGGACCGAACTTGGAGTCAAAGTCAATCCCGATCCATCCTCGGGTTCTTTAGAAGGAATCTCGGAGTTTCTCGAAAATTGGTATAATGGTGAACGTCAATTTACGCAAGCTGTGTACAAGTTAGGTGATGTACAGGTCATAACCAACGCTACTGTACAGCGTGTGCTCTTTTCCAAGAATAATGCCGGATATCAAGTGGCTACAGCGGTTGAACTTGTCGACGGTCGACAATTTTCCGCGCGGAAGGAGATCATCATATCGGCCGGTGCATTGCGAACACCACAGATTTTAATGCTTTCAGGCATTGGACCGGCAGATACGCTATCCAAGTTCAATATCCCCCTGGTTCACGAGGCTTCCGAGGTGGGGAAAAACCTTTTTGATCATTTTGCTCTTTATCAGCTTTGGAAACTTCGAAACGCAGAGAGGGGCCTCGCTTTAGGCAGTCCGCTCTTAACGAACCCGGCTCTCTTCAAGGGCTTCCCAACTGATTGGGCAATAAACGAAGCAGTACCAATCGATCTTCTAAAACAAGCATTACAGGAAGACGAAACTGCAGGGAAAGTAGTGGCTTCGACCCGCTCACTCCTGGAACCCGGCCGATGTCATGTCGAGACAGTCGCTGTTTACAGTACGCTTGGCACGCCAGGCATTCCACTGGATGGGTCGTACATAACCACTTCTGTGATGCTGTTCCTTCCCACCTCGCGCGGCTGCATTAGCATCGCTTCCAACTCGGCTACTGACAAGCCGGTCATCGACTCAAACTACTACACCACAAGCGTTGATCGCACTGCCCTGATCTATGGCACACGCCGTGTTCTCCAAGCATTTTTGGAGACCTCGGCGGGTAAGTCTTTTATCGAAACCGAAGTTGCTCCACCTGGGTTCTCCAATTTGACCACCAACTCTACTGATGGCGAGATCGATGCTCGGATCAAGGCCACAGGCATGGCACACCATCATAGTGCAGGCTCGGCGGCCATGGGTCAAGTTGTGGGTACAGATCTTTGCGTGTACGGTGTGCATGGATTACGTGTCGTTGATGCCAGCGTGCTCCCGGTTGCGATTGGCGGACATCCGCAGGCCACTCTCTACGCACTTGCAGAGCAGGCGGTGGATTTAATTCTGAATGACCTGTGATAGAAACGTGTTCAGGCAGGCATCCAACGGGAAGCATTAGAGCTGGTATATGGAAGCCTGTTATGAGCTGGCACTTTTCCCCAGAACTCCCTTTCCCTCTTATGCATGCCGGCTTCCACCGTTACTATTTACTTCAAATGCCATCTCGTAAATGTAGTCTGATACTTCCATTGGAATGTTGTTCCCAGGCATACAGCCCATTGAACACTTGGGAGCGCCGTATCCATTCTCCCAAGTCTCCATCTCTTCCTCAAGCTTCACGAATTCGCCCGAGCGGCAAGAATCAGCACAGCTGGCCACGTGAAATCCCTAACTGCCCCGTTGCCCCCCATCGCTTCCGTCAACTCCCCATAAAGCCTTTCAACAAGTCCATATTCTTCACCCTGCACCCCCTTCGCCGTCGGTGGAAAACTTGCACCCACAAACCTCCTCAATCCCTCAGCATCCCACCTGTTCTTCCAGAATTCCGAATTCTCCTCCTCGATAACCTTATCTTGCTCCCCCTCACAGCTCACCGGCTCAATCTCAAAATCGCAAGCCTCAGGCCCGAAGAATGACAAGCTGAATTGCGGATTCCACTTCCATCTCTGCACATCCTTCCACATCTCCAAGGGAAAACGTATATAATCCAACCAACTAGCCATCCCATCCGCCGCCCTCTTCCACCCCGCCTTCCTGTCTGGTCCACTCCCCTTGATCACCATGCCAAAGTTATGATCCATGATGGCGTCCAGCAGTGGCTGGCATATGGTTGCATATTCCCCCTCTGCAAAATGCGGCCGGCCGTAGAACCAAATCGCCAGCGTGCCACCGGGCTTCAGCAGCGTTGCAAAACTCGCCAGCGCCACCTTTGCATTCATAAGCGGGAAGCACTCCGCCGCAGCGATAAAATCGGCTGATTGGGCGGAGTAGTGCGATGCGATGGCTTCGCCTGTGGACAATGCAAATGATGCTCGTCCGGCGGCGGAGGTTGCAGAGAGACGCCTGCGAGCCTCGTCGAGGCTGGTCTCGTTATTGTCGCTGGCGACAACGTGAGCGAAACGTGAGGCGAGTTGGGCCGCGACTTGGCCGGGGCCGGTGCCGATGTCGTGAGCGACTGCGAAAGAAGGGGTGGGGGAGAGGGAGTGCGAGGCATGGTAGTCGTACATGAGGGTGTAGAAGTTAGAAGCCTGGTAGGCGGGGCGGGTGGAGAGGTAGGTGTCCCAGTAGGCTTGGTTGGCGTGTTCGAGTTTCCAGAAGTTGGCAGAGTCCAAGTCGTCTGTTGAGGCTAAAGATTTTGAGGTCGCCATGGGGGTCTTCTTAGGGGTGCTAAGTACAAGAAGAACGAGATTCTTGTGAGTACCCACTTGGGTGAGAGCAAAGATGAGCGAAAGTGTCTTCTCAAAATATAAAAGTTCTAGGGGGAAAGAGGCTTAACTTGTCAGAATCGACCAGAAGTATAACTGCAGGCTTGTATTCGCTATACTGAAACTCGATACATGAGTTAAGCACAAAGCTTCTATTCGAAGGAATGATTGTCGTTATATCGACAAAAGAGATTCGTGTCAAGTCATCTGAGCTCAGTGTGATCACAGAGATGAAGTCTTTCAAGCTGTCTCTGTTGAAAATGATTGATTGATTGATTGATTGATTGATTTATTCATACATTGTCGATGGATAGGGTACAGGTGCGGTATAGGGAGCTGTAGAAGCAACAGAGTGAGCAAACAACGGACACGTGCAATGATCGTACTAGTAGAAAGGTAATGTAAAATGTGTGTGTGTATGTTTCGCTATCTACATGCCGAAAAGAAATCTATATGTATGTACGTCGAGAATTGCCCCCGGCTCTCCTATCGTTGGCCCAGACCCCGGCCTCTGCCCCCTACAGTACTAACCTGCTCGGGGATGCGCATGCAACCCCACGACATTCGTCCCCCATCCAATGCGAATGCAACGCCGTCACACTCTCATGTGTATCGCACATAAGCTCAATGCCATCATGAGTTTCGACATGATGATCATTATGCATGAAGGCACGATTGCAGAGATGAGCAATCTCAGTCTCTTGCTGCAAGACAGCAACACCATGTTTTCTACATAGATTGATGGGACATCAGCCAGCAGGGCCTGTGCCATAGTTTCTCAGGTTTTGAGAGTCGGTGGTATCGTACATATCTTGCATGCGTTGTGACTTGTATTTTGAGCACGATATCATATGAAGTGACCAAGACATGGGTTGGCTTCGTTGTACAAGTACTGAATAGAGCAGGAACCCATCACCGTCCTATCAGCCAGACAATTTTCCATGAACGCGTAAGCATAGACTTCTCGACGAGCCTTGACGCCCTTATCTTTCCCAATATCCGTTAATCGCTTTGAAGCGAAATGTAGATTAGATGTTTGATATGAACATGTATGTACATTACCGATCTTTCCATGAATACACATGATTGTTATTCGCATAAAAATTCCGACCGAGCTCAACAAGACCTGCAAACAACCTCTGGCCCTAGAGACAGTGTCCTTGATCGCGAGTCCAGCATCCACATCTGCGTCGAGTTGAATGTACTGAATGAAAAAAGCATGTCGGAGCTGAGACCTTGCCTGTGGCCGGACCAAAACTGAGCTACGATCCTACCCAACAAGAAGACTATCTAGACTCGAGCGGAACAACAAAAGCGTAAATCAAAAACGCGCTCTGACCTTTAGGCTATTGGTGTAACACTGGGCAACCTTAGCGGTAGTACCGACCTGCATGCCGGTGATTTGGTACTTGTTCGTTCTTAGGATGCTATGCTTGCTTGGCCGTCTGTGCCCGGGTTGTTGGTAGAAGCCTCTTCGACGTGCGCCCTCTCCAGAGATGTGCAAGCCTCTCTAATCCTGCTCGTCATTCCATCCAACTATCACAAAACATCGCGTTAGTAGGGTATGAAATTGTACCACAGATACAATGTCAATGTTGCTAAACGTACTCGGTTCTCCGCAAACATGCTGAAATGATTTCCAGGCGCCTTTATTACGGACAAAACTTCCAAGGGCTCGTAGTCTGACCACCCGAGCATGCTATCAGCATCGATGGAAGTCTGCGAACCGTCGGGCACGTCGACCGGCCCCATCGCTTCCGAAGCAAGTATCAATACCGCCCGAGGCGGGTTGAATGTCGGCGGCCGATCCCATGAGAGAATCATGTCTCGCGCAGCATCAAAACAACGATTGATTGTGGCCTTGGTCTTCTCCGATGTCGTTGGGCGGTACGTTGGGCGGTACGATGGCCTCGCGCCGCCGCGGTTTCGATAGGATTTACTCCAAGGGCACATCGAGTCGATTAGAAGAAGCCCTATCACCTGGATGGAGGCGTTTTCCTGAAGGAGTCGGGCTGTCTCTAGTGATATCATACCACCGAGCGACCAACCTAATTATCCCTGCCGTTAACCTTGGGCTCCTTCATCTAGGCGGCGTAGTAGAACAAGAAGAGGAGCAGGAGCAGGAGCAGTAGTACCTCCTATCAAGATCGGCCCATTCCTGATAGTTGCCTGGATCGCTTCGGCATACTCTTTTGCAAGCTGCGGCACCCCGCCGGCCGGCGGGCTTCCGCCATCATGAAAGTAGGGATTCGGAATGCCGTACGTGCGTCTGTAAAGCGGACCAAGCATGTAGTACTCGAATATTGTTCCGCCACCATCGTGGATCAGAATCAGTGGGATATGAGATACATGCCCTCGTAGCGTGTCCAGCTTTTCTAGCACGGCCGGCATTTCTGTGAACAATTCAGGGAAGGAGAGTGACTGATAGAAAAGTGTGGTGGAGCAGTGCAGAGCAACTTCGACGTTGCTGCCGTGTGATGATCAAGTGTTTGCAGACGCGGTGGAAATGAGATTCCACTGGGACGCCAAATCTAGGGCCAGCTTGACTGGAGGCTATCGGCAAGCGGAGTGGGGCCATGGAAGTTGATGGAAGGTGGCAATTTCCACCTTGCTGACAGCCTGACACCAACAGCCTCGGCAACTATGCGGAGCACAGTCGAGGAGTGCGACCACTACTCCCAGCCTCACGTTTCTCAACAAGCAGTGGCGCCACCACGCATGACTGAGTAAAGATGCAGCGAGGTGTGGATAGTTGGATATGATTGGCTCGGTCGGATCACAACCAGCGCGGCCCCAACATTTCATTTCTTGGAAGCTTCCTTGTCCGCCGAATTTCGATTGTCCTGAACATGTAGCCAGGCGAGTAGGTAGCTGAGTTGGTAGCTGAGTAGAGTGATGAGCATGTAGAGTGACGAGTAAGTCAAATATGTGCCAGCTAATCAGCTAATTGCAGAACGTCTCTGCTAATCGAGCTTATTGCGCTAAAATTTAAGCGCTACTGCTTAGCTAACCTGATTCTAACACGTCGTACCTGTGCACGAGCATCCGCGTCGAGATGATGTCGTGAGACTACGGTTTCTGAGCGTGTTCCAGCCGCTTTCTAGCTGTGGCCGAGCTTCAGATGATTCTCGCGCACATGCTTATTCACTACGACAGAAAATGTCGGACGACGAGGGCGGTCGGTCAATCTACAGATCGCAGAGAACTTACGACCGAATATCTTCGAGTGATCGTTGATGTGAAACGATGAAGCGACTCGTGCATTAATACGAACTTGACCCGACTTGTATGTGACTTGCAATGATAGGCATGTGTGACGATGATAGTGATATGATGGATCGGAAACACACCCACTTTAAAAGCGATGAATACAGTAAGATGCATGTCGGATAAATGTCTACATTACTACTGAAACCGCTCATGACCGCGCTCGACTAACCGGATCGGAAAGGACGTCTGTTGCTTCAGATGCATAGTCATGATCATATTCATGTTGTCGTGAATCATGTCACGAGTGCGCTTGGCCGCCTGCTGCCAGACGGCGTGCCGCTCGGCCGATGTCATTCGATCGAGCTCGGCGTCCGACACCCACTCACGCACGTCCAACTCGATGCTGTAGGAGCGGAAGATGACCGCCAGAACCGCGGCATACTCGATCTGGGCAAAGCGACGGCCGACGCAGGCGCGCGCGCCCTCGGAAAAGGGAAAGTAGACGCCGCGCTGTGGGCGAAAAGACCCCCTTTTGCCTGGCAGCTGCGGCTTCTCGTCGCTAGACGGCGCGAACCACCGCTCGGGCCGGAACTCTTCGAGGTCGTTTTCCTGGTTGGAGCGCGGATGCCACGGGTCCTGGGGATTGGCGGGCGGCCCGTGCGGCCAGTACTTGGGATTGCGGTGCGCGCCCAGCTGCGAGAGGGATACAAAGGTGCCGTCGGGAATCGGAGTGGGCACTCCGTCGAGCGTGGCCGTCTGATCGCCCACTGTGCGTGTGAGCACGGACGGGACGGGCGACACTAATCGCAGTTCTTCCTGTATCACCGCGCCGATCCAGCCCTCAAGCAGTTGAGGGAGGTCTCCGTCGTACGTCCATTCCTCCGGCGGCCGCTGGCCAACGATGCGATCGATGTCGTGCTGCACATGCTTCTGAGCCTGCATATTTAATGCGAGAAAGATCATCGCCATCTGCATGGACGTCGCGACCGTCTCGTGCCCGCCCAATATTAACACGAAAGAGTTGCCGAGGATGTCGGTGTCGCTCAGCGTTTCGTAGTCTTTCCCGGCCCTGCGTAGTAGTGCGTGCAGGATATCGTCGCCGCCCGGCTGGGCGCGGCCGCGCTGAATAGTATCGCGTATGTGCGCGCGGAACGCCACATTGTACCGGTACACCTGCTGGAGCGACGCAGACGGTGCGTATCCTGATGGTTAGCGGCATTCATCAGGCACGGGGAACCACCTACTAAGAAGAAGCTCGGGGAGGCCGATGACCAGCACGATGTTGTGGAAGAGCCCGCGCAAGGCGTCAATGTAGCTCATGCCGCCGTGCTTCGTCTCCTCTCGAGCCATCGGCTCGTCGCCCCACGGTATGCGGTAGCCAAAGCCGGCCTTGCTGATAACGTTCTGGCTTATTCGCCTCGTATCGGCGTTGAGCGGAATGCTCTGACCCGGCGTCCAGGACCGGACCATGCGTGGCGCCTGGTATAACGTCTCGAGCCACACCTCACGGTTATTACGATCGCCAAAGGCGCGCGAAACTAGCCGTCGCATTCGCTGCCACTGCGCGCCTTCGCTGCTGGTGAGATTGTTGCCGTAGCGGCCGACGGCGCGGAAGAACTCGACAGGCCGCGGAAACTCGTCGCGGCGATGCAAGATCTCATCGATGGCGTCCGGCGCGCATGTCACGATCATGAGCCCGGCCGGCGCCACCAGCACGTACGAGTCGGCGCCCACCCGCCGGTAGGCGTCATAGCCGTCGTGCCAACTCGACAGGAGATCGAGGTGGCCGAGCCATACCGGGGTCCACGCCCTCGGTAGGCGCTTCAGCAACGAGAACAGTGCCAGAACCAGGATCCGCACCATCGGCGACATCGGCAGCGCCGGCACGACCACGCAAGGCAGGCCTGTAATTTGCGCCCGGAGATAATGATTCCGCCATGCGCGGAGGACGTGTGCGGCATAGAGAGTCGCCGCCACCGCAAGGACGGTCAGGTGCATTATATCGAATTGAGGTGCCCACAGTGTGAAAGGTGTCGAATGACGTCAGAGTCAAATTGTCGAACGATGTCACAGAAGCAAGTTGTCGAAGGGCGTCAAAGTCAAGCTATCTGACGACGTTAGAGTTGAGGAGAGTCGTCGAAGAACGTTATGTATATATGCACTACATTTATGACTCGTGCTACTATAGCGACGCACCTTCTTTCGAAAGATGCACATGCAACAGTGTTGCTAGCAACGGTTCAGGGAAAGTCAAACCGAGCCGTTCTACTTGTTGGAAGGCCATATTTACCGGGTTTCAGCTCGCCGAAGGGTTGGAAAAGTTGAGCCGGGGTCGGAAAACATCCTTGACGTCGGGTTGGACTTTGGAAATGGCATATGCCCCGCACATTCAAGACTTGACGTCGGGGTTGGAAAAGCTTCGAAGCCTATGCGAAGCATATGCCAAGACCATTAAGCGAGACCACAAAAGAATCCACGTCTGGTCACTAAGAACTCGACTGTGCATATGCGCAGCATTAACTGAGCATAAAGAAACATCGGTGAACGACGAAAGCATCGAAATTAACGATAAGAAGTGATTGTGTATTGATGATGAAGTATTTATAGGTGTAAAGGTTCATTCAATCATGAAATCTATGTATTAAGCTCAGGCGTTAGCGTGGCTCTTAGCTTCGGACAATCGGCATGGTCGCCCGAGCTCTAGCGTTGGTCGTGCCGCTCGTGCGACCTGCATTCTCGGTTCGGATCGAAAGGTTCGCGCCAACATTTCCGCTTACCTTACTAGGTACCTTACCTTATCCTTGAACCCTGTTGGTGACCCTATGGTGCTATACCCTTTTCCTCTAGCACCACCTGTCAGGAGGCGGCGCGGTAAACATACTAGTACATTTATGCCACGTTATACCACGTTATACCACGTGGATCTATTGATTATCGGGTTTGATACAAACCCGGTATAATATTCACAATTACCTTATCTTTCCAATCTTTTAAAACAGTAAGCGACTTGAACTGACGTTGCATTTCAAATTATAACCACAAAACTGTGCTGAGCATACCCATCTGGTAAAATCTCATCTTATGTAGGCTGATCCTGGGAATTATTCCCCGCCATGTTGCTCGCGGCTCGGCGACCGTTTCGCCTCTAGCATGTGCCGTACGCGCTTTCTTGTCTCGTGAACACTGCTTCGCAACTGTTCCAAATCCTTTGCTTCCCGGCGGCAGCAACTGCTGAGCATGTTGATCGTCTCAATGGTCACCGAAAGCGAGGCCGTCTTCCGTTGCCGACTTCCAGTCCCCTGCTCGTCCTTTGAACTAGAAGTATCGTTCAACTGTACCGCCCAGTCCCGTGATTCGGTTCTGCATATCCGCTGTATGGCCTCGCTCGACAGTGTTCGGGCAAGAGCGGCGTACTTTTTGTCCAGTGTTGATCGGTATCGCTTCTCTACCGTGTAATGGGGTCGCTGGCTCCCCTTCGTCTCGCGAGCTCGATCAATCTGTGCGTCTCGTCAGCCTTGGGTTCCTGACACGAACACGGATGAGGGTAAGTGGTTGGCATACTTTGTGCGTGCTAGACCCGCTTGCGCGGGGCTTACCGGGCTTCTGGCTTGCTCCTGAGATCACTTCGGGCTGCTTGTTCGAGTGTGTGAGGCTATCTGAGAAGAAAAGTATAAATTAGCGGTTGAATAGAGGCGACATGGGGTTGGGACTACTCATACAATGTGACAATGATACAGCACTTAGCATTGGCCCCTGTGGGGTAGTAGGGTTCGTGTAACAGTCTTCCAACAACTCTGACAAACTACAGTCGAGTGATGGATCGGACGTTAACGGAGCACTGAAGTCGATCCCACTGTCTAGAGCGGCGGCATCAACATCGTAGAGGTATTCAACTGGGTCATGAGTCAAAATGGGCGTGCGTTCCTTCTCGCGGATCGCGGCGCCTTCGAACATACATTCGAAAGGTGTCGCGGCTGACTGGCACTCCGCCGACGGCAGGCTCAAATCGACTCCAAGCTCGGTGTACATACTGAAAGGTGAAGATCCCGCGTCACGTAACCTCATATTTTCTAGACCGCTCACCAGTAATATGTAGCAATAGTGCATACCAGGTGATAGAGCCCTCCATCTTATATGCAGCTGCCCTTCTCAGCGCTACAGGTCCTTCCTGCAGCGGGCTGGACATTGCTTACGCGTTGCCGGGCTTGTTCAGGTATAGCTGGCTTACGCCCTCATACAAATAATCCTTGTTAAGAAGCTTTTTGCTAATACAATGTCCAGCCCGCTGCAGCCTGCAGGAAGGACCTGTATACACCATGAAGTGTCTTTCCGTGCGGCGCATCTCCCCCAAGTTATTAGAGAGATTAAGGTCTACTACGCTGCAACTCTCAGGATCCCTACATGCAGCTGGGGGCAAGGGCTAGGGCCAGCTTGACTGAAGGCTATTGGCAAGCGGAGCCGGGCGGGTTTCAGCTGGCGGGGCCGCGGGGGGTTGGAAAAGTTGAGCCGGGGTTGGAAAACATTCTTGGCGTCGGGTTGGTACTACGTATTTACGGGGTTTCCGCGCACTCTAACCTAGAAAGGTTAGTTTCAGACAGTATCGAGTTTAGCATGCTAAAACGGGCACTAAGATAATTAGTCATAGTTAGTGTGCGCGGAAACCCCGTAAATATGAGGATGCCAAGAGCATTAAGCGAGGTCACAAAAAAATTGACATCTGGTCAAAAAGGCCTCGACTGTGCATATGCGCAGCATCAACTGAGCATAACGAAACATACGAAAGCATCGACGCTGAAAATCGAGCGAATGAGATAACAGATTGACTAAATGGTTTGAAGGTGAGAGTCGCAGTTCGCATATGCCGCGCATATACTAAAAAGAAACTCAGCTCGCTCAAAGACAACAAGAAAAGTGATGATGCAAATCATGAGCTGAACGACGAGAATGAAGAAGAAAACGCACGAGAAAGATCTGACGAGAATCTGAATAACGTGAGAGATAGCTTGTTAATGAGCATGTCACAAATTGAGTTCATGATTTCGCATGTTTTGTGCATATGCTAAGCGTACCTACCTATATAGAAGAATCTTCGCTTATCTTGCTATTCATGATATTGTATGCGTGGCCTGTGATTGTGCTGTTTTCTCGATGTTTAGCTCAAGCTGTGCATATGCACTGTTGGTATACGAGGTCATAAGGGTAGAGAGGCATGTAGATGTATTGACTGAACTATCTAGTAGGTAGGAACTATGGAGGAAGGAAGAAGTGGACGAAGGGTAAATACCCATCCACTAGCGCCGGATCAATGCGGAGATTACTAACCACAGAGGTAACAGTACTGTTCCCTATTTCCAACATGCACGACTTCAATACTTCGCTCTTGCTGTTTGTCTTCTATCTACTTTAGCTAAGTAAGATCAATTTCTTGAGCTCATGATTAGCATATGCAGAAAGCTGAGCCGGGTTGGAATAATTTTGAACTCATGGTTAGCATATGCATTCAACCCCCTGCCAGCTGTAACCCCGGAGCGGGGCCATGGAAGTTGATGAAAGGTGGCAATTTCCACCTTGCTGACACCAACAGCCTCGGCAACTAGGCGGAGAACGGGGGGTATAAACAAGCTTCTCACCTTCTGTTTCTACCCTCCATCTCTTTCGATTCGGCCAGAAACGCGCTTTTGCCCACCCACTCACTTCATAGACTCAGTCGTATAGATAGAGGGAGTGCTTGGCACCTCATGGCAGCCCCCAGGGCAAATTTTAGCCCTGGAGGCTGCTCGGGAGCGCCGAGTTTGCCAAAACAAATATAAATATATATTTATAGTTCAAACGGAGCCGATGCCCCATAGTGGGTAAGTAAGCCTTGGCAGTTTCAGTAATTTGCGGTCACGAAAACAACCCTATGTTTGTACGGGATTGCTTCAGCTTACTGTTTCAGTGGCATCATGTTCATAAGCAAGAGTGGATAGTAGGATCTGTAGAATTGATGAGCTTCGCGCTGTGATGTAGTTGCAAGCATACAGCAGGGCGAGAAGACCACTAAAGTTAGCCGATGTTAGAGGTATCAACTGTTGAATATCGACTGTTGAAATTAAACTGTTGAAATTAAGCTGTTGGAATTAAACTTTTGTCTTGATTGACAGGCGGCACATGTCACAAGCTTCACCGCTTTCTTCGGAGCCGAAGAGATCTATAGAGGCTAGAAAGTAACGCATTACTTCGTCACTGTGCCTACTTATAGCTGGAGAGCTTCACACATCAAATACCCGCCCTATTGATTACTGCGATCTCTCCTTAAGTTGCCGTAAAGAGCCATGTCTTCCTCATCAAGTGAGCTACAGCACATCTTCCCTGAATTCGCCGCGTCTCGTGAAGACTTTGAGCTGTTTCGACGTTTGCAGCGAGTGGCGCGACTCCTACAAGCGCATGACAGCGACGGTTTTTGTTCATATTGCAATCCTTTCCATTGCCTACAAACGCTGACATCGTTGTAGAGAATCAAGATCCCTCACTTACTAAATATAATCTTCATACTGATCCGGACTGTGGGTTCCTAGGGCCGGATCTCGTACCCAATACATCACTTAGCATCGGGCATGCGGCTGGAATGAATAATGACTACAACGACAATGACGACGAATGCGATGATGACGATAACGAAGACAAGGAAGGAGACAAAGCGAAAGAAGACAGCCTCGTTACTGCAGCCTTATTCAGCCAGTCTGTCGGACAAGACATCAACGCCCCTTACACCTCACAACGGAAACAACAGAACAATCAACAAGAGAACATCAGAGCATCAGCTCAGCGTCAGCGTCAACAGCAACAACAACAGCAGCAGCAGCCGCAGCAGCAGCAACAACAGCAATCAAAAGAAAGACGTCATGCCGCCGTGGAGAAGCGTTATCAATTCGTCCTAAATAGCAAGATTCAGCAGCTCGACGTCTCAATCCCAGCATTAAACACCTTTAGCCTGACCGACCCAAACGCGCCACCCGAAGATCAAGAAGCAGGGGCTACGCAAAAGATGTCAACTAAATCGATCGTCATGAATAGAGCGATACAATATCTTAATCATCTTGTATCTACGTATGAACAATACGAGACGAAGCGTAACGAGCTACAGCGTAAGTTACGGCTTTGACTTGACGATATCTCATCGCCGAAGATGCTAGAATAATGTATATAGACGCGAGTCGCTACTTCTCTATAAACCTAAGATGCTTCTATAGACTTTCAAAGCTTATTCTTGATCGTCTGGTGAATTGTAAGACGACGTCGCAAGCGCGCCATAGGCATTACTGTAAGAGCGTGCACATCGCATGCTGTGCCGTGATCCTATGAGAACTCGACAGCCTCCTCGACACTGCTGGCAGGGGATCGCGACAACAGCACGAGCACGATTATGATAGATGCTCTATTGTTTCTTCACCTCAGCGTGTTTGCTAATGAACCAACAGAGAAAGTCATCTCTTTGAGTTATCGACTCGTGAATAAACACGATTGAATGTTTGTCTTTGATATAAAGGCTCTTCGTGCTTCCACGCTTCTTCCACTTCTTTCATCCTTTGTCTTCATTCTTGAGCCTTGTTCCAAAGTGCCTCTTTGACTGCTTCAACAATGACTTCACGTCTTGTGAGTGTGTCTCTTATGATGGCTTCTTTGGCCTCTATCGAGGCAGTCGAATTTGGATGGCTGACGCGATATAGCTTTCTCCTAAGGATGACAGCGGCAGCAGCGGCGATGACCACTATGAGAAAGCGCCCGAAACTCCGGGCGAGAGAAAAGGGAAGAAGAAGACCGTGATGTCTCCCCGTCGCACTCGCAGCGCTACGGCAGCGGCTTCTGCTTCGGCAGCGTCGGCTTCGCAGTCCGCGGCTCCATCCGGCGCTGCTCTTGGTCGTAGGGAGCCTTGCGCTTGTCCGATGGTTCCGTTGCGTCGAGGTGACGGCATGACGACAACGAGCACAAGAGACATGCCCGCGAGTTCCTCAACATCTTTGTGAGGACGTACATCGATCATGCTCGCTGTGTTCAGTGCGTCAAGACTAAGGAGCCACGATGCTGAAAGGGGAATCCAATGAAGCACTGTCTTGGCTGCATCGCGTATGATGCTCCTCGTGAGCCATGCGAGTTCCTCGCTTCGTCGCCGCCACAACATCGATATGTATAAAACTCGGCTTGTATGCGGCATGCTAATGTCATATATAGTTCCTCTGGCCTCTCGTTCGGCCCGATCACCCCTGGGAAAGGGAAAGAGACGGCTGGGTTTGTATCTTCGACGTCTGTGTTGTCGAATGTGTTCGACTCTCGCAGCCACTGACAATGTCCAGGCCCGTGAAGATTCGCGAGACTAGGGACCGCGGTAATCCGGTTGGGGTAGCCGTGAAGTGGGGACGACACAACTCGCGGAGGAATCGTGAGCTGCAGGGGGAGCTGAACGTCATGTGTGCTCAGCTGCAGAGCCTATTTGTGACTCCGTCGTCTCAATCGCAGTCATCGACGTCCCAGCCTCAGTCTGAGGAAGAGAAAGAAGAGCTGCAAGGGCATTGCGTTGAGCAGTGAGATGGAGCTTGTTTTGCGTGCGCTAATCAGAATGTCGAGTGAGTTGTCGAGTATCTCTTTTTGTAGAAATTTCTGGGTTCGAGCATCCTAATTCTCTTCTAAACGTTTTCAATTGTGAGTTCTTGGGCGTGATCCTCTGCGCCGTGGTGAGAGCTTCGTAGGATTCTCTTGATGAAATCTTTTGACAACAGCCTTAGAGTGCCTGAGGAATCTTGATAGTTCCCACGTCGATTCCCAGTTACCCTTTCAGTTCATCAAGTAGAGAAGCTCGCTGTCTTCGATCTTACTATCGAGGATCGAATTGACTTCCCACTCGTCGAAGCGATCAGCAATCAAATTCATGCGTGGTATATTCTCAGAATCTCGTCTTCCTTCATAGAAGAGCTCCAAGAGGCAAATATTATAAAGACGTTATGAATCTGACGCTGCTTGGGGACGTCAGACTCGTATGCCGAACCGTTTGACAGCTTCTTTGTGACTCTATACGATCTCAGCTTCTTCCAGTGCAGCTTCTCAGAGACTTTTTCCACGTCGATGTCTTTACCGTTAAGCATGACGAGATCTTCAACGTCTTACTTCTTTGCTCTTCGCTTCTGCTTATAGAATTCGGCGTATTTAGCATTGATCTCTCTTAGTCTGCGGCAGTGTCTTCAACGATCTTCTTCTGACGCTGTGCTGAGCGCTCTGAGTGTTGGAAGGCTCGTTGTCGACGAAACTCGACATCCGCTCTGCGCACTGAATTCTCCAACCTTCAAGTGAGTGTTCACCCCTGAATTGCTTTCAATGGGGTTTTTTGATGACTGAATGGGGGCTATTGTTGTACGCGAAATCTGCGCATGGTAGAAGCATCGTTCAGTCACCTTGATACTCATTCGTAAATATTCTGAGAAACGCCTCGATAAGACTGGTTTTGTATTCCTGTTTGGCCGTTGCTCTGCAGATGGTACGCCGCTGGTTTGCAACGTTTCATTCATATTATAGCTTCAGAAATTTCACTCCTCTGATTTGAAGAGAATATCTTGATCAGAGATCATGACTTTAGGCATCTCGTGATGTCGAACCATCTCGCGAAGGAACATCTCTACTAGCTCGGCGACGGACATCTTGGCCCTTACCGACGCGTAGCGAGCCATCTTTATGTGCTTGTCGACGACGACAAGGATGCGCACAAAGGATAGGCCATTGAAGGCCTTGCTTTCGGGCAGGTCGATAATGAAGTTCATTGTGACTGTTACTCATGGTCTCGCCGACGACTCAATTGGGCGCAAAAGTCCAAAGGACTTGTGTCTTGATGACTTGATCCTCTGGCATTCGATGCACTCGTAGCAGTAAGCCCTTACGTCACGTTTTAGGCTCAGCAAACTGAAGGCTCGTGCGACGAGATTCGTTGTCCTGCCTTTATCCCAATGATCAGCAAACGAATCGTCTTGTTACGTGCTTGTAATAACCCAACGTAGCCCATAGATCATGAGCAAACACACACGATTTCTAAAGTATAGTAAGTTGTCTTCAAGCTTTCACTTGAACCACTTGACGCTCACTTGGCGCGATGTCGAACTCGTTCGACATCGCGCAAGAATTTAGGGTTAGGGTTAGGGTTAGGGTTAGGGTTAGGGTTAGGGTTAGGGTTAGGGTTAGGGTTAGGGTTAGGGTTAGGGTTAGGGTTAGGGTTAGGGTTAGGGTTAGGGT
>JAABVA010000684.1_pt1 | contig 40721 bp, 33 predicted proteins | sample 5560331 | NCBI WGS metagenome assembly JAABVA01 (sample SAMN12812661, study PRJNA571458) | rock metagenome | isolation source: Antarctica rocks | place: Antarctica: Victoria Land, Mt New Zealand sud | collected 2016-01-07 | reverse complement strand
CGCGCATCGGCGCAGGTCATGCCCAGTGACGAGGCCGCGCTGCTCCCCGGCCTCGTCGACGGTGACGACTCGGCGATGAGCCCGGAGCTCACCGACGCTTTTCGCGCCAGCGGGCTGACTCATCTGACGGCCGTCAGCGGCTCGAACTGCGCGGTCGTGCTGGGCATGGTGCTCGTGCTGGCTCGTCGCACCCGGCTGGGGATGCGCGGCCGGGCGGCGCTCGGCGGCATCGCCCTCGTCGGGTTCGTCGTCCTCGCCCGGCCGTCACCGAGCGTGCTGCGTGCCGCCGTCATGGGCGCGGTCACCCTGCTCGCGCTGGCGTCCGGGCGTCCGCGGTCGGCCCTTCCGGCACTGCTCGGGGCCATCCTCGTGCTGCTGCTGGGTGCGCCGGACCTCGCGATGTCCGCCGGCTTCGCCCTGTCCGCGCTTGCCACTGCCGGCCTGCTCGTGCTCGCCCCGCCCCTGGGCGAGCGGCTGCGCGCTGCGTTGCCCGCTCGATGCCCCGGCTGGGTGTCGGAGGCACTGGCCGTTCCGCTGGCGGCTCAGCTCATGTGCGCCCCCGTCATCGCCGGGATCAGCGGCACCACAAGCCTGGCTGCCGTTCCCGCGAACCTGCTGGCTATCCCCGCAGTTCCTCCGGCCACCATCCTCGGGGTCCTCACCATGGGCGCGGCGCAGCTGAGCCCGACCCTGGGCCGGGCCGCTGCCCTCGTGACCGAGCCCTTCTGCTGGTGGCTGGTGCGCGTCGCACGCATGGGCGCTGGCCTGCCGGGTGCGCGCCTGCCGTGGCCGGACGGAACCCGCGGCGCCGTACTGCTCGCGGTTGCGCTGCTGATCGTCGTTCCCCTGGCCTTCCGTCGGCGGAGCAGGCGGCTCATGCTCGCGCTGCTGGCCGGATTGCTGGTGGCACACGTCTGCCTGGTGCCGGTGACCGTGCGGCAGTGGCCGCCGGCCGACTGGACTCTCGTGGCGTGTGACGTGGGGCAGGGCGACGCGCTCCTGGTCCGCACCGGGCCGGCTGACGCCGTGCTCGTCGACGCCGGGCCCGACCCCGCCCCGCTGCGCCGGTGCCTGGCGTCGGCCGGGGTCCGCCGGCTACCCGCGGTCGTGCTGACCCACATGCACGCCGACCACGTCGATGGGCTCCTCGGGGCGGTTGGCCGGTTGCCCGTCGGTGAGGTCGTCGTCGGGCCGCTGCGCGAACCACCCAGCCAGTGGCGCCAGGTCGTGAAACAGGTCAACGCCCGCGGCCTGCCCATGCGCACCGCCGCGCCCGGCGAGCGCTGGACCGTCGGCACCACCAGGTTCGAGGTGCTCGGCCCGCGCACCGTGCTGCACGGAACCAACAGCGACCCGAACAACGACAGCATCGTCCTGCTGGTCGCCGCCGGCGGCCTGCGGCTGCTGCTCACCGGCGACGTCGAGCCGGAGGCGCAGCGGTTGCTCCTGGCAGGCGAGCCCGCTGTCGACGTGCTGAAGGTGCCCCACCACGGCTCGGCCCACCAAGAGCCGGCCTTCCTGCGTGACGCGCACGCCGGCGTCGCCCTCGTCAGCGTCGGGACGGGCAACCCCTACGGGCACCCGTCCCAGACGACGCTGCGGGAGCTGCACGACGACGGCACGTCGACCTGGCGCACTGACCAGGACGGCAGCGTGGCTGTCGAGCGACGCGGCGGCCGGATCGAGGTCGTGGCGTCCCGGACCGGGTGATGGCGAGCAAGACCGAGCGGTGCCGCAGGGTGGCCCCAAGCGTGAAAGGCTCGGCGACGATGCCTGCTTTTGACACCGCCCCCGACTTCGACCGGCCCGTTCCGGTGCTGCTGGTGCTAGGGGACGAGGACCTGCTCGTCACCCGTGCGGTGGCCGGAGCGGTGGCGGCCGCGCGCCGCCTCGACGCGGCGACCGAGGTCGAGGACCACGCCCCCGGCGCCTTCGACGCCGATGCGCTGATGCGCCTCGGCAGCGACTCCCTGTTCGGTGGGCGGCAGGTGGTCGTCGTCCGCTCGGTGGGCGAGCTCGATGACGAGCTGCAGGCCGGGCTGCTCTCGTACGCCGCGCTCCCCGTCGAGGGCACCTCGCTCGTGCTGACCAGCGCGAACGGGTCGCGGGAGCGCTCGTTCCTCACCTCGCTGCGAGCCGTGAAGCCGCCGCCGGTCGTCGTCCAAGCGGCACGACGCACGAAGCCCGGGGAGCGGCGGGACTTCGTGTTGACCGAGGCCCGGCGCCTTGGGTCGCGGATGACGGCCGACGCGTCATGGGTACTCGTCGACGCCGTCGGCGGCGACCTTCGCGCCCTCAGCGGGGCTGTGGAGCAGTTGTGCGCTGACACCCCCGGCGTCGTCGACGAGGACGACGTCGCCCGGTTCTTCCGCGGTCGGGCCGAGACCAGCGGGTTCGCCGTCGCCGATGCAGCCGTCGCGGGCGACCTAGGAAGCGCGCTGGCGCTGCTGCGGCAGGCGCTCGACACCGGGACGGCGGCTGTGCTGGTGGCGAGCGCCCTCGCCACTGCCGTTCGCGACCTCGCGAAGGTCACCGCCGCGGGCGCCGCCGGCGGCGCGGAGCAGGCCAAGCGCCTCGGGATGCCGGAGTGGAAGCTCGACAAGCTGCGCCGAAGCGCGGCCGGCTGGACCGAGGCAGGCCTCGCTCGAGCGGTGGGCGCCGCCGCGCGAGCCGACGCCGCGCTCAAAGGGGACGGCGCCGACGACACCTTCGCCCTCGAGCGCCTGATCAGTCAGGTCGTCGCCGCGCGCTCGGCCGGCAGCCGCGCGGCGGCACCGCTCGTCAGCAGGTGACCGGCCGCTCTCGATCGGCGCTCAGACGTTGACGTCGCTGCCCATCGTGACCGTCCGGTCCGGCGGCAACCCAAAGTACGCCGCGGGGTCGGCCGCGTTGTGCGCCAACGCCACGAACAGCATCTTGCGCCAGCGTCGCATCCCCGGCGCAGGCGTCCGCTTGATGGAGCCGCGCGAGAGGAAGAACGACGCATCACCCACATCGACGACGGACGGCTCGAGCAGGCCGTCAACGCACGCCTGGCGCAGTGCCCCCGGCAGGTCGGGTTTGTCGGAGAACCCGAAGCGGACCGACAGGTGCTGGATGCCGTCGTCGTTGTAGCCCAGGTCGTCGGAGGTGACGCGTTCCTCGGCCGGGATGTGCGGCACGTTCTCGGCTGCCGCCGACATGATGATCACGCCCTGGTGCAGCACGTGGTTGTGCTCCACGTTGGCTCGCAGCGCCAGGGGGGTGGTCTCCTTGCCCGGGTGCGGGAAGACCGCCGTGCCCGGCACCCGGACGAGGCCGCGGTCGCGGGCGTCCTCGACGAACTCGCGCAGCGATCCCTCCTTCGCCCTCCGGTTCGCTGTCACGATCTGACGGCCGCGCTGCCATGTCGTCATGACCGTGAACACGATGACCGCGATGAGCAGGGGCAACCAGCCGCCGTGCGCGATCTTGGACAGGTTGGCGGACAGGAACGTCACCTCGACACCGCCGAAGGCCACAGCGGCGAGCGCGACCTGCCACGGGCGCCAGTGCCACAGCACCCGGGCCACGAGCAGCAGCAGGAGCGTGTCGACGACGAGCGCACCCGTGACGGAGACGCCGTAGGCCGTCGCGAGCCGCTCGGAGGAGCGGAACGCCAGCATGACGACGAGCACGCCGACGAACAGGATGGCATTGACCCCTGGCAGGTAGATCTGGCCGCCCTCGCTCTCGGAGGTCTGCCGAACCGACAGCGGCGGCAGCAGGCCCAGCTGCATCCCCTGTCGCGACAGCGAGAACGCGCCCGAGATCACGGCCTGGCTGGCGATCACGGTGGCGGCGGTTGCCAGCACTACCATCGGCAGCCGCGCCCACCCGGGCAGCAGCAGGAAGAACGGGCTCGTGTCGGCCTCGGGGTTGTGCAGAATAAGCGAGGCCTGCCCCAGGTAGTTCAGGACCAGGGCGGGGAACACGACGAAGAACCAGGCGCGCAGGATCGGCTGGCGCCCGAAGTGGCCCATGTCGGCGTACAGCGCCTCCGCGCCGGTGATCACCAGCACGATGGCGCCCATCGCCACGAACGCGATGCGCGGGTGCGCCGTCACGAACAGCACCCCGTAGGTCGGTGACAACCCCTTGATCACGCTCGGGTGGCTGCTGACCTCCCGCAGGCCGGCGGCGGCCAATGCTGCCAGCCACAGCACGGTGATCGGCCCGAACAGTGCCCCCACCTTGCCGGTCCCGAAGCGTTGCGCCGCGAACAGGCAGGTCAAGATCACGGCGGCGGCGGGGACGACGTACTGCCCGAGGCTGGGCGCGGCGACCTTCAGCCCCTCGACCGCGGACAGCACGCTGATCGCCGGTGTGATCAGCGAGTCGCCGTAGAACAGCGACACCCCGACGATCCCGAGGATCACCAGGAGGCCGGTGTGCTTCGTCCGGCCCGAGTACAGCCGGCGGGCGAGCGCCGCCAGCGCCATCACGCCGCCCTCGCCGTCGTTGTCGGCCCGCATGATCACCATCACGTACTTGATCGAGACGATCAGCGTGACGGACCAGAAGATCAACGAGATGACGCCGTAGACGTCACCCTGCGTGGGCTTGACGGCACCGTGGTCGATGGAGAAGACGGTCTGCAGGGCGTACAGCGGGCTGGTGCTGATGTCGCCGAACACGATGCCGAGCGCTGCCAGCACCAGCGCCGGGCCGCTGGCGCGGTGCGCTGCACCTGCCGCCCCTGCTGCGTGACTCGATGCCCCAGCGTCAGCACCGTGCCCGCCGGAGCTGTTCGGGCCTGTGGTGTCGGAGGCATTGGTGTCCGAGGCCGTCGCACCGGTCACGGGGTTTCCTTCCGCCATGGGTGAGGGCTCAGGCACCTAGACGCGCCCGGGCCATCACCACGGCAGTCCCTCACCACTGAGGCACTGCTCACCGCACACCCCACCACACGGGTGCGACGAGCCGTGACCAGGCTCATGCACTTGGCGGGTCGCCGGCTGCCGCAGGGCAGACGCGCGGAGCGAGCTCAACTACAGGCTGGCGGCCTTCTTCGCCATCGCCGACTTGCGGTTGGCGGCCTGGTTGGCGTGGATGACGCCCTTGCTGGCGGCCTTATCGAGCGCGCGCGAGGCGGCGTGCAGGCGGGTCAGCACGGTGTCGCGGTCGCCGGCCTCGACAGCCTCGCGGAAGTGGCGGATCGAGGTCTTCAGCGACGACTTGACCGACTTGTTACGCACCCGCGCCTTTTCGTTGGTCTTGATGCGCTTGAGCTGCGACTTGATGTTGGCCACGCGGCGAGGACTCCGGTCGATGAGGGGATGAGCGAGACGGGCTGGAACGCGGCCTGCGGGCGCTGCACAAGCGGCAGCACACGTCAAGCGTGCATCCGCCAGACTAGCACGCACGCCATGATCGTCCGGTGCCGCTGCGGCCGTGACACCATGTGATGACTGCCTGGTGGCCACGGACGCCACTGCGAGGTCCATGGCTGCGAGTCCACCACCACGAGGCGAGCGAGGCGCGTGCCGGTCACCGATCCAGCGACGATCCGCAACTTCTGCATCATCGCGCACATCGACCACGGCAAGTCGACGCTGGCCGACCGGATGCTCGACGTCACCGGCGTCGTCGAGGCGCGCAACATGCGGGCGCAGTACCTCGACCGGATGGACATCGAACGCGAGCGGGGTATCACCATCAAGGCGCAGGCCGTCCGCCTGCCGTGGAAGGCGGCCGACGGCCAGAGCTACACCCTCGATCTGATCGACACCCCCGGCCACGTCGACTTCTCCTACGAGGTCAGCCGCAGCCTGGCCGCCTGCGAGGGCGCGGTGCTGCTCGTCGACGCCGCGCAGGGCATCGAGGCGCAGACGCTCGCCAACCTCTACCTCGCCATCGAGGGCGACCTCACCGTCATCCCCGTGCTCAACAAGATCGACCTACCGGCCGCGCAGCCGGAGAGGTACGCCGAGGAGCTCTCGAAGATCATCGGATGCGACCCGGACGACGTGCTGCGGATCAGCGCCAAGACCGGCCAGGGCGTGCCGGAGCTGCTGGAGCGCATCGTCCGCGACGTCCCGGCGCCGACCGGCGACCCCGACGCCCCGCCGCGGGCGCTCGTGTTCGACAGCGTCTACGACATCTACCGCGGTGTGATCACCTACGTCCGGGTGGTCGACGGCCAGCTCAGCACCCGCGAGCGGTGCCACTTCATCTCCACCGGGGCGAGCCACGAGACCCTCGAGGTCGGGGTGATCAGCCCCGAGCCCCGCAAGACCGACACCCTCTCGGTCGGCGAGGTCGGCTACGTCATCCCGGGGGTCAAGGACGTCCGGCAGGCCCGCGTCGGCGACACGATGACGAGCGCCGCGCGGCCCGCCCCCGAGGCTCTGGGCGGCTACCGCGACCCGCTGCCGATGGTCTACAGCGGGCTGTATCCCGTCGACGGCGACCAGTACCCCGAGCTGCGCGAGGCGCTCGACAAGCTGCAGCTCAACGACGCGGCGCTCACCTACGAGCCGGAGACCTCGGCGGCGCTCGGCTTCGGCTTCCGCTGCGGGTTCCTCGGCCTGCTGCACATGGAGATCGTGCGGGAGCGCCTGGAGCGCGAGTTCGACCTCAGCCTGATCTCCACCGCCCCCAACGTGGTCTACCGCGTCGTGATGGAGGACGGCACCGAGGTCACCGTCACCAACCCCGCCGACTGGCCGGAGGGCAAGATCGGCGAGGTCTACGAGCCGGTGGTCGACGCGATGCTGCTGCTGCCGACCGACTACATCGGCCCGGTCATGGAGCTGTGCCAGGGCCGCCGCGGCTCGCTGCGCGGAATGGACTACCTGTCCGAGGAGCGCGTGGAGATCAAGTACACCCTGCCGCTCGGCGAGATCATCTTCGACTTCTTCGACCAGCTGAAGTCACGGACTCGCGGCTACGCCAGCCTGGACTACGACCCCTCGGGCGAGCAGGCCTCCGCGCTGGTCAAGGTCGACATCCTGCTGCAGGGCACGGCCGTCGACGCGTTCAGCGCCATCGTCCACAGGGACAAGGCCTACTCCTACGGCGTCGGGATGGCCCAGAAGCTGCGCGAGCTGATTCCGCGACAGCAGTTCGAGGTGCCGATCCAGGCGGCCATCGGCAGCCGGGTGATCGCACGCGAGAACATCCGCGCCATCCGCAAGGACGTGCTCGCCAAGTGCTACGGCGGCGACATCAGCCGCAAGCGCAAGCTGCTGGAGAAGCAGAAGGAAGGCAAGAAGCGGATGAAGATGGTCGGGCGGGTCGAGGTGCCGCAGGAGGCGTTCATCGCGGCCCTCTCGACCGCCCCGACCAGCTGAGCGCGGCTCGTCACCGTGCCCTCGACCCCGCCTGCGGGCGAGCCCGCGCCCGACGACGGCTCGTTGCCAGCAGGAGCTCTCGACGGCGCCGGTGACCGCTTGCTCGGCGCCTACGTCCACGTGCCGTTCTGCGCCACCCGCTGCGGCTACTGCGACTTCAACACCTATACCGCGGGCGAGCTGGGCGATCCTGCGGCGCCCGCCGCCTGGCTCGACGCGTCCCTGCGAGAGGTGCAGCTCGCCGCCCGCATCCTCGGCCCCGCGGGGCGGCCCCTGTCGACCGTATTCATCGGCGGTGGGACGCCCACGCTGCTGCCGCCGGCCATGCTGCGCACCGTCCTCGCCTCGCTGGATGACAGCATCGGGCTGGCAGGAGACGCCGAGGTGACGACGGAAGCCAACCCCGAGTCGGTCACCCCGGCATCGCTGCAGGCACTGGCCGACGCCGGCGTCAACCGGATCTCGTTCGGCATGCAGAGCGGGGTCGAGCGCGTCCTCGCGGCGCTCGACCGCCGGCACACCTCGGGTCGGGTTGCCGAGGCGGTGGGCTGGGCGCGGGATGCCGGCATCGGACAGGTCAGCGTCGACCTCATCTACGGTGCGCCCGGGGAGACCGACGCCGACTGGGCCGCGAGCCTCGAGGCCGCCCTCGCACTCGAACCGGACCACGTCAGCGCCTACGCCCTGGTTGTGGAGCAGGGCACCCGGCTGGCGCGGCAGGTGCGTCGGGGCGAGGTGCAGGCACCGGACGACGATGCGCTGGCCGACCGGTACGAGGCTGCCGTCGCTGCCTTTGGTGCCGCCGGCCTGAAGTGGTACGAGGTCTCCAACTGGGCCAGGCACCCGGATGCGCAGTGCCGGCACAACCTCGGCTACTGGCGCGGCGACGACTGGTGGGGCGTCGGCCCCGGGGCGCACAGCCACGTCGGGGGCACCCGCTGGTGGAACGTGCGGCACCCGGCCGCCTACGCGCAGCGCCTGGCCGAGGGGTGCAGCCCCGCTCACGCGCGGGAGGTGCTGGACGCCGACTCCCGGCGGCTGGAGACGGTGCTGCTGGGGGTCCGCCTGGCCGACGGGCTCGCGCTCGACGCGGTGCCAGGCATCGACAACGGCGCTGCGCTGGAGCTCGCCGACGACGGACTGCTCGAGCCGGCCGCGCTTGATGCCGGCAGGGCAGTGCTGACCCTGCGCGGCCGGCTGCTGGCCGACACCGTGGTCCGGGCGCTGACCGGCGACTGACGGCGGGCTTGGCCAGGGCCTCGGCCGCCCGAGCCGGTTCAGGCGAGCTCGGGTCGCTCGTAGGGCTGCCCGAGCACGTGCGCGTCGAGCCAAGCGAGGACCGCCCCGTACCAGACCCGGATGTTGCCCGGTTTCAGCACCCAGTGGTTTTCGTCCGGCAGGTACAGCAGCTGCGACGGGATGCCGCGGCGCTGCAGGTCGGTCCACAGCCGCAGCCCCTCGCTCACCGGGACGCGGTAGTCGCGCTCGCCGTGGATGACCAGGGTCGGGGTCCGGACCTCGTCGACGAACGAGTCCGGCGACCAGCGGGCGTAGTGCTCGTGGTCTCGGCGGGGGTCGCCCCAGTCCTGCTCCCAGTAGACGGCGTCGTCGGTGGTGCCGTGGAACTGGCCCATCGACCACAGCGACGCGTGCGTAACCGCTGCGCGGAATCGGTCGGTGTGCCCGATCACCCAGTTGGTCAGGTAGCCGCCGTAGGACCCGCCGATGACCGCCGCGCGCTCGCCGTCGACGTCGGGGCGGGCGACGGCGGCATCGGTCAGCGCCATCACGTCGGTGTACGGCGTGCCACCCCACTGGTGCCAGCCGCGGTCGACCATCTGCTGCCCGTAGCCCGTCGACAGCGCCGGGTCGGGCAGCAGGACGGCGTAACCGCTGGCGGTGAACAGGGCGGGCTGCCAGCGCCACTGCCAGGCGTTCCAGGAGCCGAGCGGGCCGCCGTGGATGGTGACGAGCAGCGGGGCAGGCGCACCTGCCGACTCGCCGTCCGCAGCAGGGGTCTCGGGCAGGACGAGCCAGGCCCGCAGCGGCGTGCCGTCCTCGGCGGTGGCGTGCACCTGCTCGACCCGCTGAGCGAGCGGCTTTGGAAGTGGGACGGCGTGCAGGACGCGAGCGGCGACGTCCGTCCCCGCGGCATCGAGCGAGACCACCTCGGGCGGTGAGCCGATCCTGCTGCGCAGCGCGAAGAGGGTGGTGCCGTCGGGCGAGACCGACACGTCCGACAGCGCGCCGTCGGAAGACACCCGCCGCGTCGGGCCCCCCGCGACGTCGACGGCGTAGACGGCGCCGTTGCCCTCGTCGTCGGCGGTGACGTAGACGGTGGCGCCGTCGGGCGACCACAGCGGCGCCCCGGGCCAGCGGTCGAGGTCCGCGGCCAGTTGCCGCGGCTCGTCCGTCAAGGCTGGGTCGAGCGGGTAGAGCCACAGCTCAAAGGCGGGCGCCCGGTCCGGACGGGGCGTGTGGCTGCGTGATGCCACCACCCACCGGCTGTCCGGGCTGACTGCCGGGGCGTCGTGGTCGTGGTCGTCGACCGCGGCGACGACGCGGTGCCCGCGGTGCTCCGGGTGCTGGCCCCCCGCGGTGGGAATGAGCATGAGGTCGACGCGGTGCGCGCCCAGTCCGAGCGGCGTGCGCCAGGTCGTGACGATGGCACTGCCGTCGTCCAGCACCGACATGCTCGCCTCGACCAGGCTCTGCCCCGCCGGACCGGTGAGGTCGAGCGGCTCGGCAGACGATGCCGCGGCGTCGGTCTCCGGCTCCGCGTCCGATGCCGGCATCGCGAAAAGGCGGGGACGCCGAGGCCCGAGGTGCCGGTCCCAGAACCGAATGGGGTAGTCCTCAAAGAGCAGGGCGCCGGTCCCGAGGTCCTTGCGGCGCGTGGCAAGCGCGCGGTCGTCGGCGAGCGTCGCCGACTGCGGAAAGACGTCGCTGAGCAGGGCCATGGTGCCGGCGGCTCGTGCCACGGCAACCGCGCGGGGGGCGGTCGCCAGGCGCAGCAGGTGTCGCGGCTCGCCGCCGGCGCGGGGCAGCAGCCAGAGCCCGGAGTCCTCCTCGTCGGCATCGACCGCCGCCTCCGGGTCGGGGCGGCCGGACACCAGCAGGGCGGAGCCGTCCGGCAGTACCCCGACCAGCGCATCGCCCTCCCGCGGAGCGGTGAGCCGGCGGGCGGGGCTCGCTATATCGGTGCCGAGCGACCACAGCGCCGTGGCGAATGCCGTTCCCTTCGGGGTGGGTGTGGCGGCGGTGAACAGCAGCCGCTCACCGTCCGGAGCCAGGCGAAGGCCGGCGAGCCGGGGGATCGGCAGGTAGGCATCGAGGTCGAGCGGCATGCGTCGACACGCTAGCCGCGGGACCAGCCGCCCGATCGACCGGCGCACGTGATGCTGTGCGTCCCTGTCACTGCGTACAGAGCGCCAGGCGGCGGCGGTGGACGGCGGTCGCCCGCCGGTGCTGCTGAGAGCCGCGCAAGCCTCTTCTGTCGGTGGCGCGGCCTATCATTGGCACTCACGGTGAAGGAGTGCTAGCGGCTCGTCCAGCGGTGCTGACGGAAGGGGGCGCAGATGGTCGAGGAGCGTCGCCTGGAGGTCCTGCGAGCCATCGTCGAGGACTTCGTGCTGCAGGGTGAGCCGGTCGGGTCCAAGGCGGTCGCCGAACGGCACGGCCTTGCCGTCTCGCCGGCCACGGTGCGCAACGACATGGCCGCGCTCGAGGACGAGGGCTACATCGTCCAGCCGCACACCAGCGCCGGCCGCGTGCCGACCGACAAGGGCTACCGGCTGTTCGTCGACCGGCTCTCCACGGTCAAGCCGCTGTCGGTGGCCGAGCGGCGAGCCATCGAGAGCTTCCTCGAGGGCGCCGTCGACCTCGACGACGTCGTGCGCCGCAGCGTCCGGCTCCTCGCGCAGATCACCCGCCAGGTCGCCGTGGTGCAGTACCCGACGCTGTCGCGCTCGGCCGTCCGGCACGTCGAGCTCGTGCCGCTGACCGATGCCCGCCTGCTCGTCGTGCTCATCACCGACCAGGGTCGAGTGGAGCAGCGGGTGGTCGAGATGGCTGCGGCCGTGGCCGAGAACGACGTCGCCCGGCTCCGCTCGCTGCTGGGAGCCGCGATGCACGGGCGCCGGCTCGTCGATGCTCCCGACGCCCTTGATGCACTGGCGGAGCAGGCCGAGCCGCACCTGCGCGGCGCGGCGACTGCCCTCGTCACCGTGGTGCTGGAGGCACTCGTCGAGAAGCCCGAGGAGCGCGTGGCGCTCGCGGGCACGGCCAACCTCACCCGCAGCGTGATCGACTTCCCGCACACGCTCAGCCCGGTGCTCGAGGCGCTGGAGGAGCAGGTGGTGCTGCTCAAGCTGCTCGGGCAGGCAGACGCCGCCCACCCGCTGACCGTCTGCATCGGGCGCGAGCACGACGTCGAAGGGCTGCAGACCACATCGGTCGTTGCGGCCGGGTACGGCCTGGGCGGGCTCGGCGTGCTCGGCCCGATCCGGATGGACTACCCGGCCACGATGGCAGCGGTGCACGCCGTCGCGCGCTACGTCGGCAACCTGTTGGGCGGTACGCCGTGACCGCCGCCCGCGTGCCATGAAGCGTGCCGCACGGGTCCCCATGAAGCGTGCCGCACGGGTCCCCATGAAGCGTGCCGCATCCTGCGCCCCCCACCTGACCCCAACGACGGGACGACACCGCACGTGAGCAGCGATTACTACGGCACCCTCGGCGTGAAGCAGGGGGCCAACCCCGACGAGATCAAGAAGGCGTACCGCAAGCTCGCGCGCGAGCTGCACCCCGACGTCAACCCCGGCGCCGAGGAGCGCTTCAAGGACGTCACGCGCGCCTACGAGGTGCTCTCGGACCCCGAGAAGCGCCGCATCGTCGACCTCGGCGGGGACCCGCTGGCCACCGCCGGCGGGGGCGGCGGCAGCCCGTTCGGGACGGCCGGCTTCGGCGGCCTCGGCGACATCATGGACGCCTTCTTCGGTGGCAGTGCCGCAGGCGGCGGGGGATCGGGCCGCGGTCCCCGGGGGCGAGTGCGCCCGGGCGCGGATGCACTGCTGCGGCTCGAGCTCGACCTCGCCGACACCGCCTTCGGGGTCACCCGCGAGATCACGGTCGACACCGCCGTCGTGTGCCCCGTGTGCACGGGGGAGGGCACCTCCCCGGGCACGCACCCCGAGACCTGCCCGACCTGCAAGGGGCGCGGCGAGACCCAGCAGGTGTCGCGCTCGTTCCTCGGCCAGGTGGTCACGGCCCGGGTCTGCTCCCGCTGCAGCGGCGCGGGCACCGTCATCCCGCACCCCTGCCGGGAGTGCAGCGGCGAGGGACGGGTCCGGGGGCGGCGCACGCTCACGGTCAAGATCCCGGCGGGCGTCGAGGACGGCATGCGCATTCGGCTCGCGAACGAGGGCGAGGTGGGGCCGGGTGGCGGCCCAGCCGGTGACCTCTACGTCGAGATCGCGGAGCGCGAGCACTCCATCTTCACCCGCGAGGGCGACGACCTGCACTGCGAGATCACCCTGCCGATGACGGCGGCGGCGCTCGGCTCGAGCGTCCCGCTGACCACGCTCGACGGCGAGGAGAAGATCACCGTGCGTCCGGGCACGCAGCCCGCCCACGTCGTGCACCTGCCGGCACGGGGAGTTCCGCACCTGCGCCGGACCGGCCGCGGTGACCTGTTCGTCCACGTCAACGTGGAGACGCCCAGCCGCCTCGACAGCGAGCAGGAGCGCCTGCTGCGCGAGTTGGCCCGCCTGCGCGGCGAGGAGCGCGAGAGCAGCGGCGACCACGACGGCCGGGGGCTGTTCTCCAAGCTGCGCGGGGCGCGGCAGGGCAGGTGATCCCCCCGCTGTTCCGGCTCAGCCCGCTGCCGCCCGGCGACACGCTGGTGCTGAAGGGCGACGAGGGACGGCATGCGGCGACGGTCCGCCGGCTCCAGCTGGGGGAGGTCGTCGAGGTCACCGACGGTGCGGGCCAGGTGGCCACCTGCCGGGTGGTCGGGCTCGGGGCCAGCGGGCAGCGGCTGGAGCTCGCCGTCGATGTCCGGCGTGAGGAGCCTGCTCCGCAGCCGTGGGTCGTCGTCGTGCAGGCGCTGGTCAAGGGCGACCGATCCGAGCTCGCCGTCGAGCTGTGCACCGAGGTGGGGGTCGACGAGCTCGTCCCGTGGGCGGCCCAGCGCAGCATCGCCCGCTGGGCGGGGGAGCGCACGCTGCGGCGGTGGACCGCCGTGGCCGAGGCGGCGGCGCGCCAGTCACGTCGGGCGCGGTGGCCGCTGGTGCGTCCGGCACCCGGGCTCGACGAGCTCATCGCACGGGTACGGGCCGCAGACCTCGCGTTGCTGCTCGACGAGCAGGCGGCGGCGGCCCTGTCCGGTGTCGTGGTGCCGCCGCAGGGCGAGGTCCTGCTGGTGGTCGGGCCCGAGGGTGGCTACACCGTCGCCGAGCACGACGCGCTGGTTGGTGCGGGGGCGCAGCCGGTGCGGCTCGGCCCGAGCGTGCTGCGGGCCTCCAGCGCAGGTGCGGTGGGCGCCGGGGTGCTGCTCTCGCGGACCCCTCGGTGGGATGCGCTGCCCTAATCCACAGGTGCCCAAGGCGCAGACAGCGGGCAGGTCGCCCGCGTAACATCGTCGGTGCCTGATCCACGCCTGTGCCGGGTCGTTGCCGACCCGGGCGCAGCCTCCGAGGGGAGTGCCGCGGCCACCCGGTCGCCGTCGATGCCCGAGATTACTCAGCCCACCCCAGCCCAGCCCACTGCGGGCCTATCCAGCGCGGCCCAGTCCAGAGCGGCTTCCGGCGTCGCCGAGCGCGCCGGCACTGATCGCATTGTCACCAAGGTCGTCGTGCCCGGTGCTCGTGACATGGTCAGCCTGCTCGGCTCCCGCGACGAGCTGCTCCGGGTCGTCGAGCGGGCGCTGCCCGGCATCGACATCCACGTCCGCGGCAACGAGATCACTCTGTCCGGTGACCCGACCGAGGGCGCCCTCGCGGCCCGGCTGTTCGAGGAGCTGCTCGCGCTGCTCGACCGTGCCGAGGTGCTCGACGCCGGCAAGGTCGAGCGCACGCTGGGCATGCTGCGCAACGACGCGGGCGTGCGCCCGGCAGACGTGCTCACGCTCAACATCCTGTCGAGCCGCGGCCGCACCATCCGCCCCAAGACGCTGAACCAGAAGCGCTACGTCGACGCCATCGACGCGCACACCATCGTGTTCGGCATCGGCCCGGCCGGCACCGGCAAGACCTACCTCGCGATGGCCAAAGCGGTGCAGGCGCTGCAGTCCAAGCAGGTCAACCGGATCATCCTCACCCGTCCCGCGGTGGAGGCCGGCGAGCGCCTGGGCTTTCTGCCGGGCACCCTGTTCGAGAAGATCGACCCCTACCTGCGGCCGCTGTACGACGCGCTGCACGACATGATCGACCCCGACTCCATCCCGCGCCTGATGCAGGCCGGCACGATCGAGGTCGCGCCCCTGGCATACATGCGGGGCCGCACGCTCAACGACGCGTTCATCATCCTCGACGAGGCGCAGAACACCTCCGCCGAGCAGATGAAGATGTTCCTGACCCGGCTCGGCTTCGGCTCCAAGATCGTCGTCACCGGCGACGTCACCCAGGTCGACCTGCCCTCGGGCACGACCAGCGGGCTGCGCGTGGTGCGCGACATCCTCGACGGCGTCGACGACGTGCACTTCTCCCTGCTGACCAGCGGCGACGTCGTACGGCACCGCCTGGTCAGCGACATCGTCGACGCCTACGCCCGCTACGACGAGCAGACCGCGGCCCCGCAGCCTCCCCAGCACCTGCCTTCCCGTCCCCGGCGCCGGTAGGCGGGGTGTCCGTCTACGTCGCCAACGAGTCCGGCGTCGAGGTCGACGAGGTACGGCTGGTCGCCCTGGCCCGGCACGTCCTGGCCGGCATGGGCGTCGCGCCGCTCGCCGAGCTCTCGGTCATGCTGGTCGATGCCATTGCGATGGAGCGGCTCCACGAGCAGTTCATGGGCGAGCCCGGCCCGACCGACGTCCTCGCCTTCCCGCAGGACGACCTCAGCAGCGGGGCGCCGCTCGGCGGCGACGACCTGCCCGAGGCGCTGCTGGGCGACGTCGTGATCTGCCCGCAGGTCGCGGAGCGGCAGGCGCAGGAGCGGGGGCACACCGCCGAGCACGAGCTGCACGTGCTGTGCACCCACGGCGTGCTGCACCTGCTGGGCTACGACCATGCCGATGCCGACACGGAGCGCGAGATGTTCGACCTGCAGGGGCGGCTGCTCGAGGGCTGGCACGCCGCCCGGTCGGGCTGACCGGTGACCGCCGCCGACATCCCGTTGATCGCCCTTGCGGTCCTGCTCGTCCTGGGCGCTGCTGTGCTGGGGGCCGTCGACGCCGCCCTGACCCGGGTCTCGCGGGTGGCCGTCGAGGACGCGGTTCGCGAGGGCAAGCGCGGCTCGGAGCGGCTCGCGAGCATCGTCGCCGACCCGGCCCGCTACCTCAACCTCGTGCTGCTGCTGCGGATGGCGTGCGAGCTGGGCGCCGCGAGCCTGGTGGCTGTGTCAGTCGTCCACGCCCTCGGTGCCGGGCTGGCGACGGTCGGGGTGGCGACACTCGCGATGACGCTGGTGTCCTACATCGTCATCGGCGTGGCAGCCCGGACGCTGGGGCGCCAGCACGCCGCGGAGGTCGCCCGGCGCACGGCAGGGCTCACCACGCTGCTCGCGCGGGTGTTCGGGCCGCTGCCCCGGCTGCTCATCTGGCTCGGCAACGCCCTCACCCCGGGGCGCGGCTACCGCGAGGGGCCGTTCTCGACCGAGGCCGAGCTGCGTGACCTGGTCGACCTCGCTGAGGAGCGCGGTGTCGTGGAGCGCAGCGAGCGCGACATGATCGCCTCGGTGTTCGAGCTGGGGGAGACCATCGCCCGTGAGGTGATGGTGCCGCGCACCGACATGGTCTGGATCGAGAGCAGCAAGACGGTCCGCCAGACGGTGGCGCTCTCGCTGCGCAGCGGGTTCTCCCGCATCCCGGTGGTGGGGGAGAGTGTCGACGACGTCGTCGGCGTGGCGTTCCTCAAGGACCTGGTCCGGCGCGAGCACGAGGGCTGGGACGACAGGCCGGTCGAGTCCTGCATGCGCTCCGCCGAGTGGGTGCCCGACTCCAAGCCCGCCGACGAGCTGTTGCGCGAGATGCAGACCCGCCGCACGCACCTCGCCATCGTCATCGACGAGTACGGGGGCACCGCCGGACTGGTGACGATCGAGGACGTGCTGGAGGAGATCGTCGGCGAGATCACCGACGAGTACGACGTCGAGACCCCGCCGATCGAGCGCTTCGACGATGGTTCCGCGCGGGTCACGGCCCGCCTGCCGGTCGAGGACCTCGCCGAGCTGTTCGACGTCGAGCTGGTCAACGATGACAGCGTCGAGACTGTCGGCGGGCTGCTGGCGAGCGCGCTCGACCGGGTCCCCATCCCGGGCGCGAGCGCCGAGCTGGCCGGCCTTCGGCTCGTGGCCGAAGGAACGGCGGGGCGCCGCAACCGGATCGATACCGTGCTCGTCACCAGGGTCGGGCACGAGACCGAGGACGGCCGGCACGTCGAGCAGCACGCCGGTACGTCAAGCTGAGTTTCGCTGTTGCTGCTGGTGCTGCCGGCGGGCTGCGAGAATGGCGGGGTGACGACGCCGCTCGACCCCGAGGATGCGAAGATCATCACCCTGGCGCGGACCGCCCGGCTGCGGGCCTACGCCCCGCACACTGGGTGGGCCGAGGGTGCCGCCGTCCGCGACGCCGACGGCCGCACCTACGCGGCCGCGACGATGGAGCACGCGCAGGACAGACTGACCGTGTCGGCGCTGCGCGGCGCGCTGTCGGCCGCGGTGTCGTCGGGTGCGCGCCGCCTGGAAGCCGCCGCCCTCGTGCGCGAGGACGGCCGCCCGCTGTGCTCCGACGACCTCGCCGCGCTCGCGGAGCTGGGTGCTGACGTGCCGGTGCTCGTCGCCGGCCCGGACGGCGTGCTGCGCGAGACGACCACTCCCGCCGGCAGCGGCGTGACCGCGGGATGACTGCCGCGCCGGGTTCGGCGGGTCCGGAGGCGCCAGGGCCGCAAGCTGCAGCACGGGTGGTGCCGCACCGGTCGGGGTTCGCCTGCTTCGTCGGGCGCCCCAATGTGGGCAAGTCGACACTGATGAACTCGCTCGTCGGCACGAAGATCGCCATCACCAGCAGCCGACCGCAGACCACGCGCCACGCGATCCGCGGCATCGTCGCCCGGCCGGACGCCCAGCTCGTCGTCGTCGACACCCCCGGCCTGCACCGGCCCCGGACGCTGCTCGGCGAGCGGCTCAACGACGTGGTGCGGGCGACGCTGTCGGAGGTCGACGTCGTCGGTTTCTGCCTGCCGGCCGACGAGAAGGTGGGCCCGGGCGACAGGTACCTCGCCGAGGAGCTCGGCAGGCTGCGCCGCACCCCGGTGCTCGCGGTCATCACCAAGACCGACGCGGCCGGTCGCGACACCATCGGCGCGCAGCTGCTGGCGGCGTCCGAGCTCGGGGACTGGGCCGACGTCGTGCCGGTCTCGGCCGTTGACGGCTTCCAGGTCGGCCTGCTCGCCGACCTGCTGGTCCGGCACCTGCCGGAGGGTCCGCCGCTCTACCCCGAGGGCGTGCTGACCGACGAGCCTGAGCAGACGCTCGTCGCCGAGCTCGTGCGCGAGGCCGCCCTGGAGGGGGTGCGCGACGAGCTGCCGCACAGCCTCGCGGTCACCATCGAGGAGATGACGCCCCGCGAGGGCGGCGACCTGCTGGACGTCTGGTGCACGGTCTACGTGGAGCGCGACAGCCAGAAGCCCATCGTGCTCGGCAAGGGCGGGGCGCGGCTGCGCGACGTCGGTACGCGGGCACGGCGCGACATCGAGGCTCTGCTGGGCACCCGGGTCTACCTGAACCTGCACGTGAAGGTGGCGCAGGACTGGCAGCGTGATCCGCGCCAGCTGCGCCGGCTCGGTTTCTGAGCCCCGCCCCATCTCAGGGCTCCTGGTCGAAACTGCATACGTCCTGCCCCGGCCGCCGGCGTGTCGCGGCCGCCTCGCGGCATGAACCGGGCAGCCGGACCGAAGACACATGCAGTTCCGACGGCCACCTCGACCGAAAGCCCGTCGGCGCCGCCTCCCCGCGACGCGACCGGCGTCGGCGACAATGAGGCATGGCGCTCTACCGGGACGAGGCGGTGGTGCTGCGCACCACCCGGCTCGGTGAGGCCGACCGCATCGTCACGCTGCTGACCCGCCGGCACGGGCGGGTACGGGCCGTGGCCAAGGGGGTCCGGCGGACCCGGTCGCGGTTCGGCTCCCGGCTGGAGCCCGCGACGGTCGTCGACCTGCAGCTGGCCGAGGGGCGCTCGCTCGACGTCGTCACCCAGGCCGAGACGCTCGCTCCCTACGGTGCCTCGCTCGCCGCGGACTACCCCCGGCACACCGCCGCATCCTCCATGCTGGAGGCGGCCGAGCGCCTCTCGGCGGAGGAGCGCGAACCAGCGCTGCGGCTGCACCTGCTGCTGGTTGGCGCACTGCGCACCCTCGCTGAGCGCGAGCACGCCGCCAGCCTGGTGCTCGATGCTTTCCTGCTGCGCAGCCTCGCCGTCTCCGGTTACGCGATGGCGCTCACCGCCTGCGCGCGGTGCGGCGCCGCCGGCCCGTTTTCTGCCCTGTCGGTGCCGTCCGGTGGCGTGGTCTGCCCGGTGTGCAAGCCCGCCGGGGCGGTGCGGCTGGCACCGGCCACCGTCGACCTGCTCGCCGCCTTGCTGACCGGGGGATGGGCGCAGGCGGACGCCTCCGATCCCCGCCAGCGCCGGGAGGCCAGCGGCGTCGTCGCCGCCCACCTGCAGTGGCACCTCGAGCGCGGGCTGCGGTCGCTGCCGCTGGTCGACCGCACCCCGGACGCCCTCGCCGCCGGCCCGACCAGCTCGGGCGGCTGAGATGGCTCGCGGGGGGGCCAGCGGGAGGCCGAGCCGGAGGCGCAGTGCCGTGCCGGCCGGGCGGCCGCCGCTGATGGAGCCGCGGCCCCATCCCAGCGGCGCGAGGGCCCCCGTTCTGCCGCCGCAGGCAGTGCCCCAGCACGTCGCCATCGTGATGGACGGCAACGGTCGTTGGGCCAAGGAGCGCGGCCTGCCGAGGACCAGCGGCCACGAGGCCGGTGAGGATGCGCTGTTCGACTGCGTCGAGGGCGCGATCGAGCTCGGCGTCCGGTGGCTGTCGGCCTACGCGTTCTCGACCGAGAACTGGCGTCGCTCCCCGGATGAGGTCGCCTTCCTCATGCGCTTCACCGAAGGCGTGTTCAACCGGCGGGCCGACGACATGGACGCGCTCGGGGTGCGGGTGCGCTGGGCCGGCCGCCGCCCCCGGCTGTGGCGCCGGGTCATCAAGCGGCTCGAGGAGGTCGAGGAGCAGACCCGCAACAACGACACGCTGAGCCTGGTCATGTGCGTCAACTACGGCGGCCGGGCCGAGATCGCCGATGCGGCCGCCGAGCTGGCCCGGCAGGCGGCAGCGGGGCGGCTCAACCCTGAGCGGATCGACGAGCGGATGCTCGCCCGCTACCTCGACGAGCCGGACATGCCCGACGTCGACCTGTTCCTGCGCACCAGCGGCGAGCAGCGCATCTCCAACTTCCTGCTCTGGCAGTCGGCCTACGCCGAGATGGCGTTCGTCGACACTCTCTGGCCAGATTTCGACCGCCGACACCTGTGGAAGGCCTGCGAGGACTACGCCCGGCGCGACCGCAGGTTCGGGGCAGCCGTACCCAACGCCGTCGACGGGTCGGCACCCAGCGCGTGACAGCTGGGCACGTCGCACTGAGTCAGCCGCCCGCCTGCTCGTGGCACGCGCTGCAGACCCCGAAGACCTCGACGGTGTGGGTCGGCTCGCGAAAGCCGTGCCGGGCCGCGACAGCCGCGGCCCAGGCCTCGACGGCGTCGTCGGCCACTTCCTGGGTCCGTCCGCAGGAGCGGCACACGAGGTGGTGGTGGTGCTCGGCCACCTGGCAGCGCCGATAGAGCGCCTCGCCCTGGCCGGCCGAGCCCGACGTGGCACCGGGCTTGGCGCTGCGCAGCAGGTCGATCTCGCCCTCCTCCGCGAGCGCCCCGAGGTGGCGGTAGACGGTCGTCAGCCCGATCGACTCGCCGCGGTGCCGCAGCCGGTCGTGCAGCTCCTGGGCCGACACGAACCCGCTCGTCGCCTCCAGCTCGGCGCGCACCGCCTCCCGCCCCCGAGTCACTGAGCTGTCCCGGTCACTGAGCTGTCCCGGTCACTGAGCTGCTCCGATCACAACGCCGCCTGCGCGATCGCGAACATCGCCGCTGCACCGCCGGCTGTCGTCAGGAAGGTGAGCCGGGACGGGTGCCGCGCGTGCGCCTCCGGGAGGATGTCGCTGGTGGCGAGGTAGAGCAGCACGCCGGCGAACACCCCCAGGTAGATGCGCAGCGCGGACTCGGGCACGGTCACGAGCAGCGTCAGCAGCACCCCGACCAGCGGCGCGAGGGCATCGAGCGCCAGCAGAACGAGTGAGCGACGCCGGGTGTTGCTGCTGACCCGCATCAGGGTCACCGTGTTGAGCCCGTCGGCGCAGTCGTGCGCAATGACGGCGAGCGCGACCGTCACTCCGACCCCCTCCCCGGCCTGGAACGCGAGCCCGATCCCGATGCCGTCGGTGACGCTGTGCGCGCACAGCGCCAGCGCGCTGACCAGCCCGACGTTGGGATGAGCGTGCTCCTCGTAGTGGCCGTGGTCGCCGTGCATCGCGGCGCTGCGCTCGAGCACGTGCAGGACGAGAAAGCCGGCGACCAGGGCGACCATGGGAGCGGTCAGCGAGCGGCCCGACTCGGTCGACAGGTGCCCGATCTCGGGGATCAGCTCGAAGGCGACGACGCCGAGCATGATGCCCGCGGCGGCGCCGAGCACCAGGTGCAGCTGGTCGCGGGCCCGCAGCGCGAGCGCCCCCCCGAGCAGCGTCGACACCACGGTGGCGAGGGTGAGGAGGACGGGCACGTGCGTCACCTTACGGGAATGGGAACCATTTCCAATCAGGGTCCGCGGTGGATGGCGCGTGGCAGGCTGGCCTGGTGCTCGTCGTCAGCCGCTTCAGCGTTCCCGAGGTCGACGGTGACGGGTTCGCCGAGCGTGCCCGCCAGGCCATCGCCGTGCTCTCCGAGCGGCCGGGCTTCGGCTGGGGCCGGCTGGGCCGGGCCGCCGACGACCCCACCGCCTGGGTCCTCGTGACAGAGTGGGAGCACGTCGGCGCCTGGCGGCGCGCCCTGTCGTCGTACGAGGTCAGGCTCGAGGCATCCCCACTGCTGGGCCTGGCCGCCGATGAGCCCAGCGCGTTCGAGGTCCTCGAGGCCGCCGACGCTCTGGGCCAGCACAGCGGTAGCAGCGACCGGGCGGATGGCGCCGAGCTGACCTAGCCCGACCCGCTCGGGTCCTCACCTGCCGTAGCCTCGGAGCCTCGCCGACCACCAGCCGGATGGAGCTCACCGTGGCAAGCCCGACCCGCATGGACACCATCGTCAACCTCGCCAAGCGGCGGGGGCTCGTCTTCCCGTCCAGCGACATCTACGGCGGCCTGCGCGCGTCGTGGGACTACGGGCCGCTGGGGGTGGAGCTCAAGAACAACGTCAAGCGGCAGTGGTGGCTCGCGATGGTGCAGGGCCGCGACGATGTCGTGGGGCTGGACTCCGCGGTCATCCTGGCCCGCGAGGTGTGGCAGACCTCCGGCCACGTCGAGGCGTTCGTCGACCCGCTTGTCGAGTGCCAGTCCTGCCACCGCCGCTACCGCCAGGACCACCTGGAGGAGGAGCGCGGCAAGCCACTCGCAGAGATCGCCTGCCCGTCGTGCGGCACCCGCGGCGCGTGGACCGAGCCGCGCATGTTCAACGGCCTGCTGAAGACCTACCTCGGTCCGGTCGAGGACGAGTCGGGCCTGGCGTACCTGCGCCCCGAGACCGCGCAGGGCATCTTCGTCAACTTCGCCAACGTGCTGGGCTCGTCGCGCCGCAAGCCGCCGTTCGGCATCGGGCAGATCGGCAAGTCGTTCCGCAACGAGATCACACCCGGCAACTTCATCTTCCGCACCCGCGAGTTCGAGCAGATGGAGATGGAGTTCTTCGTCAAGCCCGGCACCGACGAGGACTGGCACCAGTACTGGATCGACGAGCGCTACCGCTGGTACACGGACCTCGGCATCAAGGAAGAGAGCCTGCGCCTGTTCGAGCACCCGAAGGAGAAGCTGGCGCACTACTCCAAGCGCACGGTCGACGTGGAGTACCACTTCGGCTTCCAGGGCCTGGAGTGGGGCGAGCTCGAGGGCGTCGCCAACCGCACTGACTACGACCTGACCGTGCACTCGAAGGCCTCCGGGGTCGACCTGTCCTACTTTGACCAGGCCTCCGGTGAGCGCTGGACGCCCTACGTCATTGAGCCGGCCGCCGGCGTCGACCGCTGCACGCTCACGTTCCTGCTCGACGCCTACGCCGAGGACGAGGCACCCAACACCAAGGGCGGCGTCGACAAGCGCACCGTCCTTCGGCTGGACCCGCGCCTCGCGCCGGTCAAGGCGGCGGTGCTGCCGCTGTCGCGCAACGCCGACCTCACCCCGCTGGCGAAGGACGTCGCATCGTCGCTGCGCAAGCGGTGGAACATCGAGTTCGACGACGCCCAGGCCATCGGCCGGCGCTACCGCCGCCAGGACGAGATCGGGACGCCGTTCTGCATCACGGTCGACTTCGAGTCGATGGACGACCGCGCGGTCACGGTGCGCGCACGGGACTCGATGGCGCAGGAACGGATCGGCATCGACGCCCTGGTCGGCTACCTCGCGGAGCACATCGGCGCCTGCTGAGCGGCTGAACTACCTAATGCAGTCTCGGCTTAGGCAGATTGGCGGTTTGTTGGGAGGTTCCCAGTGCACTCGTCCAAGTTGTGAACGCGGTGCTCGGGCGCGTGCCAGCAGCCATCGTGCTGTCCCTGCGCGATGTCGACATCGGCCGGGGGTCCCAGGCGCTCTCGTCCGCAACCAGCTCCATTCGTTGTCGACCGAGTTGGCTCAACGAGCGCGGGTGCAGAGCATCACCGCCTCCTCAGCGCTCGAGGGCATTGTCGTGCCGAGCGCGGCTCGCGCGGCTCGCGTCATTGACGCCGAGGTCAGCGTCCTGCGCACCCGCGACGAGAAGGAGCTCGCCGGGTACCGGACCGCCCTGGACTACCTGTTCGGCGACGACTGGCGCCCGCTGAACGTCGGCCTGCTCCTGCACCTGCACCGGCTCTTGTTCTCCGAGACCGACATCCAGGGAGGCAACCTCAAGAGCGCCGACAACCTGGTGGTCGATCGCTCGCCCGATGGAGCCGTCCGGGTGCGGTTCGTCCCCGTCCCCGGTCGCGCGGCCGCCTGCCCCCGCCGGCCTGAGCGGCGCACAGGCCGCTCAGATGGCACGCCTCCTCAGGCTGCCGTGTCCACTGCGCGGCGGGTCGGCTTAACACGCCGGTGCCTCGCGGGGAGGCGTGCATCGCCAGCAGCCGCAGGGGTCCGAGCACCCCGTGACCGGCTCCTGGGTACCCTGACGCACCGGCGACGACGCCCGATATGCTGGGAGCACCAGATGACCAAGTACGTCTACGACTTCTCCGAAGGCAATCGGGACCTGCGTGACCTGCTCGGCGGCAAGGGGGCCAATCTCGCCGAGATGACCAACCTCGGGCTGCCCGTGCCGCCCGGGTTCACGGTCACGACCGAGGCGTGCCGCGAGTACCTCGCCAGCGGCGAGGAGCCCGCAGAGCTCGCCGACGAGGTCTCTGCGCACCTCGCGAGCCTGGAGCAGGCGATGGGCAAGCGCCTCGGTGACCCGAAGGACCCGCTGCTGGTGTCGGTCCGCTCGGGCTCGAAGTTCTCGATGCCCGGGATGATGGACACGGTCCTCAACATCGGGCTGAACGACGAGTCGGTCGCGGGCTTGGCCGCCCAGGCCGGCAGCGAGCGCTTCGCGTGGGACTCCTACCGCCGGCTGCTGCAGATGTTCGGCCGCACCGTGCTCGGGGTCGACGGCTTCGACCACCTGCTCGACGAGGCCAAGCAGGTCAAGGGCACCCACCTCGACCTCGACCTCGACGCCGACGACCTCAAGTCGCTGGTGGAGTCGTTCAAGAAGCTGGTGCTCGACCGCACGGGAGCGGAGTTCCCGCAAGAGCCGCGGGTGCAGATGGACCTCGCCATCCGGGCGGTGTTCGACTCGTGGAACGGCGAGCGCGCAGTGCTGTACCGGCGCCAGGAGCGCATCCCGGCCGACCTTGGCACCGCGGTCAGCATCGTCGCGATGGTGTTCGGGAACCTCGGCGAGGACTCCGGCACCGGCGTTGCCTTCACCCGCGACCCGGGCAGCGGCAACCAGGGCATCTACGGCGACTACCTGCAGAACGCGCAGGGCGAGGACGTGGTCGCCGGCATCCGCAACACCATGGCGCTCGCCGAGATGGAGGGCGTCGCGCCGGCCTGCTACGAGCAGCTGCTCGAGATCATGGCCAGGCTCGAGCGCCACTACCGCGACCTGTGCGACATCGAGTTCACCGTCGAGCGCGGCAAGCTGTGGATGCTGCAGACCCGGGTGGGGAAGCGCACCGCGGGCGCAGCGTTCCGCATCGCCCTGCAGCTCGTCGACGAGGGCCTGATCGACATGGACGAGGCGCTGACCCGGGTCACCGGCGCGCAGCTCGCCCAGCTGATGTTCCCGTGGTTCGACGAGGACGCCGAGCGCACGCTGCTGGCCACCGGCGTCAGCGCCTCACCCGGCGCGGCCGTGGGCAAGGCAGTGTTCGACTCCGCGACGGCCAAGGAGTGGTCCGAGCGGGGCGAGGACGTGATCCTCGTCCGCCGCGAGACCACCCCCGACGACCTCGCCGGAATGATCGCCGCCCGCGGAGTGCTGACCAGCCGCGGCGGCAAGACCTCGCACGCCGCCGTCGTCGCCCGGGGGATGGGCAAGACGTGCGTCTCCGGAGCCGACAAGCTCGACGTCGACGTCAATGGCCGCACGATCAAGCTGCCCGGCGGCCAGGTGGTCTCCGAGGGTGACGTCCTGTCGATCGACGGCTCCAACGGCGAGGTCTACCTCGGCGAGGTGCCCGTGGTCGACTCCCCGGTGGTGCAGTACTTCGAGGGCGAGATCGAGGCCGACGCCGACGAGCTCGTCGCCGCCGTCCACCGGCTGCTCGACCACGCCGACGAGGCCGGCCGGCTGGCGGTACGCACCAACGCCGACACGGCCGACGACGCCGCCCGCGCCCGGCGGTTCGGCGCGCAGGGCATCGGCCTGTGCCGCACCGAGCACATGTTCCTGGGGGAGCGGCGCCAGCTCGTCGAGGACCTCGTGCTCGCCGGCACCGACGAGGAGGTCAATAAGGCACTCGACGCGCTCGAGCCGCTGCAGCGCGCGGACTTCGTCAGCCTGTTCGAGGCGATGGACGGGCTGCCGGTCACCGTGCGGCTCATCGACCCCCCGCTGCACGAGTTCCTGCCGTCGCTGGAGGAGCTCAGCGTGCGGGTGGCAGTCGCCGAGTCAGAAGGCGAAACCAGCAGTGCGGAGTACAACCGCGACGTGCCGCTGCTCGAGGCGGTGCGGCGCCTGTCGGAGCAGAATCCGATGCTCGGGCTGCGCGGCGTGCGCCTCGGGCTGGTCATCCCCGGCCTGTTCGGGATGCAGGTCCGGGCGATCGCCGAGGCGGCGGCCGAGCTGCGAAGCCAGGGCAAGGACCCGCAGCCGGAGATCATGGTGCCGCTGGTGGCCGCCGTGCAGGAGCTGGAGGCCGTCCGCGACGAGATCGAGAAGATCCTTTACGACGTTGCGGCCGAGACCAGCACCGAGGTCACCGCGCTCGTCGGCACCATGATCGAGGTGCCGCGCGCGGCGATGACCGGCGGCGAGATCGCCAAGGTCGCCGACTTCTTCTCCTTCGGCACCAACGACCTGACCCAGATGACCTGGGCCTTCTCCCGCGACGACGTCGAGGCCTCCTTCTTCGCCCGCTACTTCGAGCTCGGCGTGTTCGGGGTGTCGCCGTTCGAGTCGATCGACCGCGAGGGCGTCGGCCGCCTCATCCGCCTGGCCGCGCAAGAGGGGCGTCAGACCCGGTCCGACCTCAAGCTCGGGGTGTGCGGGGAGCACGGCGGCGACCCGGACTCGGTGCACTTCTTCGACGAGGTCGGGCTCGACTACGTCTCCTGCTCGCCGTTCCGGGTGCCTGTCGCGCGGCTCGAGTCCGGCCGGGCGGCTGTGCTGCGCCGGTCGTCGTGAGGGCTCGTCGTGGGCCGGTCGGCATGAGGCGGTTCTCGGCATCCTGATGCCGGGTTACGACGAGGCCGACGTCGAGCGCCTGGTAGCGGAGCCGCCCAAGGCCACGAGCGCGACCCGGTCGGCCTTCCAACGCGACCGCGCCAGGGTGCTGCACTCCAGCGCGCTGCGGCGGCTCGCGGCCAAGACGCAGGTCGTGGGGGTCGAGGAGCAGGAGGGCGTGCCGCGCACCCGCCTCACTCACTCCCTGGAGTGCGCGCAGGTCGGCCGGGAGCTGGGAGCCGCCCTCGGCTGCGACCCCGACCTCGTCGACGCCGCGTGCCTGGCCCACGACCTCGGCCATCCCCCCTTCGGGCACAACGGCGAGATCGCGCTGGCCGCCGTCGCCGAGACGTGCGGCGGCTTCGAGGGCAACGCTCAGTCCTTCCGCGAGCTGGTGCGCCTGGAGCCCAAGGTCGCCGGTGCGGGGCTCAACCTCACCCGCGCAGCGCTCGATGCGTCGACCAAATACCCGTGGCCGCGCCGCGAGTGGACGAGCAAGTTCGGGGTCTACGCCGACGACCGCGCCGCCTTCGAGTGGGTGCGCCGAGGACGGGGCGACGAGCGACGGTGCCTGGAAGCCGAGGTGATGGACTGGGCCGACGACGTGGCCTACTCGGTGCACGACCTCGAGGACGGCGTTCTCGCCGGCCTGGTCGACCTGGCCGAGCTCGCCGACCCTGGGCTCGGGCGCGACCTGGTCGACGTCGCCGCGGCGCAGTACGGCGTGGGCGACCCGGAGGCCGTGGGTAGGCTGCGCCAGCAGCCCTGGTGGGTGCCGGCGGGCCCCGGCAGCGCATCAGGGGTGATCGCGCTCAAGGCCATGACCAGCGAGCTCATCGCCCGCTTCACCGGAGCCGCTCGCGACGCCACCCGCGCGGCCGAAGGACCGGGCCGGCTGACCCGCTACGCGGGGAGCCTGCACGTGCCCGACGATGCGCGGGCCGAGTGCGCGCTGCTCAAGGCGGTGACGGCGCACATCGTCATGGGGCGAGCGGGCGCGTCGTCCCAGCAGCAGCGCGAGCGGGAGACCCTGGCGCAGCTGTGCGAGCAAGTCCTGGCTGCGGCGCCGGATGTCCTCGACGCGGGCCTGCGCGAGGCCTGGCACGCCGCGGCCGACGACGCGGAGCGGCTGCGGGTCGTCGTCGACCAGGTGGCCCGGCTGACGGACACCTCGGCAGTCCGCTGGCACGCGCGGCTCACGCCGTGATCCGGCTCGTGCCGTGAGTGCTGGAACCGTTCCGGGCGCTGAAGAGCCGCCCTCTTGCCGCGGTGTCCCCAGGGCCAGCTGACGGCGCGGACGGGGCCGCTCAGCCGACATATGCTCGCCGCGTCGCCTGCCCGGCCTACGCGGTCGCCAGCGCGCGGTGCAAGGCGAGGGAGGGCTGGTTGGCCGGGCGGATCAGCGACGCGAGCATCGCCGCCGTCCGGGAGCGGGCCAGCATCCTCGACGTCGTGGGCGCGCAGGTCGCACTGCGGCCCGCGGGCAGTGGCCGGCTCAAGGGGCTGTGCCCGTTCCACGAGGAGAAGACGCCGTCGTTCAGCGTCAACCCGTCGGCCAACCTCTACCACTGCTTCGGCTGCGGGGTCGGCGGCGACATCTTCGACTTCGTGATGCGCCTGGATAACCTGCAGTTCGGTGAGGCGGTCGAGCACCTGGCCCGCAGCGCCGGCGTCACCCTCGCGTACGAGGGGGGCACAAGCGGCGGTCGGCGCGAGGGGGGCCGGCGCCAGCGGCTGGTCGACGCCAACGCTGCCGCCGCCGAGTACTACGCCGGGCAGCTGGGCACAGCTGAGGCGCAGACCGGCCGCGAGTTCCTGCTCGAGCGCGGCTTCGACGCTGCTGCGGCCGAGCGCTTCGGCATCGGCTACGCCCCCGGCGGCTGGGACAGCCTCACCCGGCACCTGCGGGGCCGCGACTTCACCGTCGAGGAGCTGACCGAGGCCGGCCTGTCCCGGCCGGGCAGCAAGGGCAGCCCGATCGACAGGTTCCACCGCCGGCTGCTCTGGCCGATCCGCGACGTTGGGGGCGACGTGGTCGGCTTCGGCGCCCGCCGGCTGCACGACGACGACCCGATCGCCGCCAAGTATCTCAACACCCCTGAGACGCCGCTGTTCAAGAAGAGCACCCTGCTCTACGGAGCCGACCTCGCCCGCCGGGCCATCGGCCAGCGCGACCAGGTCGTCGTCGTCGAGGGCTACACGGACGTGATGGCCTGCCACCTCTCCGGGGTCGAGACCGCGGTCGCCACCTGCGGCACCGCGTTCGGCTCCGACCACGTCCGGCTGCTGCGCCGGATGCTGCACGACCAGGACGAGCACCGGGCCGAGGTCGTCTTCACCTTCGACGGTGATGCTGCCGGCCGCGCCGCCGCCCGCAAGGCGCTGCAGTTCGAGCAGCGGTTCGTCTCGCAGACCTACGTCGCCGTCGATGACGCGGGCCGCGACCCCTGCGAGCTGCGGCAGGCCGGGGGAGACGCCGCCGTCCGCGAGCTCGTCGCCCGGCGGGTGCCGCTGGTGGAGTTCGCCATCCGCAGCACGCTGGAGGGGGTCGACCTCGACAGCGCCGAGGGGCGCAGCGCCGGCTTGCACGCCTCCGCGCCGCTGGTCGCGGGCATCAAGGACTGGGCGCTGCGGGGCGAGTACGCCCGCCGGCTGTCAGGCTGGCTGGGGATGGAGTCGCCGGAGCCGGTGATCGCCGAGGTGCGCCGGCTTGCCGACGCTGCCGACGCGGGGGGCGGCAGCTCGGGTCCGCCCGACAGCAACGGCAGCACGAGCGAGGGCCGCCCCGTCCGCCCCCGCCGGCCGGTGAGCGGCGCAGAAGCGGCGGCGTTGACGGTCGAGCGTGAGGCGCTCAAGGGGGCGCTGCAGTGCCCCGCGGTGGCCGGCCCGATGTTCGATGCGACGGAGCCGGCGATGTTCCTCGACCCGGCGCACCGCGGCCTGCGCGAGGCGATCAGCCGGGCTGGCGGGACGAGCACTGCCACCAGCGTGCCGGCGTGGGTCGCTGCCGTGAGCGAGGCGGCTGCGGACGACTCGGTGCGCTCGCTCGTGACGTCGCTGGCCGTCCAGCCGCTGCAGTATGAGGGCGACACCGAGCACCGCTACGTCAGCTCGGTGGTGGTGTCGGTGCACGAGCGCGACGTCACCCGGCGCGTCGCCGAGGTCAAGTCACGCCTGCAGCGCACCAACCCCGAGTCGGAGACCGAGGCGTACAACCGGCTGTTCAACGAGCTGATCGTCCTCGAGCAGCGCAAGCGGGAGCTGCGCACCCAGCTGGACGGCGCCGGGTGACGCCCCTGCCGGCCCGCGGACGAACCTTGACGCTTCCGTTCGGATGTCACTCCTTCGCCGTACGTGACCTAGCCCGCATTTCCTCCGCGGAGACATACCCTGAGGTTTCCCCGGACGGTCAGGAGAGGACGAGATCCAGCTAATGAGCGCACCGGTCCTGCCGCGTGAAGCACAGGTCGACGAGGTCCGCGACCTCATCACCAGGGGCAAGGAGGCCGGCTTCCTCACCTCTGACGAGGTGAGCCTGGCCATGATCGCAGCAGAGCTGCCGCAGGACCAGGTCGACGCCGTGCTCAAGGTCATCCTTGATGAGGGTGTCGAGATCGTCGAGCTGTCCGCCGAGGACGACGCCGAGGATGCCGCCAAGCGTCGCAAGGAGGAGGAGGACCTCGCTCTCAAGACGCCGACCTCCGACCCGGTGCGGATGTACCTCAAGGAGATCGGCAAGGTACCGCTGCTCACCGCCGAGGAGGAGGTCGACCTCGCCAAGCGCATCGAAGCCGGGCTGTTCGCCTCCGAGAAGCTCTCGCTGGGGGCCCCCAAGGTGGTCGACCGGATGCGCCGCGACCTCGAGATGATCGAGCGTGACGGGCAGATCGCCAAGCGCAAGCTGGTCGAGGCCAACCTGCGGCTCGTCGTCTCCATCGCCAAGCGCTACGTCGGGCGCGGGATGCTGTTCCTCGACCTGATCCAGGAGGGCAACCTCGGGCTGATCCGGGCGGTCGAGAAGTTCGACTACACCAAGGGCTACAAGTTCTCGACCTACGCGACGTGGTGGATCCGCCAGGCCATCACCCGCGCCATCGCCGACCAGGCCCGGACCATCCGCATCCCGGTGCACATGGTCGAGACGATCAACAAGCTGATCCGCATCCAGCGCCAGCTCCTGCAGGACCTCGGCCGCGAGCCGATGCCCGAGGAGATCGCCAAGGAGATGGACCTGACGCCGGACAAGGTCCGCGAGATCCTCAAGGTCTCGCAGGAGCCGGTGAGCCTCGAGACGCCGATCGGCGAGGAGGAAGACTCCCACCTCGGCGACTTCATCGAGGATTCCGACGCCGTCGTGCCGGTCGACGCGGCGAGCTTCATCCTGCTGCAGGAGCAGCTGGACTCGGTGCTGCACACCCTGTCCGACCGCGAGAAGAAGGTCATCCAGCTTCGCTTCGGCCTGACCGATGGTCACCCGCGGACGCTGGAGGAAGTCGGGCGCGAGTTCGGGGTCACGCGCGAGCGCATCCGGCAGATCGAGTCCAAGACCCTGTCGAAGCTGCGCCACCCCTCCCGTTCGCAGAAGCTGCGCGACTACCTCGAGTAGGGACCGCTGCACTGGGGGCTGGCGAGAGCCCACCGGCGCGCTTGCACGGCGGTTCCTCAGTCCTCGGCGGGCTCTGCGCCCTTACCGGGACCAATCGGGCAAGCGGGCGGGAGCGCCGTGCAATTGTGCCGCTCGATGCACAGCTCCGCCGGACTGGCGCGTGTTGCTGCGTCACTGGCGTAGGTCGCAGCCACACGACGTGCCCGTCTAGCCACGAGCATTAGCTGCGTCCTGCGAGCCCGGGGGGTCGTGTCAGGCCTTGCCGCCGCTGGGCGCCTTGGCCGCCTGCTCAGGGGCGACCGCACCAGGCGGTGGACTGATCGTCCGAGGTTGGCCGTAGCCGGTGAACGTCAACGTGCCCGAGCTGGTAGGGGTGGTGGCGTTCGTGACCGAGAGCGGCAGGGGTGCGCCCGTGTTGGCGACGGCGAACTGCGACCCGTCCTGCTCCGTGAGCACGACTCCCTTCTGGCCGTTGACCACGGCCGTTGTGACAGCGGGCTTCAGTGGTGAGTCGGAGCTGTTCAGGGAGGCCGCGACACCCTGCAGGGTGAGGCTGCTGAGATTGCCGGCCTTGGCGGCGTCCTGCACGAGCCACCGGTTGGCCAACCTGGGCGCGAGCGTCGAACTCACGGTCTTGACCCAGAACTGATCGGGCGCCTTGATGTAGACCTTTCCGACGGTCTTGACGATCTGGACGGGGATGCCGGTGATGGTGAGGCTGCCAGAGGTGTCCTGCCCCTGGAACTGCAGGTCGATCCGCTCGCTATTGCCCTGCGCGCTCACGTTTCCCTTGACGTGGACCGACGTGGCGTTGAACAAGGCGGACTTGGCGTCGGCGAGCACCTGCTGGGCGGGCTTGGACTGCTTCCCGTTGAGCAGCACACTCGCTGACGGCGTGGGATCGGTCCGAGGGCTGCTTGGCGACGCTGTGGCGGCGTCGCTGCTGGCGACGTCGCTGTTGCCGTCGCCGCCGAGCTGCCACTGCAGCCAGCAAGCCCGACCGCGATCAGGGCGAGTGCCGGAACAACCCTGTTCATCGTGCTCCAGATGCCGTCACGAACTGCCTTGTTCCAACAGGATCATCGACATCGACATCGACCCGATCTTGACGCTGCTCCTGCGCCGCTTGACATGTGACTAGATGGTCACCTATGTTCTGGAGCACGAGCCAATGGGCGCCTGCGGAGCAGGCGCAGCAACAGACGGGACGATGACGTGGAAAAGGTGTTCGAGCTGTACATCCGCACCTCGCCGGAGCGGCTCTGGGAGGCGATCACCGACAGCGAGATCCGGAGCAAGTACAACTTTGGCAACCGCATCGTCTCGGATTGGACGCCCGGCTCGCACTTCGAGCAGAGCAATCCGAACGCGAACATGGTCCTCGGCGAGGGGGTCAATCTCGAGATCGACCCGCCCCGGCGGCTCGTGCAGACCATGGTGGCGCTCTGGGGCGAGGATGTGAAGAGGGAGGGGACCTCCCGCATCACCTGGGAGATCGAGCCGGTCGGCGATGACTCCTGCCGGCTGACGGTCACCCACGACCAGCTCCGCGACGGAGCCAACGAGCAGCTCTACGGTGGCTGGCCGATGATCCTGTCCGGCCTGAAGACCTGGCTCGAGACCGGCGAGCTGCTGACCACCCCGGGCTCGCTCATGTACGGCTGAGCGAGGCCAGCCGAGGCGTGGTCCGGCCGCCAGCAGGCCAGGGCTGCTGTTCAGCCGCCCTCACCGCGTCCACGATCCGCCGCCCCCCGTGGCATGCGCTGCCGCGGGGTCAGCTGCGCCCATCCGTCGGCGAAGTTCGCCAGCCGTTCGAGGTCGTCGAGCATGCGGCGACCGGTGCTGGTCAGGCGGTAGTCGCCCGCCTCGTCGACCTCCACCAGGCCGGCCTCGCGCAGCTCGCGCAACCGCTGGGAGAGCTGCGTGTCGGGCGCGCCGAGGCGGGTGGCGATGCTACGAAAGGGCTGGGCTGGTCCGCGGAGCAGTTCGACCACCGCGAGGCTGTGGCGTCTGCCGAGCAGGTCGACCAGGGCCTTCAGCGACGTCCAGTCACCGGCCGCCCCCGGTGGCCGCTGCCCGCGGGCGCCTCGAACCATGACCGCGTCACCGCCGGGCAGGCACTGGCAGGGCAGCCAGCACGTCCTCGGGGGTCAGCTGCAGCAGCCCGGGGTCAGGCGCGGCGGCGAACGGGTCACTCGTAGTGCCCGACCAGAGCACGGCGTGCTGGCGCCGACCGGCCGGTGGCCCCCAGCGGGTGGGTGGCACCGGACCGAACAGGACGACCGACGGGGTGCGGTATGCCGTGGCCAGGTGCGCGACGCCGGTGTCGCTGGACAGCACGAGCCGGGCGCAGGCGATCACCGCGCACAGCCCGGTGATGTCGAGCCGGCAGGCGACGACGGCATCGGGCGCCAGGCCGGCACCGGCCGCGACGGCCCGGGCGAGGTCGAGCTCGTCAATGCTGCCGGTGACGACGACGTCGTGTCCGGCGTCGGCCAGCGCCTCGGCCACGATCGACCAGCGTGATGCGGGCCAGCGCCGGGCGGGAGCGGCACCGCCGGGATGCACGACCGTCAGGCCACCGGCGAGCGGCGGCTCGTCCGGCGCGGTCAGGTCGAGCGCGAGCGGATCGCACTCCACGCCGTGGGCCTCGAGCAGCCGGCACCAGCGCTGGACCTCGTGCTCGTCCTCGTCCCACACTGGGGCACCTGCGGTGTCGTAGGCCCAGACCTCGCCCGCCCCGAGCTCGCGCAGCCGCTGGGTCGACTGCGGGCCGCGGCCGTGCAGGTTCACCGCCAGCCGCGGCGGCCAGCCTGGTACCCGGCCGAGCGGCACGGTGTCGAGCACCCCGTCGATGGCGCCGGTCAGCGTCGCCACCGGCTCGAGCCAGCCGGGGGCGGCCAGCACGAAGCGCTGGTCGGGGTAGGCCCGGCGCAGGCCGCGCAGGGCCGGCACGGCGGTGAGCAGGTCTCCGAGCCCGAGGGCACGCAGCGCGAGTACCCGGCCGGCCGGCTGGGTCACGGGTAGGAGGGCTCGGACCCGTGCATGACCCGTAGCTCCTTGATCTCGCAGCCAGGGGGTTGGGTGAGCGCGAACAGGATCGTGGCCGCGACGTTCGCCGGGTCGTTGAGCAGCGCGTCGGGGCCAGGCTTGTACTGCGGGTCGCGCTCGTCGAAGAACGCGGTCGACATCCCGCCCGGGATCAGCAGCGTCACGCCCACCCGGCCGCGCAACTCGGCCTGCAGCGCCTCGGTGAAGCCGACGACGCCGAACTTCGAGGCGCAGTAGGCGGTCGCGTCGCCCACGCCCTTGAGCGACAGGGTGGACCCGACCGTCAGCACCGTCCCGTGCGAGCGCTCGAGGTAGGGGAGGGCCGCCCGCACCGTTGCGGCGGTGCCGAGCAGGTTGACACCGACGATCTTGTCCCAGGTGGCGCCGTCGAGCGCACCGAGCGGGGCCGGCACGTCCCAGCCCGCCGCGGTGACGACGGCGTCGAGCGTGCCGCCCGCGCCATCGACGACTCGCCGGACAGCGTCCTCGGCGGCCCGGGTGTCGGACAGGTCGACGACCTCGTGCGGCACGCCGTCAACGGGCACCCGGTCGAGCGCGAGCGCCCGCCCCCCGGCGCCCCGGACCGCCTTGACGACGGCGCGCCCGAGGCCGCTGGCCCCCCCGGTGACCAGCACGGTCCCGGGGTCGCGGCTAGTGCTGGTCGGGCTGGTGGTGCTGGTCAAGCTGGTGTTCGGGTCAGCGCCCACGGCGCACGGCCTCCTGGATCAGGGATGTGGTGGATCGTCCGGACAGGTAGGGGAGCACGACGGCCTGGCCGCCCCACTCCGCGAGGGCGGGCGCCTCGGGCAGGTCGGCAACGGCGTAGTCGCCGCCCTTGGCCCAGACGTGCGGACGCAGCTCGCGCAGTGCGTCCGCGGGGGTGTCCTCGTTGAACTCGAGCACGGCGTCGACGCAGCCGAGCGCAAGCAGCACCGCTGCCCGGTCCGTCGCGGGGACGAGCGGACGGTCGGCGCCCTTCAGCCGGCGGACGCTGTCGTCGCTGTTGAGCAGGACGACGAGGCAGTCGCCCAGCGCCCGGGCCTGCTGCAGCACGCCCACATGACCGGCGTGCAGCAGGTCGAAGCACCCGCCGGTGGCGACGACGGTGCCGCCAGCGGCGCGGGTCCGCTCGGCCACCTCGGCGGCGGTCGGAGGCGGGGTGAGGCCGGCATCGAGGTCGTTCGCTGCAGCCGCTGCACTGGAGCCGCGTACGTCGACAGCCGCAGCCCCGCCGGCGGCGACGAAGGTGCTCGCCGCCACGACACCCGCCTGCACCGCCTCCGACGGCAACCCGCCGTCGGCGAGCAGCCCGGCCGCAGCCGACGCGAAGCGGTCACCTGCCCCGCACGGGTCCGACAGCGGCGCCGGGGGGGCGGGGACGAGCAGCGGCGGCGTGTCGGCATCGCCGGCGAGCAGGGCGCCGTGCTCGCCGCGGGTGACAGCGACGGCGGACGCCGACCAGCGCTGGACGAGCGCGCGGGCGCCTGTCGTCGCCCGGGCGATCTCGTCGCAGGTGCCATCCCCTCCCTGCCCAGCTTGTCCACCCTGCCCGGCAGCGACGTCGAGTCCGGCGAGCGAGGCGAAATGCTGCAGCTCGCCGGTATTCGGCGTGACCAGCCGGCATCCGGCGACCGGCTCGGGACCACGCGGGTGGGGGTCCCACACGACCGGCAGGCGGCGGGGCAGCCCGGCAAGCCGGGTGAGCATCCGCCGCACGCCCGGTTCGGCGGCGACGCCGCGCCCGTAGTCGGCCACCAGCACGGCCTGAGCCTGCTCGAGCGCCGCTGCGGCCTCGGGCGTAAGTGGCCCGACGGCACCAGCACCACCGCCACCGGCGCCGCCGCGGTCGAGCCGGACGAGGCTGCGCCCCGCCGCCCGAACGCGGATCTTCTCGGGCGTCGTGCCGTCGAGGCCGAGGTCGACGACCCGCACGCCGGCGCCCTCGAGCAGCAGCCGCAGTTCGTCACTCCCGGCATCGCTCGCGAGGGCGGTGACCAGCGTAACCGCTCTGCCGTCGCGCGCCGCCAACACGGCGGCAAGCCCCGCTCCGCCCGGGCGGGGGCGGTCGGTCAGGTCGTCGACGACAGGAACAGGCGCATCCGGCGAGAGCCGCTCGACCCGGCCGACGAGGTCACGGTCGAGGAGCGTGTCACCGACGACGACCAGCGGCGCGCGGACGCGGCGAGGTGCGGCGCCAGCACCACCGACAGCAACGGGGGCGACCGACGAGCCAGCCGCGGGCGCCGGTAGTCCAGTATCCGCCGCCTGACCAGCCGCTGGCGCCACGCCCAGGGCGACGTCGCAGGCACTCGCGATCAGGTGCACCGCGACGAGGTGTGCCTCCTGGATGGTCGCGACGTGCGCCGAGTCGACAGCCACGGCCTCGTCGCATGCCAGCGTCAGCGGTGAAGGCATGGGGCCGGTCAGCGCCCAGGTGCGGATGCCCAGCTCCCGCGCGTCCTGCGCCGCCCGGACGACGGATGGGCTGCGACCGGACGTCGACAGCAGCAGCAGCACGTCACCCGCGCGCCCATGCCCGCGGACCTGCCGGGCGAAGGCCTCGTCGTAGCCGTAGTCGTTGGCGATGGCGGTGAGCGAGGATGTCTCGGCGTGCAGAGCGATGGCCGACAGCGGCGGCCGGTCGTCGCGCAGCCGCCCGACCAGCTCGGCAGTCAGGTGCTGGGCCTCCGCCGCCGAGCCGCCGTTGCCGGCCACCAGCAGGCGAGCGCCGGCGGGCAGCACCTGGGCGAGGTGCTGCCCCCAGGCGGTGAGCCGGTCGGTGTCAAGGCTGGGAAGGACGCGCATCAGCTCGGCGACGTGCTGCCGGCCCAACGGCAGCGGGCGGTTCACGAGCGCCTCTCAGCCGGGGTGTCGGCGCCGGGCTCGCTCCAGTAGTTGGCCACTACGTCGGGCGTGGGAGCGGCGCGCAGCTCGGCCGCCTCGGCCTGCTGCCCCAGCAACTCGGCCTGCTGGCCCAGCAACTCGGCCTGCTGGCCCAGCAACTCGGCCTGCTGGCCCAGCAACTCGGCATAGACCTGCAGCGTCATCCGGGAAACGCGGTCCCAGGAGTAACGCCACTGGGCCCGCTGCGCGCCGGCAGCGCCGAAAGCGCGCCGCCGCTCGTCGTCGGCGAGCAGGTCGCGCATCGCCTCGGCGATGCGCTCAGGGCTGCGCGGCGGCACGTGCAGCCCGGTCCGGCCGTCGACCACGGTGTCGATGAGCCCTCCGACTGCCGAGGCGACGACCGGAACGCCGCAGGCCATCGCCTCGAGCGGCACGATGCCGAACGGCTCATACCAGGGCGCCGAGACGAGCACGTCGGATGAACGCAGCAAGGCGGGAAGGTCCGCGCGGCCCACTCGTCCGCGGAAGACGACCCGGTCGGCCACCCCGGACTCCGCGGCCAGGGCCCGCAGCCGGGCGACCTCGCGGTCGCCGTCGAGCTCGCCGGCGTCAGGCCCCCCCGCGACGACGAGCTCGGCATCCGGCACGTCGGCCAGCGCGGCGATGACGTTGCCGACGCCCTTGCGCTCGACGAGCCGCCCGACGAACACGATCCGGTGACGACCGGGTGGGCGCGGGTCGGCCGGCCCGTCCGGGGTGAAGTGACCGACGTCGACTCCGCACGGCACGACGCGGATGCTGTCGTGCGCCGCGCCGAGCCGGACCAGCTCGAAGACCTCGTCTGTGCAGGTGGCGACGATCCGGTCGACCTCGCCGACCAGGCGTTCCTCGATGGCCAGCCGGTCGACCGGCGAGGTGTCACGGCTGCCCTGGTGCCGCCGCTTGACGACGCCGAGCGCGTGGAAGGTCAGCACGACCGGGATCCCGAGCGGGCGCGCGGCCTCGACAGCGGCGAGCCCGGACATCCAGAAGTGGGCGTGGACCACGTCGGGAGGCCGCGCGGCCCACTGGCGCGACAGGTCGGCCGCGAAGTCGTCCATCCACGGCAGCAGCTCATCCTTGGGCAGCACCCGCGGCGGACCGGCAGTCACGTGGTCGACGCTAACGCCCGCGCTGGTGCGCACCCGCCGGCGCAGCCGCACGTCGTCGCGGCGGGTGTGCACGACGACATCGGTCCCGCGTGCGGCCAACCCCTTTGCCAGCGCCGCGACGTGGACGTTCTGGCCGCCGGCGTCCTCGCCGCCGAGCGTCGCGAGCGGGCTCGCGTGCTCGGAGACCATCGCGACCCTCATGAGCGGACCTCCATGTCCTGGTGGCTGGGCGAAGCGGTCGCGGCAGTCGTGGCGCCCCCGGAATCAGTCAGGCTGTCGACCGCAAGCACGACGTCCTCAACACTTACCGCAGACAGGCACGGATGACCCGGGACGGGGCACTCGCGGGCGCGGCACCCGGCGCACGGGATGGTCAGGTCGCCCAGCACGACGCGGTGCCCGTAGGGGGCCCACCGCTCGGCCGGAACCGTCGGAGCGAACAGAGAGACGACGGGGGCATCAACGGCAGCGGCGAGATGAGCGGGCCCGGTGTTGCCGACCACGACGGCGTCAGCCCGCGCCAGCACGGCGGCAAGGCCGGCGAAGTCGGTGCGACCTCCGAGGTCGATGCCGACCTCGTGCGCCACCCGTGCGGTCAACGCGCGCTCGCCCGGCCCGCCGGTGACCACCACGCGGCGGCCAGCGGCGACGAGGGCGTCGACCAGCTGTGCGCACCGTTCCGGCGCCCACGCGCGTGCGGGAACGCTGGCTCCCGGATGCACCACGACGTACGGGCCTGCGCCGACCAGGGCCTCGAGGCCGCCCTCGGGCTCGGGCAGGTCGCCGCGTACCCGCAGCCGCCCGTCGTCGCCCGGCGGCAGCATGAAGCCGAGCGCCTCGGCCGTCGACAGCGCCCGCTGCGCCTCGTGCAGCCCGGTGTCCGGCAGGCGGTGGCGGACGTCGAGCAGCGAGCCGGGGTAGTCGTCGCTCAGTGCGCCGAGGCGGGGCACCCCCGCCATCCGCAGAATCAGTGCCAGGGGGAGCGCGCTCTGGTGGTAGGAGGTCAACAGCAGGGCGGCCGCGAGGTCAGCCGCCGCGAGGGTGTCGACGAGCGCGTCGATGCCGCCCCGGCTCACTGGCTGCGGATCGGAGTCGATCCATGGGCAGTGCCACACCAGCACGTCGGCGACGCCGGGCAGCAGGCCCGCGGCCTGCCGCCCCCGCGGACCCACCAACATCGTGACGGCCGCCCCACCGGCCGCCACCGCGCGCACGGCGGGGCCACTCAGCAGCACGTCTCCGTCGTTGTCGAGGCGGGCCACCAGCACCCGCGAGCCGGCGTCGGTCCCGGCGCGCGTACTCACCCGACCGACCAGGGGGCCGGCTCGCCGTCGAGCACCAGCGCGACCGCCGTCCGCAGGTCGGGAGCGAGCGCGCGCTCGGAGCGGGCGGCGACGACCTCGGCCTCGAGGGTCGCCTCCGTCGGCACCAGCACGGCCCGCGCTCCGGCGGCGCGAGCGGCCAGCTGGTCGGCGCCGATGTCGCCGATCACCACGCAGTCGACCGGGTCGACCCCGACAGCCTCGGCAGCTGCGAACACGAGGCCCGGCGCCGGCTTGCGGCAGCTGCACCCCTCGTCAGGCCCGTGCGGGCACACCAGCATCGGCCCGACGCCGCCCACCAGCTCGGACAGCCGGGCGTTGACGGCATCGACCTGTGCCCTGGAGATGAGCCCCCGCGCCACCCCGCTCTGGTTGCTGATGAGCGCGGTCACTATGCCTTCGCTGTGCAGCCGCTCCAGCGCCTCGGCTGCGCCCGGCATCAGGATTACGCTGTCCGGGTCGCCGTTGTAGGGGACATCGACGCAGAGCGTGCCGTCCCGGTCGAGCAGCACGGCAGCAGGGCGCGCGCGCACTCGCGCGGGTCGGGCTGCAGCATCGGACACGATCCTTGCCTACCCGAGAAGCAGTCAAGATCCCTCATTGCCTACGGACAGTTCTCGCGCATACTCGCTGAGGCTGCTGCAAGGAGCTCGCCAGGCGCCGGAACCGCGGCCTGTCCCTGCGCAGCGGGATCGACGACACCGATGAGTCAGGCGGCTGCAGGTGCGAGCGCCCTGGGTACGCGGCGAACCCCCCCGCCTGCCCGGCTCGCCATCCGCTGCCGCCGGTGGGCCATCCGAGCCGCCTGCGGGTCGCGGAGCAGCGCCGCGACCGCGTGCTCGGGCTCGCCGTGCACCGCCAACGCCCCCGAGTCGGTCTCGTCGCCGAGCGTGCCGATGTCCTCGGCGATGGTGATGCCGCCCTCGAACAGGTCGATGATGCGCGGGTGGATGTAGGACGAGCGGCAGACCGCGGGCGTGTTCCCCAGGTAGGTCGAGGTCTCCTGCACCGCCCGGGTGACCGCCCGCTTGATCGACGATGGCGAGGTCACGGCCTGCTCCGACACCG
>JAABVA010000681.1_pt1 | contig 40883 bp, 45 predicted proteins | sample 5560331 | NCBI WGS metagenome assembly JAABVA01 (sample SAMN12812661, study PRJNA571458) | rock metagenome | isolation source: Antarctica rocks | place: Antarctica: Victoria Land, Mt New Zealand sud | collected 2016-01-07 | reverse complement strand
GAGGGAGGCGTGGGTGTGTGCACGGAGGAGGTGGTGGTGTTGAGGGCGGGGGATGGGGAAGGGGTCTGTTGGCTTGATGGCTAGATGATTTGGTGGTGGGTGGTGATAGGGGTACATATATGGGGGGTGCTGTTGCTTTTCACGGGGGTGGGAGTAGCTCGTGATGTTGGTGTCTTAAGTTTTCGAGAGGGGTTGGATTTGAGAGACTAGGAGTTTGGGATCCGTTGCTTGTATATATATATATATTATATACACCCCGAACTTAGATTGCCGTTCTGGGTCGGGAAAGGGAGCATGGCCGCTTTGGAGGGAGCAGCGAGGGAGCAAAGTGGCGCAGCAAGGGAGCACTGAGGGAGCAGGGGGAGCATCGAGGGAGCAGCATAGCTTGTGTCCTAGGCTCGGCTACAGCTGCCCATATTGTATCAACTAAAATTAGTCATCCACTGTGTACCGAGCGCGGGGTGCAGCTGGTCGGGGGGGGTTGGAAAAGTTGAGCCGGGGGTTGGAAAAGATTCTTGACGTCGGGTTGAACTTTAAAAATGACATATGCCCCGCACATTCAAGATCTGACGTCGAGTTGGAAAAGCTTCGGGCCCTATGCGAAGCATATGTCAAGAGCATTAAGCGAGATCACAAAAAAATTCACATCTGATCATCAAAGTCTCGTCTGTGCATATGCGCAGCATGAACTGAGCACAAAGAAACATCGATGAACGACGAAAGCATCGACTCTGAAAATCGAGCGAATGCTAAGAAGAAACTCAGCTCGCTCAAGATTCTCTCAATGCTAATATTGCAAATCACAAGCAGAATGATGAGAATGAAGAAAAAATGCAGAAGAATTTGACAAAGATAACATGAGCAATAGCTTGTGAATGAGAATGTCACAAGTTGAGTTCATAATTTGCATGTTTGATGCATATGCAGCATGCTAAGCATATGTAGAATAATCTTCGCTCGTCTTGCTATTCATGATATACTCGTATGCACGAGGTTTCCGCGCTAAACTTTCTAGGTTAGAGTGCGCGAAAACTCAGTTTGCGCAGAAACCTCGTGCATACGAGTATGCGTGATCTGTGATTGTGCTGTTTTCTCGATGCTTCGCTCAAGCTGTGCATATGCATGACTTCAATACTTCGCTCTTGCTGTTTATCTTCTAGCTACTTTAACTATATAAAATCAACTCTTGAGCTTATGATGAGCATATGCAGAAAGCTGAGTCGGGGTTGGAATAATTTTGAACTCATGGTTAGCATATGCAGAAAGTTGAATCCGGGCCGGAATCAAAAAAAAAAAGTTTCGACCCTGGCTCAACTTTTCCAACCCCCCACCAACTGTAACCCCGTATTAGGAATGTATGATAGGGTGGCATATGATGGTATTGACGTGCTGGCCACTGAGCGAGGAAAATGCTCTTCACTACAGTGGGCTAACTACTTATGGCTAGCTTAGCCCTAACCCTAATAGGAATGAACATGTGCGCACCTCTGCTCTGGTACAGCTAAACCTCATCCAACTTTCGTCTTTTCTTCATGGTTGTTCATTATAACGCTGATCTTCATTCGAGATGTCCAAGTCAATTTCGGCTAAGGCTACTGTCCCCACATGGTGGGTTGTTGAAAGTCTCTCCCAAATCGCTCGACACCAGGATCCGCTCTCCAAATTGCAAGTCATGCTCGATGCCATAATTAAATTCAGAAAGGGAAAGACTGTACTTCATCACTTTTGTGCCTCATTCATGTTGCGAGAACTGACCAGCTCACAGCTAGCTGCCACCGATGCCACAACGGGACGTCTCGCGGCACTTTTCAATATCTGTTTCGACTTGAGTCGGATGGGATTGAAGCCATGGAAATTGCAATACGAGCAGTATGAAATGCCGCAGAGACTGAGTAAAAGCCACACTCAACTTGCAATGTCTGTTCATAGACTAACGTACTGCTCTCTTTCCATTCTTAGAGGACAATCTAAGCGACTTGACAAGAGTGTTATATGATGACGCCACCGAAGCCACGAGCCGTATTGCTGTCGACATGATGCTAATAGCCTGCAAATTACATGTCATGGAACTTCATTCTACTCATTTTTCGCCAAAGAAACGAAAGGTTGCGTCTCGCTCAGGCACCTCACAAGATTCCGAAGTTCGAGAAATGGTCAGGATTTATCCAGAAGTAGAGTTGGCTGTCGAAGTCATGGACCCAAATATGAATGAGAAAGTCCGCGTTACTGGACGTGCAGATTGGGGCTTTGGTTATAGCGGCCGGGACGGTGCTGCCCACGGTACATTCCTCGTGGCAATGGCGGCAAAGCGGCGCGACCTCTTTTCCACTGCTGAACGGCAACTTCTTACGTATCTCGCGATACTGCGAGAGTTACGTATAAGAGCTGGGAAGACAAATGCGGTTACGCAAGGATTTTATACGGACGGATACCGATATTGCTTCGTGGCCATCAATGCCGACGGGAAAGTTGAATCATCCGTGCCCTACGATGTCATGAATCCAGAAGGCGGGAAAACTATCTTCAATTTCATCGTCACTATTCTGGAATCTGCCATGAAAACCTCTCCGACCGTGACATCCACCAAAGCCGCCGAGCAACGAGACAAGGAGATCAATAACTTCACTGGAGACGTATGGTCAAAGGTCTATGTACCGTATCTCTCGTCGCCTCAGATAGAGTCGGACGGAGAGGACGAGGAGTTCGGGGATATGCCACGACTGGGACTGGAGGATTGATTTAAGAGGCGCAAAGAACAAGAATTCTAATTAGATCTAGGTACTCCATCTATGGGAACGATACAATATGCATTACGTCGATACCTCTTGGTAAAGCACCAGTATCCATTTCGTCTAATACCGGTCCCTTGTAACATGTGATGGCAGCAGAGGAGCAGGGGGAGGGTAAGGGAGCAGAGAGGGAGCATAGAGGAGCATGGGAGAGGACCGAGGGACTGGAGGGGGAGCATGAGGGAGCAAACAGCTACAATAGTCGTTAGCGCAGGAGCAATGCGGCGGGGCCTTAATCAGCCAATAGTCATGTGTTGCCATCAGTTCAGACATGCTATATATATATATGTCATCAAGCTGATATCGGATTCACGCCTAAGTAAAGTATGAACTTTCTTGATTCGGATTTCCTCTTATTCTGTTCATCACCATCGATGGGTTATAATAGAGACTCTATAAATGATAGGATTGGCGGACGAAGAAGGAGGTAGGAGGTGTAGGAAGTTCAGTCTATAGCATGAACGAGTTCAGGTAGTAGATATCATGAAAGTGTGAGGAGCGAAGAGAAACACTTGGACGACTATTGTTGAGTCGGCCCTTTGAGAGACACGCTGCAGTAGGTTTTAGATGTATTACAGATCAGAGAAGAGGCTGGTGGTACTAAGAAGATCAGTGTACATATATACCAATTTCGAAATCTGCGGAGGGAATGCTACTCCCTTGATGCGATTGAATACACAAGCGATACTTCGATTCCGATTTATCCGCCTTATACTGTCCTTCGTTGACGTCCGTAACGGCTGCTAACAACTGGTTCACAACTTCAAGGTGATCACGTTCCGCAGCCAAACACATTAAAGTATATCTCGCCTGGTCAGGAAATACTCAGATCACTCGAGGTCTTGGTTGGAGAGATGAGTATCTGCGTGACCTCTGTATGGTCATCATTGGCAGCATGATTGAATGCTACCTCTGCGCTTGAATTAAAATGGTCCAAGTTCGCTTCTAAACCTAGTACCCCTATTTCATAGTGAGCGGGCCAGAATTTAGAATTTCCAAAATCGAGAATTCACCTCTGCAAATTTTGCCCCGCAATCAACCAACTCGCTGAAGAAGCCTAATCATCATCTCACAAATCAAACAGTCATACATATGAATCTTCATTCCATTTAGTCATGACTAGACTACAGTCAGCAAACAAACGCAGGCAATCGACAAAGATGCGAAGCCTTCCGAAGCAGGAAACTACTTTCAAAGTTTCTTTCAAAGCCTCTTTCAAAGCTTCTTTCAAAGCTTCTTTCAAAGCCTCTTTCAAATCAGTCGTCAAAGCAACAGCTGTCATCGACGACTCAGTCACGACGACAGCAGAAGTCAGATTCTCTACTCTCGCTGCTGTTTTGATAAAGCAGGCAGCAGCAGCACACGAAATTCTCTCTTCGACTTCAGCTCTATCTCTTTATACTGTTAGCTGAAACGTTTTTTGAAAGAAACAGTGCAGATTAGATGCTCAGCGAAGATCTCAGCAGTCTGTCTGCATGCGATCTTGATGTTCTCGTCAATGCAGCACTAGAAGACGAGAAGCATGAGAAGTTTGACTTTTTGAACAGTAATATATTTGATGATCGTGAATTATAGAGTATATAGTTTATTAAGTATACATTTACTCAAAAGTATCTGTCATATCAGCAAAAATAGTAGACATACGAAGTATTGACAAGAAAAGAAATCAATTCCGAGTATCTATATTTACTGTTATGCTTGCATGTCTGAAGTGATCGACTGCAAAATGATCTTTGCTACAAGCTTTCATCGTCATATGCAAATATGCTTCAAAACTCATGACTTCAGTCAGCTTGTAATGTCTTTTGAATCAGGTCTTCAGCACTTGAATCGAGAGTGTCGATCTCAAAGCATTCATTTATTAGAAGATGAATGCTGATCTCATGTTTTTAATCTATCTCTGATCTTTCTGACAGTTTTATGATCTCTTTGACGTCGACAATGATCTTAGACGACAGTCTCTGCTGTAGATGCACTGCTATTCGATTCTTCTGAATGAGGCAAGAGAGAAGAAAACATAGAGCTCTGAAATCGCGCTGAAATTGATTCTGCAACACGTTAGATATACATGAAGGGGTCATCTTTGTATAACCTCATATTACATATCAAATGGAAGGAATTAAAGGTCTGTGAGGTGGTGACTAGGCTTCTCCAGCGAGTTGGTTGGTTGCGGGGCAAAATTTGCAGAGGTGAATTCTCGATTTTGGAAATTCTAAATTCTGGCCCGCTCACTATGAAATAGGGGTAGTGTTTTAACAGCCTGCACATCATCTCTCTTTGTTGAGCCGTAGTTTGCAATGCTGTGTCGCCGAAAGTCATCACCAGGTTTGAAGTTGGTTTGGTTGCTAAATCTCAAAATCTCGAACGTGTCTTTGAAGTCAGAATGTCTCATATTAGCAACGCTCTATGCATTACGAGTCGCAGGCAGCAACATTCTCGCATTGGCTTGAAAAGCCGAATTTAAGACGTAGCCCATAAGAATTCTCAGGCCTACGATTTTGATTTGTTCTCGGCAGCATAATACGCATGCTTACTCCAGAAACAGGCAGCATACATCAGAAGAGGATACTTGCCCGTAGACGACTCATTTTCGAAAGGGATATTTCTGTAACGTGGGGTGTGAAGGGAGAAATTCATCAACTCTCTGAAGAGAGATACGTAAGACATGTTTTAGTAATCTTGATTTGGGCCGTTGGAAACCGTATCTCTCGGATACGTCGAAAGTACTTGCCAGTAGTATAGTGAACAGAGCGAACGACATCGCTCTCCAAGTCAACGGTAATCAGTCCAGCGCAAACACAGATCGGAAGATTCTCATCTGGGAGGGCGTCCTCATCGATTTCCTCATCTTCAGACTCGGTCGCCAGCGCATGCTGAAGCTCCCTTATCGTCAACGGTCTTTCGGCATAGGATATCCAGGAAAGAGCTTTTTCCGCTCCCTGAGCTTTTTTACGGTCTTGATTTTCAATTCGTCTCATGACTTCATCGTGCATATGGTCTACTTCTTCCGGCAGATTCTGGAGAGCTCTGCGAACAGCTCTCTTGTTGTTCTCCTCTGCTAAACATTCAATGTGCAACTTCGCGAGCAAGAACCTAATAGAACGACAGGTTAGATCCAAGCTCCGTTGAAGAACTGAATAACACAGAACAGCAATCGAGTATGCAAGGAGAGGCAGGAAGTGATATATATTGTTACGGAGAGCTTTAGGGGTACTAGCCTTTTGAGCGAACATACATCCCATTTGCTTTCTGACTTACACTTTTCAATATTTCATGGTGCAAACTTTGATCTTCTTCAATGAGACGTGCCAGTAGAGGGAAATGTCGGATGCGAGCAGTCAGGTAGGTCTTAATATCGTCGTTGTGCGCTCGGATCTCTAGGCGACCTGTAGACTCAATTCCATGATTGATGCTTCCATTATATCGGGATGTGACAAGTAATTGAAGTTTCGGCACTAGCCCCTGAAGTCAGCGAAGCAGATATTCTCGCGCTCAGTTGCTCTCAGGACATTCATCTGGGACATCGACCACAGTCAGAATTATACTTGTAGATAATTCGTATATCTTCAGATATGATTTCTCGCTGTTCAACGATATGCTGTAAGAGAATGTCAATGAAACTTATGGATGATTGGTCTTGCTCTTTATAATTGCAATAGATGTATGCAACACCAACGTCGCTTTGTCGAACGGTTTGCTTCATATTGTCAATGATGATGGATGCAAGGACAGTTTTGTTAGCTCCAGGAATACCACGGCACCACAACATCTTTGTCGTTCCATCTAACCAACGCTTATACTCTACATTTTCGAACACTTACCTTCCTGTACCTTCTTGCTGCCTGTTGAGTATATCAATCTGTTTTGATAAGTGGTTCGATCGCGAAAGCCAAGATATGATATTTCGATTCGCTTGGTCCTGAAAGCTGTTCTTGAAGGACTGCAACTCTGCCTGAAGTGCGTGTCAGAGCTTTCTTCTCAAATTTTAACAACAAACCATCTATGGCCTTTTAAACTCTCTCTGAACACTTACGTGTGATCATTGGCCACTGCTAATGCAAGCAGCGACTTCTGTCGCTCAATAGTATTTAGTATTCCTCATACCATCTGTTTTCAAAATGGCTAAACTATGATCTTACCTTTCTTTTTCAGACCGTTCCCGAAGCTAATCTGAACGTCAATTGCTTCAGTGCCTCCTTGAACTGTTTAAGCGGTCCTTTAAACACATTCAACCACGCTATCGTCGTCTTCCATGAATCGATCGACTCGACTTGCTGTGCTTGGTATCTCAATATAGATAGCAAACTGCTTACGCTAGCGACTTCGCAAAGAAGTGTATCACGATCTCGCAAGGTGTTCTCTGGATCTCTCAAATACCGGGTGACGATTTGACTGTAGTTTCCGTCAACATATTCCATGGCGATCGAGCCCATTGTAAGTTGTAGAACTTACTCTAGATTAGTCAAGTTATTACAGTAAAACATCGGTATAACGATGTGTAAATTCCCGTCTAAGCACATTGTTGTAAGAAAGCCATCATTATAAAAAGGTAAATCCAGGGGTATCGCTTAGGATGAGCTTAGGGCGGCGTACGGATAGGGGTATGTACTGTACACTATAACACGGCCACACCTCAATGCTCCTAGCTATACAGCTCAGTGGGAAACGAATGCAACCAGATGCTGCTCAACCTTCTCCTCGAAGTTCATCCTCTCGACACGAAACAGTCTCTCCCGAAGTGAAAGATACCAAGCTCAGAGCTCGACCACTCTCACACCCCTTTCATCTCACCAGCTAAGATTCATCACCCACGAAGCCCCTGATCTCAGCCGTACCTGCTTAAACGGTCCCGCAAGTCGCTATCCGTCTACAGAACGAACATTCCGATTACGACACCCTCTACAATGGCGCAATACAAGAAACTGCAGGATCCAGTTTGATGGCTCCTGCAATCCTCCGGCATTGGCTCCAACACAACCCAAAAGCCTATTCGTGACCCTGCTTACTTCGCGCAGTCCTTTGCGAAAAGATGGGTGCGAAGGCGATATGGATCTCTCGCTCAAGGATTCATACTATCCCCTTATTGCAGGCGGCGGCGGGCTAGCCTCTCAAAGGACGCTGTACACCTGTCCAAAGAATTGGGAAGAACAAAAGTCAAGGGAAATGAACACGGCGGACGAAGCGCAAACGACAGCATATACCTGACTACCGCTTCGACGTGGCTTCGCGAAGACTGGGTCGAAAGGAATACTACATCTCGTCTGCCCGGAATGAGTTGGGGCTGCTTACCAATACGTGGCGATGCCGACGGTGTTGGATTTTTCAAAGATACTGGGGAGCGGTATCGTACAAACTACGGGGGAGTGCTACAGTACTGGGGCTTACGTGTGAGAAGTATGGAGGAGTGGCAATTGGATGGAACGCAGAGACCCAGACGAGAAGCGAACTAGAGGGAATCAAAGTTTGGCAATGGGCTGAATGCTATGGTCTTGGTTGGGGGTTGGGGGGAGGATTGCGTTGCGATTTTGTGCATAGGTGGAGAATTTTCAAAGTAGGTGCTGCTGTGGCGAAGAAGGCTTACAGCTCACAGCTTACTTGCTGTACGTTTCCATGCTCTCCGAGTAGTAACTCCATTATTCTTCGGGCGATTAAATCAAGAAGGCTCGTACAGCTAGAAACACTCATGTCTAATCAATGTTCGCACAAGCAATTTCTCCCGCTTTTACCTACCCCCCTGCAGATGCTTCAATCCAGGCTAATTGCAAAAGCAACACACAGAAAGCCCACTCCATCATCGCGAGTTCTCCATCTGGGATTTCTCGGCCATAAAAACCATACCCTCCAAACCCCCTACCTCCTCCAATCAACCCCATCCACGATACCTCTACTCCCCCCACCCATTACCCTCATGCCTCAGCCTTGACGGCTGCATAATGGGACCATGATCCGTGCTCTCAACATTATCAGCCCCATTCCGCACCGCCGCTCCATCACTGCCGCCGTCATCTGCCCCCGCTTCTGGGTCATCACGGTACGCGCCCTCAATCCTGCCGCGGACGCCATCCGTGTGACCGTTAGGCCCGTTGACTGGGTCGTCTTCGGCGTCACCGGCGGTGATGGTGTGGTAGCGGCTCTGTGTCGGATGGAAGAAGGAGCTGCGGGTGCGGTAGAGGAGGTAGAGAGAAAGCTAAGATAGAGGATGCGAGTTAGTGTCGTTAGTTCAAAGGAGCAAAGGAGCAAAGGAGTAAAACAATGAAGCTCACCTTTATGAGGAACGACACCACAGCCACCAAAAGTAACAACCCAGCATAAACCTGCTCATCACGCCTCCACGCCCCAAAACAACTCTCCTGCCTCCCAAACATTGTCGCGCAAGCATCAGCCGCATGATGCTGGTCCTGGAACGGCCAGACCTTCTCCTTTACATGATGAAGCCCGCAACACTCATGCACGTCCTGGATCCTCCTGATCGCGCCCGCGTTCTTATTCGAATAGAGCTGAGCCCATTGTCGATCTAGATGGCATGCGAGATCACTGGGAGGTGCCATGTGCGTGAGGGCGAGGGTCGCGATGGCGGTTTCGTAGATTGTGAGGAGTACGAGTGCGGCGAGGGGTTTCCAGGTGAAGGAGAGTTGGTTCGGGCCGTGGAGTTTGGTGGAGCGGGTGATGAGTGCATGGGCCTGTTGGATGCCGGCGACGTTGATGAAGGGGAGGATGAGTGCGGCGGTGGCGGTGATGGTTGAGATGGGGAGGGAGAGGGATCTGATTCTGGATAGGGAGATGCTGCGACGCTATTAGATGGGACCAAAAAGGGTATTGGTAAAGCTGTGCATACCATGCGGTGATGACGAGGCCGGTAAGGAGGACCTGTCTGCAGTGAGGCTCAGGGTTCTTCTAGAATCGTTGAAATACTTACGATAGTTGTCGCACGGAGGAAGTTCTGCTTGGTGGTAGACATGCTGATGGATGCTGAAATAAGAGCTGCCAGTGGCTACAAAATCCTTCTTAGTATCTAAGTTGGCTGAAGCTATCAGTTTCTTCAAAGGATGGATGTCGATTATCTTATTAGAGAGGCTTGGCTTCTGAAGTACCCAGTGAAGTCACATGTTATCGGAGCCCAGCATGGATTAATGGCAACTTGCATTGACCCTCGTGCTGTGTCTGCAAATTGCTTGGCTAGCTTTACATCTTCCCCTCTTCACGATAGCCAGTCGCTGTGTTTCACGAGTAAGGAATGTTTTAACGGACGCGCAGTATCATCCGCATCGAATTATCAAAAACATCAACCTTTCTGTGATTTCTCAGAAGACTATCAATTATCGACGAAGAACTGATAAAATTCCTGATGTCGATTTGTAATAAGACTTTTTGTATTGTCAACAAGGTATTGATGGATCTTCCTCACAACCTTCTGGCTATATGGCCAATTTTGCACTCGCATTGTCGTCATCTTTCGTTCTACTCATACAACAGAAGCATTGGCAAGACAGATCAAGGTCTTACAGGTCTATTTTCTCCTTGCATATCGAGCACTTTCCTAGCAATGATTCTAGAAAGATTCTTGAGAGAGCGCAACAAGCTAAATAAAGCTCTACGGATTCATCACCACATCTCCTGTATACTTATTAACGCGGGTCCATCGGTTTCTATATGTTACCATTTTCAGCATTCTGAAAGTTTTTATAATCTTTTTAAGCCGTTGAGATAAAGGTAGAAGAAAGAGTGTATATTTGAACAGCGCACTGAGAACTCAGCCCCATGCAATTAAAGGAATGCATTGATTGGATAAAGAAGGCAAGGGTTTTGATATTGATTGCAACGTGTGGAAAAGTGGCGCAGGTCTGCCTGTGCTGCCTACACTGATCTTCAGCGCTACAAAACGCCGAGTTCCCACGAATTCTATTGTTGAAGGTTCTCAATCGATTCAGCTGAGCATTTCACCGAAGAACAAGACCACAGAGAGACTCTATGAAAAACCTCGATGGAATGCCCCGGTCGTTTTTCTTCCCTTTTCTGCGTCTACCGTTGGAGGTTCGAACGAAAGTGTATCGATGTATTTTAGTCAGCACGCTCCATTACGGTCCGCGTAACGACCTCTGGCGCCCAATAGCAGCGGATGATGCTGTTTTCAAGATCGGATTGTTTGAGAAAGATGCTGTTCTGCCTCTTCTTCTTCTGAATCGTCAAGTTCATGCAGAAGCTACAGTGGTTCTCTATGGTGAGAATACCTTTATATTCCGTGTATCTGGCTTTGCAGATGGCCCACTTGGCTTTCTGGACAGGCTTCCGCCACGATACGTGCGTCTGCTACGTCGAATCTACATCAGGACCGGCTATTATGTGTGCAATCCTCCAGATCGCCATGCAAAGTATTCGGCTCCAACTGTCAGAGAAGCAATCGTACAGTCTCGCCAGGATTTGGCAATCTCAATAGAGCTTGTAAGACGGTCGTGGCCCATGAAGTATAAGAAAGTCTTCATTGATAGAGACTCTGCTACTTTATGCGCTGAGTCACGTATCCGAGAGCGGATAAAGCAACTTCGAGGATTCAATGGCTTTGAGGAATGGCTAGCATCGGCTTGGTATCTTTGGGAGATGATCGCGACGGAAACGGATGCAGAGGAGCCGCGAAAGGAGTTTCGATGTATCGACTGGGAAACCTCGACACCAACTTGGAATACAAAGAAACCAGCCGAGAACAAGGACACCTAAGTCCAGCTACAGGATTGGCGTATAGGAAGCCTTGGATGCATATGTATATACCGCTAATAGCCCCTGCCTTGTTGGGTCGAGGTATCACAGTAATTTCTCCCGTGTGGAATCAAACAAGACCTTGTTAATCGAGTTTTAGACCTGGATATGTCACCTTCTTGTCTTAAATATTCCTCTAATTAACCGAAGATCCATTTTGTGAAGAACTAGCACTTTTCTAATTCTTCAAGGTATCGGCTGGACCTTTATGTTCCTTTCAATAGCTCGCTTGAGCCTGTTTCGTCGAATGAGACCTCGCTCGTCATGGCGATGCTTTCAGTCTCGCTCATTGAACCGGCAACAAAGATCCTCATACCAGTCAAGATGGCTCGTGGGAATACCTGGAAACTCCATCGCTTCATGCTCGACGTCTATAATTCTTTTTTTGGAAAGCCCACTCGCCTGTTTCTCGAGTACCAGGCCTCATTCGGGGATTTCTTTAGCCGAGACGACCTTTACGCCACGGAAAGCATCAATGTCAACCATTGTGGCCGCAACCCAGGTTTCGACCAACTGCCCAAACTTCTCCCACGTAACATTTACAGCATCAGTTGAGGTTCCGGATTCTAGATGTCCGTATCAAAGAGGCGACTATCATCACGATTGAGAGGCAGAAGATGGAGCCCAAGACGAGATTCTGGTCAAGTCGTCATCTGCCGGATCGGGATAACCATGACTAGGAGATGAATGATCAGGTTGATGTCAAAAGGGCAGCGGGTAGTGACGTAGAACGGGACAGACTTCGTATATCAGTTACGATGTCAAGAACAGTGACTGTGGTGGGGAAGGCAACATCCCTCGGTAACTCAGAAGGTTGTGCGCATGGTACTAAGTCAGATATTGGTCGTTGCATTTGACGACGTCGTCGAGCGTCCTTGTTAGTAAGAAGAGGTCCCCAAACGTTGCTACCATTGCCTTCATTTCTAAACCGAGAACACGATACGACTAATCTGAAACCAGCTGCGTCTAAAACAACTACGTACTGCACTAATCAACAATCCATCATTATCCCAATAGTCGAGATCCGTCCCCAGCTACAATATCCACGACAATATCCTCTGTTTGCTTGCTCTATTGCACAGCTTGTATTCATCGATATTTCTTTATTCCTTCCTATAGAGATTAGACTTCAGATACGCTTGATGAAGCGTGAGCGAAGATTCTCTAATTTTAGGGGGCAGAGAGCTGGGTTGGGGGGAGATGGTTGTTGCACAAGAAGGCAGGGGAAGGAGAAAGAAATGGGCGCTTTGCTAAGTGTTCATGAGAGAATGATATTCCCGTTCGACAGTCTTGTTACACTTTCCCTGGAACGAGAGAAAGTAAAGGGAAAGAAAAGATTGTTCCATGTAGTACTCGTTTTAACTTCGTTATTAATGCGACATCCATCCATTACCGTTGCCATTCTTCATTAACCAGCCCATTAGCAACTTCCCCCTCGATCCATGCCCTTTTCTCACCTTCACGCCGCCGTCGCATCCGCCAAAATCGAATCCGCCGCCTTCTCACTGATCATATAGATTGGCACAGCAATATAGAAACCCGGAATCTTGGGAAACACACTCGCGTCGACGACCCTCAAACCCGTCGTCCCTCGAACCCTAAACTTGCTATCCAGCACCGCTTTCGGATCTCCGTCCGCGCCGATCGGGCATGTGCAGCTCGCGTGATGGCCCCACGCTTCGTTCCTGATGAAATCCTTCATGCCAGCCTCGGTGCTCGCGTTGACGGATGAGAGTGGGTCTGGCCAGACTTCGGTGAAGGCGCCATCAAGTGGGACCAGGACGTCGAAGATTTTGCGCGAAAATTGCATCGCCTCGTACACGGCCTGCAGGTCGAGCTCGTCGGCGCCACCGGCTGTCGTGCCAGTGTCAAAGTAGTTGAAGTTGATGATGGGGGTGTCGCGCGGGTCTGTGGAGCGGAGCTTGACAGTGCCCGCGTTGTTGCGCGAGTGTGCCTTCAGCACGATCCAGGCCCAGTGGCGGGCGTCAGAGAGGCCGAAGTTGTCGTAGCCAGGGTAGTAACCCGAGAAAAAGGCGGGCGCGCCGCTGATGAGCAGGTCCGGCGGGTCGGTCGCGGCCGCGGCAGATGACTTGCGCACCATGGCGACGGCGATACCGTTGGAAGTGTAGATACCCTTTGAGAGCAGACCGGGTCCCTTGGGCAAGAGCGCGGTTTGGTATTGCACGAGGCAAGGGTCTGGCTGCGTGCGCAGGAATGTGCATTTGGAGGTGACGACAAAGTCGGATGTGGTCTTGCCGACAAGACTGGTCTCGTAGCGGTCTTGCAGGTTGGTGCCGACACCGGGGAGGTCAACAAGCACGGGGATGGAAAGGCTCTTGAGTTCATCGGCGGGACCGACCCCGCTGAGTTTGAGCAGTTGTGGCGTGTTGAAGGCGCCGGCCGAGAGGATCACTTCACGGCTGGCGTTAACGCTCCCTGGTGTGCCCGCTGGGGCACCGCCAGAACGAGGGTCGGCGCGGTAGAGACTGTTTCCTGTCAGGAAATCGACGCCTACTGCTTTGGGGGTGGAACCGCTTGTGTCGAAGCGGACCTTGGTCACGAGTGTGTTGAGACTGATATCTAAGACATATCTCCGCGAGCCATCCGAATTCACTGCATTTACAGTATCCATAATGAAGTCCCGCGGGCCGGTACGCTTGACGCTCGTGTCCCCTACGGTCAGCGGCACCTGGTAGAGATCTTGCTGCTGATCTCTGTTAGGGGTGTCGGCATTGATATCTTGCGTAAGAACTTCACCAAGGCCCGTCACGGTGGTAACGATTATTCCAAGCAGGGATTTACCCATCGCTGTGGCGGCTGCTACCACCAAGGAGATCAGTTTCCGATCCTCAACGACAAGATCTAGGTCCGTTAGACTCGTCTCGAGCCACCCATCAAAGCCGTGACCGACAATACCATTTGGGAGATATCGGTTTCTCTCAAGTCGTTCGAAATACGTTCGCATATTGTCCGGCGCCCAAGAAGAATCGCCAGTGATGGAAGCAATATTAGCCCAATCGCTTTTGTGCGGGTAGATGGTGATCATGGCATTATGCCCTGCACATCCACCCAATGTTCCCGCTCTTGGGTAGAGGATTCCAAGCGGAGTAGAACCAGCCGGCGGAGCTGTATTCACTCCTGGTGTATTGACAAAAGTTCCACCATCCGGCGTCCGCCAGACGAACTTGGAGTCCTTCTCTTGCCTAGTATTGTCGGCATAATGGTGCACGAAATAGTCCCACCGCTGCGCCGGATCCTGGGTAGATTGCAGTTGCAGTGCAGGGACCTGCTGGAGTATACTGTTGCCCTGGTCATCTCCGGCATCGATGAGGAGCACTCTGTGTCCTGCAATGGCTAGACGAGCTGCAAGGGGTCCGCCACCAGGTCCAGAGCCCACGACGACGTAGTCATATACCGGCTCTATTGCAGTTGCCCGCTTGTTGGCGGTCCGGTCTCCAGGACTGGTGTAAAGTCAGCTACGGCTGACCAATGACGTTTCAGGAAAAGTCGTCGGAAATCCGCTTTCTTCTTGGACTTACACTGCCCACACTGGTACCAAGGCCGCAATCAAGGCCACCAAGCCTAGCATTCGTATCAAATACATTTTAATTTCCTCTTTGCACAATCAATTATTCAAGCAATGGTCTCAATCCCTCAATTTTATCCTTGTGTTTCAGAGGCTTTGATCATTGGTCGAAGATCATTTTGTTGCCTGGTCTTTAAATCTCTTGCGTGGTTCGAGAGACAATACTATCTTGCCACGTGAGGTTCTTAGAGGGAGACATATATGATCGCCTCGTCGGTCGCGATTCCCCTCTTTTATCACACCCTTGTTCAGAGTTTGATCGAAGATGAGGTATGCTTCAATCGGACGGCAGCGCGTAACTGTCTTCGGCCATTGGCTCAGACTTGATGCAATGTATGACATTGCATACGATACGATAGTCTGATCACATGGCATGACACAGATGAAGAGCACTGAAAATACGTGTAACGGGACCTGAAGAGGAAGTCCACAGATATTTTGAATGTTCGGTCACAGGGTTGCGGGACAGAAGATCACGTGATCAGTACCTTTTTGAGCCAATCGAAATTGAAGATTCCAAGGTTCTTTATTCTATTACCACAGTACATATGGTTAACCGGTAAGGTATGTAGATATGAAATGGAAGTGCTAAATGCCTCGCAATATTCAACCGACAGTCCAACTAGTTCAGCCCAGTAGAATATGTGGCCCGTGCATCGATCGCTAGTTACGAGTACTATCCCTTAAACCGTCGTTATTCCTGCCACCCCAGGATTCCGGCAGCTAACCATATGTAGTACGGATATTGACTCAGCGTCGCTTATCTGACCCGTGAGAAGGCTGAGAAGCAACCCCCTTTTTCTTGCTACCCCGCACATGAGAATCTCAACTTGCCCCTCAATCTTCCTATGGGTCAAATAAGCGACGCTGAGTCACTATCCATACTACATATGGTTAGCTGCCGTAATCCTGGGGTGGCAGGAATAACGACGGTTTAAGGGATACCAACACCAACAGAGTTCGCGTTGACAGTGGTTCGATGGCATTGCGCCCTCTGGCACCAAAGCTTCTTTGAACCCAAGGCTACAGTACTTACAAGCATCCTACGGCCGGACTGTTCTTCTTCTATACGACTCTTTCTTGCCTGACTCATAGAATGCCGGCCTAAAGCACCTGTTCCGTCTCATATTCTGCGTCAGTCAAAGCGATTACCTGTCGCTATTCCCTCCATGTATCTTATTGAAAGCATCTTTACAAAGTAGTCTACGTACCGTACTGATAGTCCATCAACACGTAACATGGCTTCTTCTATAGCTCTTTCACAGTCGATGCACCGTATAACAGCCACCAAGCTCACAGCTCTCTCAACCCAACGTGATGCATTCGAATCCGAGAAGAAGTCGCTCCTTGACGACGTTAAAAATGAGTTAAGCCAGTCTCAGAGAATCTGTCTCCTTCTAGACTGGTTTCTCAAACAAGAAGACAAGGTGGTATTGGATGTTCTTTTTACCAAGAACGTGCAACGATTTCTAAATCAATCTCGCCATGATAATTCAGTGTCTCCAAGCTTGCTAGAAGAGTGGCAGGTAACATTTGAAAAAGCTCTGGATATCCAATCCCGCAAATACCAATACGCTTCACTGTTTGGGAAGCTTGTCACGGAGTGGCTAGAACATCCGAATGATGCAGTGTCAGGATCGGTTGGTCTTACCCACGCAGAGTCAGATACAGCTTCGCAGGACTCGTTTGAGCAGGTTGGTCGTGCGGAAATGCATGAACAGCGAGCAGAATGGGAATCGATTGTGTTCAACACTTCTACGAAATCCGACCCTGTTACCATCAAGGACTATCTATCAAACCTTTTCGGCGCCACTTCAAAGGCCAAGAAGCTCTCTAAGACGCCTTTGGAAAACCTTAAAGAGCACATCAAGGACAATCTGCGGTTAGGAGACTTTACCCCCGATGTCGTGGAATGGTGCATCAAGGGGTTATTGCGCATGGATTTGCTATCTCGTGACAAAAGGAATGCAATCATTGAGTTTCAAAGCAACCCTCTGGTCTTGGTTGAGCTGGCAGATGTTCTGAACATGGAGTTGGACGCGATAGACTCGTGGTCATGGGGTGACAACCCAATCCCGCTAGATATGCGACGGCACCTCAACGGGAAGTATCGTGTCTTCATGGATGAAGAGATCTTACAAGCTTTGTTCTTGCACTTTATCGGTACGATGTGGGCTGTACATTTGAAGACCGTATTCATGGAATTTTTCCATTCTGGTGCCTGGAAGCAATCCTCTTTCCGGTCGCTCGACAGGAAAGCTAGGCAAAGAAGAGAAGGCTTTCTTGGTTCCAGCCGTGGAGCACATTCCGAGAGGGGAGCCGGAGGAACAGGAGGAAGGGTTGGATTGGGTGGAGGCGATGAGAACTCGTCGACGGTCAGGAATGAGAGGCGTTCCAAATATCAACGCGACTTCTTATTGACGCAACTACCGTCGAGCATCAGCGAGAAACCTCGAGATTACGGTAACTTAAGCACAGACGAGGACAGCGAGGTAAAATCACCAGTTGCCATTAAACAGTCCATTCTTCACTTGGTTACCACTGAGTCTCTCGTCAACACCCGCCTCTATGGTTCCTTCACGATCCTACAATCTGACTTCAAGTGGTTTGGACCATCACTCCCTCATGCTACGATCTTTGCCGTACTGGAGTTTTTTGGCGTACCAGAAAAATGGCTTAAATTCTTTAGAAAGTTCCTAGAACCACCCATCATATTCGCTCATGATGGTCCCGAGGCCCAGACTCAGGTGCGACGAAATGGCGTTCCAATTCAACATGTCCTCAGCGATGCTTTAGGAGAAGCCGTTCTGTTCTGCCTGGATTTCTCTGTCAACCAGGCAACGAGTACCAACCTCTACAGGTTTCACGATGACCTGTGGTTCTGGGGTCAAGACGAATTGGCTATCACTGCTTGGAAGGCTATCAGAGAATTCACAGAGGTGATGGGACTATCTCTCAATACGGAGAAGACTGGCTCCATCCAAATAAGAGGGAAATCCGAGTCTGCTGTTACAGCTGAGGGGCTCCCCAAAGGCTCGGTACAGTGGGGTTTTCTCAGACTCAGCGCGTCCGGGAAGTGGGTGATAGACGACAAAGAAGTCGACGATCATATAGAAGAACTACGACGACAGCTATCGGCTTGCAAAAGCGTCTTAGCTTGGGTTCAAGCGTGGAATACCTATGTTTCGAGATTCTTCGCCACACATTTTGGGCAGCCAGCCGACTGTCTTGGTCAGCAACACATAGACCTGATCATTGAATCATTCGCTCGAATACAACGAAAGCTGTTCAGTGCTGGTAAAGACATCGAAGACAGTGCCATCGGATATCTAAAGAGAATGGTGGCCGAACGTTTCCAGATGACAGACATTTCTCATGGTTTCTTCTACTTCCCTATTGAGCTCGGCGGACTGGATCTCCAAAATCCACTCATCCCATTACTCCTTGTCCACGCGGATGCCTATCAAGACCCTATGGAGCGAATTGAGCAAGCCTTCGAGCGCGAGGAGGAATCGTATCTGGATGCAAGGAAAGCTTACAATGATGGCGAAATCGGAAGTCACACGAACAGCCGCTCTGCATATGTCCCCGCAGAAGACGAACCCTTTATGAGTCTTGAAGAATATACCCGCTACCTCGAGGAAACGAGTTATCCCCTGTGGGACGCGTATACTGACCTTTTGGGGGAACCGAGGATTCGTAAAGTTGAACGGATGTCGGAGGTGGAAGATGCACTGGAAAAGTTGCCACCAAAATCGGAGGCTAAATGCGAGATTCACGGTGATTGGCATGGGATGACTCCATATTACCAGTGGGTAGCACAACTATACGGTGGTGATGTGCTCAGGAGGTTTGGAAGTTTGAGTATGGGGGAGAAGAGGCTTCTGCCCATTGGTCTAGCAAGCATGCTACGTAGTGACAAGATCAGGTGGCAAGGATAGTGATGCCACAGGCCACATTGGAATACGCCAATAATGCCTGAGCCGAACTTATAAGCCTCTTCAAATGTCTCAAGACGTTATATGCGCACACGCTAGACGTATGCGAGAACTTGTATATACGCGCATGCACAGAATAGAGAGGTGGGATCCAAACATTATGGTATCTATGTACAGAGTCCTATATGTTCACGTGACTATGATTCGTCTAGCCCTATAATATCTACACATGCGGCGCCGACAGCGCTAACCCACAAAGCCGTAAATAGCCGAATACCTAAGCTTCTGTCACTTTTTTTAGTGGGGAAATAAGGTATTTGCGATATCGCAGCTTTCTTTTTCCGATAGATCGGATGTTCAAGAAAATCGTTAAGAACACCCCTTGGGCATACAAATTTCTGGGCAGTGTGCTGTCAGTCTGTGATATTCCTCCATAATTGGTATGGGGCGCTGAGCCTGGTTCTTGAGGCCCCTGCCCCCCCAGCTCATCGGATCCCGACATTGTGTTTTCCAGCAACGAAGCAAGAAGAAGAGTACGAGTGGTTAAGCAACCGCCTCTGGAGTTTTACAAAACCGCCTCCATAGCCGCATGTTGGGAGAAGGAAGAGTAGCAGCCATGCTCTGCCTTCGTTCTAGGATTGCGAGAGCCCTTTGCTGCCTGCCGGCAAATTCCTATATACGTTCCTGGCCACAGCTTTCTCCAGCACGGCACATATTACTCCCAGTGGCTTCTTCGTCGTTGAGTAACTCACAAAGGCAGTATTCCTCACCCGCCGACTCTCGGTTTTCCACACGGTCAACTGTCGTCCAGCTCCTGAGCAACATTGGGTCTAAAAGAGAAGTCCAACAATACCTGGCTCATTTCAGCTCTGTCAAATCCCAGCAATTTGCGGTAATCAAGGTCGGTGGCGCCATTATCACTGAACATCTACAGACTCTGTCGTCTGCTCTCGCCTTTCTCAATCATATTGGGCTTTTTCCTGTGGTGGTCCATGGCGCTGGACCTCAACTGAATCGAATGCTCGAGGCTGCAGGGGTGGAACCACAATTTGAAGGCGGGATACGGATAACAGATGGGAAGACATTGGCATTGGCAAGGTCTTTATTTCTGGAAGAGAATCTCAAGTTGGTCGAGGCATTAGAGGATATGGGTGTAAGAGCACGTCCGATCACCTCGGGAGTCTTTACTGCAGACTATCTAGACAAAGAGAAATACAACCTAGTGGGAAAGATTAACAAGGTTGACAAAAAGCCAATTGAAGCTGCTATAAGAGCAGGGTGCCTTCCAATCTTGACTTCTATGGCCGAAAGCGCTGAGGGACAGGTACTCAACGTTAATGCGGATGTGGCTGCGGGTGAGTTGGCTCGAGCTCTTCAACCCTTGAAGATTGTATACTTGTCGGAAAAGGGTGGCCTCTTCAACGGTGATACGCAAGAAAAAATATCAGCGATAAACCTCGACGAAGAGTACGATGAGTTAATGTCTCAGTGGTGGGTCAGACACGGTACTAGGCTAAAAATCAAGGAATTGAAAGAGCTTTTGATGGATCTACCTAGATCGTCAAGCGTTGCTATCATACATCCCGCAGATCTACAGAAAGAGCTATTCACGGATACAGGAGCAGGGACACTGCTCCGAAGAGGTAATAAAGTACACACCAGTACAAGCTTGTCACAATTTGAGAATATCGTGGCTTTCAAAGAGGTGCTAGTCCGTGACCGAGAAGGTCTAGATGCTCGAGCGACCGTTGATAGATATGTGCAAGGCCTGGGTGAGCATGAATTTAAAGCCTATTTTGATGAGCCAATGGAAGCTATGGCTATCGTTCTTCCGCCTCAAGCTGGATCTTCCCTAGCTCACCTGGCTACATTTACGATTACCAAGGCAGGATGGCTTACCAATGTATCCGACAACGTTTTTGCAAGCATCAAAAAAGACTTTCCGAAGCTCATGTGGACCGTCAAGACAGACGACGAAAACTTGACCTGGTTCTTCGACAAAGCAGAGGGTAGCCTTACGAAAGATGGAGAAGTCCTTTTTTGGTATGGCATCGAAAGTGGTGATGAGGTTAAAGAGCTTATGCTGGAGTTTGGAAAGCATGGGCGTGATATGTTTGGGGACATTAATCTCGAATCGCGGCTTCAGAAGGCCGCCAGGGCGGCCATGAATCTGGGCCCACGTGCACAGCAAGCAAGAGCGTACTCGACGAAAAATGATTGTTTGAATAGATCGAATGTATGGCGAAGCGCAAGGCAGCATCGGATAAGACCTTTGGCTCTTTTATCACGCACCTACGCCACAACAACTAATCCCAACCCCCCTTTTGGTGCAAAGAACTCTTCAAATAAGGAACCTGCCAGAGTCGCTCTTATCGGTGCAAGAGGCTACACAGGTCAAGCGCTGATCAACCTCCTCAATGCTCATCCCAACATGGATCTTCGCCATGTTTCGTCGCGAGAGCTAGCTGGACAAAAGCTCAAAGGCTACGACAAAAGAGATATTACCTACGAAAATCTAACAGCTGATGACGTTCGACGGATGGAAGAAAAAGGTGAGATTGACTGCTGGGTCATGGCCCTTCCTAATGGCGTCTGCAAGCCTTTTGTCGATGCCATCGAAGAGGTCGGCAACAACCAGACAGTCATCGTAGACCTGAGCGCAGACTACAGGTTTGATAGTGCTTGGACCTATGGCCTCCCAGAACTCGTCGACCGAGCAAAAATTGCCCAAGCCACCCGAATATCCAACCCAGGCTGTTACGCTACCGCAGCTCAGATCGGAATCGCTCCACTAATCCCGCATCTAGGCGGCCAACCAACCGTCTTTGGCGTATCAGGCTATTCAGGAGCAGGCACAAAGCCGAGCCCCAAAAACGATCTCGAAAACCTTACAAACAATATTATCCCCTACAGTCTCACAGACCACATCCACGAACGCGAAATTTCTACCCAGCTAGGTCACTCCGTCGCTTTCATCCCCCACGTCGCCGTCTGGTTTCAGGGCATCCACGTAAGCTTCCGATACCTTCTTTAACCACCCTCCCTGCTAACGTTTGCCTCTCTCGCTGCAGCACACCATCTCCATCCCACTTACCTCCCCCCTCACCTCCCGCAACATCCGCACCCTCTACCAAGACCGCTACGCCGGCGAGCCGCTCGTCAAAATTACCGGCGAACCCCCCTCCGTCAAAGCCATAAGCGGCACCCACGGCGTCGAGGTCGGTGGCTTCGGCGTCCATAGCGAGGGGAAAAGAGTAGTGATTTGCGTGACGATTGATAACTTATTAAAGGGCGCGGCGACGCAAGCACAGCAGAATATGAATTTAGCGCTCGGATTTGCGGAGTTTGAGGGCATCCCGTTGAAGGAGAGGGCGAGTGGGGGGGAGATGAGGTTTTAGAATCACAGGGGTCTGTGTGGGGGGGAGGGTGAATGATTAGGATGGGATTTGGGGGTTGGGTAAGTTGGGGGATTTGGCTTACCGTTTCTATAGTGTAGATTCTTTCAGCACAACTACGTGGCTACCCGCACAAATAAACAAACGAACATAAAGAAGGGCAGAATTAACCTACACTTATGTCGCCCCTTTCTAACGCATACACCCATCATTACTTCAACAAAAGGATGGAGAGGCATAATAGACAGGTTTACGAGCCATCTCGGTCCTCGGAAGTGGTTGCCACATGTGCAATATCTGCTTCCTAGAAATGCTTTACTGAAGAAGGGTTCTCAGACCCAAGGACGGGGGAACTTGTTTGAGACTGGTAAAAGTCTCCATCCTCACCTCCACGTCTTGGCCATTCTTTTTCCCGCCTCTCACACCCTCCCATCCCATCCATTTCATTTTATCCCATCATCTTTCACCCCCCACGCCGCTCCACCACATCTCATATTTATTACGTTTCGTCTCGAGCTAGGATTTTCAGAATTCAGAGATGATAGAAGGGTAGGGGAAGTGTGAAGAGATGGGGAGGCTGGAGAGGGGGTGGGGGTGGGTGGAAGGGATAGCGGCGGGAAAGGGGACGGGGAAGGTGGGAAACCCCTATACCTTTAAATGCCCGAAGAATGATCCTGACATGTTGCGAGCCATCAAAAATACTTGGATACAAACGAATCGAAGACCTCTCACAGTTGCGACATTGTTCCCGCAGCTCCACGTGCTCCAGAAAAGACAATGAATAGCCCAAGGGAGCATATAAGTGATGACTTCCGCCCAAAAATGTCGCTGAGCTTGGCCTAGACGATCATGAAGCCTTAGCAGACAGTAAGCGAAGCGCTCGCCCGCCCTTGGATCTATTTATGTCAATCTACCAGTGTAAGTGAGCATATAGGCGGAGATAATCCAGCTGCTCTGACCGAATCCTTATAAACCGTCTGTGATAGCTACTAACGACGTTGATACAATAGAGACTTCCAGGCTTGCCAGAAACCCAGCCAGACAAAGCCTATCCATAGAACGAGATCAGCTGGTTTCATTATGTTAAGCTCGAAAGGGAGAATGCACCCTGTAGCTGCCACATGAAGTGTCCATCCTCTAAGAAAGTTTGTAATGGCGCTCTGTGCTTGCAGTGGCGATATTTGCCCTTCCTCAACGCCCGATGAAGTGGTTTCGGGGCTTCGTTTGGGCATTGTGCGAATCAAATTTTCTCTCCTCGCTATTGCGGTCTCCTTCTGCGATGAAAGGGCGGCTGTAATACGCAATGCGGAGAAAGATTTAGAAATCATTCAGCAAAAAACTCTTGAAATCTAGGCTGACAATAGAAGGCTAGAAACCCAGGACAAGCCATCTACCGTCACAACTGCCCTCCTCGCGAAACCGCAACGCTGTTCTTTCCATTAGGCAGCGATCTACTGTTTACTCTGAATAAAGAGCCTTGGAGGGTCGCCTTGTCAGCCCATGGCACCAACCCTGTATTCTCCTGCATCAACATGAAGCTATGAAGTCTATAAGCATCTGCATTTGGCTGCAGGTATTCTTTCAATGGAACGGCAAATGATGAACAATTGGCTCCAGAAAGTATGAAGTTTGTTTTTGAATGGTGTCACAAACAGGTTGAGAAATGAGAAGGGAATATTGACGCGCCAATTAGATGATATTTCAAGGATCGTAAATCATATGCGGTATTTCCGTAAAGGTGCCGCATTCCTAATTGTTACCAGTAGATAGCATGATTTACAATAATACCCAATCTTACTAGCGTAAGTCCTTCTTAAAGTCACTATGTACTACGGTACCGTGGGTACCTTCCTACCCGCTGGAAGTTCTTTTTGCTAAGACCATTGCGCGATAAGAAGCAGATGGTATAATACATTCGATTTAAAGGCGAGGAAGACACGAGATCGAGCCTATGATACTCGCGAGCGAGCAGAAAGTGGAACAGGAGGATTCTCGTGTATTGATATCTGAATACTGCGGCAATTTCACACTGGCAGGGCTAAAAATATCAAATTTTCCCAGCAGCTTCAAAACACACTTGAGAAATACTCACATTTCCCAATATATCGAAGACCGTGACGTTGGCATTCAACTTCTTGTTGAACCAATTGCGAATCTCCACGGCTATTAGCGAGTCAACGCCGAAAACATGCATTGGCTTGGATGCATCAATATTCTCTTGTGGCATGCTGAGGACCTTTGACAATTTGCTCATCAACGAGCTGGAGATGATATCAGCAGATTTTGCGATAGATCCCGCACCAGATAGTAAACTTGATACGTCGGGATCAGATTCAGGGTTTGGTGAAGTGTTCGTTGCGGAAGTGTTGTTAACTTGGTAGAGCATCTTGAACTGGCTTTTACACATCCAGTACGCCTCCTCCAGGTTTTGAGCGCGCATCGAAGCAGGGGTGTCTAGGCCGGTAATAAGTTGACACCGTGAGTCTGATAGAACTTCTCGAGAAGGATCACAATAGTACTCCAAAATTGAGAGTAATTCAGCCTCCTGAATCGAAATATAACCAAGACCTTTGAGTCCTTGCTGGACTTCTGGACGTTCGGCTACGTACCCAGAAGACATGACCACCCCAAGGTCCAGAGAAGTGGCTTTGAGACCCTTTGAGACCTGATAACGAGCCAGGGCGTCCATGTAGGTATTTCCTGCGGCATAATTGGCCTGACCACGCACACCGCTTATGCCGGATGCCGAGGACATGAAGATGCAAAATTCCATATCTTGCGGCAGCATCGTATGTAAATTCCATGAGCCGTGGACTTTGGGTCTAATTACTGAAGCAAATGCCTCCAGTGACATATTCTCAAAAAGCGAATTCTAGCAATCCATTAGTTCTATTAATTTCATAGGCACACAATGGCTAAAACACATTAATTCAACATACCCGGAGCACCATGGAAGCTTGGATGCAGCCTTTGATCGGAGGCATCTTCACTGAATATTCTAGAACAGCTGCTAGCGACTGTTTGTTACTTATGTCGCAAGTTGGGGCTGCGACGTTCACACCCGTCGCCCTTAGCTCGTCCAAGAAGACGATAGCTTCTTCGCCACTTGTGCCAGAACGAGACAATAAGAGTAGATTTTCGGCCTTATGCTGGACCAGCCAACGGGCAATTAGCCTGCCCAAACCGCCTAGGCCACCTGATATCAAGTAGGTCTTATCACCTCTGAAGGAGTATTTGGACCTGCAGCTGGGTACCACTGGGACAAGGTCATCATCATTCAGCTGCAGGATTGTCTTTCCTGTATTCTGGCCTCCTTGTAGATAGCGAAACGCTTCTTCGAGCCGAGCATTACTGTACAGATGCAGGGGTGAAGGACAGCAGATTTTCTTGTCGTTTGCCAAAGCCAAAATGGCTTCCATTATTGATTGAATGTCACCAGGGCGGTTGCTTAGCATATGAGTAAGGTTCACAGCAGAAAAGGTACGGTTTTCGTTGAAAGGATACATTGACAATTTGTTCCCGTTGAGAATATCTTTCTTCCCAATTTCCACGAATCGGCCAAATGGAGCAAGGCACTTCCAAGAACCTTCAAGGCTCTCTCCAGCAAGAGAATTGAGAACAACATCAACACCTCGATTGTTCGTCATTCGCTTTACCCCTTGAGTGAAGGATATGCCTCGGCTCGAGAAGATATGATCTTCGGGTATCGCATAAAGGTCCATGATTAACCTCTTCTTTTCTTCAGAGCCGACAGTGACGAAGATGGTTGCTTCTCGGAGCTTTGCGAGCTGAACAGCTGCCTGCCCGGTGCCTCCAGCACCAGAATGAATTAATATCGATTCTCCAGCTCGAATGCGTGCTACGTCGAACAGGGCTTGGTATGCGGTACAGAATACAACCGGTAAAGCAGCAGCTTCCGAGAAGGACATGTTTTCCGGAATCTTGAAGACCGTCAGAGCCTTGCTTCGCACGTAAGTCTTGTATGCGCCAAGAGCTGTAACGACAACTCGATCCCCAGACCTTAAACTGGTCGCTTCTTTTCCAGCACGTGTCACGACACCAGCACATTCGTTACCAAGACCGCCTTCTGATAGTCGACCCAGAGCGATAAGAATATCTTTGAAATTAATGCCAATGGCGCTCACTTTGACTTCGACCTCATCTTCAGCGAGTGGCTCCCTTACTTCAGGGTCTTCAATGTACACCATGGAATCAAGCAAACCTGGTGAGCCAACCTCTAGCTTCAAAGCTTGGCCTTTGAGACCAAATTTCTTCAACGCACTCTTTTGTGGTCTGGTCTTTGAGAAGATGAACTCGTTCAGAATATTGTTCTCGACCGCGCGGTTGATACAAAGTAAATTGTTGCGCTCCTCATATTCGGACTCGCACGTTTCCGAGATTGTGTCGAACGTATTTCGAAAGACCTTTGTAATTTGTTGAGCTACTCGTTTTACGTCTTTTGTATCCTGAAGAGCTAGAGTAATAAATCTTATATCACTTTTCTCGGAACGAATACATCGGGAAAGGCCAATTACAATGTCAGCTTGGGGTTTTTCGGAGGACTGGCCCGGAACAGCCCAGATTAACCCCATTTCGGCTTTCACTAAATGCTGAAGCCCTTCAAATTCTTTTTCATTCATCTGCTCAAGAAAATTCTCTTCAATATCGCGTAGAAAGATGCAGAAACTCTCTTCGGAAGGAGTAGAAGGCGTAGGGGAAAGATTCGTCACATCACACTCTTGGACGCCTAGAATTTCCAACTGAGACTTGATCTCATCGGCTATAGCATTCTGCGCCTCTGAAGTTGGCGCCACAATTACAGCTACCTTCGGGAATTTGGGGGTCACTTGCGGTGTTGACACGGCCGTTGATACCAGATGGAAGTCCATCTGATTACGTGGATCATCCGAGCTGCGGAAAACCAAATCTGTTCCTGAGAATTCATTTGCACATAGAACATTGTGCCATTCCTCTGATGGAAGGAGAGGACCCCATCGCCTATTCTCCTCAACACCTAATATCTCATCAGTATTGATACTTTCACGGACACGCTTCAAGGAGACAGTTTACTCAACCACCACCCTGGAAGTAGGCCAAATGCGAACCCGGCTCGAACGACCCTTTCGTTGTAGAGCTCAAAAAGAATCAATTTACCCCCGCTATCATTGTACGTCTAAGTAAGTGCCTCTCATATCTAGTTTAACATGGTATAACTTACGGTCTCAGAAGCTTCCGGACATTCTGCAATGTTTTACTTAGTTTTGGAGTAGCATGTAATACCTATGATGTAGTCCCAGTCAGGTGGAGAACTAGTCAGTTGTTTTTGCTGACTCACGTTGGAAGCAATTATTAGGTCATATTTCTCCTCCAGAAAGCCTTGCTGCAGTGGGTCTTTCTCAATGTTCAAGGTTTTGAACGTGAACCGATCAACATGATCTTTGAAGCGCACGGTAGCTTTCTCAAAGAATCCGGCTGATATGTCGGTGAATGTGTAGCTCCCATATCTCGGTACACTCGTTTCGTTGTCGTTATTGGGCACTAGTATGTCCAAGATGGATCTGGTAGTGCTTCCTGTTCCTCCGCCGATCTCAAGGATCCTCATCGACGGGTTTTTGTGGGTAAGTGTTTCTAGGTATGATCGGAGCAGTTCACAGCCCCGTTGCGCAAGTTCTTCGTAGTAATCGGCCGCCAGCTCTCCACTAAATAAGAGATCAAGAACGTCAACTCTATCCTCGAGGATCGCCAGCAAGTTCGTTCCTAGGGCGGCATACAATCTTCCCTCCGGAGAGGTCTTCAAACGAAGCATGACATTTTCGAAATAGTGCTTATCTTGCCTGAGAAATTCCCATTCAGGTCGCCAATGTATGAGCTCACCGGACTGATACCTCGCTTGTTGGTACTTCATCCAGGCTACGTACTTCTGAAAATGAGGTTTGAGCTTGCTAATATCCATGCAACCTAGCTCTTCCAATGCGCTTGATAGGAAGGAGAAGCAAATGAATTCTAGGTCTTCGATACGTTCGTTCAGAGGAAATCCGGAATTCTCATTCTCGATGGCCTTACAATAGGCCCGTAGTTCTTGTTGACTAAGTAAGTCAATATCTGGTTTCCAGGTGAAGCTGTAGCATAGTCGTCTACAACGTTCTGTGTCAGAGAACGATGACAACTGCCGACCTCCCACCGCTACTGTCTGAAGCCCTCTAGCCACGATCAGAGGCTCGTTAGATGCTGCATCCAACGCTAACATGAAGGTACCATCCGCACTCATATCTTCACTGAAACCTGCGGCATATGCTTGGACGTATTCACTTCCTGCTTCGCTAAGGCCTCGACTCGATATCCATAGATTCTGGAGGCGGTCTGGAACCATCGTTGGTAAATTGCGCTCGACATCGCGGATTAGAGCTGGGAAGGCAAGTTGAAAGAGTCCGTCAAGCGCAGTCGGATGGACGATGTGTTTCTGGTAGTGATTCTCTATCACGCCAACAGTCCATTGGCGAAGCTTTACCCTACCTGTTGCCGATCTACCATCAAAACGAACATCATCTAGAACCTGGAAAGCCGGTCCATAGCTCAGACCAATTTTTTCCAGACGTTCGTACAACTGTTTGCTGGAAATCGTCGTCTTACATTTCTTATATCCGGTCTCATACAACATGGAGTAGAGCTGACGCTCTTCTTTAGCTTCTTTGCCGCAATCAACCTCGACGTCTTCTGTTATACGCTCCGCATTAATTGTGCCTCGGCAATTCTCGACCCAATGTCCCTTCTCCAAGGTACAGATCCGGAACTCGTTTAAGCTATTTTCTTTGCTTGATTCGAGAGGACGAAGATATAACTGTGTTTCAAATTCATCAGAGCCCGCCAAGCTCCTCAGTGCTGTCGTGAACTTCACGTCAGTAAGCCTATAACCAGTAATCAAGTGAGGCGCATGAGCCACTTGATGTATAGCTTCTATCGCCATAACAATAAATCCCGCCGCGGGGTATAATTCAACGCCGTTCACCTAGATCAGTCAGTTGATACATTGAGACGATCCTGACAAAGACCGACCTTGTGATCTGTGATCCAATGAAGCTCACTAGCTCGGATGATATGCCTCCACCTAGCTTCTTGTGGGTTCCAGTCAGAAGCAGGAGTCCCTAAAAGCTCATGACGAGGAATGTTGCGAGTTCTGAAGTTTTTCGACAACCTGCTTTCCATGCTATAGGACTGATCAAGATTGAAAGGGTATTCCGGAAGGTCCGACAACAGTTGTAAGTTGGAATAGCCCTTATTGGACCCATTCAAAGCTGAAGTGTCGATGGCGTATCCCAGACAATGGAGACGTCCGAGAGCTGACAAAACACTGGTAGCGGCACATACATTTCGATTAAGGATTGAACTGTAAGTAATACTTTGGCTGTCAGCATGAGCTTCTAGGATTTCCCGAATGGGGCCTCGCAAAGCAGAGTGGGGTCCAATTTCGAGTAGATCAGTTATTATGACAGTATCCTTATGGCCTCTAAGTTTCTTTGGGACAGATCTTGAAGAGAGTGAACAAAGATTTGTGAGAGCCTCGGAGAACTTGACTTGAGAGGTCATGTTTTCGACCCAGTATTCACACTTCCTGGTCTCATCATTTAATGTTCCTTTTCCAGTCACTGATGAAAACATAATAAGGGAATCTGAGATCGGCTGTCCAGTTCTGATGTTTGATATTAATGTCTGGTACTCCACAGCAATCTCATCCATGGCCTTAGAGTGGTAAGCCACACCCAGATGTAGCTTTCTCGTGAACACGCCGTCACGATTTAGGATAATTTTCAGTGCGTCGATGTGCTCTTCCCTACCGCTTACGGTAATGTTTTTGGGGCTGTTCACACAGGCGACAACAACGTCTGTGGCACCGTGTTCTTCGTGATGGCCGTGGGCGCTCAGGTATGGCTCGATACTGTCTTGTGACAAACCGACAGCCATCATGCTTCCTCGGCTTCCACAGGCTTCTGCAAGTCTAGCCGCGAGTCGACCTCGGAAGAAAGCTATTTTCAGGGCCGAAGTTTTGGATATTGCTCCTGCACAAAACGCAGCCGCAATCTCCCCAGAAGAATGCCCTATCACTCTAGCAGGAAAAAGACCCCAGCTAAGCAGGAGATCGACAAAGGCGATCTGGAGGGCAGTGCACATTGGTTGGCTGTAAGCTGGTTTGTTCACATTGCTGACGTCTTGCTCCCTCGAAAATTCATCTACATGGTGTCAAGTCTATCTTACTTATAAAAATATAAAAACCATACCTGTCAAGCGCCACGTGCAGCCTAGACGATCCAGAAGCGATTCGGCATCAAGAAGGCTGTCCCTAAATACAGGGAAATTTAAGAGCTCCCGGCCCATTGCGTGCCATTGTGCTCCTTGTCCAGTAAAGACGAAACCAATCTTACGGGAAGTCGTTGAACGCGTGACTGTCGACAGGCCCTCTTCTAGAAGTTGATGCAACTCTCTGACCGAGCTAGCGACAATACAAGATTTCCAGCGCAATGAGCTCCGTTTTGAAAGAGTATAAGCAAGATTCTCCAAGTACTTTTCTGGGGCACGCACAGTTGAATACCAGGAAAGATGCTTAGCATACAGAGAAGCGAGACTTCGCAACCCACTTTCATCGGCCCCAGACCAAATAAAAAGTTTTGGCTGTGACAAACACAAAGATTCTTGGTTAGTCTGGTTCTTGAAGTTGCAATTTGGTTAGAGGTTCACATGCGTTTGAAGAGCCTTGTGAGACTTCTGAAGTGCGGTGATTGCCCGTCAAACCCCGAATCTCAAGGTAATTGAGAACATCGTCAAGCACAACATGAACGTTGGAACCACCAAATCCAAACGAATTGACAGATGCTCTTCGAAGCCCACAATTCGGCCAAGGGCTTGGTTTGACTGGAAACTAAGATACCCCAGTAAGTAGTAATCTAGAAGAAGAGGGCTGCAAATGTACTTTTATATTCCAGTCTTCTTCATGGATTCTGGAATTCGCATTGTCGAACCAAATATTTGGAGGTATCAGACCCTTCTCTAAAACGAGAATGGTTTTAATCAAGCCGGCAATGCCACTGGTTCCTTCGAGATGACCAAGATTTGATTTGACTGAACCAATGAATAAGGGGTCGCCCTGAAGTCGCTGGTCATGGAACGCGGCTGCAATAGCGCTCGCTTCGATTGGATCGCCAGTTCTGGTTCCTGTCCCGTGGGCTTCGAAATACCTCGTTGCTTTCAGCGCAAGGCCGGCTTCTCTGTAGGTGTCCCGAATCAACCTTTCTTGCGCGCTCCCACTAGGGTGGGTTATGCCGGCTGTCTTCCCATCCTGGTTGGCTCCTGTAGCGCGAATTATAGCACGGATTGTGTCACGGTCAGTAAGAGCATCAGACAAGCGCTTGATAATGACAACACCAAACCCTTCACCTCTGGCATAGCCATTGGCTCTCTGATCGAAGCTGTAACACTTGCCGTCCTGCGAGAGCATACCGAAATTTGCCATACTGATCATGGTTTCTGGATCAAGAATAAGGTTGGCACCCCCAACGACGCCCTACATTATATTAGCGATTCTGTAGATACAGCGGAATTGCATTATACTTACCATATTTGACTCGTGGGTGCGTAAACTTTGACATGCAAGATGCAGGGCCATCAGACTACTAGAGCACGCTGTATCTAGTGAAATGCTAGGCCCAACCAGATCGTAAAACCAGCTAAGGCGATTTGCCAAAAGCGAGAATTCTACTCCTGTGGCTTTGTATTTCACATCCATCAACGGATCCCTAGTGAGGATGTAATTCCAATCATGGGTAAAACTTCCAATGTGGACAGATGTTCGTGAGCCAGCAGCCTTCTCCAATGACACACCCGCTGTATCTCTATAAGCTGGATCATTAGGCACGAAGCATGCGGTGAACCTACCATTTTCAAAAGCTCTATATGTAGTTTCTAGTAATCCCCTCTGTTGTGGATCCATTGAGGCTGCTTCTGTGGGAGTAATAGAAAAGAACGGCGCGTCGAAAGCGGTAACATCTTCCGTCAGAAAGTGGCCTTCTTTGACGCTCAACTGTTAATCGGTTAGACCTGCTCAATCAAAACGCTCTTAGCTCTGGCGTTGCACGATGAGAGAATCTCACACTGCCTTGTCTTTGGGGGTCGGGATGGTAAAACCCGTCTATATTGAATCTGTTTGACGGAATCCTGGTCCTGGCAGACCTTCCTTCCATCAACATCTGCCAGAATGCTTCTGATGAAGTTGCTTCCTGGGGAAATTTTAAAGAAAACCCAACAACGGCTATCGGCTCAGTCTGATCCCTTCCAGGAACATCGCCATCTGAACCGCAGTGCCTAGGAGTAAAATTCTCCTTTTCATCGTCGGTTGTAACTCCACCGCTAGGGACAAACGGAAAGCCACGAGGGACAACGCTTGGTAGCTCCATTCGTATTGAGTTGCGAGAGAAATGTAACAGCACACGATGGCTTTGGGAAACAAAGCCTAAGACTAGGAGAAAAGTAGAGTATTTCAGGCTGAGCGGTTCGACTTAGTAGACCTTCAACCTCGATATATGTGGCACAGAAGCCCATCTTGGGGTGGCAACGTAACGTAATATATCGAAATGGGCCTTAGAGTACAGTAGGACCATAATGATTTCCCTGTCCAAATTTGACTACCCCCAGGAGACATCCGTGCCTATCTCGCCCAGGAGTAGAATCTTCGTCCATACCCAGCAAGCTCTAGACCTTCACGGATCCTCCACTATCAGGATCAAATAGGATCAACAAATTATACGGCCTCGTGTAACTCCATAGCATTTAGCATAACGGCAAGCAGAGGCAGTGCCGTGACGGCGCTCCACCGTTTGCATGGTAGCTTCAGCACAATGCGCCATCGACTCATGCTTTGTACAGCCACTGAGCATCGCGAATCTTTAGCCACTCAAATGTGGAGAGTTCCAAGGCACACAATAGGCTAGGGTCAAGGGTCAGAGTAAGAGGGTGACAATGTCGGATAGAGTACAGTAGTTATTCTGTGGGCTGAAGAGGAGATTTCCAGTAAACCGACCTTTCCCATAGGGCTGTTAGCGTCTTCATGTTTTCCGGCCCAATCTGGTGAATCAGCCGACAAGCGACTGGCACACAGGGTCAGTTGCATTACCTATATATATTCAGTATCTTAAAGTTCCCTTACTGCTCTCCCCACATCATAGGGCAACAAACATCATCTTACCTCAACCGTGAAGAGTTCCGGAGCTGCGGACGTGACTAGTTCAGCTCATTTCCTACGACCATAAACTACTACTAGCTTTCATCCGCCAATTATGCGCTTTCTATACCAATAACTACCTAGGTAAGGCAGAGTTATATTCCCCGCCTTCTTCTTCATCGTTCCTAAGATAGTGGTACCGTATCACTATCAAGTCCGGCGTCTCTTTTCTTTCTCTTCTTTATGTAAACCCCTAGGCTCCGTGTCTTTGCATCTAGCAACCGCTGACATGAACATAAGATCTTTGAAATGCAAACGGGTGACTAGCAGATATACCAACACAGATTAGTTTGAAGTACTCCTACTCACCACAATTTCTGTCCGTGTCCGGAGCGGCTATACGATATGAACTAGGTGACCAACATGATTTTGTATTTGTCGAAGGATCAACACCCTGGCCTCTAGAATCCGGTAAGTCTTGTATTATGGTCGATGTTGGTGAGGGGTTCTGTCTAAGCTCAACTGGAGTAACGCTGCAAGATTAAGTTTCAGCTTATGCAGTGCAGGAGTCGACAAAGTCCTCCAAAGTCATCAGTTGAAGTGTTTTTCTTACTTCAAGATCGACTCTCTAGCCAGTTATCGTTCTGCCCTTGAAGATCTGGATCCTTACATCAAAGCGGAAGGACCGTTCGATGCAGTGATGGCATTTTCACAAGGCGCGTCTCTTGTCGCTACTATGATAGCTCAGCCAGTATAGCACAATCAAGCTAGTGTCAGTTGCTTCGGCGTGGAGAAGCCAGAAGACTGGACGCAAAAGTCGACGGCAAACTTATCCGAATCCCGACTGCAATCATTATGGGTTCTAAAGACCCATCCCTACAGGACAGCCTGAATATGTACGATCTATGCTGTGCACAAACAAGAGAGCTTTCTGAACATGGTGGTGGTCATGAAGTACCTCTGGCATCGAAATATATCACGTCAAAGATGGTGGATGCGATTAGGACCGTAATCGACAAAGCGCTGTCCGGATGGTAGCATCATTTGGCATGAAAACTTGGGCTACGAGTAACTACCTCATCTTTTGACATAACAATTAAACATTCCACCCACGTTATTCTAGATTTTCAGTCAAAGCATTGTTTCTTGATGAACGTCATATCGTGGGGATTTCGTTCAAACTAGGTTCTGGTCAGAGATCATTGTCAAGATTGATAACGTACTTAGACTACTGTTGTCGAGCCTGCCCTGCTACCTAGAGTATTAATTGGATTTTCAATACAATCATGGCAACCAGGACTTAAGTCATTATTAGAGAATCAGAACCCATTCTTACTCTATCGCATAAAAGCAAAAAGACCATCTTTCCAGACTTCCTTGGCCCTTTCAAATTCGGTATGAATTCCTCTTATTATCCATCCCTGAAAAAGAAATATATGGATGAACTTGTTACACTACTTCAGTGATATGCTTAACTTTGATAGAGTTGAGGGAAAAGTCTTTGCCAGCTACAGAATCATCGCCAGTACGAGACCCTCCCACCAGGTTGGTAAGATGAATATCATCCTGCGTTCCGTCCTCGATCTGATTATACCGTTTGAGTTGGCGGCGGTCGTCATTATGGACACTTGCTGTGTGACCGCTTTGCTTGGACTGAGATCCTCGAGAGGTGCTGAGAAGCGAATTATACCAGCTATTCAAAGTAGAGGCAACCAATGTATTACCCGAAAGGAGCGGTCGAAAGGTAGGCAAGCATGCACAAATGATAGCAAGGCCGTTTTCGATCGTAGCCCAGGTAAGGTCACCGCCTGTGCTAACTAGCATGAGGTCAGCAGATTTGACAAAGTTGCCTGATGCAGCATCCGTACGGTTTTTGGAGCCTGCTCTATAAATAACTGCTATTCGTACTATACCCGCGACCAGGACACTTTACTAATTAGCAGGAGAGCTCTTCTGGATGTGATATTGGAGATGTTAACTTACAGTCCGCCGAGGAGAAACACCACAGATAGCTGGATTTTCTTGGATGCTGCCATATTAAGGTCGCGAATCACTCGCAAAGGCAAAAGCAACATAACGATATTCAGGGTCAAGTTGAGGAGCTCGGTACCAAGGAAAAAGGCCGCAAAATTGAAGCATTTGGCCGGATGCCGCCTGTCCCAAACCCCTGAGGGTGGTTGACACCAAAGGCAGCCACCAACAGTGGACGCAATCCAGTAACAAACGACAAAGAAGCCGACAACTAAGCTGCTACGACGGAAGGATGGAGTAGAGAATATTCGGCGATAAAGGCAGAGGACAGACAGTTTGGCCATAGCAGTTGTCGCGACAGAGAAAGGTAAAGCTATGTACAGCGTCTACTCAACAAAAACCGATGAGTCTATGCTTTTCAAATGTAGTTCGGGACCAAAGCTACCTTGAGTATTCCCTCCACAACAGGATAAGGTAGTTTTCCTGGACGTCCAGCGCCGGAGTTTAGGCCTATATACTTCTTAGTAAAGGTCCTGGAGGTGGTTAAACCGCTTACTGTGAATTTGAAGGCTCATGTAGACGATAAAGACAGCGAGACTTGCAACAACCCACCAATCGTCACCTGCAAATGACGCCTTACTACGAGCCCTGGTCAAGAATCGCAGGAATACAGCTAGAATCGTCAAGACCATCATCGCCACAGTGACATGAAGGAGGTCGTCGCCGTGAGCGATAATGCTAGCCATCGCGATGGCGCGTCACTTGGAAAGATTTGTTCTCGTATGTATTGGATTAGTAGGTTGAGCATAGATTCCATAAAAATGCTTGATAGGACATACATTTATCGGTACCGTAGCTTAGAATAAAGTTCCCAGTACAGGTGAGAGACAGATAGGGTTAATCAATGATAACAATCTGTCTTCCCTGCCATGGCTTGTCGGCTCTATTCGGAGGCATTGCTTAGTGGGTGGTCTAAGTGCGCAGAGGTTCTTGGTTCCAAACACCTGGCCCATGATATGTTGAGGCGGTGTATCATCGCGAAGGATCCAACTTGATCGTGCATTCGGATGCATTGCGAATTACCCAAGACGTAATTCTTGAACGTGCGGATGAACGATGATTGCCATCCATTCTACGCCGTACAACAGCTTCAAATTCTTAGAGCGTGCATATGCAAGTTGGGGTACGATCGTCTGCGGATTATACAAAACTTAGCTGCCCGTAATTAATAATTGGTAAATTCCACGTTTCCTGTATTTCAACGCGAAAGGATTGTATTCAAAGGAAATGATTTGGTATTTACGTAAAGAAGGGTAGAAGGTAGGTTCTTGATCTCTAGGTGTTCTCCTCTCTATCTCAATAAAAACACTCCTGTGATATAGTGATACTGGATTGGCCCTCGACATTGTGATCATAATAGCGAAGAGGAACAGATGGCGAAATCGAGTCAAAGGCCCAGGCTTTCAAGACAGTATGAAATCTAAGCAACACGTGTTTATGGATCAGGCAGAAAGACAGCATCATACATAAGTGGGTAATTTTCGTTTTATTTTTTATAGAATGCATGGCATTCTACAAAGATGCGAAATGATCGTCAGACAAAGCTGAGCTCTGTAGGCGACGAAGGCGTAGTGATACTACTATATTTTAACTGATTTTTACCGTGTACATTTCATGACGGATCGGTCCACCCATATTGTGGCAGGGCAAACAACCTAAGAACGGGAAGGATGACAGGCGGCCCTATCGGACAGACCGTTGCCTTTCGATGCTGTTCCGTATGTGTTCTTCCAGCATAGCTATACCGCAACCTAACAGATCTTGGTGGACCACCAGGCAAACTATCGAAGTTTACCAGTTTTACCAAGATGATTTCACTCCAAAGAAAAGTGTCGAGGTGATAGCTTCTCGCAATATGATGGTTTGGTGACGCGGGTGAACGCATCCCAAGCGCGCGACTATAATGCGAGAGGTCTTGGGGGCGCAACTTATCGGCGCACATTGCGGGCAGCGTCACATTTACTAAGCACGGGATCTACTTCCATTTAGGTGTAGCTTGCTACCAAATACATGTAGATTCCCCACCATAAACTGATTACCTATCACACCGCTCATTCAGTATGACTTCCGAGCTTCGCCCACCTTCCGAGCTTCACCAACCTTCCCCTCAAAAAACTACGCTCTACCTATCTACCTATCTACCTATCTATCTATCTATCTACATTCACGTCGCCGTCGTCATGCCTATCGTATGGCAATCCCACCCCAATCTGAACCCTAGCCTCATATTCATCATTCAGCGAACAATCGATAGAATATCCTCGGCTCACCTAGAATCTTCTGCTGACGGCGAGCTTTTCGACATAGAAGTATTCTCGGCCCGATGCACGTTCCGGTCCCGTGCACACTCTAAACCCGATTAGCAACCCATACTTTTTTTATTATTATTCAACCACCATTCATAGAATCAAATTGCAATTAATATAGAGAGTTGTCGATATCTATATGAAGCTTTCAAGCTATAAAAATCAATCATCAAATCGCTTAGAAGCTTTGAATTGCCTTTCAGCTCGCGTAGATCTGATTTGACTTGACTCTCTTTTCACCTTCTCAATAGCAACAAAATCAGTGAATTGCTGTACTTTCATCTCTTTAGACTTCTTCTTTTGCTCTTTCTGAAGCTCTTTAGCCTTCAGCTTTTGCTTCTGAACTAGACGTCGTTGCTTTAATTCCTTCGCTCGTAGCTTCTTTTTTCGCTTCGCTTTCTTCTCTCGCTTCGTCTTCTTTTTTTCTCATTTCATCTTTCTTTCAGCTATTAAACGCTGTTTCTCTAGCTTTCTAAGCTTTCGTTGTTTCTTTTCTTTCGTCTTTTGAATAGCAGCTTGCTGTTTCTTTTCGATTCTTTGAATTTGACGATCACGAGCCGCCTGAATCTTATTAGAACTAAAAAACATTTTCTTTGTCTCATCATTAATCTCTAAATCATCAAATAAAGACTTTTCACGTCATCTGCGACTTCTCTCAATACGTACTGTTCATCGAAGATCTTTATTTTCTGCTTTCAGAAGAGCAACATCTGTAGTAAGCTTTTCAATCATATTGTTCAACTTACGAGCTTGCGAATCAATTGCTTCTTCTACAACTAACTTCATTAATCATTGAATCTTTCTTCAATCAGCTTCTGACAATGCTGAAGAAGAAGAATGACTTGAAACAGATCTAGCGTTTGATTTAATCTGCTTTATGATCTGTGATGAATTGAAAGACAGCAATTCTGTCTTTTCTCATTCACTTTTGATGTTGACAGACGTGAAAGCAGCTTGATATGCAGATCAAAATAGATCAAAGAAGTCTTTTTTCAATATTCGAGAAAGTTCTTGACTCTTAAAGATTCAGTCGTTCAGATTTTGCGAGTAGTAATTGATCAAAGAATTGAATAAGCTGACATTCAGAGATTGAAGACGATGCGTAGAATGAGAAGAATATAAAGTCACGAGCATCTTGTTCTGCTCACATCAGTCAAGAAACTTCATGTTGATATGACTGTCATGCTCATCAACGAATAGAAGATGATAATCGTGTGAATTTCTGACTTTTGACCTCGTATTTCGATCAAATACAATAGTGAGTCAAAAGTAGATCAATTCATCGTTAGTTCAGTCAGTAGCGAAGAAAGCAAAGAAGCAGAATTGCTCTTTGAGATCATATTCAGTAAGTCAGCTGTTCTGAATATTGTCTGATATCATCTGATAAATGATCGAAGAAAATATATGAGTCATATTCATGCAAATGATTGCAATCAAGATAATTCATTCTCTATTGTCGTCTTGATCAGCACTCAGCAATTTGTCACTGTCAAGATGCTTTAAACTAAAGACTCTTTGAATTTTTTGAAGAAGTTCAAGTAGAAAGTTCTTTTCGTTCATATTGTATGTGTTTGAAGAAAGAATCTCATATTCTTCGATTTTTTGCTTTATCTATTCTTATATTAGTATGAAACTAAACGTAATAAAGACACTTACAAGATCAAAATAAAGCTGATATTGATATGCATTATCGACTTTCTTTCGCTCTAGATCAGCGTCTTGTAGAAACTTTGACTGCAGTATATCTGAATGACGTCGAACGAACTCATAAGATCAGTTTTTGCCTGACTGTTTTTCAGATATATTATACACAAAAACGCGAATCATGACATTGAGAGAAGATATATCACGCTTGATAAGCTTGTTGATATAGCGAATAAGCTTTTTTTCTTGTTGGTTCGAAAGAATTGACGTCGTTTGCTTGCTTTTCTTCACGAAGATCGTTTTATTTCTATGTCGTCACGACAGCGTGCTTCGATTGATATTGAATTTCTTTGCAGTTGCAATGTAGTTAGATGAGTCTTGCAAAGCTAGATCTGCAAGCGCTGCCTCAATTGAAGTCATATTGAATTTGTAATTGATTTTTGAAGAAAGATAAAAGTAGTAAAGTGAGATGTGCACGAGATCGAAACGTGCATCGAGCCGGAAATACTTCTATCTAGTGAGACATATGAAAGACTACAAAACTACGCTTTCAGTCAGAGATTTCAGATAGTCATCGAATTCTGCAAAGTAGACAGAAGAAATTATTCATGCATACATCACAAGATCGATACCAAAAATTATCGAAAGCTCGATGATCATGCTAGCAAAGATGAAAGTACGAATCGCAAGCAGAAACTCACTAAGATCAAAGTCAAACATTGCAAATGACGTTGCTTTATCAGCTATCAATCTGTTGATCACGATGACGAGAATAAAATCTGAATAATGAGAGTACAAGATCAGATTCATAGTCATGATGTTGTCATCAATTCTTTTTTCTACGATAGTCATAAAAAGCATCAGTTGAAGCAGACAAAGACAATTGAATTGATCAAAACAAATTGCTTAAGCAAGCTTACTTATCAAGCTTCTGAGCGTGTGCTAGAAAACATTCTCAAGAACTACGATCAGAAATTTCATCTATTTAAAAAGCAGTAATACAATTTGATATCTTCTATTACTTGATTCAAAGAGAAAATCATCACAGAACTACTTCAATGTTTCAATAATTCAATGTTCATCGTTCAAATTTGATATTTCTATATGCTAAATGTCACGGTTTTAGCATGTGTTACTCGGAAAGTGTTGGGAAAAGAGGTGTTAGGTCACTTAGGTGGTGTTGGACAATATTATAGGTGATGATAGGCGTGAGGTTATCAGTGGTGTTATGGGGGCC